>Ga0182014_10007721_pt1 | contig 11190 bp, 10 predicted proteins | sample 612S2DmetaG_FD_120489 | JGI IMG/M metagenome (GOLD analysis project Ga0182014, IMG submission 120489) | Permafrost microbial communities from Stordalen Mire, Sweden - 612S2D metaG | ecosystem: Environmental > Terrestrial > Soil > Wetlands > Permafrost | place: Sweden: Stordalen | collected... | reverse complement strand
TCCGCGCCGCTTGGGCGGCTTACCCGCAGCCTTTACGGAACCATTTCCTCTTCATCTTCGTAATCGCTTGCATATGCAAGACACTTTCACCGGGGCTTGGCTCGAGTCCCAGACTGCGCGCACCGGTGCCGCATGGCACGCCTGCGCCCACCCGCCTTTGCCGTCCGGCCCCGCCTACACCATGGAGAAGCAGAGTACGAGCGAGCGTGTCTACGATGACTGCCTCCGCTCCGTGGAGAGGGGCCTCCGCAGCCGGCCTCGCACAGCGACAGAGCGCACTGCCTTCCGGGACCACCTCATGGCCGTCTTCTCCCTTTTCGCTGCCTCGGCGCTCGGTCTTGAATCGCCAGCCATCGATCTCATCGCTCAGGGCTTCCTGCCTGCCGGTGTCGAATTCGCTCGCCGCGCGCGCCATTTCGACGCAGCCCTCACCATGCCTGAAATCGTTCAGGCTTGCCGTAACGCCTGGACCGCCTACGGCTTCCAGCCCCTCCTCGACGAGTCCGCGCACATCACGCCGTCGATCGTTGGCTATAGCCTCCTTTACCCCTATACCGACAACTATCTCGACCGTCGCGACGCGTCCTCTGCCGCCAAGCGCCTCTTCTGTGCGCGATTCCGCCGGCGCCTGCGCGGCGAGCATCTTCCCGTTCGCGATGCACACGAAGCATCCATCTGGGCTCTGGTTGGGATGATCGAAAGCCAATATCATCGAGCACATTACCCGCAGGTCTTCGCATCGTTGCTTGCCATCCATCTGGCGCAGGAGCAGAGCGTTGCCCAACTCTCCGCCGCACAGTCCTTGAGCGGCCACGAGATCCTCCGCATCAGTTGCGCCAAGGGCGGCACATCCGTCCTCGCTGATGCCTGCCTCGTCCGCGGCTGGCTCACCGAACAGGAAAGCCGGATTGCCTTCGATTGGGGAGTGCTGCTCCAGCTCGGCGACGATCTCCAGGACATCCGCGAGGATCTTCACCGCGGATCGGCCACGCTCTTCACGCGCGCCGCGGCCGCGGGCATCCTGCTCGACCACCTCGTCATTCAGTTGCTCAATTTCAGCGAGGCAGTCGGCGCCGGGCTTGAATGCCTCCCAACCGGCCCGGCAACGCTCAAGAACCTGCTGCGCATGAGCTGGCGCTCGCTGATCGTCGCCGCTGTCGCCAATGCTCCGGAGTTTTTCTCTCCGGCCTTTCTCCGCGAGCTCGAACGCTCGTCGCCATTCCGCTTCGCCTTCCTCCGGGCGCGCCACAGGAAGCTGGCGAGCCGGAGCGGCCTTTTCCCCGCTGTCTTCAACGCCCTGATTGAGGAGACGCGCAAACAGAAGTTCGCACCCAATGCAGGCGTTTCAAGCTGGCAGTCGGTCGGGAGACCGGCGCTGCTATAAGACTCAGGTATGCTTAAGGACCAAGGAGCATTCCCCATGCGCAAGACCCTGCTGGTCCTCAGCCTTCCGTTGTTGCTGTGCACGCTGGCCCACGCCGCGAGCTTCGATTGCACCAAGGCTAAAACCGCCCAGGAAAAGGCCATCTGCAGTTCGCCGGCGCTTAGCGCAGCCGACGATCAGATGGCCGCTGCCTACAAAGCATGGCTGGCTGCGGCGCAACCGGATTGGACTGCCGGAATTCGCGAGAACCAGATCGTCTGGCTGCGTTTTCGTGACGCGAGTTGCCCCGCAGCCGAAGCCGACAACTCCATCGTGTCCTGCTTGAGTGACATCTATAAAGGGCGCATCGATGACTTGCAGGGAATGGTGCAACACATCGGTGGCGTGACGTTTGTCTCGCAGGCGATCACGTTGACCGTGCGCGACACATCAGACTCCGCTCCTCCCGCCGGCGTCACTGAAGTTACGCCCGGCTTCGGCACGTTGCAGGCCACCTGGCCGCAGGCTTCCTCCACCACGGCGCAATGGACTGCCTGGAATAGTGCGATCGTTCCGGCGGTAATCCAGGCCGCGAATGCAAATGAGACACTCTCCGCCAAAGCCTGGAAGGATCTTGTGCAACCCGGCGTCGATCTCAACCTGACGGTCACGGTCGAGCGCCTCAACACGCAATGGGTTTCCGCGACCATCGACGGCCTCTACGACGGCCACGGCGCCCATCCTACGGAGAATTCCGCTGAGTTTTACTGGATGCTCGGCGAGCAGCGCGCGCTCAAGCCGGAGGATGTCTTCCTGCCCAAATCCGGCTGGGACACATGGATAGAGAAGCGGCTCGACAGCTACTTGCAGAAGGTGCTTGACTCCAACGGGAACGACCAACGGCAGTACAAGCCCGGCGACCTGCCCGGCATCGTCACAAATCCGGCAGACTGGAAGCTCGATGCCAAAGGCTTCTCGATCTTCTTTCAGCCGTACCAGGTGGCCTGCTACGCCTGCACGCCCGACCCCATGATCATTCCGTGGTCTGAGCTCAAGCCCTACCTGCAGCCTAGCTTTGTGCTTCCGCAGTAAGGAGGCACGCTGCGACTCCGATGCGATAGGCGTCGCTCCCAGTTGCTCGGTCCCTCGCGCCCTTGGTCCCTGTTTTTAGTACTGATTCCCGAACTCCGGATCCACTGGATTCTCGAATAGCGACGCGTCGCGCGTGACGATTGTCAGCCCTGACGGCGTGACGAAATACCGCCGCTTATCCTCCACCGGGTCGTAGCCAATCACCGTGCCCTCAGGAATGTGCACGTCGCGGTCGATGATGGCCCGCCGGATGCGGCAATGCCGCCCGATGCTCACGTGCGAGAAGACGATGCTCGCGTCTACGTCGGAGTAGGAGTTGACGCGCACGTCCTGCGACAGCACCGAGTTGTAGACCGAAGCGCCCGAAATGATGACGCCCGCCGTGATGATGGAATTGACGGCCATGCCCGAACGGCCCGGCTCGCCGAATACGAACTTGGCCGGCGGATACTGCCGCACCCGCGTGCGGATCGGCCAGCTCTTGTCGTAGAGGTTGAAGACAGGCGACACCGAGCACAGATCCATGTTGGCTTCGTAGTACGCGTCGAGCGTGCCCACGTCGCGCCAGTAGAGTGCTTCCTTCTTGTTCTCGTCGACAAAGCTGTAGGCCATCATCTTTTTCTTGCCCAGCAGGTTGGGCAATATATTGTGCCCGAAATCGTGCTTCGAATCGGTGTCGTCCGCGTCGGAGATCAACGCTTTCAGCAGCGTTTCAGTATTGAAGATGTAAATGCCCATCGACGCGTCCACGGCGTTGGGATTGAAGGGTGAGCGAAAACTGGTCGACGCCGGCTTCTCCTGGAAGCCCATGATCTCGCCGTTTTTCGCGACCTCTACCACCCCAAACCGCGACACCTCTTCTGGTGCAACCGGCAGAGTGGCCAGCGTGATTTCGGCGCTGGTCTCCTTGTGGTAGGCCAGCATGCGGCTGTAGTCCATTTTGTAGATGTGATCGCCGCCCAGAACAATCACGTGCGCTGGCTGCTCGCTGCCGATCGAGTAGATGTTCTGGTACACCGCGTCCGCCGTGCCCATGTACCAGTTGGCGCCGGTGCGCTGCATGGGCGGCATCAGCTCGAAGAACTCGCCGAGCTCCTGCGCCACGATGCCTGTCCAGCCTTCGCGGATGTGCCGGTTGAGGCTGAGCGCCTTGTACTGCGTGAGGATATACACGCGGCGCAGGCCCGAATTAATGCAGTTGGAAAGCGTGATGTCAATGATGCGGTAGTGTCCGCCAAAGGGAACGGCAGGTTTGGCGCGGTCCCGCGTCAGGGGGAACAGACGTTCTCCTGCACCGCCCGCAAGTAAAACGCCCAGAGTGTCCTTCATATCCATAAGGCTCCCACAGCCCGGATGGTCGCTGGTCCATGTCGTCCGGCACGGCGAGGGAGTGCCGCTATCCGGAACAGCATTCTTTCAGGCGGCACGCGATCGGAACCGCCACTGAACGCAGGAGAATATCACACAAAGCAATACGCTTGGCAGTCCTGAGATTAAATCAGCGGTGCTGGCGGGGTTAGCGGAGCTAGCGGAGTTAGAAAAACCATCGTGGAGGCTACGTGGACGGCAACGGAAAACACCATCGCCACCCGCCGTCGCCGAAGGAAGAGCTAGCTCCGCTCGTCTTCTACCAGCCAGAAACCCAGTTCCCCTTTTTCGTGGACCGCTTGATCTTCGTGAATTTGTACTCCAGGCCCACGGAGATGGCGAAGTTCACGTCGTATTGTGCGTACGACGCGTTAGCTATTGGCGCATCGCTGAAGGTGTAGTGCGTCATGATCGCGTCAGGATTGATGCGGAAGACCCAGTGTTCCGACCGGTTCAGGTCGATACTTCCGCCGACAATCGCTGCCGGCGCAATCTGGTTGTAGTAAAAATCGAAATACGCCGGCGCCACGCCCAGCAGATCCTTCTGGAAATTTCCATCGACGCCGCCGAACATGGCATGCGCCATCATGGCCCCATGCTTGTTGTGCGGCCCCAGCCATTCCACACCGCCGACAAAGAAATACTGCTTCACCACCGGACCCTGCAAGTCCCCGCCGTTACCGTTCTTGTCGTTCGGTGCGGTTCCGCTGGTGCCCACATACGCGCGGCCTGAGCCCTCGATGCCCCAGTTCCGCGTGAGCCAAATGGAAGCGTCGCCGTCCAGTCCGCCCAGGTTGGCGCCCTGCAACAGCGAGGGGCCTGCCTTCATGTGGTCATACGCAAAGCCCACTGACACGTCGTAGCGGTTGTCGTAGCGCACTTTGGCAAGCGGATCGACCTGGATGTAGACGCCATAATTCGAGTTCTGGGCGTCTGCTCCCTGCGGAGTGGGCGCCTGCGTCGGCTGGCTCTGGCTGCTCGAACTCTGGGGCTGGGCGGGCGGCGTGGGTGAGCTCGAATTCTGCGCCTGCGTGCGGGTACCCGCGCACACGCAGAGAGCGAGAACAACTACAAATAGAGGCGAAAACCTTGCTTGGAGAGGCATCATTAAACAGCTTACAGGACCCCCCCGATACCGGACAATGCGCCTCCCGATCATTTCTTGGAGCATTTTCGACAGCATTTCCTTTAGACGCGCCGGGGCCCTATTGCGTCCCGCGACGCTTGGCCCTTGATCGAGGCAGTCTGTCACCCATCAGGTCAGGCCGGATCCAGCCGCCCTCACCCTTTCACTTATTTCACTCTTTTCGCTCATTCACTCGACTGGCACCGCTCCATCTGCCGCGACCACACCAGGTAATGCAATGTTTTCAGGATTTCGACCAAGGTTTGTTCCGCCGTTGCTCCCGATCCCACCGATCCCAGCGCCGGAGCCTCATGGACCCGCCACCGCATCGGCAATTGACTCAGGATCAGACCGGCGCGCGGCAAATGGCTGGGGCTCGATATCACTTCCGCCGACTCCCAGCCGTGGCTACGCATGATGCGCCACGCGTTGCAGGTATTCTCCACGGTGTTCCGCGCAGCAGGATCTTCCAGCACCGCCGACGCCGGAATGCCCTGCGCCTCCGCAGTCCGCGCCATCACATGTGCCTCCACAAACCGGTTGGCCACCGCGCCCCCGGTAAAAATGATGCGCGGCGCTACGCCTCGCTCGTACTCGTGCACCGCCTCGGTGACGCGCGCCAATTGGTGCGGACTCGGATTGCCGTCCGCGTCTACCGGGGCGCCCAGCACGATGAGCGCATCGAAATGGTCCTTCGTGGTATTGCTCGCGGGGGCCAGCGCACGCTCCAGGGCCGCCCATGCGATCAGGCCCAGAACCAGCGCTGTGCATGCCAGAATTCCGCGCGCCTGCCAGCCCATCTTGCGACGTCTTCTGGGCGCGGCCCTTCGGCTCGCACTCCGTTCACCTGTCTGCTTCCGTGGTTTCGCGGAGCTCAGCTTCTTTGATTTTGCGGAGTTCAAAAGGCCTGCCTCCAAGCTCCACTCTATCGCGGACGCCGGTTGCGAGGGGACTAACTCCGCCGACTTCGCTGGCTCCGCTGGTCTCAGATTTGCGCGGGCTTGTCCCACTCGGAAAAGACGATCTCGTCGAGCGGCTTGCGCGTGCGCGCGGTGATTTCGCGCTCGATCAGCGTGGCATCGCCCAGCGCTTCCGGCTCGCCCTGGTATCCCAGCGCAATCACCGTTCCCAGCGCATACTCCTCGGGAATCCCCAGCGCCTGGCGCGCGGCTTCGTGGTCGAACCCCGCCATCTGGTGGGTCGTCAGTCCCAGTTCTGCCGCTTGCAGCGTCAAATGGGCGCTCGCCGCTCCCAGATCGTACAGCGCATACGGATTTGCCGCGCCCTTGGCGTTCACGGCCAGAGCTGTGCCCAAAATCAGCACCGGAGCCTTGGGCGCCCAGGCCTTGTTAAACCCCGCCAGCGTCCCCGCGATCTTCTCGTGCGTCCCGGAACCCTTCAACCCCACCACAAACCGCCACGGTTGGCCATTCCCGCCTGAGGCTGCCCACCGCGCCGCTTCAAACACCTTCCAGAGCGCCTCCGGGCTCACTTCGCGCTCGGCAAACGACCGCGCGCTCCAGCGCTCGTGGATCACGGGCAGCACCCCCCGCACTGGGGACGCTTTCTTCAGGGCATGCACTTCACTGGCTGTCAGACTCATGGACCTTTCGCTCCTCGGAGATCCCATCGGAATCCCGTTGCTTCTTTCTTTTTTTGATTCATTGATCGGTCGCGGGGATTCGCCTGTCGCAAACAATAGTTGTTGCAACATATATCTTCCTGGAGGTCGAAGCTTTCTCGCTCCCTGTTTTCTTGTTCCCTCGCTCCCTTGTTCCCTTGTTCCCTGTTTTATGGGTACATCCGGTTGAGCATGCGCGGGAAGGGAATTGTCTCGCGCACGTGGTCCAGCGCGCACACCCAGGAAACCACGCGCTCAATGCCCATGCCGAAGCCGGCGTGCGGCACGCTGCCGTAGCGGCGCAGGTCGAGATACCACTCGAACGCCTGGCGCGGCAGCTTGTGTTCGTCGATGCGCGCGCTCAACAGTTCGTAGCTCGACACACGCTGCGATCCGCCGATGACTTCGCCGTAACCCTCCGGCGCCAGTACGTCCACGCAGAGCGCGTAGCGCGGATCTTTCGGGTCAGGCTCCATGTAAAACGCCTTCACGTCCGCCGGATAGCGATGCACCATCACCGGCCGGTCGTACTGCGAGCTCAGCCAGGTCTCGTCGGGCGAGCCGAAGTCGTTGCCGTACTCGAAGGCCTGCTCCAGTTGCCCGTTTTTGTGCGCCTGGTTCAGCAGTTCCACCGCCTCGTCGTAGCGGAGGCGCGGAAACGGCGCTTTAACTGCTTCGAGCTTCGCCACATCGCGGCCGATCACCGCGAGCTCAGGGGCGCGGTTTTTCACTACGCTCCCGACAATGTGCGCGATGTAGTTCTCGGCGAGCTCCATCAGCCCGTCGAGATCCATGAAGGCAACCTCGGGCTCGACCATCCAGAACTCGGTCAGATGCCGGCGCGTCTTCGACTTCTCCGCGCGAAACGTGGGACCGAAGCTGTAGACCTTGCCCAGCGCGAGGGCCGTCGCCTCCACATAAAGCTGGCCGCTTTGCGTCAGGTACGCGGGATCACCGAAGTAGTCCACGGGAAACAGCGTGGATGTGCCTTCGCACGCGGCCGGCGTCAGAATCGGCGGATCGGTGCGAATGAAGCCGTGGGTGTCAAAGTACTCGGCCGCGGCGCGCATGATCTCCGCGCGAATGCGCAGAATGGCCGCCTGGCGCGGCGAGCGCATCCACAGGTGCCGCCGTTCCTGGAGAAAGTCCACGCCGTGTTCCTTGAGCGTGATGGGGTAGGGATCGGACTCCGGCACGCGCTGGACTACTTTGATGTCTTCGACGTCCAGCTCATACCCGCCCGGCGCACGCTTGTCGGCACGCACTTTTCCGGTCACAATCACGCTCGATTCCTGGGTCAGGTGTTTCAGCGTCTCGAAGACCTCCGGCGACACGCTCTTCACATGCGCTACGCCCTGGATCGACCCCGTCCCGTCGCGAAAGATGGGAAACACCAGCTTCCCGCTCTCGCGCAGGTTGTAGAGCCATCCCTGGAGCGTTACGGATTGCCCCTCATGGCGGCCGATTTCGGCAATAGTGGTAACGGGCGCGGCGGGCTGGGCGGTTTCGGCTGGAGCGGGTGCGGATTCTGGAGCAGGAGCGGTTTCTTCGGGCATCGTGGGCAGGCTTTCTGAGCGGCGCAGGACGGCCTCGCCGGACGTTCCAGAATAACGCGCGCAGCCAGGGACGGTGCACGACCGTCGTCACTTGCTCCCTCGCTCCCTGCCTTCTTGTTCCCTTGTTCCCTCGGTCCCTTCGTCCCTGCCTTTCCCAATTTCGTGTGACGGCAATCTATTTTGATCTGGACGACAAATGCCCCCAAAGAGCATCCTATTGGTCAAGGAAGCGTGGTCCGAGGGAGCGGCGATGAGCGACCAGCTCGAAGTGGGCGGCGTAGAGATGCACAAAACCCAGGCGGATCCCGATGCCGCCGAGCGGTTCATTACAGAGAAGCGGATCGGCGAGCGCATCCGCCGGTTGCGCCTGAAGAAATCCATGGGCCTGGTGGAACTGGGCAGGCACACCGGCCTATCGGCGAGTTTTTTGTCGCAGCTTGAGACCGGCCGCGTGGTGCCCACGCTGCGCAACCTGGCGCGCATTGCCATGGTCTTTTCCAAGGACCTGTCGTATTTTTTCGAGTCCGAGCCCGTCGCCATTTTCCGCGTGCATCGCAAAAAAGACCGCGTGCGCATGCCCCAAACCGGGGTTGAGCCGCCGACGTATACGTTTGAGAGCCTGGGCTACATGGTTCCCGACCGGCACATGGACCCCTACTTCGCGGAGTTCCTTCCCCTGCCGCCGCAGGTTGAGCCCAAGGCCCACCAGCATGCCGGATATGAGTTCCTCTATGTGCTGGGCGGCGAGCTCATTCTGCGCCACGGCGATCAGGAAGCGACGCTTGGCGCGGGCGATGCGGTCTACTTCGACTCGGGGACGCCCCACTCCTATCATTGCGCGGGTTCGAAGCCGACTGAAGCGTTGATTGTCACCATCCATCAGGCACCTGCGGCGCAGCCGCAGCCTGCACGCCCCCAAGCGAGTGCGGCCACTCGCCCCGCTCCAGGCGTTGCGGCACCGCGGCCCAACCCCGCCGACGGCAGGTAGTACGGAGTGTCGCAAAGGCTACTATAGGGCCCGCGATCACCTTGCACTTTTGAACTCGCAATGAGCTAGGATCAAGAGCGATGGCATTGAACCCTCAAATTCTGGCATGGGCACGCGACAGGGCTGGTTTATCCGTCGAAGAGGCGGCGCAAGCGCTCGGCTTCAAAGACGCCCGCGACCGTACAGCGGCGGAACGCCTTCAGGCAATCGAAGCCGGGATAGAGGAACCATCACGGAGCGTGCTGCAAAGCATGGCGCGGAAATACCACCGCTCTCTACTTGTTTTCTATCTGAGCCAGCCGCCCATCATTGGAGACCGGGGTCAAGATTTTCGCAGGGCTCCCGGCTCGAAGCCTCTTGAGTATGATCCGACGCTCGATGCGCTCATCCGCGATATTCGCGGACGGCAAAGCATTGTGAGAGACCTACTCGAGCAGACTGAGCCTACGAGGGTGGATTACATCGCTTCGGCAACGACGGATGTACTGCCCGCGGAACTGGCGCACCGCATAACGAACAAGCTCGGTTTTTCGCTCGTTGAGTTCAGGCAACAGGCGACTGTGCAAGCGGCGTTCGGTTATCTACGGGAGAAGGTAGAGGCGTCGGGTGCGTTTGTATTACTGCTTGGGAATCTCGGCAACTATCGCACGAACATCCCCAGTGGAGTTTTCAGGGGATACGCGATAGCTGATCCGGTCGCACCCTTTGTTGTGATCAACGATCAGGATGCTCCTGTAGCGTGGGCCTTTACGGCCCTTCATGAGCTAACGCATTTGTGGCTCGGGACGACCGGAGTAAGTGGCGGAGATGCCGACACGCAGCTTGAGATCTACTGCAACAGCGTGGCGGGGGAGATTCTCTTACCCGAAACCGAGATGAACGAGTTGCGCTTTTTACATCGCGCCGCCTTCCAGGAAACCATCGAGGCGATCGACCAATTCGCGAGCAGGCGGAAAATCAGCCGCGCGATGGTCGCTTACAAGCTTCTGCGCGTGAGTATCATCACTCATGCCAGATGGCGAGAGCTGGACAGTCATTACAAGGATGAGTGGGCCGCAGCGCAAGCACGGCTAGCAACTAGGGACAAGGAGGAGGGCGGCCCAAGTTACTACGTTGTGAAGAGACATCGGCTCGGGTATGCCCTTATGGACCTCGTGAGGAATTCACTTGCTGAGGGATTTCTCACCCACACGAAAGCGGGACAGGTACTCGGTGTCAAGCCTCGCAATGTAGACCCCCTGATCTACGTGGCCGGAATGCGGGGTGGACAGTAAGTGCTCTACCTACTCGATGCAAATGTGCTCATCACCGCTAATAGCAGCTATTACCCGCTCGATCAGATCCCGGAGTTTTGGAGCTGGATCTATGATCAGGCCGCATCAAATCGGGTAAAAATTCCCCGCGAAATCATGGAAGAGATAAAGGCCGGACGAAAGGACGACGATCCGCTTCTCGATTGGATCTGTACCGCTGAAATCGAAGCCGCCTTACTGCTTGACGAAGCCGTTGATAGTGCCCTTGTTCAACAAGTCGTCGCTGCGGGCTATGCACCTGACCTTCGCGACGACGAAGTAGAGAAGCTGGGGCGCGATCCATTCCTGATTGCGTATGCGCTCGTTCATCCGGCCGAAAGGACGATTGTAACAACCGAGGTATCGAGACCGTCTGCGCTGCGCGCCAATCGCAAGATTCCAGATGTATGCCAAGCCGTTGGCGCGCTGAGCTGTGGACCATTTGCCCTTAACAAGGCACTTGGCTTTAGAACGGGATGGAAAACATCCGGCTGAGCAGCGCGAGCTTCCGGTCTTCGAAGAGCCTTCCTTCAGCGATTGCTGCCTACTTCTTCGCGCCATCCACCTCGCCGTACGTCGGATACGGCGCAGCTTCGGTGCTGGTCGGCATAGTTTCCAGAATCTTCAGATCATCCTGCACTCTCTTCCACTCATCGGGATGCTTCCTGGTCTCGATGGGCGCGTTGGGATCGGAATAATACGCTTCCACATCGCTCTTGATCCCCGGCGGAATCGCCTGCGTGGGAGTGCGCGTCAGCCGGTCCAGAAGCGTGGCATAGGTCCT
>Ga0182014_10007720_pt1 | contig 11190 bp, 10 predicted proteins | sample 612S2DmetaG_FD_120489 | JGI IMG/M metagenome (GOLD analysis project Ga0182014, IMG submission 120489) | Permafrost microbial communities from Stordalen Mire, Sweden - 612S2D metaG | ecosystem: Environmental > Terrestrial > Soil > Wetlands > Permafrost | place: Sweden: Stordalen | collected... | reverse complement strand
GCCGCTTGGCAAACCTATCGAAACAAGCATCACGCCAAAGCCGATTGGCAATTCACGACGGACGACGCCCGCGTCAGGCTCAAGAGGCTCTACCCCCTATTTTGAATGACTCAGGCGACTAGAGTGTGCATGCCGCCGCGTATTGCCCCAGCACCTCATCAATTGATGCGATGATCAGCCGGTCGAATAGCTCCTCGCCCTCGAAGGCGTTGGGCGCCAGTTGGGGAAGAAACTGCTGCAGGACGGGTCTGGGGATCGCGATGCCTGAGAGCGCCGCCTTCAGACGCTCGACAGCCGCCTTCGCGTCGGGATGCGGCCAATAATATCGGATCCGATCCGAGTAGGAATAGTGACGCCAGAGGCGTTGTTCCGTGGCATTGCCGGGATAATAGGGCTCCCACCAACGGCGCTCGGCGAGCATCAACTTTTCCATCGCCGAAGCCAGCGCACGCGCCGGATAACCCGGCGCCATTTCCGAAGCGATCAGATCGAGTCCATAAAGCGCCTCGCGCAAGGCGAATGTGAGCGCCGGCCCGACCTTGAGGATGCAAAACCGATCTCTGACCAGCTCAGTCAGCCGGACGGGAGGTTGATAGTCCGTAGAATGCGCCTCAAACACGAGAGCCGTGTCGTCAAGCGCGTGAGAAAGCGGCCGCGCTCGAGACGGGTCATACGCGATGACCGACTCGTGACCGAATTCGACGCCGGGTTGCACGACGATGCCTATGACGCGGGCGAAGGCGGCTTCGAGACCAGCGGTTTCGAATGCGCGTTGAAATGTCGCTAGCGTCGCGCGCGCTCGTTCTGGCGTTGTTGGCTCGATGTAGTCGAGCGCGTGGCGGGCGCCGCCTGGCGGGGGCACCTCTGTGCCGATGATATAGTAGGGCACCGGGAGGCTTTCCCGCCTCGCCGTCGCTTCCGCGACGCGAGCGAGGCGTACGGCGCGTTCCGCCGTCAGACCATCGTCAAGCGCTTCTGGCTCGCCAGCGCAGCCCATGGACGGATCGAGATGGATCTTGGCGAAGCCGGCGCCGACAAAAGCGGCGACCATCGCCTCGGATTCCGCCATCGCACGATCGGCCGGCAACTTGCGCCACGGATTCGGGCCGAGATGATCGCCGCCGAAAACAAGATTGGACGCATCGAAATCGACTCGGTCGGCGACGGATCTGACCTCCGCCACAAAGTCAGCCGGCGTCATGCCGGTATAGCCGCCCTGGTGATTGACCTGGTTACAGGTCGCTTCGATCAGCGCCGGAGCGCCATCCCGCTTGCAACGGCGCAGCGTGGCTTCGATGACCATCGGATGTGAGGAACAGATCGATGGAATCCCCACCGACTCGCCGGCTGCGCGGCGTTGCATGAATCTGGTGATCGCATTGGTCATGCTGACAAGCGCCGCTTGGCCATGAACGCGTCGAGGTCGGCGAACGTCGAGGCGCCCTCCATGGGGCCCTTGACCGTCACGGCGTGAGCGCCCGCCGCGTTGGCGTAAGCGAGCGATTGTTCGATCGACATGCCCTTGTCGCGGCAAACCGTGTAAGTGGCGCCGAAGCAGTCGCCAGCGCCGGTGGGATCCACCTCGACGACCGCGAACGGCGCCCCCGTCACGACTCCGGCGCTGGTGACGACCTGGGCGCCGGCGGCGCCGCGCTTTAGCGCGATCTCCTTCACGCCTTGCGAGATCAAGCGCCTGGCGGCTTCCTGCTCATCCGAAGCGCCGGCAAACAACAGGATCTCCTCGCCCGACGGCAGGAACAAATCTGTCGCGGCGAGGATCTGCTGAAGCGTCGATGTGAACGCCGCGTCGCTCATCATTTCCTTGCGGATGTTGGGATCGAACGACACCGAGCCGCCGGCCGCCTTGATCGTTGCGACGGCCTTTTCAACGATCGTGCGAGCGGCGGGGATCGTGAGCGCCGACCCCATCACATGGATTTGCCTGGCGCCGGCGACCACGCGCTCCGCCTCAGGCGTCAGCGCGATCTGGCCGCTCGCGCTGTGCTTGATGTTGAACACAAAGTCTCGGCTTCCGTCCGTGCGATAGCGAACGAACGCCGAGCCTGTCGCAAGTCCGGCATGTACGGCGATGGCCGAAACATCGACGCCGTCGGCCGACAACCGGTCGAGATTGACTCGACCGAAGTCATCGTCGCCGACCGCCCCGATCATTGCGCAGCGCGCCCCAAGGCGCGCCGCTTGATCGATGAAGATCGCTGGAGCGCCGCTCGGAAACGGGCCAATCAGGCTTTGCGGTTGACGAAACCCCGTTCCGACCGTCGTCGCCATGATCTCGACGAGAATCTCGCCGACAGTAATCAGCAAGCCCGTCATCAGCTCATCCAGTTTCCGCCGTCGACATTGAGCGTCTGCGCTACGACGTAGTCCGAATCGCTAGAAGCAAGAAAGACCGCCGCGCCGCGAAAGTCGTCGGGAAGGCCCATGCGTCCCGCCGGCACAGCCAAGCCGACCTGACGCTTCTTTTCGCCGACCGGCAGGTGCTCGTACTTGGCGAACAGGGCGTCGACGTTATCCCACATCGGGGTGTCGACAACGCCCGGCGCGATGCCGTTCACGTTGATGCGGTACTTGATCAAGTCGAGCCCGGCGGACTGCGTCAGGCTAATAACCGCCGCCTTGGATGAGCAATAGACGGCGACCAGCCCTTCGCCGCGCCGGCCCGCCTGCGAAGCCATATTAATGATCTTCCCGCCCCGGCCCTGCTTCACCATCTGCGCCGCCGCCGCCTGAAGGGTGAAGAACAGGCCGCGCGTATTCACGGCAAACACTTTGTCGAAGCTCGCCTCGGAGACTTCCAGGATGGGCCCCATGTCGAACACGCCCGCATTGTTGTACAGGATGTCGACGCCGCCGAACTTCGCGACCGTCGCAGAAATCAGCGATGAAATGGATTTGGAATCGCGGACGTCGAGTTGCACCGCGAGCGCGTTGGCGCCGAGTTCCGACGCGATCTCCTGCGCCTTGGCGATCTCGATGTCCGCTATGACGACTTTTGCTCCCTCGGCGCAATAGGCGCGAACGACCGCTTCGCCGATGCCCCGTGCGCCGCCCGTGACGATCGCAACTTTGTCTTTCAGTTTCATGCGACTCTCCTTGAGTTGGCGCCCTGGTGATTCAGGGCGATGATTTCGTTTGCTGCAACGCGACCGGCGCGCGGTTTCGGCGCCGTCGATGCAATATGGAATTTGCCGGCGCCGCGCGCTTTGACCACATCCCGGCGCGTGGCGGCGCTGGCGATTTCGCGATGAGTCGCGTATGCGTCCGATGTCTTCGCCTTGCGCGGCCGGGTGGCTTCAAGGCGGCTCCGAATTCCGGTGAGACGCGAAAATATGCTCGGGGCTTCGGCGCAAACATCTGGAGAGTCCGCGGCAATCTCGTCGACGGCCCTCATTCCGTTTCCTCCACGAAATCCCTTCAAAGGGGGCGCTTTTCTCGTCCGTCCCTCCCTGGGATCGTGGGGCGTCCTCGGAAGGGAATTGACACAGAAGGCAGGCCGTAGTCAATACGTGTGTCGACAAAAACATATACGTATGTTCAGTTTGAAATCGCTGCGCCGCTTGCGGTCGACTCGATTCGAGTTCGGGGCCGCAACGATTGCCACGCCGTTGTATTCGTGGCCGCTCCGAGTCGTGCGTTCCCGCCGGACGAATCGTCGCAGAGGAGTCACGAGTGTCGACCGACAGCGAAAAGAGGCGGGGCGGAATGCTGCAGCCCAAAATCAAAACGATGGAGGAATTTTCCGTCGCCAGCGGGATCTCGCGCGCGACGGTGTCGAAGTACTTCAACGATCCCGACAGCGTTCGACCGACGACCCGCCAACGAATCGAAAAAGCGGCAAAGAAGTTGCGTTATCGGCCGAACCTTTTTGCGGTCAATTTCAACCGAAAGAATCCAAAGACCCTGGGTATGATCGTGCCCTCTTTGACGGACCCATTTTTCGCCGGCCTGGTCGAACGGGTAGAACTGCGCGCCATGCAAGACGGCCTTTGGACAATTGTGCTCTCTTCGCACGGCGAACGTGCGATGGAAGTCCGCGCAATCCAAACGATTTTGTCGTTGAGGGTCGCCGGCGCAATTGTCGCGCCGCTGGGGATGTCGTCGGACATGGCGCTCCTCAGGGAGTTGAGCGAATCTTTGCCCTTGGTGATGCTCGACTCGAGAGTCGATCTTCCAACCGCTTTCGTCGGAACTGATAATTTTCAGAGCATCGCCTTGATGGTCGACTACCTGCATCGATCCGGCGAACCGCCTTGCTATTTCGATATGCCTGCCGTCAATCGGAATGCGCTCGACAGAAGGCTTGCGTATATTCAGGCGATGGAGAAGGCGGGTTCGCAGCCAGTCATAATTCCCGCTCCGACGCAAGACTGGGTGTTTGAAGCCGTCGGTTTCGAGCAGGCGACCAACTACTTCTCAATGGAAACCCTGCCGAGCCGAACGATCCTCTGTGCCAACGACCGAACGGCTTTTGGCGTTATGGCGGCGGCAAACCGTTGCGGATTGCGCGTTTCGCGGGCTGGCGGTCCAAGTGAAATCAGAGTGGCGGGACACGACGATCATCCACTGAGTCGTTTTGCCAGTCCTCCTTTAACGACGCTCGCTCAAGACTATGTCGAAATGGCCAATCTGGCCGTTGATATGCTTGCCAACAGGGACGACAACCCTGGCGTCAAGCCGAATGAAAATGTGATACTGCTGGAATCTAAGCTTATCATGCGGGATACTGCGTGAGTAGACCACGTCCTTGGAAGCTCTCTCGCTGCGGATGAGCCCGCCCAAGAACTTCTCAAATGCGGACCCGGGGATTTGCGACGCGACGACGGATTCGCGTTGACGGCGCCAGAGCAACTCTTGGCTACCTCAGTCGTTTCGGCCTGCCTTTCATATTGGCGACATCTCCACTATGTATTCGCGGTGAGCCTGATTCCATCGGCATGTCTTCGAAGCGTCTCGTAAAATTCAGCGTTGGCCTCGATTCGAGTCGGAGCGCCGGAGCGTCCTGCGCGACCGAATGGGACGTTGCGGAAGGGGCGCGCGCGTGCTTGCGATGATTGTTGATGACAGCCGAAGCAGCCTGCTGCACCTGCAGCAGCTGACCGAGCGGGATTCTGACGTTCGCGCGATGGCGTTTCTCGACCCCGAGGCGGCCCTCGCCGCCGCGCTTGAGCATCGATTTGACATGGTGATCGTCGATCACATCATGCCCAAAGTCGATGGGATCACCTTTATCCGCCGGATGCGAGCGACGGACGGCCATGGGCAGATCCCGATGGTCATGCTGACGGCGACGACCGACGACGCCGTCCGGCTTGCCGCCCTCGAAGCGGGCGCCACCGACTTCTTGAGCAAGTCACAGAGTCCGGTGGAACTCAAAGTCAGGCTGCGCAACCTGATCAAGCTCTCTGACGCGCTGCGCAAGCTCGACGACCATGTGGCGGAGCAAGACCGCGAAATCGAGAAAGCGACGCAAGCCCTCCTCGCCCGCGAAGAGGAGATGGTGTTCCGCCTGTCGAAGGCGCTCGAATACCGCGACCACGACACTAATGATCACACGTTCCGGGTGGCGAAGTTCAGCCGCATGATTGCCGAGCGCCTGGAACTTTCGCGACAGGAATGCGACAGCATCTATCTCGCGTCGCCGCTTCACGACATCGGAAAAGTGGCGATTCCCGACGGGATTCTCTTGAAGCCTGGTCGTCTCGACGGCGACGAACGGGCGACTATCGAGACCCACGCCGAGATCGGCGAGCGCATTCTTCGCGGCAGCGGGTCGGATCTGATCAAGCTAGCAGCGCAGATCGCCGGGGGCCATCACGAGCGGTGGGACGGCAAGGGTTATCCGCGGGGCCTCTCAGGGGAGGCCATTCCGCTGGCCGCGCGCATCGTCGCGATCGCCGACGTCTTCGACGCTCTGACGACCGAGCGGCCCTATAAGAAGGCGCTTCCGGCCGCCAGCGCGCTGGCGATTCTCGATGCCGAACGCGGCGGGCACTTCGATCCGGCGTGCCTTGACGCATTCTTCTCCGGCTGTGCGGAAATGGCCGGGTCAGACGCTTCGGCCGAATCGACCAAAGCTGCTTCGCATTTCCCGGTGGACAATGCACAAGAGCAATAATCGAGGCGCGGGGCGACCGCCCGGAGGCGACGCCATGGACCCAATCGCGACGGGCGCGCAATGACCGCCCAGATCATCGCCGTTGCGAACCGCAAGGGCGGCGTCGGCAAGACGACGACCGCGGTCAACCTGGCGTCCGAATTGGCCAATCGGGGGCGACGCGTACTGGTGGTCGACCTCGATCCCCAGGGTCACGCCGGATTGGGCTTGAATGTCGTCGCCTCGCGCTCGGAACCAACCGTTCACCAGATATTCGGCGATCGCCGCGTCGATCTGGCGGCGGCGGTGAAGGCGAGCTGCGTAATCGACGTCGACGTGCTGCCCGCCGATCACGAATTCGACGTGCATGGGGCCGTCAACGACCCGCTCAGCTTGGCGAGAGGCCTCGCGGCCTTCGAAGCTGGCTACGACGCGATCGTCATCGATACGTCGCCGTCGATCGACGTCACCACCGTCGCCGCGCTGACGGCGGCGCAATACGTGCTTGTTCCGACTCAGCTCCATCATCTCGCCTATGACGGCATCGTCCGCTTCTCCAAAGTCCTCTTCAAAGTCGCATCTATGGTCAATCGGCGCTTCACCGACCTGGCGATCGTCCCGGTTCAGATCGACATTCGCACCAACCTGCAACGCATTGTGTTGGCGAAGCTGCTGAAGGAATTCGGCCCCCAGCGTATTCTTCGCGGCATCAGAACCGACATCTCGCTCGCCGAGGCTTTCGGGTCGCGGATGCCGGTGCGGCTTTATCGCCCGCAGTCGCGGGCGACGACGGACTACGCTCTGCTTGCTGAAGACGTCCTATCGTTGTGGATGACCGACGGCCGGCGCTCCGATCCGCCGATCGAGGCGTCCGCCCCATCGGCGGCGGGCCGACCTGTCGAGGAAAGTCAGGTCTAGAGCGAGTTGTCTTTAGGTTGAGGCAAATCCGACCGTCATTGCGAGCGACAGCGAGGCGATCCAGACGACGCCGCAGCCGCAATCCCAAGTCTGGATCGCTTCGCCTTGCTCGCAATGACGACCGACGTGATTCATCTCGAATGCAACGCGCTTTAGGCGACGGCGGCGACCGGTTCGTCGTCTTCGTACAGCTGTCGCCGGTCGATCGAGGGCTGGCGCGGCGTGTCGGTCGCCGATTCGCCAAGAAACGCTTCGTGGATCTGCCGCTCGCTGGCCATCGTGTAGGCGTCGCGCAGCAGACCGTCGAGCCCGTCGTCCCAGCCGACCGACCATTCTCCGGCCCCGCCGATTCCCGCCGCCAGGGAATCGATTTCGGCGACGTCGCTGCGCAGCGACGTTCCGATGTCGCCACGATCGCCGGCCAGACGACGGGCCGCCTCGCCCAACAATGCGCCGACCGTTGTCGTCTCTCGCTCCAGCCGCGTCAGGGCGTCCGTCATCGCCTTTCCATTTGCCTTGAACGGCCCGATCGCACTGAGCATGCGCTGGTCCAATGCGTTCAGATGATCCGCGCCGCGCGCCCGGCCGCGTTCTGCGAACCGCTCGACGAATGCAGCAACTTCGCGCAGCGCCGCCGGCAGCGCTTCGACGCCCTCAACGATTTTCGCCGCGTAGCTCCGCAGCTCCTGCGCGATCACGCTCAGACCTTTTCCGCGATCGCCGAGACGGCTCGACTTCAGCAGCGCGTTCGTGCCGATCATCGTCACATCGATGATGATCTCGGACAGGTTCGCCGTGCGTTGGTCGAGATCCGCCATTGTCGCGCTGACCGTCGCGGCGGCGCTGTCGACGATGGCCCGCGCCTGGCGACATTCCTCCATGAGAGCGCACGCCGCCTCCAGCCTGTGTTCAAGCGTCTCGAGAAAGGAATCGCCGGCGCTGCCGCCCGAGCCGAACAAAGCCCGCTCGCGCGTCGCGAGCTCGTCCGCGTCGGCGAGCAGCCCTTGCAGCGCCGCCGCAATCGTCTCCATCTCGTTGGCGAAGTCGGCGAGCGCCGCGCCGAGCTGGCGCGACTGCAGGCGGCAAATCCCGGCGACCGCCGCATTCTTCACCTCGCCGTCAGAGGCCCCATAGGCGGCCCAAGCGGCATCCGTCGCTCCAGATTCCAAACCCAGCGCGGCAAGATACAGCGCCCGCTGCACATGTTCGATTCGCTGGCACGTGCTGTCGCCAACTTGTAGCGCCATGACGCATTGACCGATTTGGGCGCCGACGCGCTGCGATCGCAAGCCAATTTCCGACAACGCCTCAGCGGTCTCGCGCCGCCGTTCCCCCACCGCCGCGACGCTAGCCGCCATCTCGCTGGCGATCGCCAGCAGGCGCGCTTGATGACTGTCCTGAAAACGCTTCTGCGCCTCGCTGGAAACGTGGAGCAGATCATAGAGCTTGCCGTGCGTAAACCGGTATTGGTTCAGCGCCTGCTGAGCGCGCTCGGCAAGTTGATGCAGCCCTTCGACGAAGCCGTGCATGTCCTCGCCCAGGCCGCTCAGTGACGCGGCCTCGATCTTGACGTTGAAGACGAGCATGGAGATCGTTCGCCCGCTGTCCGACAAATTCGCGACGCGCTCAGCGATCGCCTGGTTCAACGCGACGAGGTCCGCCAGCGCTTGGCTCTCCCCTGATAGGTCATTGGCGGTCGCCGCGATTTGATCGGAGACGGTCTGCAAATCGGCGCCCGCGGCGCGCAACCCTTCGCTTTCGAGCGATTTCGACAGCTCCTGGAATAGACCCGACAGATCGCTCAACACGGGAATGGCGTCGCCAAGCCGGCCCCCGATGTCGAGGCAGCTTCGTTCGCAGGGCGCGAATGTCCGGCTGACCGCGTCAGCCGTCTGCCGCAAAACGACCGCCGCCGCCGACCCCGCCCCTATCGCGACGGACGTCGCCAACGGCTCAACCATATTCACGCCCCAACCCGCAAGTTCTGGATCTCGACCGGGATCGCCGACAGCGGCACGATCTTATCGGCGGCGCCCAAGGCTATCGCCTCCTTCGGCATGCCGAAGACGATGCAGGTGTCTTCGTTCTGCGCCAGCGTCGCCGCCCCTGCCCTCTTCATCTCGAGCAGCCCGTGCGCCCCGTCATCGCCCATACCGGTCATAATCACGCCAAGCGCGTTCGCCCCCGCATACTGCGCCGCCGAGCGAAACAACACGTCGACCGAGGGCCGGTGGCGCGACACAAGCGGGCCGTCCTTGATCGCGACATGATAGCGAGCGCCGCTTCGCTGCAGCAGCATATGTCGATTGCCCGGCGCGATGAGAACCCGGCCGGCAATCACCTGGTCGCCATCCTCCGCCTCCTTCACGTCGACTTGGCAGAGCCCGTTCAGTCGCTTGGCGAACGCGGCAGTGAAACGTTCGGGCATATGCTGGACAATGACGATCCCCGGGCTACTCGGGGGGAGCGCCGTCAAGACAACGCGCAGCGATTCGGTCCCGCCGGTCGAGGCGCCGATGCAGACGACTTGGTCGGTTGTGCGGGTCATGGCGCGCGCCGGGGCCGGCGGCGGCATGATGACATCGGCGGTTAGCTTCTTCTCGACTGCGTGCGAGGTCGCCAGGCGGGCGCCCCTGAACGTCACCTTCGCGGCGGCGCGAATCGAGTCCCAGATGCGCACCTGCGATTCATTGAGGAATTGCTTGGTGTCGACCCGCGGCTTGAGAATGACGTCCACCGCTCCGGCGTCAAGCGCCTCGAGCAAAGTTTCCGAACCAGCTTCGAGCAGCGTCGAACATAGGACCGTCGGAATGGGACGTTGCACCATGATCTTGCGCAGGAAGGTGATGCCGTCCATGCGCGGCATCTCGACATCGAGAACGATAACGTTGGGAATTTCTTCGTGGATCCGCTGCGCGGCGATGAACGGATCGCCCGCGGTCGCCATGACTTCCATGTCCGGAGCGGCGTCGATGATCGCGCACAAGGTCTGGCGCACTGAAGCCGAATCATCGACGACGAGGACGCGAATCTTATGGTTCGTGGCGTTCATGCTAATCTCTCAGGCCGCGCGACGAAATATGGTCGGGGCCACCTGCCGCATCGCGCTTAATTCGGCGCCGGCAAGTGATTCCGAATGTCCAAGGATCAGAAAACCGCCTTTGCGCAGGTGATTGCAAAGGCGCTTGAGCACGGCGTCCTGTGTCGCCTTGGCGAAGTAGATGAGAATGTTGCGACAGAAAATCACGTCGAAGTCGCGATCGACTCGATAGGTCGGGTCCATGAGGTTGAGGCAGTGAAAGCGGACCGTGCGCCGCAATTCGGGAACGATCCGCACTTCTTGGCGCTCTCCGTCGATTGCACGCATCACGTAACGTTCGCGCAGCTGCGGCGGCACCGGGTCGATCATCGACGCGGGATAGACGGCGCGCTGTGCTTGGGCGATGACCTCGGTGCTGATGTCGGTGCCCAGCACGGAAAAGCGATGTCCCTCGAGCCCCAGCGCGTCGGCGGCGACCATGGCGATGGTGTAAGCCTCGGCGCCGATCGAAGCGGCGGCGCTCCAGAACTTGAACGGCGAATGAGCGCCGCTCCGCAGGCTCGCCAACAATGGCACGGCCCTTTCCCGCAGGAAGTCGAAGTGGTCCGGTTCGCGGAAGAAATCCGTCTTGTTGGTCGTCACGCAATCGATCAGGTGGACGAATTCGTCATTCAGCTTGCCGCCCTCGAAGATCGCGCGACCGTAATCTTCGACCCTCGTGAGGCCAAGGGCAAGAATTCGCTTGCGCAATCGGCCTTCGACCATCGTCCGTTTGCCCGGCGGCAGACGGATGCCCGTGTGCTCCTCAATAAGGCGCGAGAGTTTAGTGAAATGCCTTTCCTGAAGTTGATCAGTCATGGCGGTACGCAACCCTCTACGCTACGCAAAACAACAAGCGTCACGCGGCGTACGACGCCGCGCTTTCTACGCGGCCGACGCGATGAGCGGCGCGTCGCTTCCCAGCAACTGTTCGAGATCGAGGACGATGACGAATTCCGAGCCGTGGCGGCCGATGCCGACGATGTAGTCCGCCCGCCAGCGGGTGCCGATCGCCGGCGGCGGCTCGAACGCGCCGCCGCCGAGATCGGTCACTTCGAACACACAATCGGCGACCAGG
>Ga0182014_10007718_pt1 | contig 11192 bp, 10 predicted proteins | sample 612S2DmetaG_FD_120489 | JGI IMG/M metagenome (GOLD analysis project Ga0182014, IMG submission 120489) | Permafrost microbial communities from Stordalen Mire, Sweden - 612S2D metaG | ecosystem: Environmental > Terrestrial > Soil > Wetlands > Permafrost | place: Sweden: Stordalen | collected... | reverse complement strand
GCGCGAGGCCCGAGAGATCGGCGGCGAGAATTTCGGGGGCAGCGAAAGGCGGCAGCGCGCCGGTCGCCGCTTCCTCCCAAAGGCGATAGCAAACGCCGGGCTCGACGCGCCCCGCCCTGCCCCGGCGCTGATCGACATTGGCGCGAGACGCGCGGATGGTCTCCAGCCGCGTCAGCCCGAGATTTGGCTCGAACACCGGGACGCGCGAAAACCCGCAGTCGATCACGATGCGCACGCCGTCGATCGTCAGAGAGGTCTCGGCGATCGAGGTGGCGAGCACGATCTTGCGCCGGCCCGGCGGCGTCTTGGCGATGGCGCGGTCCTGCTCGGCGCGATCCAGCGCGCCGTAAAGCGGCGCGAGATCGACATTGGCGGGAAGGCCGCGCTCGGACAGCAACGCGGCGACGCGGGTGATTTCGCCCTGCCCCGGCAGGAAGACGAGGATGGAGCCCTCCTCCTCGGCCAGCGCCCGCCGCGCGGCGCGCGCGGCCTCCTCCTCCACGCGAAGATTGGGATCGCGGCCGAGATAGCGCGTCTCGACCGGGAAGGCCCGGCCCGCGCTCTCGATGACAGGAGCCGAAAGCCCGTCGTTTTGGGGCGCCCTATTGCCCATCAGCGCCGCGACCCGCGCGCCGTCCAGCGTCGCCGACATGACGAGCAGGCGCAAATCCTCGCGCAGCGCGCCCTGCGCGTCGAGCGCCAGCGCGAGGCCAAGATCGGCGTCGAGCGAACGCTCGTGAAACTCGTCGAACAACACGCAAGCGACGCCCGTAAGCTCGGGATCGTCGAGAATCATGCGCGCGAAGACGCCCTCGGTGACGACTTCGATCCGGGTCCTGGCCGTGATTTTGGATTCGAGCCGCATCCGCAGCCCGATGGTCTCGCCGACGGCTTCACCCAGCGTGGCCGCCATGCGGGCGGCGGCGGCGCGCGCGGCGAGGCGGCGCGGCTCCAGCAGGATGATTTTCTTGTCGCCGCGCCAGGGAGCGTCCAGCAGCGCGAGCGGAACGCGCGTCGTCTTGCCGGCGCCGGGCGGCGCGACCAGCACGAGATTGTTGCGCGCGCGAAGCGAGGCGTCGACATCGCCCAGGATCTCGTCGATCGGCAGCCGGTCGCCAAGGACGCGCTTCACGAAAGGCTCCGAAACGATTTACTGGACATCGCGCCCGAGAGGAGCCGCCAGCTTGGCCGCGGCCCGCGCATGGCCGATCAGCGGCAACAGCGCCGCCAGTTCCGGGCCCGTTTCGACGCCGGTCAGCGCGAGGCGCAGCGGATGGAACAGCGCGCGGCCCTTGCGGCCGGTCGCCGCCTTTATCGCGCCTGTCCAGACGCTCCAGGTCGTCGCGTCCCAGGGCTCGGGCGGCAACAGTTCCAGTGCGGCCCGCAAAAGCTCCTCGTCCTCGCGCAACGACGATTCCGGCGGCGCGACTTCGCCCTCGACCACGCGCCACCAGTCCAGCGCGTCGTCGAACCGCGTGAGATTGCCGCGCACGGCGAGCCAGAAAGGCTCCGCCTTGAAGCCCACGATGTCATGCGCCGCCAGCCTGTCGCGCACATCCTCGAATGTGAGCGCCGCCAGCGTGCGGTGGCTCAAGGTCGCGAGATCGGCGGGGTCGAAGCGCGCCGGATTGCGCGAGACGTGGGAAAGATCGAAATGCGCCGAGAGTTCTTGCAGCGAACGCACGGCCCGCACGGCTTCCGAGGAGCCGGTCAGCGTCGCCAGCGCCGCGACCGCCAGCGCCTCGTAGCCCTCCTCGCGCAGCGAGGCGATCGACAACGAGCCGGTCCGCTTCGAGAGCCCTTCGCCGGAGCCGGAGATCAAGAGATTGTGATGCGCGAAGACGGGCGGCTCCCGCTCGGGCGCCAGCGCCGCGAACAGCTGCAATTGCACCGCGGTATTGGTGACGTGATCCTCGCCGCGAATAATATGGGTGATCGCGAGATCGATGTCGTCGACGACCGAGGGCAGCGTATAAAGGAAACTGCCGTCCTCGCGGATCAGCACCGGGTCGGACAGCGAAGCGCAGTCGATATGCGCGTCGCCGCGGATAAGATCGCGCCAGGCCACCAACTTGTGTTCGAGCATAAAGCGCCAGTGCGGGCGCCGGCCCTCGGCCTCCCAGCGCGCGCGCGCCTCTGGCGAAGCATGCAGCGCGGCGCGGTCGTAAATGGGCGGCGCCCCGCGCGCCTGCTGCATCTTGCGGCGGCGCTCCAACTCCTCGGCCGTCTCATAGCAAGGGTAGAGCCGGCCCATCGCGCGCAGGCGATCCGCCGCCGCCTCGTAAAGCGCGCCGCGGTCGGACTGGCGAAGCGTGAGATCCGGGACGACCCCGAGCCAGGCGAGATCAATCTCGATTTCCCGCGCGAAAGCCTCGGTGGAGCGGGCGAAATCAGTGTCATCGAAACGAAGCACGAATCTTCCATTGTGCTGCGACGCGAAGAGACGATTGAATAGCGCCACCCGCGCGTTGCCGATATGAATGCGGCCAGTGGGCGAAGGCGCGAAACGGACGATTGGAGTTGTCATGAGCAAGCTTCAACCCAAGGTTTGGGAAAATCCCCGGCGGGACGCAAGTCTCGCGCTGGCTCCCTTTTGCCAAGACGGCGCACAAATGTCAGGCGGAATATTGAGCCTGCCGCGCCCCGGTCTTCGTTTTGGCGCCGGCGCGCGCAAGAACCGCGATTTGGCCGGGCGCGCGGACAATGCGACGCGGAATTTCGACGCCGCGCGGCATCAGGCTTGATGAGAGGGCGAATATGACCGTTGTCGCTTATATATGCGCCGTCTGGTGCCTCGCGCTGCTTGTCCTCAATTTTTCCGCGATGTTCGTGACGGCGCGCAAGTGCCGCGCCCGGCCGCGCGATCTGCCGGTTCCCATGACGCCCCCGCCCATCTCGCTGGTGCGGCCGCTGCGCGGACTGGAAACCTTTAGCGAGGAGACGCTGCGCGCCTCGTTCGAACTGGATTATCCCGATTACGAGCTGTTGTTCTGCGTCCAGGCGCCGCACGATCCGATCATCCCGCTGGTCGAGCGACTGATCGCCGAATATCCCGCTATTCCCGCGCGCTTGTTGATCGGCGACGATTATGTCAGCGCCAATCCCAAGCTCAATAATTGCGTCAAGGGCTGGGACGCGGCCAAGCATCGTCATGTCGTCCTGGCCGATTCGAACGCCTTGCCGCCGCGCGACTATCTTCAGACCATGCTGGCCGCGTTCCGCGACGACACGGCGCTGGTGATCTCAATGCCGATCGGTTCGCGCCCCGAGGGCTTTTGGGCCGATGTGGAATGCGCCGTGCTCAACACGTTTCAGGCCCGCTGGCAATATGGCGCGGAGGCCATAGGCATTGGCTTCGCGCAGGGCAAGAACATGATGTGGCGGCGCGAGGTTCTGGATCGCGCCGGCGGCATTCGCGCGCTCGCCGCCGAGATCGCCGAGGACGCCGCCTCGACCAAGATCATTCGCGCGCAGGGCCTCAAGGTCCGGCTCGTGGACATGCCGTTCGAACAACCGTTGGGGCGCCGCACGGCGCGCGAGGTCTATTCGCGTCACGTGCGCTGGGCGCGGCTGCGGCGCGTGACTTTTCCGGGCTATTTCGTCCCGGAATTCATGAACGGCAGTTTCGTTCCGGTGTTTCTGGGCGCCTATGCGGCCTTGCAATTCGAGGGCGGCGCGGCGCTGACCGCGGGAGCTATCCTCGCTTCGCTCTATGGCGGAGAAATGCTGCTGGCGCGCATCTGCGGCTGGGCGTTCAACTGGCGCTTGCCGTTCGCGTTGCTGGCGCGCGACGTGATGTTGCCGGTAATGTTCCTGGACGCCTGCCTGTTCGACGACTTCGTCTGGCACGGTAATGAAATGACCGTGCGCGACGAAGAGGAAACGACGACCGCGGGTTGAGCGAGCGCTCCCCGCCGTTCGACGCCGAGCCGTCGATTCATCATCCGCCTGAAAATCCGCGCCGCCGCCCTTACGAAAGGGGCGGCGGCGCCTTAGCTTGTCGAGGCGCGCGCGGGCAAGGCGGGTGGCGCGGAGCTCCGTTTCGGCGGCAAGGAGATTGCGGCATGTTGCGTAAATTGACTGTTATCGTGGCGCTGGGCGCCGCGTTAGCCGTTTCGACCGCGGCGGACGCGCGCGGCGGCGGCGGTGGTCGTGGCGGCGGTGGCGGCGGCTGGGGCCATGGCGGCGGCGGCTGGGGTCGCGGTGGCGGCTGGGGCAATGGGGGCGGCTATTGGGGCGGCGGCTACTGGGGCGGGGATTATTGGCCCTATTATGATTACGACCCTTCCTATTACTACCCCTATTACTACGGCCAGCCGGCCTATCAAGGTCAGCCGGTTTACCGCGGACAGGCGATCTATTACGCTCACAGGCGTCGCTATTCCTCGGCGTGCCATAATGTGACACGCTCGATCATGCACCACCACCAGCGTTATTGGCGGACCGTGCGGGTCTGCCACCGCTGAACCGTCGACGGCGGACGGGGCTTCCCCCTACTCCGCCGCCGCCTGTTCCTTGGCGCCGCGCGCCAGACGCTCGCTCTTGAGCAGTTCCGCGACGAGGAACGCCACTTCGATCGCCTGCTCCGCGTTGAGGCGCGGATCGCAATAGGTGTGGTAGCGGTCGCGCAGGTCGTTCTCCGAGATCGCCCGCGCGCCGCCGGTGCATTCGGTCACGTCCTTGCCGGTCATTTCGAGATGAATGCCGCCGGCATAGGTTCCCTCCGCCTGATGCACGGAGAAAAAGCCCCTGATTTCCGCCATGATGCGGTCGAAAGGCCGCGTCTTGTAGCCGCTCGCGCTGATGGTGTTGCCGTGCATCGGATCGCACGACCAGACCACGCTCTTGCCTTCGCGCGTCACGGCGCGGATCAGCGCCGGGAGTTTGTCCTCGGCTTTATCGGCCCCGAAGCGGCAGATCAGCGTCAGCCGGCCCGGCGCGTTGTCGGGGTTTAGGATGTCGATCAGTTGCAGCAGGCCGTCGGGCGTCAGGCTCGGGCCGCATTTGAGGCCGAGCGGATTCTTGACGCCGCGCAGATAGTCGATATGCGCGCCGTCGGGCTGGCGCGTGCGGTCGCCCGCCCACAGCATATGGCCGGAGGTCGCGTAATAATCGCCGGTCGTCGAATCGACGCGGGTCAGCGCCTGTTCGTAGCCGAGCAGCAGCGCCTCGTGCGAGGTGTAGAAGTCGGTCTGGCGCAGTTCGGGATGATGTTCGGGATCGAGCCCGATCGCCCGCATGAAGCCGAGCGTCTCGGTGATATGGTCGGCGAGCTTCTGATAGCGTTCCGACTGCGGGCTGTTCTTGACGAAGCCCAGCATCCAGCGATGCGCGTTTTCGAGATTGGCGAAGCCGCCGTTGGCGAAGGCGCGCAGCAGGTTCAGCGTCGCCGCCGACTGGCGAAAGGCCTCGAGCTGGCGGCGCGGGTCGGGCACGCGCGAGGCGGCGTTGAACTCGATCCCATTGACGATGTCGCCGCGATAGCTCGGCAGCTCGACATCGCCGATCCGTTCCGTCGGCGCGGAGCGCGGCTTGGCGAACTGGCCGGCGATGCGCCCGACCTTGACCACCGGCGAGGCGGCGGCGAAGCTCAGCACGACCGCCATCTGCAGGAAGACGCGGAAGAAATCGCGGATGTTGTCGGCGCAGTGCTCCTCGAAGGCCTCGGCGCAATCGCCGCCCTGGAGCAGAAAAGCCTTCCCGGCCGCGACATCGGCCAGGGCGCGGGTCAGATTGCGCGCTTCTCCGGCGAAGACCAGCGGCGGAAATCCGGCGAGTTGGCGTTCGACCTCCGCCAGCGCGGCGGAGTCGCGATAGACCGGCGTCTGCTCGATCGGCTTGTGTCTCCAGCCGCTAGGCGTCCAACGTTCCACTGTTGCGTCACTCCACTCTTCAGCGCCGAAATATTGACGCCGAAGGCGGCGCCCGTCCGGCGCTTATATAGGAAGCGCCCCGCCAACGCGACAATTTTGCGCGGACGCCCAAGCTCCGGGATTCGCCCCAAGGCTGGCCCCGCTCGCGCCGAGCCGCTATAAGCTTGGAATCCGTTCCCCTGATCGAGGTCTTGATGCCGATCATTCTGTCGCAAATGCTTGAGGCCTACCGCTGGATCGGCGCGCTGCTGGTCCTCTCCGCCCATTCGACGAATCTTTTCGTCAGCCTCCACGACATCATGACCGCGCCCCACGCCGCGCCGGTCTATGTCTGGTGGTTCGCGGCCAGCTTCGAGCTTGGCCATCAGGCGGTGCTCGGCTTTTTCGTGATGTCCGGCTATCTCGTCGGCGGCTCCGTGCTCGCCAGCATCCGCAAGCGAAAGGATTTTCTGCGCGAATATGCGATCCACCGCTTCGCGCGCATCTATATCGTCACCGTCCCCGCGCTGATCTTGACCTTTATCGTCGACAGCTTCGGCCGCGATTTCCTGCCCAATACCGATTTTTACGATCTGCCGCTGTTCGCGGGCCATTACAGCGCCCGGGTATTCATCGGCAATGTCCTTAATTTCCAGGAGATTCACCTTCCGACCTATGGCACCAACAGCCCGCTGTGGTCGCTCGCCTGCGAATTTTGGTATTACATCACCTTCCCCCTGCTCTTGGCCCCGCTGGCGCGCAACTATCCCAACTGGTTCCGTTACGGCGGTTTCGCCGTCGGACTCGCGGTTTTTCTATCGCTGGCGAGCGCGCCGTGGTTTCGCTTCGGCTTCGTGCTCTGGGTCATCGGCGCGCTGGCGAGCCTGCCGGTCCGGCCGCTGATCGCCTCGCGCTGGGGCGCGCTGGCGATTTACTTCGCGGCGCTGGTTCCCATCCGCCTTTTGGTGCGCGGTCCGCTGCTCGCCGCGCATCCCTGGCTGCAGGACGCCGCCGACCTGTTGAGCGCGCTGCTGCTCGCCAATCTGATGCTGACCGTGCGTCATTCGCCGGCCGAGGGATGGAACGCGCTGCGGCCGCAATTTCACAAAACCCTGGCGGATTTTTCCTTCTCGCTCTACGTCGTCCACATGCCGATCCTGATCCTGCTGCGCTCGATCGAGGATTCCATCATGGGTCCGGAATGGGCGAAGCAACTGGCGACCCCGGCCCATTGGGCGACGCTGCCGGTTGTCATGGGCGTCTGCATCGTGGTCGCCTACGGCTTCTCCCGGCTCACCGAAGCCAATACAGGCGCCGCGCGGCGCTTTTTGAGCGCCGCCCTGCCCCGCTTCACGCCAGCGATTTCACAGGCGGGCAGCGGTTAGTCTAGCCGCGCGATATCCGCGCCGGCGCGCGCATGGTGACGAGTTCCTCGGCCATGGTCGGATGCAGCGCCATGGTCGCGTCAAAATCGGCCTTTGTCGCCCGCATTCGCACGGCGATGGCGACGAGTTGAACCATTTCGCTGGCGTCGGGCCCCAAAATATGCGCGCCGACCACGCGGTCGCTGGCGCCGTCGACGAGCAGCTTCATATAAACCTGCGCGCCGCGCCCCGACAGCGTCGCCAGCATCGGACGGAAGGCCGTCTCGAACACGGCGACCTCCGCGAAACGTTGCGTCGCCTCTTCCTCCGTAAGGCCGACCGTGCCAATTTCCGGCGTCGAAAACACCGCGCTCGGCACGCTGTCATAATCGACCTCCACGTCGCGCCCGCCAAACAGCCGGTCGGCGAAGGCCTGGCCCTCGCGGATCGCGACGGGAGTGAGGTTGATGCGGTCGGTCACGTCGCCGACCGCATAGATTGACGGGGCGCTGCTTCGCGCCCGCGCGTCGACGATGACAGCCCCATCCCCGCTCAGCCGCGCGCCGGCCTGCTCCAGCCCAAGGCCCGCCGTCGCCGGACGCCGCCCGGTCGCCGCCAGCACGACATCGACCTCTACTTCCGCGCCACTGGCGAGGCGCGCCAGCACGCCGCCGGAAGTTTCCTCCAGCGCGACCGGCGGCGCGGCGGCGTGGAGCGTCACGCCGTCCTGAGTCATCGCCGCGGCCAGCCGCTTGCGCAAATCGAGATCGAAGCCGCGCAGCGGCAGTTCGGGGCGAAAAGCCACATGCGTTTCGCTCCCGAGCCTGCCAAAAACGCCGGCGAATTCGACCGCGATATAGCCCGCGCCGATCACCAGCAGGCGCTTGGGAAAAGTTGGAAGGTCGAAAATCTCGTTGGAGCTGATCGCCAGTTCGATGCCGGGAATCCTCGGCGCCATTACCGGCGCGCCGCCCGTGGCGATCAGAATCGTTTTCGTTCGCGCCATCTCGCCATTGGCGAATCGCACGGTTGCGCCATCCTCCACCACGGCGCGCTGGCGAATCAGTTCGACGCCGGCTTTTTCGAGATTTTGCGCGTAAAGGCCCTCTAACCGGGTGATTTCCTTTTCCTTGGCGGCGACGAGGCGCGACCAGTCAAAACGCGGCGGTTCAACGCTCCAGCCAAAGCCCGCGGCGTCATCGAAGGCGTCGCGAAATCGGCTCGCGAGCACATAGAGTTTTTTCGGCACGCAGCCTCTGATGACGCAGGTCCCGCCGACGCGAAATTCTTCCGCGATGGCGACGCGGGCGCCATGGTTCGCGGCGACGCGCGCCGCGCGAACACCGCCCGAACCCGCGCCAATGACGATAAGATCGAAGTCCCGTTGCGACATTGGAAAGAACCTGGCGAAGGCGCGCTAATCACGCGTTTGAGGTAGCCGTTTAGACGCCGGACGTCAAAGGCGAAGAGCGCCCGCGATAAGCAAGCTCGACGCGGGCTGCGTGCGTTGCCGCACAGCGTTTTCGGCCGAGCCGCCGCAATTTGTGTGCGTTGGGCGGTGAACGCCTTGCGACAAAAGGAAGATAACCATGAACATTAGAAAGATAGCGTTTTTCATCGCAAGCGCCGCCATCCTGGTTTCGGGAATGGCGACGGAAGCCTCGGCGCGAACCGCCGATGAAAGCGGCAAAGCCCGGATTAGCTCTATCGTTTCGATCGAGGCCTCATTGAAATCCGGAACGCAGTCGCATGGTGGGCGACTGGCTTTCAACCCGCAGCCCGATCCTCCGGGCGCTCACGACGAATTCGGCGACGAATAAGGTCGCGGCAGCCCGCTCGCGAGTGCGGCCTCTTCTCGCGTCGAGGATCGTGGCGCCGCGCGCGCTCAGCCCGCGTGCAGCCCCTTGCCGATCTTCGAGAGCCAGGAGTCGGTATGTTCGAGCGGCGTGAGCCCCCCGGTCTTCAGCAAGGCCACGGCTTCCTGGTACCACTGCGAATCCGGGTAATTATGGCCGAGAATGGCGGCGGCGGTCTGCGCCTCGTCGGTCACGCCCATGGAGAGATAGGCCTCGGTGAGGCGATACAGCGCCTCCTCGGTGTGGCGGGTGGTCTGGTATTTACCGAGCACGTCGTGAAAACGGTTGATCGCGGCGGGGAAATTCTTGCGCGTCAGATAAAAGCGGCCGACCGACATTTCCTTCGCGGCGAGTTGGTCGCGCGCGACCTGCATCTTCAGCCGTGCGTCGGGCGCATATTCGGAATCGGGGAATTTCTCGACCAGCGCGGAAAAGAACGCCAGAGCCTTTTGCGAATTGGTCTGGTCCTGCATCACATTGGTGATCTGGTTATAGTAAGACATGCCGCCGAGGTAATACATATAGGGCGTCTCGGGCGACTTCGGATAAAGGCCGACGTAGCGCGTCGCGGAGGCCACCGCGTCGTCGTAGGCCGGCTTCTCGTACTGCGCGAAAGTGGTCATCAACAGAGCTTTGCGCGCCCATTGCGAGAACGGATATTGCTTTTCAAGCTCGCCGAATTTCTTCGCGGCGTTTTCGAAATCATTGCGCTTCAGAAAGACGAGGCCTTGATTATAGAGGTCTTCGGCCGGGATGGTCGGCGTGATCTCGGTCTTGTATTTTTCGCCGCCGCCACTGAACAGATTGGTGATCGGATCGAGGAGGTCGGCGCGCGCGCCTTGCGGCGCCGCCAGCAGCAACAGCGCGAATGGCGCCGCCAAAATCCGTATGGAGCGAAACAAAACGATCATCACAGCAGCCTCTCGCGGCGTTCGAGCGCTGGCGGCGCCCGGAAAATTTCAACGTAGCTTTAACCTAAAGCGTCTCGCGGCGCCACACGCCGGCGGCGCGGCGCTCCCGCGAGGTTGTCATCAACGAGTTTCTTCGGGCAAGATTAAGGCGATAAGCCAAGCCCCAGTCTCCGAACCCGCGGCGCGGAGCCTTCGGCCTCCTTGCTTGGCGCATAGGCGGAAGGCGTCGTCATCAGCCGCTCGATCAGCGCGAGATTAAGGCCGTGGCCGCCGCGATAGGAGCGGAAGGCGCCATGAATCGGAGCCCCGGCGAGCGCCAGATCGCCGATCACGTCGAGCATTTTGTGGCGCGCCATTTCATCCGGAAAGCGCAACCCGCGCGGATTGAGCACGCGGTCGCCGTCGAAAATGACGCAATTTTCTAAGGAGGCGCCAAGCGCCAGCCCCTGACGCCAAAGCTGCTCGGCGTCCCGCAGAAAGCCGAAGCTGCGCGCCGGCGCGATTTCGCGCGCGAAAATGGACGGGGCGAGCGGCAAGGCGATCCTTTGGCGCCCGATGGCGCCCGGAAACGCGATCTCCACGTCGAGATCGAGACATCGGCGGTTTGTCGGCGCGAACTCGGCCCAACTGGCGCCATCGCTCACTCGAACCGTCTCGACGATTTTTATCACGCGGCGCGCGGCGCGAAGGCGCGCGATCCCCGCGTCGCGAATCGCCGCGACAAAGGGCAGCGCCGAACCGTCCACGGCCGGGACTTCGCTCTCGTCGATTTCGACAAGCGCATTGTCGACGCCGAGACCCGCGAAAGCCGCCATGAGATGTTCAACGGTCGAGACCCGCGCCGCGCCGGAGCCAATCTCGGTGCGCAGGCGCGTGCAGCGGACATTCGTCCAATGCGCGGCGATAGGTTCATCGCCGTCCCGGGTCACGAACACGACCCCGGTTCCGGCCTCGGCCGGAGAGAGCGTCAACCGCGCCGGAGTGTCGCCGTGCACGCCCCGCCCCGAAACGACGACGGATTTGCGCAAGCTTGTCTGGCGCGACGATGTGTCGGAACACGGCTTCATGGCGATTTGGCGATCCCCTTTGGCGCCCACGACGATCGCGGCGTGCGCGAATTGCGTCGAAGCGACCATATGCCGGGCTCGGCCTTTGCTCCAGTAACGCTTTACGACAGTTTGTTACAGCATCGCCTTGTTACAGCATCGC
>Ga0182014_10007716_pt1 | contig 11193 bp, 9 predicted proteins | sample 612S2DmetaG_FD_120489 | JGI IMG/M metagenome (GOLD analysis project Ga0182014, IMG submission 120489) | Permafrost microbial communities from Stordalen Mire, Sweden - 612S2D metaG | ecosystem: Environmental > Terrestrial > Soil > Wetlands > Permafrost | place: Sweden: Stordalen | collected... | reverse complement strand
TAACTCCATGTCGATCACTCCCAGGTCCCCCGCGATGGCCGAGGGGGAAAGGTTCGAACATGGGTCAGTTCTCGGTGGAAAAAACCGTGCTACCCGGGTCAGCTCTCAGTGGAAATCAACAATTGTGCTCCGCCCTTCTTTTTTCGTTTTAAAACGCTCTCAGTAACGAGCCGTTTGATAGGTGAGCCTCTTGCCTTTGACGCCTAGCAGCGCGCGGTGAGCGCGTTCGGTGTCATCGCATCCGAGTTTGACGCGGTTCGAATAGCGGAAATCAAATTCCGCGAGGTAGCGATGAAGGTGGCGCTCGCCGCAATGCTGATAGACGCCCTTCATGCCGCGCTTGAAGATCGAATAATAGCCTTCGACGGTGTTGGTGGTGATGACCTTGGCGCCTTCGTAACGGGCGTATTCGTCTTTCGCATGGTTCACAGTGTCATGGCTGGCGAACGCTTTGCCAATTTCCGAATACCATCCGGCTTGATCGGTCATCATAGACGCCTCGCGGGCGATATTGGCATGAATGATCGGCTTCAATGTGCCGATGGTGGTCCCGTCCACGTGGAAGCTGCGGGCGGAGCCTCCGCGTTCGACAAGGGTAAGAACAACGTTGCGGAAGGCGCTGCGGCCACGCGGGGGATTCTTGGGCGCGCCCTCGATCTTGCCGACGAGAGTTTCGTCTACTTCTACAGTCCCACCACCGCCGCCCATGAGCGCGAGAGAGCCATCGCGCATGGCCTCGCGGATGCGATGCGAGAGGAACCACGCACTCTTGAGGGTTATCCCAAGGGTGCGGTGAAGCTGATTGCTCGAAATTCCTTTTTTCGACGCGCAAAGCAGGTGGATCGCTTGCAACCACAGATGCAGCGCAATGTGCGAGGACTCGAAGATGGTTTTCATGCGCACGGTGAAGGGCTTCCGGCATTGGTAGCACTTGTAGAGGCCAACGCGAGTGCTCTTTCCTTGCATCTTGGAGATGCGCTCAACCCCGCCGCAATGCGGACAAACAGGCCCTTCCGGCCAAAGAGCGGCCTCGACATACGCGAAAGCAGCCTCTTCGTTTTGGAACTGAGCGGCGGTGAGGATCGGGGTAGCCATGGCGGAATCTCCTATGGCCAAAATCCTACAGGTTGGGGCTGGGTATGTCAAGTATAATATCGCCTTTTGGAAACGGGAACGCTGGTGGAACGACGCGTGTGCAAGCACGGAGTCGAACCGCTCTATTTCATGGCGCGTATCACGCCGTATTACGATACGGCTGGTAAGATCAGCGGAGTCGTGGCCACGTTCGTCGACATTTCCGGCCTAACCAGATCGGAAGAGTATGTGCGCGAACTGCACGCCGACCGATTGAACTCCATGGCGGAAATGGCCACCGGATTGGCGCATGAGCTAAATCAACCGCTCTCGGCGATCGCTACTTATCTGAAAGCGATACGGCGGCTGTTGCAACTGCCGCTCGAGGAGCGGCCCGCGAGCATCGACGAGGCTTTGGATCACGCCACGGATCAGATCATGCGAGCTGGCAGGATCATCCGCCATTTGCGCGAATTCGTCGCCGATGGCGAGCCCAACATGACGCACGAGAGTTTACACAATTTAATTAGGGATGTGTTCGAACTCACCGTTGGCGGGGTGAAGGACGCCAAGATTCAGATGGTTCTCGCGTTGAACGCCAACAAGGACGGCGTGCTGGTGGACAAGGTCGAGATCAAGCAAGCGTTGGTCAATCTCATTCTCAACGCCTCCGAGGCCATGGCGGCCTCCCCGCGCCGCGAGATAACGATCGCGACCTCGCTTGTCGAAAGCGAAATGATCCAGGTCGACGTTTCGGACACCGGACGAGGCCTGTCCGGCCTGGACCAGCGAGATCCGTTCGAACCTTTTCTCACGACGAAGGAAACCGGTCTGGGCGTCGGCCTGTCGATCTCACGCTTGATCGTCGAGGCTCACTACGGAAAAATATGGGCCCGGCCCAATCCCGCGGGCGGCGCCGTTTTCAGCTTCACCTTGCCGTTGGCGGCCGCGGACGCCGATCCATAAGCAACGCTTACGCTCGGCCGGACCGAGGTAAATAATCCGATAACAAAAAGAGGGGACAATCAGGCGAGTCTCCCTTTACCTGCACAGGGAAAAATACCATATATTGAACGCATTGTTCGCGAGCACCCGCAGCGCAGAAATGGTTTATAATCCAACTATTCATATCGTCGATGACGACCGGGCGATTCTCGATTCGGTGACTCTGCTGTTGACAGCGGAGGGCCTGAGGGTTCGTACGTACGAATCGGCCCAAAATTTCCTGGAAGCGGTCCGACAAAGCGATTCCGGCTGCGTGGTGACGGATGTGCGCATGCCGGAAATCAGCGGACTCGATCTCTTGATGGCGCTGAAAAAGCAGCGGGTTTCCATGCCGGTGATCGTCATGACCGCGCATGGCGATATTCCGCTCGCGGTCGCGGCCATGCGACAGGGAGCGGTCGATTTTTTCGAGAAGCCGTTCGACGGCGACCTTCTTCTCGCCGCCATTCGCTCGGCGCTGAGGCGTGAGGACCCCCGCGACGCGGCGATGGGCGCGATCGAAGAGCGACTCGCGACCTTGAGCAAAAGGGAACGGGAGGTGCTGACGGGATTGCTCAAGGGGCAACCGAATAAGCTCATCGCGCATGAACTCGGCATTAGCGCGAGAACCGTCGAAGTCCACCGCGCCAATGTGATGGCAAAAATGCGAGCGGGCAGCTTGTCCGAGCTCGTCAAAATGGCCCTGGCCGTCCAGCGCGATGATTCAAGAGCTTCGGATTCAAACATAATCGGTTGATTACACTTGCATTTGCTCGGTCGAGCCTAAGGCTTCGACCAACCGCTTTATCAATGACCATTGACGCCGGCGCTAGACGGTGGCGAAATTGATCGAGAACGAGGCGGTCGGCGGAGAACGCCGGTCAAAAACACCGCCGCCGAGGGAAGATCGAGGGAAGTCATTGGCTTATGATGGATCATCCGAGCAGGACCCTCCTATGCTCAACGGGAGCCCGCTGTTCAAGCCGGCGTGGGCGCGCCGTATTTTGGATGTTTTGATCGAGGCCGCCTCACGGCGCGATCGACTCCCCTGGTGGTCGGGCATTGGTATCGGCGCGCTGGCCGCCGGCGTGGCCGCCTTGGGGCGGTTGGCGCTGCTGGGGGAAACGACGACAAGACTCGCCTATGTGACGTTTTATCCGGTGGTGGTGGTCGCCTCGCTTGTTGGAGGCTTGTCCACGGGGATTTCCGCGGCCGTCCTTTGCGCGTTCACTGTCCATTACTTCTTCGTTCCGCTCGTGGACGCCACCGATGTGGCGGGGCTTGCGGGATTTTCGCTAAGTTGCGCCCTCATTATCGGCGTGACCGAGATGCTGCGCCGCGCTTGGGCGCGCGTCGTCGAGGTCGAGGCGGCGGGAATCCTCAATGAGCGGCTTTCGGCGATTGTCGCATCCTCGTCCGACGCGATTATCGGCAAGAGTCTCGACGGGATCATCACCAGTTGGAACGCCGGGGCGACGCGCCTGTTCGGCTTTAGCGTCGAAGAGATGATCGGACAGTCGTCCACGCGCATGATTCCGCCCGCTCGGAACGACGAGGAGGCCGTCATCATCGCGCGGATCACGGCGGGCGAGCGCATCGATCATTACGAAACGGCGCGCGTGGCCAAGGATGGCCGCAAAATCGATGTCTCGCTAACTATCTCACCGGTCAAGGACGCCAAGGGCAATGTCGCGGGAATCTCGACGATCCTTCGCGACGTTGGAGATCGCAAACGCGCCGAACAAGCGCTGCGCGAGAGCGAGGAGAGGCTGCGCTTCGCGCTGAGCGGCGCCCGCGCGGCGGCTTGGCAATGGAACATGCTGACGAATGAGCAAATTTGGTCATCGGATAGTTACTTGCTGCACGGACGCGATCCCGAGCTCGGCCCACCCTCATATCAGGATTGGCTCGCCTGCCTGCACCCCGACGATCGGGCGCCGGTCGAGCGCGCGCTGCGCGACGCCTTGGAGGGGCGCGCGCTCGAACACCGGACCGAGTATCGCGTTGTGTTCCCAGCCGGCGAGGAGCGCTGGCTCGCGAGCTTGGCCAAGGTCGACTACGCGCCCGACGGCTCCCCCGTCCGCATGTCCGGCATCAATCTGGACATCACGGAACAGAAACGCGTGGAGCAAGAGCTTCAACGGCTCAACCAAACTTTGCGGGCCTATAGCGCGAGCGGCTGGGCCCTCGTGCGCGCCACGGACGAGACAAGCTTTCTGCGCGAGATCTGCCGGATCGTCGTCGAGGATTGCGGCCACGCCATGGTTTGGGTCGGCTACGCCGACCAGGATGCGGAGCAAAGCCTTCGTCCGGTCGCTCACGCGGGTTTCGGGGATGGTTATCTAAACGAAATTCGTCTCACCTGGGCGGACCGCGAACACGGCCGCGGCCCCGCCGGCAGGGCTATTCGCGCTGGCCATCACGTGATTTTCGATGACCTGCGGAACGACCCGGACTTCGAACCGTGGCGGGAAGCGGCGCTACGGCGCGGCTACGCCGCCTGCATCTCGCTGCCGCTGACGGTCAACGACGAAAAGCTCGGCGCCCTGACTATTTATTCCGGGCGACCGCACGCCTTTAACGAAGCGGATGTGTCGCTGCTTCAGATATTGGCCGAAGACTTGAGCCACGGCATTGGCGTATTGCGCCTGCGCGCCGAACGCGCCAGCCGGGAGGCCGCGCTGCGATCCAGCGAAGCGCGATTCCGCGGGCTTGTCGAGCAGGCGACGGACGGCATCTTCGTCGCCGACGCGCGGGGCGCCTATATCGACGTGAATTCCGCCGGCTGCGCGATGCTGGGCTACACCCGCGAGGAACTGCTGCGCTTGACGATCGCCGACGTCCTCGATCCGACGGAAGTGGAGCGCATCGGTACGGAGGTCGCGCGCTTCGAGGGCGGGGAAATGGTCGTCAGCGAGTGGCGTTTCCGCCGCAAGGATGGCTCCAACTTCACTGGCGAGGTCAGAGGCAGACAATGCGCGGACGGTCGGCTGCAGGCCATCGTCATCGACATCACCGAGCGCAAGGCCAGGGAACTGGACTTGCGCGAAGCCGACCAGCGCAAGGATGAGTTTTTGGCCATGCTCGCACATGAATTGCGCAATCCTCTGGCGCCCATCCGCTACGCCGCGCGCGTGCTCGGCAAATTAGATTTGGAGGAGCCGCGCGTGCAATGGGCGCGAGACGTCATCGAGCGCCAGGTCGCCCATCTCGCGCGCCTGGTGGACGAACTGCTGGACATCTCTCGCATCGCGCGCGGCAAGATCACCCTGAAGAAGGCGCGCGTCGAACTCTCCGAGTTGGTGCGCCAGGCCTGCGAGGCGGCGCAACCGCTGATGTTGGCCAAAGGCCATCGCTTCGATGTCATGCTTCCGGAGAAACGGGTGACGATCGATGGCGACCTCGTGCGTCTGGTCCAAGTGCTGCAAAATCTCCTCGACAACGCGGCCAAATACACGCCGGAACGCGGGCGCATCGAACTGGTCGCCGGCCTGTCGGGAGGGGAGGTCGAGATCGAGGTGCGCGACAACGGCGCGGGAATCCCGGCGAGCCTTTTGCCCGAGGTGTTCGAACTCTTTCGGCAAGGCGAGCATGGTCCAGACCGTTCGCAAGGCGGGCTCGGCATCGGTCTCACCCTGGTGCGCCAATTGGTGGAGCTGCATGGCGGGCGCGTGGAGGCGCGCAGCGCCGGGCTCGGTCAAGGCGCCAGCTTCACCGTCCGGCTGCCCGCGGTCCTCGATGCGGCGGAAGACGCCTCGCCGACCGAAGATGGGCCGCCCGCCGAGCCCGCGGGGTTGCGCGTGCTGGTGGTGGACGACGACGTGGCCGTGGCGGAAAGCACGGCGATGTTGTTGCGACTGGAAGGCCACGAAATCCGCTGCGCGAATTCGGGCGAGGCCGCCTTGCGTTTGTGTCGGGAGTTTCAGCCCGAGGCGGTGCTGCTCGACATCGGACTGCCCGGACAAGATGGCTATGAGATCGCGCGAAAAATCCGGAGTTTGCCAGGCGGAGCGGAACTGAAGCTGATCGCGGTGAGCGGCTATGGCCATGAAGCAGCCGTGGCGCGCGGTCGAGCAGCGGGTTTTGATCGCTATTTGGTCAAACCGGTCGACCCGGAAAAGCTGAGCGCCCTGATAACCACGCCGAGGTAACCGAGGATCGTTCTCAAACTCGGGGGTGCACCGGCATTTTCGCCGCCATCGCCCTGGAGCGAAAAAGTGCGCTCTATGGCAGCAATTTGTTTTGAATTTTTCTCTCGAAAACATGCTTCGAGTAGGGAGGGTAGCGCACGCCCGGGTCGATGCTGGCGCTGTGATAGAGGACGCCGCGCGCGTTGGTGAACGCCTCGAAGCCCCACCTGCCGTGATACTTGCCCATGCCCGAATTCCCGGCTCCGCCGAACGGAAGTTCCGGCACCATGGGATGGATCGTGCAATCGTTGACGGCCGCGTCGCCCGACCGAGTGGCGTCCAGAATGCGTTCGGCAATGCTGGCGTCTTCGGCGAACACGTAGAGTCCAAGAGGCGTGGGCCGGCTGTTGATCCACTGGATGGCCGCGTCGACGGAAGGAATCTCGAGCACCGGCAAGATCGGGCCGAACACCTCCTCATTCATGATCGGCGAATCCTCCGTGACGTTCACGAGCACGGTAGGCGCGATATAGCGCTCGGCGGCGTCGCTCTGGCCGCCGACGACCACTTTTCCGCTTTTCATCAGGCCAACAAGGCGATCGAAGTTCCTCGCGTTGATCACCCGCCCATAATCAGGACTCGATTTCGGGTCGTCGCCGAAGAAGTCGCGGATCGAGTCCCCGAGTTGCCGCAGGAACGCATCCTTCACCTCTGGCCAGACCAACACATGGTCGGGGGCGGTGCAGATTTGTCCCGCGTTCAGATAACGCCCATAGGCGATTCGGTTCGCCGCCGTTTTCAGGTTCGCCGAGGAATGCACGATCGTGGGATTCTTGCCGCCAAGCTCCAGAACGCATGGCGTCAGGTTTTTGGCGGCGGCCTGATGGATGATCTTGCCGATTTCGGGGCTGCCCGTGAAGAAGATGAAGTCCCATTTCTCCTCGAGTAGCGCGCTGGTTTCGGGCACGGCGCCTTCGACGACCGCCACGGCCCGCGAATCAAAGTATTTCGGCGCCAGTTTCGCCGCCGCCGCCGAACAGGCCACAGCAAGTTCGGAGGGCTTGAGCACCGCGGTGTTGCCGCCAGCGAGCGCCGCCACGAGCGGCGCGAAAAGCAGCATGAAGGGTTCGTTCCACGCCCCGATAATCAGGGTCACGCCGTGCGGATCGTGTCGCACGCGAACATGGCCCGGTTGGAGCACAAGGGGCGCACGAACGCGTTCGGGCGTGATCCAGGAGTCGAGATGCTTGAGCGCGTAGTCGGCCTCCCTGACATTGTATGCGACGTCCATCGTGTCGGCGTCGACGACGTTGCGGCGCAGGTCCTTCCATAGCGCGTCGCAAAGCTCATCGTGATTTTCGGCGAACATGGCCTTCAGGGCTTTCAACTGGGCCTTGCGCCATGAAGCCGGTCGCGTGGCGCCGGAGAGGAAATATTCGCGCTGGCCGGTGATGAGAGCGGAGTAGTCGGGCGTGGCCATCCTTAAGTCCTTTCACTATGCACGGCGAAGCTTGCGAAATAGAGGCCGTCAGACGGAACGCTCAATTATCCAAATTAGGGCTCCACGAAAGCCGGGCGCGCGGTCGCCCCACGTCGAGCAAGCTCTACACCGGCGCGCGGCGGCCAAGCTGTTTCGCGGACAAGATCCGCAACGCTTTGGCATTATGCGCAAGCCGCGGGCGACAGTCCACATCGGCCCTTCGAGATCATCCTCCAGAGGGATCGCGCGCCGACGCCAGAGCGGACGGAAGACCCAACGCGCCCGCCCGCGGCCGACGCATGGCCAAGATCGCGTAACCCCAGGTAATTACTGGCGGAGGGGCGGAACCAATGAGGGCTAGTCCCGTTTTCTTGGGACTCAGCCAGGAGGCGCGCATTGCCAGAGGGAAGAGACCCGTCGCACCACGTAAAACGTCGCGCCGCCGCCTCGGCGCGGGCGAGCGCAGTGAAGTCGGACGCCCGTCGATCCAAGAAATATTGGTCGGCGGGAGTGACGGAACGCAGCAACGCTCTCGATCTCGAAGCCAACGTGTTCACCTTGGACGATCCGGCGGCGATTGCTCGCTCCTTGAAACGATCCGCCGAAGCGAGCGACCGTCGCAAGGCCCCGCCGTTTCGATCGGCTATGTCGATGCTCGTGTTTTACATCAACCGGGCGGGACGGGGATTGTCCGAGAAGCGGAGGCGCGTATTGGAGCGCGCCAAGGACGAACTGCGCAGAGCGTTCGAGCGCTCATAGCCGAGGCCGGAAAATGATCAGGAAGCTGAAAAATGGCCAATATCGGATCTATTCGCGCAGGATCGACGAAAAGACCGGTAAACGCCGCAATCTCGGGACATTCGCAACGCGCGAACAAGCCGAAAAGCACGAGCGCGACATACAATATTTCAAGCGTCATCGGGGGTAAGGCGGCGCCGCGTTCCCTTTCTCCTCGCAAGCGGGAAGAGGCGCGATCGGCCATGCGTTCATGGCCGAGGCCCCGCATCCATTCCTACCCAATTCTTCACGACGCCGGCCAGTGAGCCCACGGCCTGCTGGGCGCGTTGCACGTATGCGAACGCCCCGCTGGATTCCGGCGTGGCGGCAGGCTTAGCCGTCAGTGCTTCAGGCTGGGTAATGGGCGATTGCGTTGAATCAGGCTGGGCGACCTTTTCCTGGGCCATCGCCTTGGCTGGCTTCGCAATTCGCCCCGGCTGGCGCGGATCGCTCAATTTGGCCGCGACAGAGGGTTTTGGGGCCTTCCGCGCTCGTGGGGCTGTTTTCGGAGTCGACGCCGGCGCCGCGGCGGCAGGAGTCCGCAACGGCAACGGAGGCGCCGCCGCGGCTTGCGCCGGCGCGTCAGAGGGACGAAGCGCGGCATCGGGCGAGGCCGCCGAGGCGGTCTCCGCTTTCTTAGGCTCGGGCAAAGTCGCTTTGCCGACTGGCTCCGCCTGCATTTGGGTTGCTGCCGGAGACGCCGGAGCGCCAACCGTCTGGTTCTCAAAAGCAGTTTCGCCGTGCCGCGCAACAGCCGGGGGCGTTTCCGCCGGCTGTCGCGACGCGTCGACGAGTTGCTCGGCATCGCCGCCGGACGTTGCTGGCGGCGGGCTGACCGACGAGTCAGGCATGGACGCCTCCTGGGCGGGGACGTCGGCGCTGGTCGCGACCTGTGACGGCGGTCTGGCCAATGCAGCCTCGGCGTTGATCGACGAGACGTCGGGCGGATTGGAAGCGTTGTTCCAAGAAGCATTGCTTAGCCCGAGGCCGGCAAGCCCGGCCATAACGATCCCCCCGATGACGTAGAGCGAGCGTCGCGAGGTGGTGCGCTTTTTGGCGACGCCGACAGGATCGGAAACCGCGGTTTCGGCTCCGTGGCGCTCGGACTTCAATTCGTCAGCGACGCGCGGAATAGCATTTGAACTCGCTGTCACCAAAGGTTCCGCCCTCGCCGCGTCTCGCCGCGCATGCTTCAACTCGGCTTCGATCGCGGCAAAATCGGCCCGCTGAACGGACCCCAGCTTTTGAAGTGTTTCACTCTTCGCCGGATCTCCGTCATCCCGCCGCGCTTCTATCGGGCGCGGGCCTTGCGGTTCGACAACCGACTGGCAAGCATCCTCTCTCCGAGCGACGAGAGGCGGAAGCTCGGCGAGCGCACCATCCTCGCCTTGCGTCGTGATGCCTGAACGGAGCAAATGCTTTTCGAACTCCTCCAGCTCGGCCATAAAGTTTCGTTTATTGAGAAATTCGTTCATGCTTGTGTCCTCTGGTCGTGTTCGCCCGAGCGATCTCTCGGGCCAATCAACACAGGATGCGGACTTCGCGCCGCGGACATCTGGCGACGACCTGTGGTTCGAATAACATGCTTCCCGAGCGCCGAGTCCAAGGCGGGAGCCCGCGCCAAGGATGAAGCCAGCCCCAGGAGTTACCTCTATCCAGAAACCCCAATTGTGGCTGATGTTTGCTGCAACTTGATCTTGGCTTTTCCGCCTGGAGGCGGCGAAGCGTTCCGCGCATCAAGCGATGTGGGGGGCCTGGGCGACGCTTTACGTTGCAATCAGTTTTCCAGGTCACGATACGTCGCGCTCTTTTGCCGGGCGAATCGATGCGCATCGGAATCGCCGCCTGCTAAACCCGCCGAATACGGGGGGATTGGCGGTAGCGCCGCCGAGAAGTTGCCGACTTCCTTGCTTGGCGGCGGAGGTTCGCCATCGTCATCGAGTTCGACATCGAGTGGCCCCGGAACCGGAGAGGAGCCGGGCGGGCAGGCGCATTTGAATGTGCAGCGCATGCTGAACGACGACAGCAAGCCGAGGCGCGGAAAGTGATCCCGGTGGTGCTCGAAACTCTGGCGACGATGGCGCTTGTCGTTTTCGTCGCCGTCGTCACCTTTTCCTTGCCGCGCGCGGTCCTAGTTAACTCGCGGTCCTATGTTAATTTTAAGCGCAAGGAGCCACCATGAAAATAGAACACGCGCCATTGACTCCTACGGACCAGATGTTTCAGGGACCGCCGTCACTATATTCGCCCGGTCCGGCCCCCGCGCCTCGGCCCGTTCCGCCGCGAATAGGCGCCGCCATTCGGGCGTGTCAGGCGCGTGAGCGGGCCGCCTGCGACCCTACACACTTCGACACCGCGCAAATTATCGCCGCGCAATTCGGGCTTAAGGCGGTGCAACTGTATGGCGCATGGTGCGTGGCTACCGCGTTTGAACTGGACGTCGGGCGTGATTAGAATATCGAACTGGCGCGCTTCACTCCTGAGGCCCCGCCATGACAGGAACCGCCGCACGGATGCACTGCGGCGGTTTTTGTTTGTCGGCGCCTGTGGATAACTTACCGCCCCGGCTTAAGGCCGCTTGTTACGAGGGCGCATACATCGGCTCGAAACAGCCGCCGGGCCGAAGTCCAAAATCTCTCGCAACTTATTGATTTGTTTGGTGAGCGCGCCGGGGCTCGAACCCGGGACCCTCTGATTAAAAGTCAGATGCTCTACCGACTGAGCTACGCGCTCGCTTGCCGTGGACGG
>Ga0182014_10007713_pt1 | contig 11195 bp, 8 predicted proteins | sample 612S2DmetaG_FD_120489 | JGI IMG/M metagenome (GOLD analysis project Ga0182014, IMG submission 120489) | Permafrost microbial communities from Stordalen Mire, Sweden - 612S2D metaG | ecosystem: Environmental > Terrestrial > Soil > Wetlands > Permafrost | place: Sweden: Stordalen | collected... | reverse complement strand
TGGGATCCGATCCGCGCAGAGCATTAGGGCCAGCGGCCATACCTGCCGCATCAACAGGCCGGACACGTGACCGCACCCGACCAATGCTGCAGAAACGTCAGAAAGTTCTTGCCAGGGCGCCGTCCACACGTGACCCAACTGTATGGTCCGGCCGTGCGTTGCAAGAGATTTCGTCAAGCTGGTGTCAGCGGTCTTGCATCAATGTATCCGGTCTTTGATTGGAGCTTTTTTGCTCCGGACCATCATGGATATCAGCGCGCGTGCGGTCTCATTATCGGACAGACCTCAAATGGGCCAGTTGGGTCACCAGTGTTCGCATGCGCCGGGAAGACCGATCCTCCATCTCTTCTCATCCTCTCGCAGACCTCGGCGGGTAACGGGTAAAGGATCTGGGACTACGTCATCGCTTGTCCTTTCAATGCGCCCGGCAATTAGGCGGGTTGAGTGACGGCCGCTGCGAGTTTGCTCGCTTCGAAGGAGCGCCCATGCGCAAGAACGCTCCAGGCGATCCGGGCCAGTTTATTGGCGAGCGCGATCGCCAGCACATTGCGGTGCAGCCGCTTTTTGGCAGCTTCAATCCAGGATTTGAGCCCATGACGCTCCCAACTTTGCGGCTTGATCAGCACCACCCAGGCCGCCTGCACGAACAGGACCCGCAGATAGCGGTTACCCCGCTTGGATATCTTGCCGAGGATGGTGCGGTCCCCGGTCGAGATTTGCTTGGGAACAAGGCCTAGCCAGGCGGCGAAGTCACGACCTTTGGTGAACACATCACCAGCGCCAATCGCCGCTACCATCGCGCTGGAAATGATGGGCCCGATACCGGGCACGCTGATCAGCCGTTCGCAGCCCGCGTCCTGGCGCGCGATAGCTACGATCTCTTTCGACAAACTCTCGACGCGCTCGTCGAGCCGGCGCCAGTCGCCGGCCAGATCTTCGATAGTGCGCACCATGCGAGGCGACAGGACATCTGGTGGCGTGGCCAGGATGCGCGGCAACTCGGCGCGCAGGAACCGCTGTCCTTGCCGCACCGCGATACCGCGCTCCAGCAGGAAGGCGCGGATCTGATTGATGATGCCGGTGCGCTGGCTGACCAGCCGCTCCCGTACCCGGTGCAGTGCCTGCAAGTCGAGCTGATCGGCGGTCTTGGTCGCCACGAATTTCATTGTTGGTCGCTGCACCGCCTCAGCGATTGCCTCGGCATCGCGGAAATCATTCTTCTGTCCCTTTGAGTAGGGGCGAACATACTTGGCTGGCATCAGCCGGGCATTGTGTCCAAGGCTATTGAGTTTGCGGCTGAGATGATGCGCGCCGACGCAGGCTTCCATGCCGACCAGGCAGGGTGGCATGTTGGCAAAGCGGGCCTCGACCTGGCCACGCGACCACTTCTGCCGCAGCACGATGACACCACGATCGTCGTGGCCTACAACGTGGAACGAGTTCTTGCCGATATCGATGCCGATCACGGCGATTGCGCTCTCGAGTTTCTGGGACATGGCGTGCTCCTTGTCTTTGGCGCCCCTACCCAGCATTCTATACCGGTGGGGCGGGAGCACGGCCGGACCATCCCATTATCGGAAGTGGGGCATCATCACCGTCCTGAGTTGATTGCAACCGGTTTTCGTTCGATGGTCGGCGGTAAACAGCTATGCTTTTCCACCCAAGGAGCGCAGCCCATGGAACGACGCGCCTTCATCACGCTACTCGGCGGCTCGGCGGTGGCGTGGCCGCTCGCGGTGTCGCGCGCGGATGCACAGTCCGCGAACCTCATGCCGAAGCTTTCCATCTTCAGCCCGTCCGAACCCGAGGCGCTGATGCAGGAGAATAGTGACAGCCGGTATTATAGCGCGCTGTTTGCCGAGCTGCGGCGTCTCGGCCGCGTTGTCGGTACGAATCTCTCCGTTGCGCGCTATGGCAAGGAGAGGAGCAGCGCCGGTGCAAAGGCGGTCGCAGCCGAAGTCATCGCCGACAGACCGGATTGCATCTATGTGGTCGGTCCCGGCGCGCTGCTGTTCAAGGAGGCGACCGATACGATTCCGATCGTGGCGTTGACCGGCGACCCCGTGCGCCAGGGTCTGGTGAAGACGCTGGCCCATCCGAGTGGCAACATCACCGGTGTGTCCGTGGACGCCGGCCCTTCCATTCATGGCAAGCGGGCCGCGTTATTGCGCGAGATGTGCCCACGCGCGAAGAAACTGGCCTTCATGACGTTCAGAGGCCTGTGGGAACGGCAGGGCGAAGAAGTGCGGGCGATCGCACAAACCCTCGGCATTGATGTGGTTGGCTATCCCCTCGATCTTCCGGCCAACGAAACTGTCTACCGGGATACGATTGCAATGGCCAAGGTCGACGGCGCGGACGCCATCATGGTTGGCGACAATCCAGATGCCATGAATAACCGCGTGCTGATTGCGAAACTGATCGATGCCACGGGATTGCCGGCGATTTATCCGTTCGCCGAATTCGTCTCGGCCGGCGGCTTGATGGCCTATTCGTTCGACCTGATCGAGTTGAATAAGCGCGTTGCCGACGACATTGCGGTGATCCTCAACGGCACCAATCCCGGCGACATCCCGTTCTATCAAGCTGTCAAGTTCGAGCTGTCGCTCAACCTGAAGACCGCGAGAGCGCTTTCGCTTGACGTACCAGCGACGCTCATGGCGGCTGCCAACGAGGTGATCGAATAGCCAGCCAAGCCTGGTTGGGATCATCGGACTTGTCGGAGGCTCAACCCCGAAGTCCGGGTTTGGCCCAAAGCTGCCGTCCAGCGGTGTCCGAGTTGTGTCCGCTTTCAGGGGTACACCTGACGTCGCATTTCAAGGTGGTCACGGCAGCTTTTGACCCAAAGCGGGCTTCGCCGCCCGTTTCTCGCAATTGAGGAGAGCGACCGCCGCTACCTTCAGCAGGAGGCGGCAAGTCTATGCCACCATTTCCGTCCGCGCGTCCGCATTCTGCAGGTCGAGCTGACCGACTGGAACGGGCTTGCCGAATAAATAGCCCTGCACGAGGTCTACACCAGCGTTACGCATGAATTCGAACTGTTCTTCAGTCTCGACCCCCTCGGCCGTCGTCACGGTGCCCAGGCCCTGGGCCAGTGCGAGCGTCGAGGCAACGATCGCCTTACAATCTCGTCGATTGAGGACGCCTTTTGTGAACGACTTGTCGATCTTGATCTTGTCGAACGGAAAGACTGTCAGATAATTCATCGATGAATAGCCCGTGCCAAAATCGTCAAGTGCCACGGTTATCCCGAGGTTCTTCAACTGTCGTATTGTAGTGAGATGCGCCTCTCGGTCCTCAAGAAGGGCCGTTTCGGTGATCTCTAGCTCCAGCCGTTCTGGCGCAAGGCCGGTTTCGACCAAATTACACAATATCAGGTCGAACAAATTACCCTTTTTGAACTGAACCGCTGAAATGTTGATCGCAACCCTGATATGGGCCGGCCATGAGGCCGCATCCGTGCAGGCTTTCTGCAGAACCCATTCGCCTAGTTGGACGATTAGCCCCGTCGATTCCGCAATAGGGATAAACCGATCAGGTCCAATCAGACCCTTCACAGGGTGCCGCCATCGCACCAGCGCCTCAGCGCCGCAGACCAGTCGCGTTTTGGCGTCTACGACCGGCTGGTAGTGCAGCTCAAATTCATCTCGTGCGATGGCATCCCGCAGTTCACCTTCTGCCGACTGCTGTTCCTGAGCAAGCTCAAGCAATTCGGGCTGAAACACCCGAAAATCGTTCCGTCCATTAGATTTGACGTCGTAGAGCGCGAGGTCAGCACTCTTCAATAGTTCTTCGGGTTCAACACCGTGTTCCGGGGCCAGCGCAATACCGATGCTGGCCCCCACGGTGGCTTGATTGCCGCTAAGATAAAACGGCTGCGTGATGGCACTTATGATCCTCAGTGCAAGCGCGATGGCGCCCTCGTGCTGGTTTGGTCCGCCCTCCTGGATGATAGCGAACTCGTCGCCGCCCAGGCGCGCCAGCACGTCGGTCTCGCGTACCGACGATTTCAGGCGTCTGGCGACCTCAACCAGCAACTGATCGCCGGCGGGATGCCCGAGGGTGTCGTTGACGGCCTTGAATTTATCAAGGTCGATCATCATCACAGTGACTGATCCACCGTTCCGCTGAAGACGTTTGGTCGCTTCTTCGAGCCTCGCGTTGAACTCTGCACGGTTGGCTAGTCCCGTTAGCACGTCGTGCCGCGCCAGGTGGACGATCTCTGCCTCCGCGCGTCGACGTTCTGTAATGTCTTCGTGGGTTGCCAGCCAGCCACCATCCGGCGTTGGTTGCCGGGTAACGAGCATAAGACGCCCGTCCGCAAATTCGTCGATTCTGCTCGAGGTCGCGTCTTTCGGAAGCTGGCCTAATGCATCGATCTTTGCCCTTGTGGCAAAACCGCTCGTTTCCCCTTTTAGGATACCGCGGGAGATGCGATCGGCGATGATCGTGTCATGAGGCGTTCCGACTTTCAACAAGTCGGGAGACAATTGATACAATTCCGCATAACGGTCATTCCAGACGACCAGCCGTTTCTGACCGTCGAACATGCAAAGCCCCTGCGTCATATTGGTCAAGGCAGCATCGAATTGCATGTTTATGCGAGCTAGCTCTGTTGCTTGCTGAAAGACATCCGACTCATGGCGAATCCGTTCGGTGATATCCTCATGCGTAGCCACCCATCCGCCATCTGGCACTAGCCGATGCGTAACTTGGATTGAGCGTCCATCCGGAGTATGAACTACAACGCCTTCGCCACGCGCAACATGCTCCAGGATGCGGGCACAATGCTCATCGACGTCGCTTTGAAGTGATCCAACCTCGATTCGATGCGCGATCAGTTCGCGGAAGCTGCAGCCCGGCTTTACTACTTCGGGCGACAATCCGTACATCTCAATATAACGTTGATTGCAGACGATTAGCCGCTTCGATTGATCGAATAACGTCAAACCCTGCGTCATGTTATCTACTGCGGTGTCGAGACGCTGCTTTTCTAGTGCCTGCCGACGCTGCAGGGATTGATGTTGCAGCGATAGTCGTTGCACGATAAGGAACAAAACACCGGCTATAACCAACGCAGATAGGGCGGCGGAGATAGTAATGAATTTGGTTTGTGCTCGCCAATCAGTGAGCGCCGCCGCCACAGTAGCCGTAGCTACGACGGATAGGGGAAATCGGTCAAGGCTCTGAAGGGAGACCAGCCGCTCCTGACCGTCGACAGGGCTGGTAAGTCGCGCTGTACCATGCTCAGAACTCAGTAAATCCGCTTGAAGCGCTGATCCTGCCTTAAAATTCTTGCCTATGATCTCTTCGACGTGGGGATATCGGGCCAGCAGCGTCCCATCGTGATGGTGCATGGAAATGGCCGCATCTTTTCCAAGGGCCACCGACGAGAAGAAGCCTTCAAACTTAGCCGGGTCAAATCCCCGTGTGGCGACTCCCAGAAATTCACCGTCTGATCCTCTTATTGCGCGAGCGATAACGGTCGCCATTGCTCCGGAAAAACGACTTCGCACCAGCTGTATTTGATAAGGCGTTGAAGAGTCTGACCGGACAGCTATGAAATAAGCGCGATCAGCGATATTAACGGCTGGAACAGGCCACGTCTCAGATGAACTTACAAGCGTCCCGCCCGCATCATATACGTTCACGCCAGCAACATCGGAAGTTCCGCTAACCTTGGCCTTCAACATCAAGTGTGTTTCGTATGTAGACATCTCGCGCTTGAAAAGATCAGGCGAAGGATATCCGATTAAACGGGCTTGATTGATAAGATCGTTCTGGACGACTTCAAAATCTTCAAGCTGCTGGTCAAAATGGCGGGCAAGCAGCCGCACGGCATTCTCCAGCTCGCGTTCGCTGCTTTCAAGCGCTCGCTCACGGAAACTGCTAATCATTACCGCGGTTCCGATCGCGATCGCTGCAATAAGCAGGACACCGCAGCCTAAAAGCCAACGAATCGGATCGCGTCGGCCGGGCGACTCGCCGTCGGTCGTGCTGGATGTTTCGACGTCCGCTTCGCGACCGCCGACACCCCCCCTGCTCGGAAGCTGCTTCTGCATTTTCCTACCCCCGCGGACAGGGATACAGTCCGCTGGTGGAGGTCACGTTAGCAATACCGGTTACTCAAACCTTAACTTGGATAGATTTCGGACAACCGGTTCGAAAATTCGGGCCGGCAGGGGAGCGGCCCATGATATCATGACAATGAATCTTTATCGCCTCGTTTACTACAGCCGGAATCGCATCCAAGGCACTGCGACCGAGGTGACGGCAAAAGTGGACGCCATCCTCGAATCTGCGCAGCGCAACAATGCCCTGCTCGGTGTCACCGGCGCGCTCATCTTCAATGCTGGCATCTTCGCCCAGGTGCTTGAAGGCGATCGTCAAGACGTCGCGTTGACGTTTGAGCGGATCCAGCGCGACACGCGTCATGGCGACGTTCAGGTGCTCGCCTTTGAGGAGGTGCGGAATCGCGGATTCCCCGCGTGGTCGATGGCCTTTGTGGGTCGCTCACGGGAGGGAGAGAATCTCTTCGGGCATATCGGTGAGGCGACGGGTTTCGAGGCCAAACGGATGGAGGGTGAGCGTATCTTCAAAATAATACGCGCTATTGCCATCGAGGAAGAAGCGCGCGCCGCAGCATAGGGTAACTAGACTTCGCGCGTAATGCCCATTTCGGCCGAAAATAACCCGTTTCGTAAGTCGGCGACTCTAAGGCGCTTTCCGCCCGAGGCCGCAAGTCAGTCGCGAGTGGTCAACCTTCGAACACAACTCCCATCCGGTTCTCTTTCCGCCAGATCATTCGACAACGACGCTGCGCTGTTTCCATCTCAATTACTAATTTGAAGACGCCGGGAAGGCTGACGTCACCGGCTACGTCAAGGCCTGCCCCCGCCTTCGAAACATCGCGGACAGCGCATGTGATTCTTCGGTTTGCCCCCAAAAGTATCGTGGCCGACTTTTTCACCAGTCGTCTTTGCGCTTTTCGTCTTTCGTCCATAGGTACCTCACCTTGAAATGCTAAGGGCGAGCTCGGCGCTCGCATGTGTAGCCGCAACCCGACTCAGATAGCCTGATCAGAGCGCTAGAGTGCTTCGCAGGCAATAGACGGTCGGCCTTCCGCCAGCTCGTTACACGGCTTTATTGGCGTCATCGTTTGGCCGCGATCAGCGCCATGGGCATCCTCGGTGGCTTCCTGACGCCCTGGTTCGTCGGCTACCTCAAGGTTTTGACCGACGACTTCCGTTACGGCCTTGGCAGCGTTGCCGCCTTCGGCATGGCCGCCGGGATCACGCTCTGCGTCGGCGGTCTGCGCAGGGACCCCGCGATCGAAACGCAATCCGGCACTGGGCCCGCCGTCACGAGCGGCGGTGCCGAATAGGCGACCCCTTGCGACAAATTCAATTCGGACCCAACAAGAAGGAAAATCGCATGTCCTACGATAGGCCGCCGTCGTTACCCTATGTGATCATGCCTTCGGAGATGCCGTCTTACAGCCCGGCCAATCATACCGGGACCAAAAATACCTGCCGGGTGGGCCCGAAGGTAAATTGGATCGCAGTATCTGGAGATTGGGCCCGGCGATATCGAGCGCAACGATGGTTCCCCTGCACATGCGCATCCCGACCTTGAGCAGGCGGCCTATATTCTGGCGGCGAGGCCATTGCCGAAATGGAGAGCAAAGAACATCCGCGCTGGCGACTTGCTCTATTTCCTGGCGCGTGTATTTGATTCGATTAAAGTGCTGAGCGAACGAGTAAAGCTTCTTGTCATCTATTCGCCGCCTTGTGGAGAGGATCCCGCGAAACTCATCAAGAGCCGGGAGCAATGATCGATAACTGCGGGAGGCTGCGAAAACGCAGGCTCTGAGGCACCCTGAGCCGGCAAAGTAGCTCGGTTCGGAATGCCCTTTCAAATCACGAACAAAACACGCGAACCAGAATGCTAGGGAGAGTTTTCAATGGCTTTCAAGATCGGGGCGGCGATCGTCGCAGTGGCTTGCGCGGCAATTATTTCGCCGTCTTCCGCGCAGGCAGCGGCGCCTGAAAAGACCGACGTCAGCATCGCGGTGGGCGGCAAAACCTTCATGATCTACCTGCCGCTCAGCGTCACCGAGCGTCTCGGCTATTTCAAGGACGCGGGTCTCAACGTGGAAATCCAGGAGGTCAACAGCGGTACCAAGAGCGCGCAGGCATTGGTGGGTGGCAGCGTCGATGCGACGGCTGGTTCCTTCGATCATACCATTCAGGTGCAGGCAAAAGGCCAGGTCATCACATCCGTGGTGTTGATGGGCCGCTATCCCGGCATTGTGTTTGGCCTCGTTGCGTCGAAGGCGGCGCTGTACCACGGCCCGCAAGACCTCAAGGGAATGAAGATAGGCGTGACCGCGCCCGGCTCGCAGACCAATATCATGGTCAACTATATCATGGCCAAGGCGGGCCTGAAGCCCAATGAGGCTTCCTTCGTCGGCGTCGGCGGCCCGGCCACCGCGATCGCCGCGGTCAAGCATGGCGAAATTGACGCGCTGTCGCACGCGGACCCCGCGATTACGCAGCTTGAACTTTCAGGCGAGTTTAGGCCCGTCTACGACACCCGTTCGAAGGCTGGTACGGATGCTGTCTTCGGCGGCGACTATCCGTCCAGCGTGCTCTACGTCTTGCCGTCTTTCGTCGCGAAATACCCCAACACGACCCAGGCCCTCGTGACCGCGATCGTACGCGGCCTGCATTGGATGGAAGGCGCCAGCCCCGAGGAAATTGCCAAGCTGATGCCGGAAGAATACGCTATGGATAATCATGATCTCTATGTGGCGATCATCGCCAAATCCAAAGCCATGTTCTCACCCGATGGCCGCCTGAGCCGCGAAGGGGCGCAAAACGCCCTCAAGGTCTTGTCGGCCTTCGATCCTGCCGTGGCCGGCGCAAAGATCGACCTGGACGCTACCTATACCAACCGCCTTGTCGAAAAGGCATCGGCGCTGCACTGAAAGATCGAGCATGCGGGAAATGCCAGCGACGCTGTTCGATAAAGTCTGGTCGTCGCACGTGGTGGCCGAACTCGGCGGCGGGGTTTCCCTGCTCGCGGTCGACCGCCATTTGCTCCACGACCTTGAGGCCGGGCCGGGCTTCACCCGCCTTGCCGACAAAGGCTATTCCATCCGAAGCCCGGAACTGACCTTTGCAACGCCGGATCATTCGATCGCGACGGATCCGCAGCGGCATACCGACAGCAACAAGAATGGCGGCCGCCTGCTGCGCGAGATGCGGCGCGGCGCATTCGCTGCCGGCGTCAAGCTGTTCGATCTCGGTACCGAAGACCAGGGCATCCTGCACGTCATCGGACCGGAACTGGGGCTGACACTGCCCGGCATGACCATCGTTTGTCCCGACAGCCATACGTGCACCCATGGTGGACTTGGCGCTCTGGCGTTCGGAATCGGGTCTACCGAGGTTGGCCACGTACTCGCAACGCAGACCCTGCGCCAGGTCAAACCGAAGACGATGCGGATCGTCTACGAAGGTGCAAGGGCGACCGGTGTCACCGCCAAGGATATTATTCTAGCCACTATCGGGCAGATCGGAACCGCGGCCGGTCGCGGCCATGCCGTTGAATACGCCGGCTCGGCCATTCGCGCCCTGGCGATCGACGAGCGTCTGACCGTCTGCAATCTGTCGATCGAACTCGGCTCCAAGATCGGAATGATCGCCCCGGATGAAACGACCTATCAATATGTTCGGGGGCGCCGCTACGCACCCCAAGGGGCTTTGTTCGAACAGGCATTCCGCTACTGGGACACCCTCAAAACGGATCCCGACGCGACATTCGATGTTGAACATCATGTCGACGTCGCGGCGATCGCGCCCCAGATCACATGGGGGACCAGCCCGCAGGATGTGATTCCCGTAACGGCCCGGATTCCCGACCCGGCCCGGGAAGCCAACCCGCAACGGCGCCTGAGCATGGAAGCGGGGCTCGCCTATATGGGGCTGACGCCGGGAAACCCCATTGAAGGAACCCCTATCGATTGGGTGTTCATCGGATCCTGCACCAATGGGCGATTGTCGGATCTGCGCGAGGCGGCCCGTTTTATCGCTGGTCGCAAGGTGGCGTCGACGGTCCGCGCCTGGGTAGTGCCAGGTTCAGAAGCGACGAGACGCCAGGCGGAGCGCGAGGGGCTTGACCAGATATTCAAGTCCGCCGGATTCGACTGGAGAGCGCCGGGTTGCTCGATGTGTCTTGGCGCCAATGGCGACATCATCGGGCCGGGCCAACGTTCGGTTTCAACGACCAACCGCAATTTCGTGGGAAGGCAGGGCCCGAATGCGCGCACGCACCTCGCTAGTCCGGTGATGGCCGCCGCCGCCGCTGTCACCGGCAGGATTACGGACGTTCGCAGATTCGGCGCGTAAAGATGGACAAATTCATCCGGGTGACGGGAGCGGCGGTACCCCTGATACGCCCCAACATCGACACCGAGGTGGTGATCCGCATCGACCGCCTGATCGGGAATCGGCGCGGCCAGCTCGGCCCCTTCGCTTTCGAAGCATGGCGCTACAATCCGGACGGCAGCGAGAATCCCGACTTTCCGCTCAACCGGCCGAAATTCCGCTCGGCCAGAATCCTGGTCGCAGGAGACAATTTCGGCTGCGGCTCGTCGCGCGAAGCAGCCGCCTGGGCGCTGATTGATTTCGGGTTTCGCTGCGTAATCGCGCCGAGTTTCGGCGACATCTTCGCGATGAATTGCTTTCAGAACGGGGTGCTCTGCATCACCCTCCCCAAGCAAACGGTCGAACAGATCGCCGCGGAACTGGAAGCGGCTGCTGATCCCCGGATCACGGTCGATCTCGAGACAATGACCATCACGACCCCGACGGGCGCGGTGGTAAGTTTCGACACTGATCGCGAACAACGCCAGGCACTACTGGACGGGCTCGACGAAATCGGCCTCACATTGAAACTTGCCGACAGAATCGATGCGTTTCGACGTAAGGATCGCCTTGACCACCCCTGGATATATCGCACGGAGGAGACCGAACCCATGCAGCGCGTTCTTATTTTGGCCGGCGATGGCATTGGTCCGGAAGTACTCGCCGAAGTCCGTCGCGTCGCCGAATGGTTCAGGGACCAGCGCGGCCTTCGCATCGACCTGCGCGAAGAGCTGTTCGGCCTTTCCGCGTGGCACCGTTACGGCA
>Ga0182014_10007711_pt1 | contig 11201 bp, 12 predicted proteins | sample 612S2DmetaG_FD_120489 | JGI IMG/M metagenome (GOLD analysis project Ga0182014, IMG submission 120489) | Permafrost microbial communities from Stordalen Mire, Sweden - 612S2D metaG | ecosystem: Environmental > Terrestrial > Soil > Wetlands > Permafrost | place: Sweden: Stordalen | collected... | reverse complement strand
CTGAAGGTGCTGAAGATCCCGGCCAACTTCATCTCGATCATCATCAACGCAGTAGAGACGGGCACGGTCCCGAGCGGTGTCAAGGGCGGCAGCTCCATCGAAGACCACGTCATTCAGGCCGCCTACGGAGCGTTTCGCAGCGGCCTCGAGCAGTCGCTGGTGATCGCCGGCGTCGGCATGCTCATTGCGGCTGTTATTGCGGTTCGCACGCTCGGTCCGCCCAAGGGAGAGTCCAGCGAGCTGGCGACCTTCGAACTATGAGTCAAGTGACTCTAAATGGGACTGCCCCGTTTTTTCTCTTCGGAGGGAAACGGTCCGCGAGCCACGCACTGGTGACCAGTACTTGACCACGAGCGTTCAGCCGTTATGGGCTGGTCGAAATAGGAAGAGAAGGTTGACGATATCGTTGGGCTCAGCGGTTGAACTCGCCCACTAGCGAAGTTGCTTGGCGCCACCCTTTCAGAGTTGCTTCATAGATGAGGTTAAATGCCTGGGACTACTTTCGTCTCGAAGTAACTGAGCAGCCCTTCCATTCCACCCTCTCGACCTAGACCGGATTTCTTGTAGCCCCCATATGGTTGAACAACGCACATCGTGAAACCATTGACAGTAATTTGACCTGTTCGCACTCGACGAATGACATATTCTGCGACTTCGGTGTCGTTTGTGTAAATCGATCCTGACAAGCCGAAAGGAGAATCGTTCGCAATGGATACGGCATCATCTATATCCTCGTATGGGATCACACAAAGGACGGGGCCGAATATCTCCTCCCGCGCTATTCTCCATGAATTGTCCACATTGGCGAATAATGTTGGTTCGACGAACCATCCTTTGTCCAAGTGCGGAGGTCGTCTGCCGCCAGTCACCAGTTGAGCACCCTCTGATTGACCTAATGCGATATAACTCTCCACCCGATCACGTTGCCGTTGCGCCGCGAGTGGGCCGATTTCGGTATCCGAATCTCTCGGGTCACCGATCTTCAGTCCATTTAAGGTCGCCGCAACCAACTCAACGAACTCATCGTGTCGCCTACGTGGAACGAGCAATCTCGTCAATGCCGCACAGATTTGACCGGAGTGGGCAACTCCGGCCATCACCAGAGAAGGCACGATATCTTCGAAATCGACATCTTGAGCCACAATCCCCGCTGATTTCCCGCCGAGTTCCAGGCCAACCCTTGCAATGCGCTCACCGCACAGGCTCATAATACGCTGCCCCGCGACCGTACTTCCCGTGAAGCAGACCATATCAACGTCGGGGTGAGTCACGATGACTTCTCCAACCTCGCGATCAGCTGGAATGATGCTAACTACGCCTTCAGGGAGCCCCGCGGCTGCTATGGCTTCCGCTAGCAAAAATGTACTCGCGGGGCCTTCGGGTGCAGGCTTCAAGACGACCGTACAACCAACTGCCAGTGGGCCAGCCAGTTTCAGCGACGCATTAGTCACTGGGCCGTTCCAAGGTATTATCGCGCCAACAACTCCGACAGGTTCACGAAATATCCGTGCCTGCCCATCACTCCAAACACGTAACTCTTCGGTAGTTATCTTGCTAGCTAGTTCAGTCGCGTCCAACCACATCAACTTCGCAGTATCGTGGAATGCTTTGCTGAGAGCGACAGGGGCACCGATCTCGGCGGTGAAGCACGCCGCCATCGCTGGAGATCGAGCCTCAACTTCCTTCGCAACCCTGCCAAGTATCTCGGCACGCTCGGCCATCGACATTCGTGGCCATGGTCCGTGGTCAAAGGCTTGCCGGGCCGCGGCTACCGCATCATTGACATCTTGGACACCGGCCCTTGGTACCGAACCGATCACTTCTTCGGTGATCGGCGAGACGATTTCAATTACGTCACTTGATGATGGCTTCCGCCATTGGCCACCAATAAAGAGCTTCTGATACGAGGGAACCGGAGTCGACAAATCTTTGTAATCGTTCATTCTGACCTCTCTGTGTCCGTTTTGAAATTAGTCATAGATAATGACACCACGAAGGTTCTTGCCGTTCTTCATGTCTTGGAATGCCTGGTTAATTTCGCTCAAACTATACGTTCGTGTGATGAGTTCATCCAACTTCAACTTGCCGTTCAGATACATGTCAACGAGCAGAGGGATATCCGTTCGGGGCGTGGTGGATCCGTACAAAGTTCCTTGAAGCCTCTTTCCAGACATCGCGAACGTGAAAAGATCGAACTCGACATCACGTTGCTGCACCGGCGCCGCCGATGTCAGCACGATCACGCCACCGCGACGAGTCATTTCCTGGGCTGGATTGAGAAGATTGCCATAGGCGACACCAACCGTCACGATAACTCGGTCGGCTCCTTGGCCGTTCGTCAGACCATCAACGAGCACCTTGGCTGCGACGTAATCGCGCGCGGTGTGTGTCGCACCAAATTCTAACGATTTCTCTAACTTGAATGGAATGGGGTCAACCGCGATTATGTTCTTCGCTCCTCGGTGCACGGATCCCTGCACGGCGTTGATCCCCACGCCACCAATGCCGACGACCACTACCGTGTCACCTAACTCAATTTCTGCGGCATAGACGGCCGAGCCCCATCCCGTTGGAACTCCGCACCCGATGAGAGCTGCCTTGTCCAGCGGCATCGCCGGATCAATCTTGATGACGGCGTCTACCGGTGCGACAACATAGGGACAGAAGGTTCCCAAATACGACATGCAACCAACGCCTTGGTCACCCGCATGAACCCGGTGTGTACCATCGGGTGCTCTGCCGGTCAGCACTCCGGCCCCAAGTTCACACATATTGGAGTAGCCGATCACGCACATTCGACACCTACCACAAGACGGAAGAAAGGAAAGAACGACGTGGTCGCCGACGGATATTTCGGTCACGCCTGGACCTACTTCGACCACGATTCCGGCGCCTTCGTGTCCGCCTAGTACGGGCGCCCAGTCCACAGGGATATCACCGGTATCGAGATGGTCGTCGCTGTGGCAGATTCCAGAAGCCGCCAACTTAATCAACGCTTCGCGTGCTTTGGGTGGATCAAGCTCGATATCTTCCACGGACCAGCCTGAGCCGGTGCCCGGATTGCGCAAGAGTGCACCTTGAGTCTTCACTTGGTCTCCTTCTCATTCTGTTCGCGGGCTATAACTGAGAGCCTTCACCGACCCCGCAAAAACTTCCCGAACTGCTGCTTGTAATCAGTCATTATCACCGGAAGACCACCCGTCTTCGGCACGCTCGGTGTAGTCACAAGCCAACCTTCGTCGGGCGGGTTCTGGTTCTCAGGAACTCCTACGTCGGCTCGAAGGACGTCGTTAGCCGTAGTGTACATAACTTCGTAGTAAAGGAACCGTGGGTTTGCGTCGGCTGCGCCAATCCGCTCTGGCTGGTCGATATCATTTTTCACCCACACCACATCACCGTCCGCTACTACACGGGTACACGCGGCCACGGTGTCGAGCCAATCGGATGTCAACCGTCGCGGCCCCAATGCCCTGCGCGCTTCCCGTGACGATCGCGACGCGGTTCACGTTCCGAGCTTCCTGAAGAAGTCCGCGGGGGCGACCACGTCCTCGCGTGTGAGCTCGTGCGTGGACGACTTGCCGAGCCCGAGCAGCGTCGAGTCGATGCCGCCGCGCAGCACGTCGAGCACGTTCTCCACGCCCGCCTGACCGTTGGCGGCGAGCCCCCAGAGGTAAGCACGTCCGATCATCACGGCCCGCGCTCCGAGCGCGAGCGCCTTGACGACGTCGCTCCCGCGGCGCACCCCGCCGTCGAGCACGACCTCGATCTGGTCGCCCACCGCGTCGGCGACCGCCGAGAGCGTGCGGATCGGCGCGGGCGTGCCGTCGAGGTTGTTGCCCCCGTGGTTGGAGACCGACAGCGCCGTGGCGCCCAGGTCGACGACCCGCTTGGCGTCATCCACCCGGCAGACCCCCTTCACCATGAAGGGGCCCTCCCACTGCGCGCGCAGCCACGCGACGTCCTCCCAGGTGGGCAGCCGGCTCTGCAGCCACTCGTAGTAGGCACCGAAGAAGGTCGGGGACTTCTCGCCCGGCAAGGCCATGTTGGGCGTCGAGAGGTCGGGGAGGTGCCCGCTGCGCACGAAGCTCCAGAGCCACGCGGGGCGCGCCAGCACCTCGGGGGCGAGCTTCAAGACGGCCTTGGCGTCGATCTTCTCGGGGATCCAGGGGCTGCCCCAGTCGCGCCCGTTGGAGAAGGACCAGTCGAGGGTGAGGATGATGCCCTTGGCGCCCGCCGACTTCGCACGGCTGAGCCTCTGGAGCATGGTGTCGCGACTTCCGGACCAGTACATCTGGAAGAGGACCTGGTCGCTCGTCGCGCAGACCTCCTCGAGCGAGCGGCTGGCGAAGGAGCTGAGCCCCACGCAGACGCCGCGATTCGCCGCGGCGCGCGCGACGGCGACCTCGCCGTCGGGGTGCACCGCCTGGACGCCCGTGGGCGAGAGGATCACCGGCATCGACATTTCCTGCCCCATCACGGTGGTCGCCATGGAGCGTTCATTCGCCAGTCCGGCGACGTGGGGGGCGAGGCCCAGCTGGTCGAAGGAATCGAGGTTGTCCTTCGAGGAGAGCCCCTTCTCGGACCCCGCCACCAGCGCCGAGTAGACCGAGCGCGGCAGACGTTTCTCGGCGCGACGCTGGGCGACCGCCACGGTCTCGAACCACTCACTCGCCATGCGTCCCCCGTTTATCCATTGTGACGTTGGTCGAGCTTCGAACGGTCGAGCGAGATCCTTGGCGAAGCGAGAAAGCGACTGGAATCTTGCGCGAGTGGTCCGGAGTGCTCACGGGCAGCGACATGAGTGCTTTCCGGGCCAACGCGTGCTCTCCGTGGCCGAAGACGCACTCGGGATCGGGGTCGCTCAGCTCGAGACCGGTGAAGAACTTCGCCGCCATACAGCCTCCACGGCACGCGTCGTAGGAGCCGCAGGACGTGCATGCGCCAGGGCTGCCGGGTTCGCGCAGCGATCGAAAGAGGTCACTGTTCGTCCAGACCTGGGCGAAACCGCCGTCGCGCACGTTGCCGGCCCTGAACTCCTCGTGGATGACGAACGGGCAGGCGTAGACGTCGCCGACGGGGTCGATCAGGCACACGACCCGGCCCGCGCCGCACAGGTTGAGGCCCTCGAGCGGGCTACCGAGCGCGGAGAGGTGGAAGAAAGAGTCGCCGGTGAGCACGTTGGGACGCTCGAGCAACCAATGATAGAGACGGCGGTTCTGTTCGGCCGTGGGATGCAGTTCCTGCCACACCTGGACCCCGCGGCCCGAGGGGCGCAGTCTCGTCAGGCGAAGCTCGGCGCCGTAGTCCTTGGCCATGGCCTCGAACTCGTCGAGCTGCTCGACGCTGTCCCGGGTCATCACGACCGAGATCTTGAACTGACCGAAGTTGGCGGCCTTCAGATTGTCCATTGCGCGCCGGGCTTGGGCGTAACTGCCTTCACCGCGGACCTTGTCGCTGGTAGCGGCGTCGGCGCCGTCGATCGAGACCTGGATGTCGAGGTAGTCAATGTCGGCGAGGCGCCTCGCGGCTGCGGTGTCGATACGCGTTCCGTTGGTGGAGAACTTCACCCCGACCTTGCGCCCAACGGCGTGCTCGACTAGTTCGAAGAAATCACGTCGGATCATCGGCTCGCCGCCGCCGATGTTGATGTAGAAGATCTGCATTGCGGCAATCTCGTCGATAAGAGCCTTCGCCTCGGCGGTAGAGAGCTCGTCGGGGTCGCGCCTACCCGACGAGGAGAGGCAGTGGGTGCACGCGAGGTTGCAGGCGTAGGTGAGCTCCCACGTGAGGCAGATTGGCGCGGCGAGTCCTCGCTCGAAACGGTCGCGCAACGTCGCGTCAGCGCCCACTGAGGATCCCCGAATTGACGAGCGAGGAGAGCGCTCGGACGTACCGGTCGTGCCGGACTGGCGCTACGACCGCGTCGATCGCCCCGTCGGCGCTCTCGAACTCCTTGAGGCGGCGCACGAGCTCCACGAGGTCGCGCGATTTCAGGATGACCAGCCGGCGGTTTCCATGGTGGTACGCAAGGGCCCCGAAGGATTCGTCACGCAGCGAGACCTGCGCACTGAGCGACCAGGGTGCCGACGCGTCGAACGTGACGGTGCTCGCGAACGTCACGGCTAGTAGACCCCGCAGAGGCCGTCGATGGAGACCTCCTCGACGAGCAACTCCTCGCCCTCGCCAATCTCGGTCACCTCTTCATCGCCAATTAGAGTCTCGGTCGACACGTTTCCTCCTCGGATGTCTTTGTTCTTGCGAGTCCGCCAGGTCCGTGCGCTTAATCGTGCCAAACTTCGACGGTGACTCGTCCCATCTTCGTTGCGCCACTGCTCGTTGACCTGAAAACATTCGTGTCAGACCACCCTTTGGGTGGATGACCTGCACAACTCCGGCCAAGAGAAAGGCAGCAGCCAAGTTACGCATAAGGTGGGCTCGAGATTCTCATTATAATAGTATGAATATAATGAATTTACGTTACCACAGATTACATGGCCGCAGAGACTGATCGTGAGGATTGTAGTGGGCCGCAAACGGGGGACCGCCCGCGGCCCTTTAGCACCGTTGCCGCGGGGAGGTTCCAAGAGCAGTCACGGCAGTTCGCCCTTAATCGCATCGATGCCTGGGATTGCTGTCGGACAGGCTGCAGTAACGGGCAACTCCTGCCGCTCTTGACCAGGAACTATGGGGGTGAAACGGCTGGCGGCAATTGCCAGCTTGTCAGCGAATTGCGATTACAAGGAACATTAATAACATATCGGTGATTAGGGGTGCTTCACCGCGGACATTGTCTTCGAATTCGATGTCAATTGGAAATGGCGTGCTTTCGCTGGTCTTCACCGGTCGCGACTGAAATGAGGGCCCCATGCGCTCCCCGATCGAGCGGCAGGCCTACTTGCGCCGCTACTTCTCGACGAATCTACGAATCCATTCACTGACTGAGAATGGGGCGGACGTTGCGTGCTCTTTCCTCCCCAGGGTTTATGAGTACAAGGGGTCTATACATAGCGCAGAGCGAACTCTGCGAAGACGGCATCAATTTGGGACCCGATGGCCCAAAGTTCAGCCGGCGACGCATCGCAATGGAAGGAATGTTTGATTGAGAACGCGTGCCGAGATCATATGGTTGGACTCGATTGTTTAATCTTCGGTGGACGGTTGGCTAAATTCATGATAATCTTTCCTATTATTTCAACAGGAGATCTGAAATGACGGTAACTGAAACTGGAGCGGCGATCGTTGAGTTGGCAGGTGAGTTCGCGAGGCGAGAGATAGCGCCGCGAGTCGCGGAGTACGACCGCCAAGAGAAGATCCCTCGCGAACTTCTAGACCAGATGGCCGAGCTCGGTTTCTTCGGGGGGATCATACCGGTGGAGTGGGGGGGGCTTGGCCTCGACCATCGCACCTTCGTCGCGCTGGTGGAGGAGGTCAGTCGCGTCTGTCAGATCATGGGAACCCTGGTCTCAATGCCCTCGGGGTTGGTCGGCTCGGGCATCGCACGCTTCGGAACTGACGAGCAGAAGGAACGGTGGCTTCGACCCCTCGCCGAGGGAAGGATCTTTGGAGGATCCGCGGTTACCGAGCCCCAGTCGGGCAGCGACGTTGCAGGGATGCGAACAACTTACAGGAAGGAGGGGGAGAGTTACATCCTTAATGGGACGAAGGCCTGGATCTCTAACCTCGACATCGCCGAATTCTTCCTCTCCTTTGCGACCAAAGACCACTCACTCAAGCATGCGGGGATCACGGCGTTCTTGATTCCGCGTGAAACGCCGGGACTGGAGCTCTATCCATATCGCGACAAATTGGGCTTCCGTCCGATTTGCACGGGAGAAGTCGTCTTCAATGAACTGCGGCTCGGGCCAGATGCGCTCCTCGGTGAAGAGGGAACCGGGTTTGACGTCGCCATGACCGCCGTCGAGCGGGGCCGTCTTGGCGTCGCGGCCCGGTCCGTTGGCCTGGCCCGGGCCTGTCTCGACGGGGCCATCTCCTACGCGAAGGAGAGGATCGCCTTCGGCCATCCCATCTCCGAGTTTCAGATAGTCCAGTCGAAGATCACCGACATGGAAGTGGGTGTCCATACGGCTCGGCTGTTGGTCAATGACGCTGCGGACGCGTTGGAGCGAGGCGAACGTGCTAGGCGATTGACGAGCATGGCTAAAATGTACGCGAGTGATATCGCTTTTCGAAGTGCCGCCGATTCCATGCAGATCCACGGTGCGAACGGCGTGTCCCCCGAATACACAATTGGCCGATTGTTCCGGGACGCCAAGGTCCTTCAAATCGTCGAGGGGAGCAACGACCTTCACCGAGCCCTAATCGGTGAAATGGCGTTGGGACTTCGGGCCGACTCATGATCCACGTCGGGATCGAAGCAATTGGCATCTATGTTCCTCCGGGGCGTTTAGCGATAGCTGAGCTACGCCAATATTGGCCCGGCGTTCCTACGCCCGGTGGTGTGCAGACCGTCTCGGTAGCTGGTTTCGACGAGGACATCGTCACGATGGGCGTCGAAGCGGCTGAGGTCACTCTCGCCAGCATTGACGCACCGGTCACGTCCATTGATTTGTTAGTGGTTGCGACTTGTTCCTCGCCCTACGGCGAGCACTCGGCCGCCGCCGAGATTGGTCGGGCTCTTGGGCTTTCTCCCACGGTGGCAATCGTCGATCTCGCTGGCTCGACGCTAGGTGGGGTGACCGCAGTGCAAACCGCTCAAAATGCCGTGCTGGCGGGCAGCGCGACTCGCGCCCTCGTCGTCGTATCGGAGCGTCGAAGGGGAGTGCCCGGATCCGCTGTGGAAGCCCTCGGAGCCGCGGCAATCGCCCTACTTGTCGTTCAGGGAGGACCCTCGAAGTTCGGACCCGCCGCATCGTTCCGCCACGGCGTGCCAACCCGATGGAGATCCGAGAATTCGCCGGTGCTGCGCAACTATGAAGACGCCCGCTATGAATTGACGGGGCAGATCGAGCCGGCGGTCTCGGCTGTTCTCGGAGGCCTAGCCGCTTCTACGTCGACCCACCTCGCCATTGGCCCGCTCGACGTTCGCTCCCATAAGTCACTCTCGCAGTCGATGAAGTTTGAGAGTGATAGCGCCTCATTTGACTTCTCCCACACGGGTGACCTTGGTGCTGCAGGACCGTTGGTTGACCTCGCGGGGCTCATTGCCACCCAACCCGGTTCGACGATCGCCTGCATCGGTGTGGAGCCAGGATCAGGTGCCGTGGGTTTCACTCTTGCGTTGGAGGGTGTGGTCACGGTCGCTCGCCACCAACCCGAACCGGTCTCGGTCAGTTACGTCGAGTACCTCCAGAGGTTCGGTGTCATCGAAGGGACGACGCCGCCATCGCCGATTGTCCCCTACGCGGCGACACCTGGAGCGGCCCGTGCGGACAGCGAGGGAAGTCTCGCTGGTGATCGTTGCGAGGCATGCGGTTCGTTGAACGTCCCACCACGCCGCCTCTGCATCGACTGCGGGGCAGGCCGGTTTGTGAGGGAACGCGCGTCGCGGGTTGGAGAGGTTGTGACCTTCAACGTGCAGCACGTTGTCGCGGTTCACCCTGAACCCTCGCCGGTTGCCGTCGGGGTGATTCGCCTGAAGGGGGAAAAGGGAGAGCGCGGCGGGCAGATCTCGGCGATGTTCTGTGACTCGAACCTCGATGGGCTTAGCGTTGGTCAAGCGGTCGAATTGGTCTACCGACGGCTAGGCGTCGATGACGGCCTGGTGAAATACGGATGGAAGGTCCGCACCGTGACCACCACGTCTCGGAGCGAATCGAGTGACGGTCACGGTGACCTTACAGGAAAGGGTTCATCATGATCGGTTCAGGGGTCTCCGTTGTAGCCGCGGGCTTAGTTCGATTTGGTGAGCGGTTTGAATCGAGCTATGAAGATCTGATGGTCGATGTATGGGGTGCGCTGTTCGACACTCCAGAAGGGAATCTCACGCAAGAGCGCGTTGAAGCGGCGTGGTTGTCGACGGCGCTGGGAGGGCTCATAAGGCGGGAAGCGGTGACTGGTGCGAGCCTGGCAGATCCCCTGTGCTTCTACCCTCGTCCAGTGACTCGGATCGAGAATGCATGCGCCGGTGGTAGTGACGCAATCCGCAATGCAGCGTTCGCCGTCGCCGCAGGCATCTACGACGTGGTTGTGGTGCTGGGAGTGGAGAAGATGCGCGATCTCCCGACTAAAGCGAGTCTCATCGCCCAGCGCGGAACCATGAGCCATCTGTGGTGGCATCCTCGTGGCGCCACCTCGCCATACCTGTTCGGGCAGCATGCAACCGTGATGCTGGAGCAGGGACGGATTACTCGCGAGGACATGGCTCTCGTGTCGGTTAAGAATCATGATCACGGCAAACTGAACCCCAACGCGTTCATGCGCAAGTCCATCACAGTTGAGCAGGTGCTTGCCTCGCCACCAGTGTGTGAGCCTCTTACCGTTCTCGACTGCTGTCCCACGACTGACGGGGCCGCCGCGGTCGTTCTGTGCAGGAGCGACCTGGCTTATCAGTTTACCGACGCTCCGGTCGAACTCGTGGGGACGGGGCTGGCGACTGACACGATGTACTCACACACCAAGCCTCACTTTGGGCAACAGGCCGCCGCCATCAGGGCAGGGATCGATGCCTACAAGATGGCTGGAATCGGTCCCAAGGACGTCGACATCGCGGAGCTACACGACTGCTTCACCGTGGCTGAATTGCTGGCGTATGAAGATTTGGGCTTCTGCGAACGAGGTGGCGCGTCGACGTGGCTTCGATCCGGAGCCCCGGCTCTCGGCGGGGCGCTACCGTGCAATCCGAGCGGAGGATTGCTTTCGAAGGGCCATCCGATAGGTGCAACGGGTGTGGCGCAGCTCTGTGAAGTGTTCTGGCAGCTGCGTGGTGAGGCCGGTCAACGCCAGGTCGATGGAGCCCACATTGGCCTCACCCATAACGTGGGTGGGAATGGGCAGGTTGCCTGTGTGAACATCGCACGTCGGATGTAGCGGGCAAGAGGATTAGGGGGAGCACTGTGAAAGTTGCGGTCATCGGAGCGGGGACGATGGGTTCGGGAATCGCGCAAGTGTGCGCCATGGCTGGACACGTGGTCAGGGTTGCTGACAGTGACTCTTCCAAGTGCGACGTTACTCTCGTGTCAATGAAGTCCAGTCTCGAAAAACTCGCGGCAAAGGATCGACTGGGAGGTGATACCCCCGACGGT
>Ga0182014_10007708_pt1 | contig 11204 bp, 5 predicted proteins | sample 612S2DmetaG_FD_120489 | JGI IMG/M metagenome (GOLD analysis project Ga0182014, IMG submission 120489) | Permafrost microbial communities from Stordalen Mire, Sweden - 612S2D metaG | ecosystem: Environmental > Terrestrial > Soil > Wetlands > Permafrost | place: Sweden: Stordalen | collected... | reverse complement strand
CTACTCACGCCCGACAGGATTCCCGTCGGATTCGCCTTAGACAGAAAGCGCGTCACTCCCAATCTTGATTCGGAGAAGCAGCGATTTCGGCGATTTCATTCCATCCCCGCGTCCAAGAAGGCGCTCTGGATGCTCGCATTGAAGTTCGCGCCGACGATGCTGGCCAAAACGCCCATCGTGCTTGAGACGGAGGGGCTAGGCCGCAAGGAGTTCCACGGAAGGGTGATGCTCCTTGTGAACCGCCACACCGCGAGCGCCGCCGAAATGATTGTCGCGTTCGCGCGGGAGAACAACCTCGCTAGGATCGTTGGTGAGAAGACTGCCGGGAAACTGCTTTCCGCCACTTCCGTCAAGGTGGGCCAGGGATTCCGGTTGGCGCTGCCCACTGGCGCGTACTTCACCTGGAACGGAGCAGTTCTTGAAGGAACGCCGATCGAACCGGACGAACTGGTTGAATTCGATTGGCAAACAGCACGGGCAAACAAGGACAGCCAACTTGAATGTGTCATCGAATCTGTCAACCACCGGCAAACAGAGCAAGTCAGTTGAAAACCCGGTCAACGGGTTCGCTACCCTCAACTTCCGCGTAGTCTGCGATATACCAAGAACCCGAGAGGCTTCGCTCTCGATTCCGATTGCCGACCGGAGTCTTCCCGGAGTGACTAGAGATTTGGCGTCAACCGAGGATCTGCACAGATGAACCTAGGCTTCTCTCCCAGAAGTTCAGGAATCTAGGTGACGTGGGGTGTCCCAATCCAAAGCTGCGGCGGTCAGTGAATCGGACTGCGCACCACTTGGCTCGGCCCAAAGGGATTCCCCAAAGGGCTCCTTTCAGAGTTTTGATGGACATTTGCAGTGTGTAGATGAATCTCTACACACAATGGAAACAAAGCGATGCGTGCTAAACTCTTGTCGGAATCAAGGAAGTTCAGATGGCCTGTGCAAAGCCTCCGATCCCAGACCGGATCACGCCACCGAGTCCTCTCGGACATCCGATGGTCCATCCCGTTCTCGCAGCACTCCACGACACCGAAGACCGCATTCGATTGAATCCACCAGGCACATCTGTAGACGATTCCATTCGACGGACCGAACGCCTTCTACAAAGCGCGATTTCATCAGGGATAAGCAAAGCAGATCAAGAGAGGCTCGAAGGCCAACTCCGCAGCCTCAAGAACCTCGCCCAGAGTCGGATGCGTGACAATGTGGGCAGGTCAGCTCCAATGCGCCGCGCTGGCGAGAAGGTTGCGAGTGTTGGCTGGGCGATGAAAGCATTCTCAGAGGATTCCGCAAAGAGAAACGCACCCAGGGTCATAAGCGCACTTGAGAATCGCGATCATTGGCAGTCAAAGGAGTACCGGGAGCTCCTGATTCGTATGATAGAGGGGAACGCGCGAATTCCTCAGGAGTACAAGGAGCAACTGCCCCATGATGTTGCCAAAATCCTGCGAATTTGCCCAAATGGTGCGGGCATCGTCAAGGCGATGACACTGCGAGGCCAGCGGACGCCGCTAGCCTCACCGGGCAAGCTCGGTAGCAATGCGAATAGCGCTATCGGAAGTGCCTACGAATTGATGGGAACCTCCGCACTCATTGGAAAGATGTCCACCTCAATCAATGGTGGGCCCAAGCTCATAATTGATCCTGCCGTGGACACCATCTTCTTCGGGAACAAATCAAGTATCAACAGGCAGGTCAGTAGCCTTGGCTTAATCGAAATGCCTACCAGAAAGACAATTGAAAGCGACGTCCTTATTCAGCGAAGCACTCTCACGAGTTTTCGAGAGATTGGCGTCGATTTCAAACACGGAGGAGAAGCAAGGCCGAGATACGCGAGCGAAGACCTTAAGAATCAAGTCGAAAACGTTGTGACAGCAATTCGGCATGGCCAGCTAGACGAGTACCATTTCGTGACGAACACCACTTTCGGAACATCATTTCGCGAGGTCGTTGACGCAGCGAACCACGATCTTGGCCACAATATGATCGGCTGCCATGAGTATGTGACTTCGATTCAGTCCGGCATTCTGTAATTCGAATACCTGACTAGTCGAATCGATTGTTCTTCAACCCCCTCCCGGGCATCAGTTTTGGTCATTCGTACCAGTTGGCGGATACAACAAGTTGTGGCAAACATGCACTCTTTTGAGGCGGAGATCTTCGAACGAGGCTGCAACAAGATGCTCAGTGCGTTCCTGAATGAGCGTGGACTGCAAATGCCGCAAGGTCTCATGGAGGTTTACGAATCTCCGGAGGCCCGGAGCCTGGACGCCCTAATTTACTGGCCCAATCGACCCGATTCGAGTGTCAATAGCCTCGGCTGGGCGCTTCGACAACTTCGTGAGTCGGCGACACCGCCGCCGGACAATTACTTACCCTTGCTTCCCGTTGACGAGATGTCAATCGCGTGCTTTCCCTGCTCTGCACTGGGAGCTTCTAACGACAATGGGGTTGTCAGGTGGCACCTTGGAATTGTCAACGAGAGCTTTCGAGAAGGCCTACTGGATATCGGTGTCGGCGAATACATCCGCTCTGTTGCAGAGGAATTGCGAGCGAGAAATGGTGGGCTCAAACGAATTGCGACCATAGCCAATCGCTACAACGCTGATTATGTTGAAAAGGGCAGCCGACCACGCGGGAGCGCACTGCGGCCGGTGCAACTTGCCTGTCAGAATGTGATCATCGGCCTTGCCGCCTTGCGGCACGATGCAGGGTTTGACGGGCTTCGTGTTCCGATATACCTAACCTGTGAGGCACCCCATGTTGCCACTCACGAGGCAAATCGTGCCATGGCAGCCTTGATCCTTTGTGACGCATTTCAAAATGGTGGAACTATGGAGATTCGCTTTGGCGAGCGCGGCCGAGAGGACGCTGTACCACCAGCTCTGCGACGCTTTGGGCGATCTGTCGGCAAGTCTCTCGGAATGGAGGGGCCTTGTTGCATAAGCCCACAAGAGGCGAGGGATCTTTTCTTGGCCGTGACTCCAATGCCTGACGAACTACGAGATCGCTGCGACGATCTCTTTGACCGCGGCGTAATCAGTCCGGAACGACTTTGTTTCACGATTATGTCTTCAATTTGGAGTGCTATCGAACTTGACTACATTGCTTCTACATCCTCAAGGATTGAGAGCATTCTACGCGGGGGAACCCAGGCGGATTACCGAAGACACCGACTAGCGGAGCTTGAAACATGTCGTGCCGCGTTGATGCTCGGTATGCTTCAGCGCCATATTGACAATTCAGACACTGCGGCTCAGTCAGACCGTGGAGTCCGGGTCTTCGAAGATAGCGTCGCAAGCGCGTCGTGGAGCATTCGTGGGGATGTTGGAGCCGCTGCAATCGCCGGAGCTCCGGAAGGATTGCTTCCATGGGCTTCTCAAGACAGAGAGGCTGCGCCGCTAAGTGAGGATGGCTATCTAATCACTGTACCTCGAGGCCTGCCGACCCCAAGCGACCATCAGCTTGTCCTCGATGTTCAGTCGGAGCACCCCGAAGCGGTCGTTGCTCTTCTGGTCCCTGCCGATATGGTCGACACTGTGCCAAAGGAAATTCCGCTTATGGTGTGCCCAGATCGTATTGCTGCGCTTGACACTGATATTGAGCGTCGACTCGATATGCTGCGCGTGGGGCGACTATGACAATAGAACGCTCAGCATTCGTGTTGATCCCAGATAGTTTGGCGCCGCCACTTCTGCAACTCGAAAGTCGTGCTATTGCAGCACTTCATCGTGCGGAGAAGCTGCCTCCTGGTGATCGAACGGAGGCGATACGCTTCGAGTCCATCCATGCAGTAATTGATCAAGTTGCAACCGCTGCAATGGCCAATGGTGAGCCGACTGTTTTTTCATCCTCGGCGGTTGAAAACAACCTTCGAGGCACGTCCGTGCTTCATGGAGAGCTACTCGATCGCAGAACCATGCCCGAGAAGGTGGTAGATTGGATGGCTGCCGGCAAAGTAGTCGTCGAACTTCGAATACCGCACAACCCAGGCGCAACTGAAGTGGGGGGTGATCCTGGTCACGGTCCTCCTCCACCAGCAAAGCGCTGGATTAGCTCAGGTGGAGACTCCGCTGCAGCGGCGCGGGAGCGATTTGAGTTCCTTCTCTCTGAAGCGCTCAGCAATCCGCAAGGGGGTGAGGGCACAATTCGCCCAAGCGACGTGTCAAATAAGGTACTGACAGAGTGCTTGCGTCGGAATGTTGAAGCACATGATGGGGAGCAACGCGTTGACCTTCGCGTTACTTATCGAGACGGGTCTGAAGGGCCGAGATTCCCATTGCGCGCTCTGCGCATGAATATCGCTAAGCCGACTGGATGGCGTGTCCTTCGATTCACGCTCATGTCCGTACGACACGTTGACATGGACTTAGTCGTTGACGGCGCATGGCTACGTAATTCGAGGGTTAGTCGGCCGCGGCCGGCGGGGCTGACCGACGGCATTGTCTTCGATACTTCATTAAGGCAACTGCAATGCTTGGACGCTTCCGTTCCGACCCTGATCTGTATGTATCAGACTGGCCTTGAGCCAGCGATTGTCGGCTTCTATCGTGCGGTTGTTCGTCACCTAATCGAAAATCCTCAAGCCGTCGCGGTCGTGCCATATTACTACCAAGGCGAGAAGGACTTTGCCGAAGGAACGATCTGGAGGACATCTTGAACGAGACCTATGATCGCGGCTCCGTATCCACTGCGCTTTGGGAGGCAACGTGCAAGGACTGTCAAGCCGAGCGCCTGGCGTCAAAGAATACGTCGCGGCCAAGAGGCACGATACAGCATGACAAGACGGGTCGCTCAAGTACAAATACGCAGCCCACATTCGAGTATTCGAGCGAGTGGGCAAAGCGAATGCTCGAACGCGGAAATTCTCGATCTGATCGCTGTGAGCGTCATCGTAAGGCCCACCGCATCGCAATTCAGGCGCTGGCGGTGCCGTATAGCAGCCTCTCTGTCATTGGCGAGGTACTCGACCCTCGACGGCCTAGCGGTCCGCTCGGCGGCCTAGGACCGTTGCCGGTACTTCACACGGAAAGGAGAGTGGATGTCGACCTCGAAGGCTTTGAGTTCGGCATGACCGATCAGGATATCCTGCAGATATTGGACGGGTTGCGGGAGAAGCAAGTGGCAGTGATCGAGGCAGGAACGGGCACGGGCAAGTCAACATTTATGCCTTTTAGACTGATGAACCCGCCGGCTGGAGCTCCCTTCCGCCTTAGTCAAAAGGGACCAATTGTTGTTACCGAACCGCGGCGTGCTGCCGCAAAGACTGTTGCGCGATTCGTTGGGGAGGAGTTGTGCTTTAAGCACGATAGCCGGATTTGTTCCAACCATATCGGCCCCGGTTTCGCTGTCGGCTATCAGGTAAGCGGGGAGAGGCACTGGGACAGCGCGTGTGATTTGATTTATGTCACAGACGGAACGATGATCAATTGGGTTCGTGATGGGCAACTGTCGAGGATCGGTGCCGTCATCATCGATGAAGCTCACGAGCGTAGCGAGAATATCGATATCATACTCGCGCAACTGCGCGAACAGATTAGAACCTACAAGCATCTTCGGGTGATCATTACGTCAGCGACACTGGATAAGAACTTCTTTGTCGAGTACTTCGGCGGTTCGGAGCGAGTCTACCATCTATCGGTTCCACCAAAGAAGACTTTTGGCTACGGGGTCCCGCTCTTTGTTGGCACCCAAATTGACAATGACATTATCACAAATGGGATGAACATCGGCAGCACTGAATTTGGCAACCTGGTTCACTTTGGTGGATGGAACAGATCGGGGCCTGAACAGGACGGTTATCCGGTCGAGGACTTGCAGGAGACCACACGACAGTTGCAGGCTCTTCGATGTGTCGATTCGATTCCTTTCGATGACTGGATAAAGAGAATGCCGTCGGCTTTGGCGAAGCAGGTTGTGGCCGTCGCGAAAGGCACAGAATGGGGTGATATTCTCGGCTTTCTGCCTACGACAGTTACCATCCTTGAAGCGATCGACCAGATACTCGAACAGTTGGCTTCGGTAGGCCTGAGGGCCCAGTTCGACGTCTATCCGCTACTCGCGTCGACGGACAAATCTACAAGTGACAAGGCAACTGCTCCGCGTTCCAGAGGGGAGAAGCGAAAGATTGTCGTGTCTTCGAATCTTGCAGAGACCTCACTAACCGTGAAAGGTGTACGTTATATCGTCGACTCGGGGCTTATCTGCCAGCCTGAGTGGGACTCTCAATTGGCTAGTGGGTCGTATCCGAAAAAGCCACACAGCCAGTCCGGCGTCCGACAACGTTGGGGTCGCGTTGGACGAGACGCTCCTGGGTGGGTGTTCCCCCTTTATACCGTAGAGGATTTCCTTTCACTTCCGCGAAATACCCCTCCCGGTTCAACGCAAATGAATCTTGAAACTTTTTACATGAAGCTCATGGCGGCGGGTCTCGATATAGAAAAGGCAGAACTGCCTGCCAGTTTTCGCCATGAAAGTGTCAACTGCGACGACGACGCCCTAAAGGTCATTGATACCTTCAAGAAAGAGAGTGAGCGCGCCAAAAGTGCGCTACGGCTATCTGGTGCGGTAGATGCCGACGGCCACTTGACAGAGTATGGCCGGGAATTGGAACGGTTCCCCGGTACTGGCTCAGAAGCCCTCGCGCTCATGCTTGCGGAACAACTCGCGTGCATTCACGAAGTCGCTCTTGCGCTAGCAGTTCTCGGCCAAGGTCATTTGATGGGCAAGAGGACTGACAATATCCTGCAGATAGACCCTGAATGGCCAGCCGCATGGAGAGTCGCCGCGGCGCAGCGACACCGCGGACTCGTTATCGGGTGTTGCGACGATCTTGATATTCTTCTGCGTATTTGCTCATCATGGCAGAGTGCCGAAGATCCACTGGGCTGGTGTGAGACGTGGTGGATTAATGAAAAGGCGCTCGCCTCTGCCTGGGCAGCGACGATGGAAACGGTGAAATCTCTCTCAGCCGCAATGAAGGGCGAAGCATCTCGCCCGATTCAACCTGCATTGGCTGGCCGAGCACGAGCGGTCCTAACGCGGACAATGGTGAGCCTGCAATACGAGCGGCTCAATGGGGGGCAATTCACCAGTGTGACAGCCACTTCTGAGGAGTCAGAGACTGTTCAACTGAGCCACAGTCAGTTGGTCGAAACCGGGGATCACATCCTGGCTTTCAACCGGTTTAGGCTACCTCCAGCGAAAGAGGACGAACCTGGAAGGGCGTTCATTTCCCACGCAGTTCGCATCGTCGACTGGGCCAAAACTACAGCCGGTGGAACCGACAATATGGGTCTAGACCTGATCGTGCGAGCCGCCGCCCATTTGCCCGAGCAGCACGATGAGTCTGAAATGCAGTTGGAGTTGATGAGTTTGGTGCGCGAAGAACTTCCCATTGGCACTGTGCTGGACTTGACGCTAGAGGAGACAACAAATGGTCCGATGCTTGTTCTCGTTGCAAAGCTAGCAGCTATGCCTTTCCGTCGCCCCATCGAGCCGAACTCGCACACGGAAGGGCAGGACGATTCCCAATCGGGGTTTGATCGCGAATGGGATCCCCTCGGCGCAGATGTGAAGTCTGAGATTCCTGAAGAGGAACTCGCATCGCAAATTGTCAACCCGCGTGACAGCGAATCGAATAGTGATCGTGCCCTCGAATCGAGGATTACCGGAACGTTTGACGCTTCCCCAAAGCCCCCACAATTATTTCTTACTAAGTCACCTGCCGAGCTCGGACATGAACCCAAGGACGACTTCCCCGCCCATGTACCGGAGATTAAACGTGAACTTGCCGACATGTATCGAAATGTATACGCGCTACCTGCATGGAAGAGTATGCCACTGCTGCCTACAACGCGGGGCCGAATCGTCGGCTATGAAGTCATCGATGCCTCTAAGATCGCTCTTGTAGTGGAGCAACTGAGCAATGCAGCACCGATCGACCCGGCGGAGCATTGCGATTTGATCTTCGGAAAAGAGTTGGAAGTGCGTGCCTGCGGGGTTGTCAGGGATCACGAGAGCGACTTTGTTCAGTTCGCCAGAACGGACGGTGTCGGGTACTTTTATCTCCGCGTGCCTTCCTGGGGAGAGATCCGGCGCCCAGAACGTGACGGCCTCAATGGTACTGCGGTCGGTCTTAGCCTATCTGACCGGGCTTGTCTTACGCGACTCACACCTGGCGCTGTGTTCACTGCTGTTGCAGTAGCAAACGAGGCGGATGGTGTGACGATAACATTGCTTCCACAAATGCACTCTGATCTAATGCGGGCAACACTAGAGATGCTTCCAGTCGACGGTAAGCAGACCGCATTCTTGGAGGCGAGAATCATCGAGGGTGCTAACCCGTGGGGCAAACTCCGAATCGAAATCAAACACGATCCGCCAGAAAAGGGTCTATCGCATCAGTTCGAGATCCGGCAGCAAGACTTGCGAGCGGCCCAAATTACCCAACAAGAGATTGGCAGCCCTCTTCTTGTGGCGCTAGAGAGGGATCGTGGGACCACTCGCAGTGTTCTAAGGATCAGTCGAACCTCAGAAAAGCTCGCTGCATTCCTGAAGTCTCAAAGCGACGCCTTTGTAGTGAATGGTAATGAGATAGAGATGGGCAATGGCAATGTATCTCCTGTAGTGATCAGAGAACTACAAGGATTCGACAAGTCCCCACAATGGCGAAGCCGCCTATGGGAGTTCTACACGACAAGCCTAAGGCTATCTGTGCGCACGATTCGCCCACAAGTGGCGCGCGTACGTGTAACTTTCCAGCCTACGATTGTATCGCTCCTCCGTGAGAGGCAGCGGGATATACAGGATCGATATGGCGTTGTATTCCGTGAGGCAAATACCTCAAGCGCCATCGAAGTCGCAAGCCCGCAGGCTGCTACAGCCGACGAAGCGGTAAAGGCGCTAAAGGAATTGAACGACCGACCTCGCATAGTCGCTACTTTGCCTCCGAATACTGCGGGCCTTGTGCTGGGCAAGGAACATGCCAACAGGAAGCGACTTGAGGCACGTAGTGGTGTCCTTTGGGTCTGGGTTGATGGTGACAATGTTGGCATAGTTGGGGAAACTGATTATGCGGTTCAGCAAACGATAGCGGACATCAGAGCAACAGTCGAGACGGCCAGTGGTCAACTCATCGTTCCGGCGGGGAAGAACGGACTTTTGATCGGGAAGAATGGCGCGACTATCCAGCGGCTCAAGAACTCCACCGGCTGTCAAGCACGAAATATCAATCGAGGGGAGACATGGACCGTCGATGGACCGACCAAGATTGCTGTCGAGACATTTATGCAGATGGCTAGACAGATCGTCGGGGGAACCAGCAGGATAATTAGCTCACGCGAGCTTCGAATCGTCGAGAATACAATGCCGGGCGGACCCGCTCGACCACGCAGTGAAGCGAGATCAGCGTATCAAGCACCAGGTCGAAAGGATGATTCGTGGTGCTTTATCGCAACTGCCTGCTACGGTGATTGCGAGCACCCCGATGTGATTGCTCTCCGGAGTTGGCGAGATAGGTGTCTACTTAGATCGTTTATGGGGCAACTGCTCGTTCGCGCGTACTATCGCTTGTCACCGCCCTTGGCTCGTTTCTTGAATAAGCAGGAAGCAATGGCTAAGGCCGTGCGTGTTCTAATTCTGCGGCCGATTGCTCGGTCCGTTCAGTATCGCTCATGAACGGGCAAGCAGGACAAGGGTTGGCCTCCCATCAAAGCAATGAGTGCGAGAACGTTGCGTGCGCAATTAACAGAAAGTCGATAAGACAATAAATCCGCATTTCTGATGCGCAATCAAGTATCCGTGAAGTAGCATTTGTGGTTATATTAATTCTTGGTTGGCGATATCAGGCCAATTCGCATTTCCAGGATCACGTCCGACGCCCTACTACTTGATTTGAAGAGGGTAGTAGTACGACGCTTGATCCTGCTCATGGGTCGTTGAGAGGAAATAGGCCCCAGGTTTGGATTTTCGCAGATCAAGATCAATGGAGACCTCCTCACGTTCTTCATTGCCGGTTGCCGCCGCATTGCCGTGAGCAAGCGGGTCGAATACCGTCTGATCGCGTGTAACAGCGACCGTGTATTGGCCCGGCCTGCTGTAGCGGGGGAGGATGATCGTCACCTTGACCAATGCTCTGGGCAGCGACACGGACTGCAACGGGCTAGGCTGGGTTGGGTCGGATTGAAGACTCCGGAGAGTCCCTGCGTTCCAAAGGTCTATGGACTCAGGAATTGCAGCCATATTGTCGTTCAGGTGCTGCGTGTTCGATCCGCGCCATGGCACCACGACGAATGCGGCGACAATCAAGAGACAACAACCAACGGCGGCCGTGAACACCAGTCTTCGCCGGCGCGACTGATGTTGGGACCGCAATTCGAGCAGCCGTCTCATGCAAATAGGGCAATTCGCTGCATGATCCACTCTCGGGTCCGACAAGGCGATCTGCTTAAATTGTTTGGCAATGCCTTCCAGAAACGCTTCGTCAGGACAGCGGCCGACAGGCGCAGTTCTCCCTCTGAGAACGCGTTCCTGATGTTGCCTTGTGACCCAAGCATCAAGGCGATCTTCCGCACGAGAGAACCAATGCAATCTCATCATCATTGAGACAATTCTCCAGGCTGGGAGAGATCATGGAGCAACAACTCCATCTCCCGGATATACGCTCGCCGAATGGCGGTGTGGTCCATTTCGAGATCCTCAGCGATCTTCCGCCACGAATACCCCAGAGCGCGCCATTTTACAATCGACCTGGCAAGGGGTGAGAGGCGTTCAAATAGCTCTCTTGCATAGACCCTCTGCTCTGCCTCTGGTTGACCAATATACAACTTTTCCATATCGATCAACGACCCATGCGAAATCTCCAAGCGCCGCTTTGCGGATTGCTGCCGCGCACGGCGTTTGATCACGCTCTTGATGCGCGCAGCCAACTTCATCTCCGGGCACTCCGGATGGCGGACGACGTAGCCCGACGCATTTTCTAACGCTTGATCCATGAGGTCATAAGCGGCGGCGTGATCGTAGAGATATGTCCAGGCACAGTGGATCGCATAAGGCCAAGCTGCCTTTGCAGCGGCCTCCAGTTTTTCATTTGAAACCGGGCTTCCAGTCGAATGTGCCCAGCTCCATGTTGGCTCTTTCCAGTTGCTGCCTTGTGGCTGCATATGAGAGCGTCCGTCACACTGGGGGATAACCACCACACATCT
>Ga0182014_10007706_pt1 | contig 11206 bp, 10 predicted proteins | sample 612S2DmetaG_FD_120489 | JGI IMG/M metagenome (GOLD analysis project Ga0182014, IMG submission 120489) | Permafrost microbial communities from Stordalen Mire, Sweden - 612S2D metaG | ecosystem: Environmental > Terrestrial > Soil > Wetlands > Permafrost | place: Sweden: Stordalen | collected... | reverse complement strand
GCGGCCGGAGGCGATCCTGGCCACGAATACGTCGTCGATTTCGATTACGAAGATTGGAGCCCTGACCGGGCGTGCCGATAAAGTCATCGGGATGCACTTCTTTAATCCCGTGCCGGTGATGAAACTGGTCGAAGTGATTCGCGGCCTCGCCACGTCACAGGCCACGTTTGAGACGGTGCGTGACCTGGCGGTCAAACTGGAGAAAACGCCGGTTGAGGTGAACGATGCTCCCGGCTTTGTGTCGAACCGCGTGCTGATGCCGCTGCTGAATGAGGCGATGTACGCGGTCATGGAAGGCGTGGCAACGGCGCCGGCCGTGGATGAAGTGTTCAAGCTGGGGATGGCGCATCCCATGGGCCCGCTGACGCTGGCCGATTTTATCGGCCTCGACGTGTGTCTCGACATCATGCGAGTGTTACAGGATGGGTTGGGCGATCCGAAGTACCGGCCGTGTCCGCTGCTGATCAAGATGGTGGATGCCGGCTGGCTGGGACGCAAGAGCGGGCGCGGATTTTACACTTATCCGTAAGGCGAGGTAGTGAGTAGAGCGTGTTTCATAAATCGGTTTTGGGAAGGGCACGGCTTTAGCCGTGCCGATTAGGACCTTTAGAAATGCGGGCTTTAGCCCCTGAGGGGCACGCTTTATAAGGTGCAAGGCATTTGTGAAACACACTCTCGTGAGATATTAGATATGACGACAGCCTGGGGCGGAATTCTTCCTAAAGGAAAATCTGGCGGCGACGTTTTTTATTATTTGCTGGCGGCGATGTCGGGAGCGCTGGCGGGGTGGTTGGACATCAAAGTGGGCGATTTGCTGCTGACGGCGATGGTGGTGCTGGCGGCGAACATGCTGCTGGGATTTCTCAGCCCCCGCCGGCCCTGGCGCTGGGTCGTCCTGGTCGGAGTGTTCGTGCCGGTGGTGGAATGGCTGGCATATTTCTTTCTCTCGGAGAAGCCCGAGCGGGCGCAGGTCTACGAATCTTTTCTAGCGTTCATTCCGGGAATCGCAGGCGCCTTCGGCGGATCGATCGGACGCGGCGTGGTGAACAACCTGTTCGCGGACAAGTAACGTTTGAATTCGCGTAGAGACGCGGCTTGCCGCGTCTCCGAAGTCGGGCCGGTCTTCCCAAAGGTACCGCCCGCTGAAAAACTGTTCCCGTTTCCACAGCCGCTGGGGGTAAGCTACCGCTATGGCAGTGTCGGTGTCGGTGCTCGCCAGCGGCAGTCGTGGGAACTGCGCGCTGGTGGCGACGAGTTCAACGCGCATTCTGGTCGATGCCGGTCTGTCCGGCCGCGAAACTTTCAAGCGGCTGCAGGCGCTTGGCGAGCGCGCCGAGGAAATCTCCGCCATCCTGATTACGCACGAACACTCCGATCATGTTGCGGGATTGCAACGGCTGGCCACAAAGCTAAACGTTCCTGTCTTCCTGACCGCGCCCACCCATCACGCCTGGAGCCGCGCCGTGCGCGATAGCGACGAAAAGAGCGCCCTCCCGGAACTGCCGAAGCCGGAACATTTCTCCGCCGGACGCGGCTTTCGCGTGGGCGATCTTGAGGTCATGCCCTTCACCATTCCGCACGACGCCATCGATCCCGTGGGTTTCACGTTTCGCGCGGAAGGCGTCAAGATCGGCTTCGCCACCGACCTCGGCTACATGCCGGCAAGCGTGCGCGACCATCTGCGCGGCTGCAGCGTGCTGGTGATGGAATCGAATCACGATGTCGAAATGTTGCGCTCCGGGCCGTATCCGTGGTCGGTGAAGCAGCGCGTCATGAGCCGCGTCGGGCATCTCTCGAATGACGCGCTCGCGGAATTCTTCTCCGGCGATTATGATGGAGGAGCTGAGTACTTAATTCTGGCCCATTTATCTGAGCAGAATAACCATCCCGAAATCGCGCGAGCCGCGGCAGAACAGGCGCTCGGCGGCCGTCAGGGGCTGTGGCACAACCGTGTGCTGCTGGCCACCCAGGCGGAAGTTCTCGAATCCATCCGCTTGTAGCCTCTTATGAGTGAGTGCGTTGAACCGATGGTAGGGAAAATCCTTGCGGGATGGCGCTACGACATTTCCGGCCTGGCGCCGGAGATGCGCGGCGACTACGAGTTACATTTCGCCAGTTGCGAACGCTGCCGCAGCCGCCAGAAACTAAACCGCATCATCGATATTTCGCTGATTGTGCTGGCCTCGGCGTCGGCCGCCGTGTTTCTCCTGGCATTTGCCGTGATCCGGCATTTTGGCCCGCGCCATGCCGTCTGGCTGGAGGTCGGCGCGCTCGCGGGCTTCGCGCTGTCGGCGCTCATCTGGTTGATCGTGGCCGTGGCCACTCCCGCGCCCATGGTGGTTGTCGATGTGGCGAAACTCGGGGCGGGACACGTTTACGACCGCCTCCCGCCGGAGATCCGCGAGCGCCTCCCGGAAGAAATCCGAGTGAAGATCACCGGGTCGTGAGGGTCCGATTGTTCGAATCGCATAAACTTAGGAGCCAAGAATGAGTTCGGGAAGATGGATTTTCTGCACTATGTTGTTAGTCATGATGTCGGTGGGAATGTTGAATGCGCAGATGGCGGCAGGATGGAATCGTCCAGCCAGCGTGCCGTCCGGCTATGTGATCACGCCGTTCGGCTACTTTCATCCCTCGTGTGTCCGGCAGGTCAACGAGGGAGAGACCCTGCTAGGGGATGGGCGCATCCGATTTAAGGATGGCAGGGAGGAGGCAAACGCTCCGTTTTGTAGTTTTCCGCGCTATTCGCCCACCGGAGAGCTTGTAGCCCAAGGTTCGGCAAACGCCGAGCCCGTGGAGATAAGTTGGAGCTGGATTGAATCCGGCCAGATTGCCACGAGTACTACTTATGGCAAAGTTACGGCCACTTACACCGTCCCGCCGGCGCCGGCGACGAATGATGGTCAGACCTTGTTTTTCTTTCCCGGGTTCGCACATCAGCACCAGAATCCGCCCAACGAGGAGCCCATCATCCAGCCGGTGTTGGGGTGGAATGATGGGCAGTCCGGGGCGGGGCCGTGGAATATTGCCAGTTGGAATTGCTGTCCGTCCGGCATGACATGGTCGAGTAATCCGGTGACGGTGAATCCCGGCGACGAGATCCAAGGCACGGTCAAGAGCAAATGCAAGGCCGGAACCCAGTCTTGTGCGCAGTGGACGATCACAACCAGGGATGTGACGACGAAGAAAGCCACTACCTTGAATTCCGATTTCAGCCAGGGGATGGCGTTCCCGTGGGCGCAAGCCGGCGTGCTGGAGGTTTACAACATCTACCAGTGCAGCGACTTTCCGCCGAATGGCTCCATAGAATTCAGCAAAGTCGCTTTATTCGACTATAACTTCAAAAAAATCAAGAATCCGGGTTGGGCTCCCATGTATTGGGTGCAGCAGGGCGTCACACAACCGTGGTGCAATTATGAGGTAACCACAACGGCCACGAGCGCGACGCTTACCTATTAGCCTTACCACAGAACCCAGACGGCGGGCAGCCCTGCCCGCCAGTTCCCCCTCGCGTGTGACCAGAGACGGGGAGGCCGCGAACCACAGGCGGCGTTAGTAATCGATGCCCCGCCAGTAGTTCGGTGTGTCAACAATCTCGAAGCGCTTGGGATCGGCCTTGACCAGCGCGTCGGCGGTAGAGTTCCAGGCCGTGCCGTGGCCGATGGTGCCATTGTTGTACATGTTATTGTCCTGCACGACTGTCTGATCGAGCAGATAGTTGCTGAAGCCCTGGGCATTCCTGGCATTGCTGTCCTGTTGCGCCCAATAGCCGGCGTGCTGGGCGTCGTTGGCGGCCTCGGTGGCATTCATGCGGGCAGTGGCATTGGCTCCGATCGCGTGAATGTTATCGATGGCTCGTTGGGTCTGCGCCCGGATCTGCGCATCGCTGGCCGCCTTCTCGCGGGCGGCTGCCGCGGCTTGCTGATTGAGCACCTCGGAGTTCAGTTTCCAGCTCCCGAGCATGGCAACGAAGGTAGGTTTTTCCTGCTCGACGAGCGAATCTGGGGTTAGGTGGTGGTTGAGGGTGAGGGGGTAGCCGCCCCAGTCGAGAGCCAAAGCCGCGCACATCAGGTCGTTGAATGTGCGCATGCCTTTGCCGTCGGGATCGAGGTGGCCGCTCGCCACCACGCATTCCTCTCCGCGCCCCAGGGGCGAGCCCGGGGGAACCGGGAAGGAGTCGATCTTATCGACTTGAAGCTTCGCCGGACCCATGCCATTGGCGCGGCGCCAGGCCTGAAACAATTCCGGGAATGCCTCCTTCAGGTTTCCATGGTAGGGATAGACGAGCTGTCCGGGCAGTGGCCGGCCGCCGTTACGGGCAAAATTACGCTGCCAGGGGTGGGTGGGGTCGACTCCGGTTTTGCCTAGGCCGAGGGCGACCACTTCTCCTTGCGGACCTTCGACTATGATTTGTCCGTGGCCGCTGCCGGGGTTCAGGGTCCATCCCTCGGGGATGCCGATGCTAACTGAGTTATCCGAGGCTGTCACCGTGTGCAGCTTGGGCGCCGGGCCTGAATTTCCACCCGCAGCCCCGGAAGCGGCCGGAGCTGCGTTTTTCCCGCTCGAGGCGCTCGCGGTGGCCGTCGCCGCCCCCGGATGCCACGCGTCCAAAAGTTCCTTCAACATGGGATTCACCGTCGTACCGAATCGCGACGCATCATCCGACACCAGGGCCGCTTCCATGTGCTGCGACCCGTTCATTGCCGCCACGACCAGCCCCGCCACCCTGACGTTTCCCGCCGGGTGGTTCACGACGGTGAAAAAAACCCCGACCATTTCCGTACCGCGGAATTTGAACACCCGGCCGATTTGCGGCCGTTCGCCGCAGTTGGCATGCACGGCACGCAATACCGAAGCCATGCCACCCGCCTGGCTGGTGGCCCCGTCCACTACGCCGTACATGATTCTGCCGCCCTCGGGTGAGTTGACCGATTTCAGCGTTGTCTGTGCCGTTGCTGAGCACGCATTGACCGTCAATAAGCTCAACAGCAATCCTGCAAGTTTCCAAAAACGCCTTTGGATTCGCATCGCAACAACCTCCCCTTCTTTTCTCATTTTCCACCCGCAGCGTGACTTGGCCGAATTTCTCCAGCAGGATTTCGAGGATCTGTACCGGCTGGCTTCAACCCGACGCCATTCTTCCGCAGCCGCCCTCTCCCCGGCGCGCATAGGACATCCCCGGAGAAACCACGCAGTATACTCCCGAACGCTCGGGCAGGTCGGTGATCGTGGCAACCCTTGCCATCGCGCTAACCGTTATTATCGGGCGTTTATCAACTACCCCAATCGCCCACGGATGAGGTAGCTTCTACTCGTGTCCTCTTGATTGAAGGGAGTCGAGATTTGAGTATTCAGGATGAGCAGGAACTACTTTCCCTAAAAGCCGCCGGCCGCGTCGTCCGCATGGTGCTGGATGCGATGAAGGCTGAAGTGCGGCCGGGCGTTACGACCCGGTCTCTGGATGAAATCGGCGCCCGCGTGATGCAGGAGAACGGCGCCCGCTCCGCTCCGTCCCTGGTCTACCAGTTTCCGGGCGCCAGTTGCATCAGCTTGAACGATGAGGCGGTCCACGGAATTCCAGGCGAGCGCGAACTTGAGGAAGGCGACTTGGTGAAACTCGACGTGACCGTGGAAAAGGACGGCTACATGGCCGACGCCGCCATCACCGTGCCGGTCGGCCGCGTGAGCGCGCAGGCTGAGCAATTGATGGCCTGCGCCGAGCGCGCCTTTCATAAAGCGATGCTGGTCGCCCGAGCCGGATTCCGCGTGTTCGAAATCGGAAAGATAGTGGAACGCGAGGTGCGCAAATCCGGGTTCTCCGTCGTCCGCGAATTAGGCGGACACGGCATTGGGCGCACCATCCACGAGTTGCCGCATGTCCCAAATTACCCCGACCCCGAGGCCCGCCAGATCATGAACGAAGGCCTGGTCATCACCGTGGAACCGATCATTTCCAGTGGCTCCGGGCGCGTGTTTACCGACAAAGATGGCTGGACGGTGCGGACCGGCGATCACGCCCTCTCCGCCCATTTTGAGCACACTCTGGTGATTACTTCCGGCGCGCCCATTCTGCTGACTGCCGGTTAGGGAACCTCTGATCAAGTGTGGCGCGGGCGCCCTCGCCCGCGAAAACTCCAGCGTTTAGAGCGACGCCTGGCGCAAGAAGAGAATCAGACCTTCCTTAGGGACACGCCCGGGCAGGGCGTCAGTCCGTCAGCAGACCGCCGATGAGATCGCTAAGCCGCTCGATGCGGTGTTCGCGGCAGTAGTCGGTCAGTTCTTCCACCAGCGTTTCGGTTGCCACCGGATCGAAGTAACTCGCGGTTCCCACCTGCACCGCGCTTGCTCCTGCCAGCATGAACTCCACCACGTCCGTAGGGGTGGTGATTCCGCCCATGCCGATTACCGGAATTTTCACGGCGTGCGCGGCGTCATAAACCATGCGCAGCGCGATGGGCTTGATCGCCGGGCCGGAGAGGCCGGCGGTTACATTGGCAATTCTCGGACGCCGCGTTTCCGGATCAATCGCCATGGCCAGAAACGTATTCACCAGGGAGATGGCGTCGGCGCCCGCTTCCTCGGCGACACGCGCCATCTGCGCGATTGAGGTGACGTTTGGCGAAAGTTTGACGATGATCGGCCGGGTTGCCGCGCGCTTCGCCGTCCGCACCACTTCGTCGAGCAGGAGCGGATCGCTGCCGAACTGAAGGCCGCCTTGCGCCGTGTTCGGGCAGGACACGTTAATCTCGTACGCCGCAATACCCTCGCCCTGATTGAGGATCTGAATCGTCTGCTCGTAATCGGAGCGGGTGTAGCCGAAAACGTTGGCGAACACGACCACATTCTTCTTCTCCCGCAGCGCCGGGAGTTTTTCCGCAAGAAACGCCGGCGCTCCGATATTCTGCAGCCCGATAGCATTCAGCATTCCGGCAGCGGTCTCGTAGAGGCGCGGCGGCGGGTTTCCCGTCATCGGTTCCTTGGAGAGACCTTTGACGACTAATCCGCCGAGCCGGTCGAGATGCACGATGTCTTCGAATTCGATGCCATAGCCGAATGTGCCGGAAGCGGCGATGATCGGGTTCTTAAGCTCGATGCCGGCGAAGCTGATGCTCAAGTCCGGATTGCCGATAGGCGTCATGGGGTTGCTCCGGTAGACTGCGGAAAAACTCTGCGCGAATCTGATTTTGGGAAGGGCACGAGTTTACTCGTGCCGTCACGCCGTTGAAAATGTGTCCGCGCTTTAGCGCCCGAGGTGTGCCTTTGCGCCCTCGACGAGTTTTCCCTCAGCTTGCTACAAGTCATTGCGTTCCCCCGGCGGGCGCAGCGGTGGGTACAGCAGTGGGCGGAGCGGTGGAATGCGGCGGCGCTAGCGCCTCGGTCAGCACTCTTCCCGTGGCCTGCGCCGGTGCGTTGATGCCAAGCAAGGAAGCGAGCGTGACCGCGAGATCGACCGGTTCGGCGTGCGTCCGGTAGGTTCCCGGCTGGAAGGCGAGTCCATAGAAAGCGAGCGGCACATGGGTATCGTACGAGAAAGGCGTCGCGTGATCGGTACCCTTCGCGGTTCCGACGTTGAATGGGTTGGGAATTCCGATCACGTACCATCCCCCCTCAGGCGAATAGCTGTGGGCATAGCGCCGTCCGATTTCAGTAGGCGGAGTTTCTCCGCGCGCCAGTTGCGACTTCGTGAAGTATCCCGCCAATCCCGCCTGCTTCAGAGCTTCGCCCGCATCGGCTTCGGCCTCGGATTCTTTATGTTCGGCGAACGCGTCTTGGTTCAGCCAGGCGAGCGGGTAATCGAGTTCGAGCACGTAGTCGGCTTTCTTCCCGTATTTTTTCGAGAGCAGGGAATTGATCTGTTCGCGCAAAGCTTTTGCGTCGAGATTGGCCGCGGGCAGACGAAGAGTTTTTGCGAATGCAGGCAGAGGCGCAACGCCATGATCCGCCGAAAGCGCCATCCACACGTTGGCCATCCCTATCTGATGGCCGAGGAAGCCGAAGAACTCCGCCAAGCTCCGGTCGAGTTCGAGCGCCATGCTGCGCATTTGCGGGGAGTCGGGGCCAACCCGGTGGCCGAGAATATCGTTGGCCGAGAGGCTGATCACCAGCAGATCGGTTGCCGGGCCCGCGCCCAGCTTCTCGTACACAACAAGTTCCTTGGCGAACTCGAACTGGTAATCGTTGGCGAAGGGAGTGGAGCCGACGGCCTCGTAAAACCCGGCAGGCGCGCCGTCTTTACCGTTTCGCGGCCCGGTCGAGCCCAGGATGTTTCCGCCGGCATCTTTCCACTCGCGATTCCAGTATTTTTCCGCGCGTCCTTCCCCAGGACGTCTGCCGTTGAAATTGCGCACCCACTCCGGAAGATCCGGTCGGTAGTACGTGGACGTAATCCAGTCGCCGCTTTTGGGATCGATCCAGTAGGCGGCGTCTCCGGAAAATCCCGCCGGCAGGACGGCCGCGCGATCTTTCAGCGAGATAGCGAAGACTCGCGCTTTGCCGCCCGTGGCCAGTTTCAGCTCGTCCCCAAGCGTATCGCTCAAAAGGTTGTGGGGCGACGCGCCCGGGGTGCCCCGTCCAAGCTCCGCTTGGGCGGGTTTTACGTCGCGACCGATGCCGACAAGTTTTGTCGTGTCGTCTTCGATCGACGTTACCCGCTTCTTCTTCTGCTGGTCCCACCATTCATTCGCCATGATGCCGTGTCCGCTGGTGTAGCTCCCGGTGAAGAGCGTAGCGTGTCCGGGAGCGGTGCGGGTGTTGGCGTAGTCGTAGTTGCAGTCGGTGAAATAAGCGCCGCGATCGAGAAACACGCGGAAGCCTCCGTCGCCGAACTGGTCGCGATAGCGCTCCAGGTAATCGCCGCGGAACTGGTCGATCACGATGACCACCACGAGCTTGGGGCGGGCGTTGTAAGCGCTGGCACAGGCGCAGACACAACAGGCCAGCACGACCAGCAGAGTGCGCCAAGACCGGGGAAGTCTCATCGCGAGCTAGTTTACAGCAGAAGAACCTTTAGCGCGGAAAACGCGAAGAGCAACGCAGAGGCCGCTGCGAAAAGAGGGCCAAAAACCTCTGCGTAGTACTCCGCGTCCTCCGCGTTAAAGGTTCTTGCGAGCGTTGGTCATGCCGTCCGCGTGCACGGAATCGCCTTTTTCAGCTAAAGTTAATGCACAATGCTCGATCTGAATTTTGTTCGTGACAACCTCGCGCTGGTGGAAGAAAAGCTGCGCCAGCGAGGGATGAATCCGGCGGAAGTTCTGAAAGATTTTCGCCTCATCGATGGCGAGCGCCGCCAAGCCATCACCGCCGCGGAAACTCTGCAGGCGCGCCGCAACCGCGCTTCCGGGGAGATTGCAAAACTGAAGAAGAGCGGGCAGGATGCTTCGGCGCAGATCAACGAGACGAAAGAACTGCGCGAGCAGATTCAGGAGTCCGAAAAAAAAGCGGCCGAACAGGAAGCGCGCCTGCGCGAGATTCTGACTGCCCTTCCGAACATCCCCCACGCCAGCGTGCCGGTAGGGACGAGCGCCGATGATAACGTGGAAGCGCGCCGCTGGGGCGCGCCGCCGCAGTTCGATTTCAAGCCCAAGCCGCACTGGGAGCTGGGCGAAGAGCTCGGAATCCTCGATCTGGAGCGCGCCGCCAAACTCTCAGGCGCAAGATTCGCCGTGTACTGGGCGTTGGGCGCGCGATTGGAGCGGGCCCTCGCCAATTTCATGCTCGATCTGCACACGCGCGAGCACGGATACACCGAGGTGCTTCCGCCGTATCTGGTGAACTCCGAGTCGATGTATGGCACGGGCCAGCTTCCGAAGTTCGCGCAGGACCTGTTTCGCGTACCGCACGGCGAAAAAGATCTCTGGCTGATTCCGACGGCCGAAGTGCCGGTTACGAATCTCTATCGCGACGAAGTCCTTGACGGAGCGCGCTTGCCGATCTGCCTGACCGCCTACACTCCCTGTTTTCGCAGCGAAGCCGGATCGTACGGCAAGGATGTGCGCGGCATTATCCGCCAGCATCAGTTTCAAAAAGTGGAACTGGTGAAGTTCTCCCGTCCCGAAACTTCGTACGATGAACTGGAGAAGCTGACCCACGACGCCGAAACCGTCTTGCAGAAACTCGGCCTGCACTATCGCGTGGTCACGCTGTGCACTGCCGATATCGGATTCTCTTCGGCCAAAACTTATGACATTGAAGTCTGGCTGCCCGGTCAGAATCTGTTCCGCGAGATTTCTTCGTGCTCGAACTTCGAAAGTTTTCAGGCACGCCGCGCGAATATCCGCTACCGTCCCGAAGGCAAGAGCAAGACGGAATTTCTGCACACCTTGAACGGCAGCGGCTTAGCCGTAGGACGCACCTGGGTTGCAATCGTTGAAAACTATCAGCAAGCCGACGGCAGCGTGCGCATTCCGGAAGCGCTGCAACCGTACATGGGCACTGACCTTATCCCGGCGCCAAAAAGGAGCGCCTGAACCTGCGCCCGCCGCGGCGTCAATCCGCGCGGCTGGCCCGATTTGCCATTCGATGAATTCCCCAATACACTGGCAGCAAAACGAAACAGCCTCGACGGCGCTAGAAAGCGCCGTTTCTCCCATGGGCGCGATCTGGCGCACAATCCGCGGATACATTTTCTGGTCGTATGAGCGCGGCAGCCTGCACTACGACATCATGGTCACGCTGATTCTCCTCTTTGTTTTCGTCTCGCCGCACTACATCAACTTCAAGGACAAACCGGTCGAGCGCATCCCGCATCTTACCGGCGTGGTTGTGATTCCCGGCGCCAAGGGCGAGCTTATCTATCAGATCCAGGCCTCGGCAGTGAATGCCGCTCCGGGCGGAGACGTTCGCCGGCAGTTGGAGCAGATCATCGAACCCATCTCCGGCGCGGTCAGCATTACCAATGTCGAAACCGTCAAAGACGTTTCGGGACACACGCAGAGTTATAAAGTGTGGGTGGAAAAAGAATAGTAGAGCAAGGTTTCAAGGTTTCAGAGTTTCAAGGTTTCAAAGTTCATCAATGAAAGTTACGCTCCAGGCGCTTTTTCTCGGGACTGTGGTCATCGGCTGGCTGCTGACAGCGGCCGCCTGGGCGCAGATCGTTGGCGAATCCGCTGAGCTTGAGCGCGTTCTCGCCCAGATGGATGCCGCCGCCCGCAACTTCAAAGCCACCGAGGCGAGTTTCGTTACGGACCAATACTATAAGGTGATCAAG
>Ga0182014_10007705_pt1 | contig 11206 bp, 12 predicted proteins | sample 612S2DmetaG_FD_120489 | JGI IMG/M metagenome (GOLD analysis project Ga0182014, IMG submission 120489) | Permafrost microbial communities from Stordalen Mire, Sweden - 612S2D metaG | ecosystem: Environmental > Terrestrial > Soil > Wetlands > Permafrost | place: Sweden: Stordalen | collected... | reverse complement strand
GATCTAAAAGAGTGGCTGCGGAAGGAGGTAATTGGTCCATTGCGGAACCCGGAGATTTATGAGAAGTACCGCATTGGAGCCCCCAACGGTATTCTCTTCTACGGCCCACCCGGTTGTGGGAAGACCTACATAGCGCGCCAGCTCGCGGAAGAACTTGGATATTTTTTCCAGGAAATCAGGCCGTCCGATGTGGGGAGCCCGTACATACATGGGACGGTAATGCGCATACGAGAACTGTTCGACGTGGCGTTTGAGAAAGTGCCATCTGTGGTGTTCATTGATGAATTCGATGCTTTCGTGCCTGCGAGAACGGAGTTGAGCGGATTTCAGCAGTACAAGTCGGAGGAAGTTAATGAGTTTCTTGCAACCCTGGAGGGCTGCGCAGCGCGTAAGGTGCTCGTCATCGCGGCTACGAATACGCCAGAGAAGATCGATCCCGCCGTGCGACGGACCGGACGGTTTGACAAGGTGGTTCATATCCCACCCCCAGATGCAGCCGCGAGGCTGGCGATGTTGCAGTTTCATTTGGTAAATCGACCCATTGAGGCCGATATTGATTTAATTGGGGTTGCCACGGTTCTTGATGGATACTCGGCTAGTGACATCAAGTTGCTTGTCGAAGAAGCGGCACGTCTCGCCCTGGGTGAAGAGGCTTTGATCTCAACACGGTTTCTTCTAGGCGCGCTCCAGAGGGTGCCACCGTCGATAACTAAGGACGACGAAAAGAGGTATGAGAGTTTCCGCGGCCGTGGCATCTAATGTTTTTGGGCATCTTACAGCCTAACCTAACTCCGATAGCTGTTGGCGGTGCTCCACCGAAATCACGCCTTCGGCTGCCAAAGCCTGTTGGTGTTAGCTCATTTCTTGCCCGGCTTCTTCAGCCGAAGCGGCTCATTTGGATCGAATTGGAAGCCCTCCGGGGTCAGTTCGTTCACGGATTTCCGAACCTTGAGGGCGGCGATCTTTCGCCGCACTTCATCGACCGCCGCGCCGGTCTCGCCGACTAGTTTCGCAGCCCCCGCCAATTGGGGCGTGGTCGCACCAATCGACTTGGTTGCATCTTTCCAAGGTCGTCTGGAAGACCTTTGTTCCCTGCATGAGCGAACCCGAACGAAATCATGGATGGTGCTGGCTGCCGTTTCTACGTGGCATTTTTCCGCGAGTATGTGGGCGATCTCTCGAAAAGTTCGGCCGCGCCGACGCAGTTCCTCGATCAAGTCGCGGTAGGGCTCCAAGCGCGAGCGCGCGGGTTTCTCAGGCAGGCTGTCGAGGATATCTTGAAACTGGGCCGCCCATGGGTTGACTCCTCGTCGGGCAAATGCTGATTTAAGTATAGCCCGAACGAAGGCCGAACAGACACCGGACAAACACCGAACATTTGCCGAACAATTGACCCCACGGGCGGGCACGCGCGACCCTAAGCCGCAGGCTTAGGGATGGTGTCTCTCTTACTTCATCGTTGCTTCTGCCTCGGCAAACATCAGCCCCAAACCCTACGGAAGGCGCTACACCTGATTGCGCAGATCTTCCGGCGTCCAATTCAACCAACGATCAGCAGTCCTTCAATCGCCGCGCCAATGGAACGCGTGGAAGGCACCAGCAGCACACCTGGAGAATCGCGGCGGGCGACGAAATCTTGGAAATGAACTCGCATCGTCCGCAGGTCCCCCGTAACCAGTACGCGGCCAGCGTCGGCGGCGCCTTGCAGAACTATTGGGTCGGAAGTGCCGTCTGGGATCACACCGGCCGCCCCCCGAAAGTCGATGGCAGGCTCTCTGCGTAGCAAGCCCCTCCCGATGTCCGGGTCGATATTAGCGTCCGCCTGAAACCGAATTCTCAAGCGAGTTTGGCGGACCTTTCGCTCTTGGCTCGCTCAAATCGCTCGACCATATCCGCAGGCATCGGATGTTGGGCCTTGAACTCCTCGAAAATCCGATCCTGGTCCTTCAAATAAGCCTCGACTTCTTTGGGGTGCTCCAGGACAAACGTGATCGCGCCGTAAACCTTCGCCAGCGAACCGATCGACGGATAGGCTTCGAAGATCGCTTCCGCCGACCGCCCATTCCGAAAATCGCACGTGACCACGTCAAGTCCAATGCGGGTTCCGGCGACGTAGTATCCGCCGTTCCGAACTTCCACGTATTCGTTGGTCGGCATCATGGGATCGAGACTCCACCTCCAGTTTACTTCAGCGAGCCTTAGCCCGCCTCGACCTTCTGGACAATCACCTCACGGATCAACCGATCCGCGCCAGTTTGGAAGCGATCGGGCCGTGACGGTTCTTGGACGACGGTTATGTTTTGAGCGGCCAAGTCTGCCAACAATGCCATCAGCCCTGCGCCTTTCATGATCACATCGTGCGTGGCAAACACCGCGCGCACTTCATCGTCGCCGCCTTCCGCGTACAAAAACTGGTTCCAAGGCAGAACGTACGTCCGCTTCAACAAAGTGATCTCCAAAGCGGCCGACCGATCCTCCATGTTGACGCTCCAGCCCTTCCGGCTATCGGCTGAGACCGCGTTCATGCGTTTTCTCCATTCTCGGCTCCTGCCACACTCGTTTGGGGAGCGACGCGACAAACTGCGCCGCGCGGCGCACCAGCGCCCTTGCGGCCGCCAAGCCCCGCTGTTCTCCCGCCAGCAACCCAGGCCGGGCCCTTCGAGCCAACTCAGAGGCCGACTTCCGCGCGGTTGAGTGGGCTACGGTTTCGCGCAGCCGACCCTTGTCGCTGGTAATCACGATGATGCTCTGGCGCCCGCGTGAAGCCGCCACGTAGAACAGTTCCTTCTGCATTCCATCGCCGGAAATGATGACGAAGTCGACAGACTTCCCCTGACTCCGATGAGCCGTAACGGCGTAACCGTGCGCGAATTGCCGGTAGTTCGCCGGCAACCTCCGTCCATCTTCCAGCCGAATCAGCCCGGCTGCATCAACCTGTGCGACGGTTACGATCTCGCCGTTCGTGGCGCGGAAACCAGGATCGCGACGGTTGGCCATCAGGAGTAGCCGGTCGCCAGCGGCGATCTCGATGGCCTGCCGTTCCAGCACGTCAAAGCTCTTGGCGTGCTTGCTAGTAATCGTCCGTTCTGCGCCAGAGGCAGTGTGAATGACGATCTGCTCGTCTTCGACCCGCACCACCTCCATTGCTTCGTTCTTCGCGATTCCCTTGACCGCGCGGTGGAAGCCCAACATCTGGCCCGCTCGAAAGCTCTTCACGTCGCTCTTCTGGGCCGTGGTCCAATTCAGGGAGACTTGCCGCGTCAAGGGGACGCCCTTCCCCAGCTCGCCCTTCTTCTTTCGTACTGTCCGGATCGCTTCGGTCACGCGCTCGATCTCGTCGTGAGTGGCACAGACCACCAGGCCGCTCCGGCTTGATGCCTCTCCAAAGGCTCGTGCCACGGCTTCCGCACGATCCCGCCAGTCAATCTCACGGACGGCGCCGATCGCGTCCAACTTCGCGAAGCCGCGCTCCGGATTCCGGCGCAACTCCTGGATCGCCTCTCGGTAGTCCTTTTTCGTTTGCCGCTGCACCTGTGTTAGCGCGACGCTCTTCAGCCGCGATTCCCGCTCCAGCACGCGCAAGGCATCCCCCGCCTGGACGCTCTGGATCTGCTTCGTGTCGCCGCTGAATACAAGCCGCGCCGAGTGCAGCGCGACCAACCGCAGCAACTCCCACATTTGCCGTCCCGAGACCATCCCAGCTTCGTCGAGAATCAAAACCTTGCCCCGCATCGTTGGTTGCATCCGCTGGTCCTGGAGCAGCCGCTCTACCGTGATCGCGTCCGCGAAGCCAACCTTTTGCAGTTCCTCGACCGCACTCATCGTCGGCGCGATGGCCATCACCTCGCGGCTCGCATCTGTCAGTCCCCGGCGGAGCTCCTGCAGGGTGGCCGTCTTGCCGGTGCCGGCCGCTCCACGCATATTCACGGCCTGATCGCGCGAATTGAGGACGAACGCCACCGCCCGCTTTTGCTCGGGCCGCAACTGATCGGACGCCACGAACTGGTTGTTACCTCCGAAGGGCTCATGACCACCAATGCCGTGATTTACCCAAGCGATCATCTCCCGTTCGCGCTGCAAGCTCTCCGCGGTGGCGATCTCATCTCCGTCTCGCAAGATCGCCCCGGACGACTCCTGCAAGGCGAGAACGCCTTTGAGCTCACCTTGGCTGATTTGGCCGCGGCCGTGGCGGAGAGCCTCGGTAAGCACCTCGTGCTCGCGGGCCACCGATACGCGCTCGAATACGTGCGCCTGCGCGTGCCGAAGCGACGGCTCCGCCGGCGCCAGGTCCACGGGACACGCGCGGCTTCGCTGCTGCAGCTCCACCAGTTGGCCGGCTTCTTCCGGAGTCAGACGCGCCCGCTGGCGTGCGCAAACTTCCTGGGTTGAAATCTCGATCAGTTTGTCCGCGCGGGACTCACGCACCAGCACCGCCACTTCGTTGTCAGTCGGCGGGCGTCCATGCCGCTCCACGAATTCCCGCACCGCCTGCTCACGCTGCCGGCTCCGCTGGCTGTACTTTGTTAACAGTCCGTCGGAGATGCCCCGGATCTCGAATCCGCAATCGCGTCCCTTGGCCTCCCCACGGTCTTCGACATGGTAACCGAGCGACCGCACTTCGCGGGCCAACGAGTTGCGATACACCTCGGTGAGGTAGGCCCGCCGTTCGTAGATGCCGGAAGCCTGTAGCGCTTTCCAGCGGCCTTCCGCGCCGTCGTAGGTGAGATTGGCGGCGACAGCATGCGTGTGAATTTGGGGATCGAGTTCCCGGCTGGTGTCGTGACGATAGATCGCCAGGACGAGATTTCCAGTCGTGCGATCCCCATTCGCCCAATTCTGCCGGACGCGCGCCGCCGCGCAGCTTTCGAGTTCTTCGACGGCCTCCGCGACCGCCTTCTCGTGCGCCGCAAGTAGCCGTTGGTCGCCACCCAACATCGCCATGATGGAGACCGACTTGGGTGCGGAGATCGTGAAGTCGTAAAGGTGGCGGCCTTGGGCGAGGGTCGTCCCTTCCGCGTTGACGCGGTCGGCGCTGTGGCGCTGCCGGAGGAAGTCGCCCGTTGCCGGGTCGATCCCTTGACGGACAGCTTCGAAGTCTTCAGTTTGAACGGGGCCGCGCAGTCCCAGCAGTACCGCGCCACGACCCTTCCAATGCCCTACCACGCGCTCGCCTTCGGCGTAGTAGTCGCTCTGTGCCAGATAACGGGCCGCGTATCCTTTTCCGTCCGACATGGCGCGAATCGTGAGCACGGGATGTCCTACCGTGTCGTCCTCGGGCTCGGCGCGGGCGCTGCTTCGTGAGTTGGTTCGAACACAGACAAATACCCCGCGCGTTCAAGGAAGATGCCGAACAATAATCCTAGGACCAGTGCCAGCACAAGCAATACCCCGAGTGCCCAGCGGTACTCGTGCAGGAACGTGCTGGACAGTTCCGCCGTCGCCCCGCGAGCCGTTGCGGTGACTTCGGAAATCGCGGACTTCATTTCGCGAATTGCGTCCAGCGCTTCGAGTGCTGCATGCTTGTGTGCCGCTACGATTTTGGGGCTGGTCTGATCCAAGGCGATCACTGCTCCCTTGATTTGTCCGGCCACTACTGCCAGTGCCTGACCGGTCTGCGGAATCGCCGATTTCACGAATTGTTGCCGCAGACTCTCGTACAACTTGTTGGCAATAGCCTCCGCCGAAACCCTGCCAACCAATTCGTCAGATAGGCGCTCCAGGCGCAGGTGCACTTGCTGCGAGGCCTCGATGCTGTCGCGAAGAGCGCGATCCAGCTTCTCTCGCTCCGCCGCCAGGCGTTCCGGCACACTCAGCGCGATCCGATTGTTGTAAATCGTTATCTTCAAGATCCGGAGCATCTCGTCATTCTCTGGAAGCGAGTGCAGATGCTGCATCTCGCGGTAGTAGCCGACGCGCATTTCGGCGGGCAGTAGTTCGGCGGTGGAATCGATGAGGTCCGAAAGGGTGCTGTCCGGCGGATCGGGTTCAATCATGGCAAGAGCAAGTCCTTCACTCTGTCGAACTCGGCAAACATGCGACGCCGGTAACTTTGCGCCCGCATCACCAGCGAGGCTTTTTGCAGCTCCGGCGCCGTCGTTTCTCTCGCCGCCACCTGCCCGAGTGTCACGCCATAGTTGCGCACGGCATTTTCGAGCTCGGGCAACCGATAGTCCATGCAAATGACGGCCGGCGCGAACATCTTCTGGAACTGCATCGCCTGCTCGCTCTCGCGCCAATAGGTGAAGTCGGCGTGCACGGAAATGGAGTTCTCGACGATCAGATACGCGGTTCGCCTTTGCAACCGCGCGGCCCAGGCGAGCACGCTCTCGACGCTGGCCGGATCGGACGTCACAACGCCAATCGCCGTGAAGACAATTCCAGCTTCGCTGACATCGGGGTACATCTTGTCGAACCAGTCGTAGGTGACCTGCCCGGAACCGGCGCCCATGTCTGCGAGGATCACCGGCGGGCCATCGGCCAGTTGATCGACGAAAGAATCAAGCCCCGCCGGCGTATGGATGTTCACCTTCGGCACGCTCCCGCCGAAGAAGTGCGTCAGCGATCCGCGCGCCTTGTTCTCGGTGTCGAGGTCCAGCAGTTTTACCGGAATCTGGTTCGCGTCGAACCATTCGGCGAGACCCGTCATGACGCTGGTTTTCCCCACGCCGCCCTTCCCGCCCATGGACAGAATGACGCGCTTCTCCGCCAGAACCGCTGTCGGCGCGTCGCCAGCGGGTTCAACGCCGCTTCGTTTCGCTGTAGTCATACATTCAACTCCTATCCATCTGAACCTCGCACGGGCATATCTATAACTCGCCGTAGACCAGGGAAAGCTCTGCCAGGATCGCCTGCAGCTTCGGCGAGGTCAGTGCTGTCGTAAACAAGCCGATCAAGGTCTGCCATTCGTTGAGAGAAAATCCAAAAGCCACGCCGTCATTGCGGCGCCGAAACTGAAATCGCGCGGGCCGATCCGACACGGTTGGTTCCGCGGTACCGAGGAAGTGGATGCCGTTCCAGGTGCCGACTGATTGGAGCTGTCGAAGCATGGTGGCAAACTCTTGAATTTGCGGATAAGGTCCCAGTGGATACGCGACGTCTTTCGCGTCCATGCTGAGCAGCATATAGAGTTCGCCCTCCGAGCCCACTGAAAACGTCAAGCGGAATCCAGCGGCCTGGACCGGGGGAAAGTAGTCCGATACGTACCCCCTGTCCTGCCGGAAGCGTACTGGCCGGCGCTCGCGAATCCAGTGGCCGCGCGCGGCAAGCCGAAACAATGCGGCTGTGTGGGGTTCGAGAACACGGCTGAGGGCCACAGTGTCGGGCAGAGTCTCATCGCGAATCGCTGCCAAGAAGTTCCGTCCGGCGAACACCGGCTTCGGCGTGTTGGATGCCTCAAGTAGTCGCTCGATCAGACGTTCCACCACCTGGGGAACAACGTCGGGACTAAGCTGGCCTTCATTCGAGGCCGCGCCCTCCGGCATGCCCAGATTTTCGAGATAGTAGAGGTCCAGTCCATCGTCCTGGTGGGTGCGGAGACTGCGGACGGCGAGTAGCGCCTGGAGCAGCACGATGAACGATTGCGGCCCTGGCATGGCGGGATTCTCCGTGATCGCCTCGCTGGCGATTTGGATGTATTGTCCCGAGAAGATCCACTCCGCGCGTGATAGGGCTTGCTTGGCCTCCCACTTCTTACGCATGGCCCACAACGATTCGGTGGGCGATTGCTGAAGGTCGGCGACTTCGAGTCGAGAGTCCAACTGGTCGTCCTTGGCCGATTCCAGGAGAATCTTGGCGACGTCCGACGTAGAAACAGACTCTCCCCGTCCACTCGAAAGAACCTGCTTGGATCGCTCCAGGAACTCGCGGAGAGTATCGGAGATTCGGATGGACAGAGTCTGCTGTTGCGGCTTTCGCTCCATTAAATCAGCATATTACCACACCCGAGTACGATATACAACTATTATTATATGAGTGTTTACAAAACACGTTGCATCGATACAAAATAGATGGCATAATGAATCCAGACGGACCCTCTGCGGGTTCGGGATGCCTGTTATGAGCGGATACCCCGGTCGAAGTGCCCTGTCGGTTCCAATTCTCGACACAACCTTCGAGCCGCACTACAGCATCGGCGAGCTGGCCCGGCAATGGAAACTCGGGCGGGAAACCGTCCGCTTGCTGGTGAAGAACGAGCCTGGAGTCGTGAGAATCCGTATGGGGCGAAGCAAGGCAATGACGCGATACAGTATTCCAGAGTCGGTTGCCCGGCGCGTGCACACGAGATTGTTCAATCCAGCGGCATAGAATGTCGACGGCTTTGCGGGCGCGACGTAGTGGACTTTTGGTCGACACCAACCGAGTCTACGCGGAGAAGAGGTTGTGCTAAAATGATTGAAGCAGAAGGGTTTGAAGCCGTGGCGACGATGATCTCAATCGGTGAGAAAGAGCGTGCAAGACGGGAGCGAGCGCTCGGCGACACCATTGCGAATCTTCGAATCGAGAATCTGCATTTGGACGACGAATCGCGACGCATCTTTCAACGGCATGTGGATGGCGAGATCGGCTTGGAGGAATTCCGCGCCGCAATAGACGAACTGAATGAGCGACGGTTCGGACCCCTATCTGTATCCCGGAACGGACGTTCTTAAGAACGTTCCCGGCCTTCGTGAAGCTGGGCAATTAGCCGCTTTCGAGAGCGTCAATACCGCTGCCCGCATCTACGAGATCCTGCAAAACCCAATTCAGGGAGCTTTCGACGCCGCCCACCTAAAGGCCCTTCATAAACGCGTCTTTCAAGACGTGTTCACCTGGGCAGGGCAATTTCGCACAACTCTGTTGGGAAAAGCGGAATACGTTGGGCAGCCGCCGAGTTGGTTTACGCCGCCGCATCTGCTCGAACACGAAGCGGAGCGGATCTTTGACTCGCTAGACCGGGCAAATCTCTTCCGCGGGCTCGCCAGAGTTGAGTTTGCGCGCCAGGCTGCCTGGTTGCTGGCAGACATCAATGCACTACATCCATTCCGGGAAGGAAACGGAAGAACTCAGAGGTTGTTCGTCGCCGCGATTGCGCAGCACGCTGGGCACGATGTCCATTTCGATGTGGTCAGCCGAGAACGAATGGTTCAGGCGAGCATCGCTGCGAATCACGGAAGGCCCGGCATGATGAAACGGATGTTTGAGGAGATCACCGACGCCAGCCGCATTCAACCATTGCGGCGGGCGATTGCTTTCCTTTCCCGCGAAAAGATCAATTGGAACGAGATGTATATCGCGACCACAGCGCCGGGCGAAGAATATAGCGGCAAACTGGTCGGCCGCGACGGGGATGCGTTCATGATCCGGACAGACGACAATCGGATTCTCGTGGGACGTGCGGTTGATATCGATCCGACACTTCGCAGTGGGGAGCATCTTTCATTTCGTACCGCACGGTAGGGCTGTAGGCTACGCCCGCGGCGCGTCACCCGCATCGTCCCGCGCAAGCGCCAACTGGTCGCTAACGATCCAAGATGTTAATCTAGCTTCGTCTGGGACGGAAAAAGACACACATAACTTACAGCATTCCTGCGTCGGCAGCAGAACGGATCACACGCGGTTGCTCAATGGAGGGCATTGAACCGGAAGAGTAAGTTGTGCGAAAGATGCGGGGAGGAACATAGACAAGCGTAAAAGTCGATGCAAGAAGTGCGGGAAATGCGGAAAGGTTCAAATTGCGTATGCAACTGACGAACGGACTGTGCCCGTCACCGCGTTCGCCGTTGGTGCATTACCTGATGATGTGCCGTGCTAGCCTAGCTTCGGAATTACGGCAAGCTTGGGTTTGTCCTCGAAGGCGTTCTTCAGAATATGCGTGAGCCGGGCTTGGCGCTCAGGCACCCATCGGCCATAGTGGACGCGCACTGTCTTCTCATCATCCCCCAATAGATCAGCCACTTCGGCAACCGGCACACCCTTCTCCAAGAGTATTCGGGCGAAGGTATGACGGAAACGATGCGGTGTAGGCGGCTCCTCGAATTCTCCGGCCAACTCAAAAACAGAATTGATCTTTCGGCGCCACATATCGGTGACCGTTTCGAGCCGGTCGGACTGACCGACGATGAATGGACGCTCACCCTTCAACCGAGCGCGGGCGCTGAGCCGGTCGCGAAGCCAATCTGGGATGTACGTGAAGACATCACCGCCGTTTTTCTTGGCTCGCAGGAACACTTCATTGCCCTTGATTCGGTTCATGTGGAAGAGGCCGACATCTGAAATTCTGAGGCCGGTATAGACCATCATGAGAATGAAGTCTTTCACGTCATTTCCGGTCCATATGCCGGAACCCCTACCGCTGGACCAGGCGAGTGTCGGCATTCGGTCGCAGGCGGTCAAAATCCTGTGCAGTTCATCATCTGTGAACGGTGCTTTGTTGGCAACTCGGTTCGCTCCCATTGGCGGCTTGATGTCTGCGGTAACGGGATTTTCGGCGATCCATTTCCGATTGAGGCAGAAGCGGAAGAAAGCTCGAAGCGTGCCGAGGCGTTTGCCTTTAGCCCTGGCACCAAGTTCCCAGCCAGCATAGAAAAGGTCGATGTCGCCGGAGGTGATCTGATCGAGCATCACGTAGCCGCGGCGGTCGGCAAAGGCGGTGAGTTGGCTGGTGAAGGTTCGATATTTGCGGAGCGTTGCCGATGCGATCTTCGTCCCTTCGCGGTTGGACAAGAAAACCTTTATGGCATCGGCGAGAGCAATTCGGTCAGGCGTCGCCGGTTCTGGCTTGGCCGGTTTTGGCTGGGGATTTGTGGTCCACGCGCCGGTTGTATCCCACTGAGCGGCTATTGCCTTGGCCGCGTCCCATTCCCATTCGCCGGTGTTCTGACGCTTGAATACACCCTGGAGGGTTCCCGACGCAAATACGGGGCACTCGCATCGTTTCCAGCCCTTCTTGCGCTCGTCATATTCGCTGGAGCGGGTGTTGTGAGCGTGGCTTGCTTTGCAGTTCTGCCGGTGTCGACGATAGAAGGAAAGCATGCCAACATTCTAGGTCATATTGGCCCATTTTGCACCAGATTTTGATGATTTGCTAGTAAATACTTTAAAATCAGTGGCGGTGAGGGTGGGATTCGAACCCACGGAACCCGTAAAGGTTCAACGGTTTTCGAGACCGCCCGATTCAACCGCTCTCGCACCTCACCGTTGATTCCAATCTACCTGATTTGGGGTCCGT
>Ga0182014_10007704_pt1 | contig 11208 bp, 15 predicted proteins | sample 612S2DmetaG_FD_120489 | JGI IMG/M metagenome (GOLD analysis project Ga0182014, IMG submission 120489) | Permafrost microbial communities from Stordalen Mire, Sweden - 612S2D metaG | ecosystem: Environmental > Terrestrial > Soil > Wetlands > Permafrost | place: Sweden: Stordalen | collected... | reverse complement strand
ATTCTTCAGCTTGATCGGTGTCACGGTGGATCAATCCGGTTTTGCCGCCATCCCCGAAACCGCAGAAGTCCCGAGCGGCTTGCGTCAGCTCAAGCACGGGGTTGGAACCGCGAGCATTCGATAAGCGAATCGACGCTTGGTTTGTTCCGCGCGCAGTTGCGGAGGTTGCGAGTGCGTCGCCCGACTTTGCGTGAAGACTATAATTTCGGCGTCTCGATTTGCGAGAGGTTGCCGATGCCGAAAGTCGCGAATGTCGCCCTTTTCTTTATAGTGATTGCCGGTTTTTCCTCTGCCCGCGGGCAGATCGCGCCTCCCGATACCAATGTCCCGGTCGTTGCGACAGGTTCGACTTCGGCTGCGCCAGCCGGAGGGCCGCTGGTAATCCTCAATGTGCTCGTTGACATAAAAAAGGGCGCGACGGCGCCGATCTCTGCCGACGCACTTGAGATTCTTGAAGACGGTACGCCGCAAAAAATCGAATCCATTGCCGGTCCCGGTACACCGGTCTCGCTCTGCCTGGAAATCGACATCTCCGGAAGCATGACAAGTAAGAGGGAGCAGATTGCCGGTGCTGCCAAAGAACTGGTGAAGAGCCTGCCGCCAGGCAGCGAGGTGATGGTTTCGGTTTTTGCCGACAAAGCATACCTCGCAGCGCCGTTTACGCCGGCAGAAGCCATCGATCTCAGCCTCTTCGACCGCCTCAAACTTGGCCACCGTACCGCGCTCAGCGACTCCATCGTTTCTGCTGAGCAGTATTTTGTGCACTCCGCGCGTTACCCGCGCCGAGCCCTGATCATCATCACGGGCGGCTACAACAACGCGTCGACGCATGGGGAGAATGAGGCTGAACGCGCGATGGAAGCTCCGGGAAGCCCTTTCGTGTACACGCTCGGCTTGGTCGACCCCTATGCGCCCGATCCCGAAGGGCGGTCCGCCCTTCAGTTTTTGGATTCGGCCGGAGCGCACATTGTTCGCGTCTCGTCGATTGACGAAATCTCCAAAAGTGCCGCCGACATTTCCCAGTGCATCGACCGCCAGTACGCGCTGAGCTATCGTTCGGCGCTGACCACGCCAGACAAGCGCCTGCATAAAATCGAAGTGAAGCTGCCTCAAGCCGACAAACGCATCAAGATCGAATCCCTGCCGGGCTACTATATTCCCAGCCATTAAATTCACAAGAGGGTTGCGGCGCGGGAGTGGAATGGGGCGGCGGGGGAACGAGAGCTTCGGGTTGTCGGCGGGGGATGTGCGCACTCTGCGCGCGCTGAAGACGCCGGCGCGCATTCAAAAATTTATTGACGCGATCGATTACCAGTACGCAGACACGGCGGGGTCGCCGGCGCGCGTGCTGCGCGAGCGCAAGGGGCATTGCCTGGAAGGGGCGCTGGTGGCGGCGGCGGCGTTGCGTGTGAACGGGCATCCGCCGCTGGTGATGGACCTCGAGAGCGTGCACGATGACGATCACGTGGTGGCGCTTTATCGCGAACGCGGGCTGTGGGGAGGCATTGCCAAGTCAAATTTTGCGGGGCTGAGGTTTCGGCCGCCCGTCTACCGCACGCTGCGCGAACTGGCGCTGAGCTACTTTGCTACCTACTACAATTTGCGCGGCGAATACACGTTGCGCGCTTATTCGCGGGCCGTCAACCTGACGCGCTTGGACCGCTGCCACTGGATGACCGCCGAGGAGGATGTGTGGTGCGTGGCGGAGGCGCTGATTGCGGCGCGGCACTACACGCTGGTTCCCGACAAGGTGACGCGGGCGCTGCCGCGGATCGACCGCCGCAGCTTTGAGGCGGGGATGCATGGGCGGGTGAAGCACTGAAAGAGCAGCGGAGTTAGCGGAGATAGCGGGGTTGGCGGAGTTAGAACGCCGCCGTCCGATGCATTTGTGCGATCCCACCGAAAGGTTCGCCGTGCGCGGCGAACCTTTGGATGGGGCACCCGGCCGCGGGTCAGCGACTCATTGTTCCAATTTGGCGATGACGTCGAAACGTCGTGTGGTGCCGTCGGGGAAGAGAAACTCGTATGACTGCCGAGACTCGTAGGTGGTCTTGTGCTCGTCAACGGTGAGACGAGCGGGATAGTCGCCGGGATTGATCAGGGCGTACTTGTTTTTTGCGCTCACCGTGCCGCCCCATAACCGGTAGTGCTTACCGCTGATCGTTACCGTGAGGATTTGGTTTGTGACGTCGTAATGCGGAGCGTACTCGGCCGCGGAAACGTGAACCGTGAGCGTGTATTGGCCGGGGTCTGGCGTGGGGCTGGCGGCGACGGCGCGTGAGATGCAGCCGAAGGTAAGGATCGAAAGCAACAAAGCGGATGCAAGAATTCTCATGATGGGCACCTGTACTGAGTTCATGGTAAGGCTGCGGGGCTAGCGACGTCAGCGAAAGCCATCGAGCACAAAATCATCGAAAATTGAAAAATATGTCAACTACACTTGACAGGCTGCGTGGAGTCATGTAATGTGTACTTGTCATTTGGTAAAGGAGACCAACCATGATCGGCTGCACAAACAATCCAGCGGCTCGGCGATATGTACGCCGGGTTGCATTCACTATGTTCCTTTACGTGCTATTTCTCGTGGTCTCGGTTGTGGCCTTTACGCACCACCGTCCCACCGGACTGCTGGCTTACGTGCTGGCTGTTCTGCCAGCTCTGCCTATCCTCGGCATGATGGTCGTCTTCGGACTCTACCTTCGCGAGGAGAAGGATGAATTGCAGCGCGCGATCGGCGTTGAGGCGCTGGTTTGGAGTACCGGAGCCACGCTGTCGCTGACCACGGTATGGGGCTTTCTTGAGAATTTTGTGCACGTGCCGCACTTGCAACTGATGTGGATCTATCCAATCTTCTGGGTCTTCTTTGGCATTTCAATGCCCATGATCAACGCGAGGTACAGGTGATGAACTGTGCGATCAAGAGTCCGGCGCAACGCCGGTTGACGAACCGCGTGTTGGGCACCCTGGCGCTGACCGTTCTGTTTGCTGTTATTGCGGGGTTGGGAATCCGTTTCGGCCATCTGAGAGGTATTCCTGCTTACCTCGTTGCCGTTCTTCCTGCGCTGCCGATCATCGGCGTGATTGCCGCCTTCGGCGTCTTCCTTGATGAGGAGAAGGACGAGTTCCAGCGCAATCTTCTCGTGCAGTGCCTGCTGGGCGGTATTGGAGGGACTCTGGCCGTGACCACCGTTTGGGGCTACCTGGAGGCGTTCGTGCACGCGCCGCACCTGCCAGCGATATGGATCTATCCGATCTTCTGGCTGTTCGTGGGCCTTTCAATGCCGGTTGTCATCTGGAGATATCGATGAAGAATCGGCTGAAGGTTCTGCGCGCGGAGCGGGACTGGTCGCAGGCGGACCTCGCGGAGCGGCTGGAGGTTTCGCGGCAGAGTGTGAATGCGATTGAGACCGGGAAGTTCGATCCCAGCTTGCCGCTGGCGTTCAAGCTGGCGCGGCTGTTCGAGATGAGGATTGAGGAGATTTTTGAGGACGAGCGGAGTTAGCGGGGCTAGCGGAGTTGGCGGAGTTAGCGGGTCGGCGCGGCACCGGATTGCGCGGGAGGGGGTTGCTGAGCTGATTCTGCGGGAGGCTTGCCGGGTTCAAACGTTGCCGTGACGGCGGGCCAGAAGCGAGAAGTTGCATTGTAGAGAACGATAAACGGAGCGCTGCTGATGGCTCCCGTGATGGCGTAAAAGAACACTGCGCCGAGAACGGCGAAGGGCGTCGCGATCGACACGGGGTGCGGATTTGTAAAGCTCAAAGAAAAGTTGAAAGCGATCTCTGGGTAATGGAAACCGATGGGGAAGTCGATGGTCGGGGCGCCCTGGAAGACCGACTCGAGCGAGTTGTAGATGCCGATGATTGCGTAAAACAAGGCAAAGAATCGGAGCGCTGAAAAGAAGTTCAGCCGGAGAATTTTCTGCATGGGCTTTTTCCCTTTGACGGAAAAGCATAGCGCAAAAGTGGGGCGAATGTAAGGGAAGACGGCTTGACGGTGGCGGGAACCAGGAATGACTGCGGATGCTTCGACTCATTTTGGCGCTGGCTATCCCCGGTCCCCAAAGGCGAGGGACCGGGGGCACACTTATCGGTGGAGTGAAGGGTGCGAAAAGCAGATGCAAAAGCAACCGCAGGTCCTTCGTCTCGGCGGGCCGCGCCGTTAGGGCGCGGCCCGCTTCGCTCTGGATGGCAATTTTATTTCGATACGAGTCTGTGATTCGTCCCGCTGGTAAAGATATGGGCCGTTCTTACGCCCCTCCGGGGCTGCAAATCCGATACTCGACTCTTACCCCAGGCTCGCGCCTGGGGCTACCATCTGTTGCCCGCTACGCGGGCTTGCGGTGGAGCACTCCTTCCACTCTTTACTTCAACACTCTTTCATTTCCCCACGTAGATCACGTGCCAAATGGAACGGGAGCCGTCGTCGGAGACGAAGAGAGAGCCGTCGGGAGCTACGGCTACGCCGACGGGACGGCCCCAGACATCGCCGTCGCCTGAGCCTACGGTGAAGCCGGTGAGGAAGTCTTCGTACTCGCCGGTCGAGTGGCCGTTGTGCATGGGCAGGCGGATGACTTCGTAGCCAGTGCGCTGGGCGCGGTTCCAGGAGCCGTGCTCGGCAGCGAATCCGTCGCCTTTGTACTGGGCGGGAAACTGGGAGCCTTCGTAGAAAGTCATTTCGAGCGAAGCGAAGTGCGGGTTCACGAGAATGTCGGGCGTGATGACCTTGCCCTTGAACTCGGGATGCTTGCCTTCGTGACGCGGGTCCTGTTTACCGCCGCCCACGCCCATGTACCACCAAGGCCAGCCGTAGAAGCCGCCCTCTTGCACGTGGGTGATGTAGTCGGGGACGAGGTTGTTGCCGAGCGCGTCGCGCTCGTTGGTGGAGCACCACAGCTCGCCGGTGGTGGGGTTGATGGCCTCGCCGACACAGTTGCGCAGGCCTGAGGCGTAGACCTCGATGAATTTGCCTTCGGGCGTGAACTCGAGGACGTTGGCGCGGTGAAATTCCTCAGGATGGGTATCGGCGTCGTCGACATTGGAGTGCGAGCCGACGGAGGCGAGGAGTTTGCTGCCGTCCTGAGTGAAGACGAGATCGCGGGTCCAGTGGCCGCCGCCGCGGAGACGGCCGCCGCCGGGCAGGTCGGCAATTTGCTGGATGGGACCGCTTGCCGTCAGGTCGCCGTTCTTGTAGGGGAAACGCACGATAGCGTCGGTGTCGCCGATGTAGACCCATTGGGGATGCGCGCCGTTGGGATAAAACGCGATGCCGAAGGGCTGGTGCAGGCCCTCGGCGAAGACGGAAGTTTGTTTTGGATTCCCCTTGGCGTCGACGCCGCGGAAGATCTTGATTTTGCCGGACGCGCTCTCGGCGAGGAAGAGGTCGCCGTTGGGGGCGAAGCGAATGAGGCGCGGATTGTCGAGACCGGTGGTGTAGAGCTCCACCTTGAAGCCTTTGGGCGCGATGGGCCAGGCGTTGGCGGGGCGGGGAACGATGTTGGCGCCGTTGTCGACGGATTGGTCGGGCGCGGGGTCGGGCAGGTCGGCCACGGTGAGATGGCGGCGGATGCCGGGGGATTCATGGGACGCGTCGGTAAACGCAGACTGGCCGGTGAGAACGGAAGGGTGCGGCGCATTTTGTGCTACAGCCGCGGTGAGGGCGACGAGTGCGCCGGTAAAGATGACAAGGCGATTCAGGGCTGAGATTTTCGGATTTTGGTGCAGCATTTTGATGCGACCTCGCAGGGGATTCATTCAAAAAATGCGCGCGGGGAACGGGGAAGCGCGCCAACGTTCAATTCGATGCGCGGGAAGCGGGAGGCGCATCAGATTTCACTATAGCCCGGAGAAAAAGTTGCCCGGTACCGTGGCTGTGACTACGACGCGCTCGCCGTGCTGCGTGACGGCGGCGGTTTCAAGCAGCTCCTTGAGGCTGTTGTTGGCGGGGTTCGCGCCGAGGGCTGGGGTAATGCCGCGGGCCAGGGTGACGAGCGTGGCCAGGTCGGCGGCCTGGCTGGTGGCCGTGGCTTCAGAGGGAGCAATTTCTTCGACGCGCAGGTGCAGTGAGCCGGTAAAGCGGAGGCTGGCGATGATGGTGGAATCGGGCTCGAGGGGCAGCGCCAGGCCGAAGATGTGAATGGAGCCGCTCTCGCTGAAGGGAAGACCGATTTGGCCGACTCCCCAGGCCAGCGAAAGCAAGGGCACGTCGTGGTAGTGGTTCTGGAGCAATGTGGAGCCGGAGAGCGGCCAGGCGGCGGTGCGATGGCGGTCGAGGATGGAGTGGATTTTTTCCGTGGTGGGAAAGTTGGAGGCGGCCATGGTGTCGTAGCCGATTTGCGCGACGCGGACGGTGCGGCCCTCAGAGGGAATGCTGTAGATGGTTTGCCCGTCGTAGGTTTCGCGCGAGGTGGCATGCGCGTCGAGCCACGCGTTCATGCGCTGGCCGGTGATTTTGCCAACCATGACTAATGAATAGGCAACCGCGCCGTTGGGACCGCTGGGGTCGGGCATGCGGTGCAGGGCGATGGCCACCTGGTCGAGGTCGCGCTCGGGATCGATGCCGATGGCGTCGATGAATTCCTGATACTCAGCCGAGCGTTGGGGGGGCTTGAGCTCTTTGTGGAGGACGGCGCGGATGGGACGGAGATCGATGTAGATGATGCCGTCGGATTCGGGTAGCAGGCGCGCGGCTTCGGGCGGAGCTTTGGAGCGCAAAAAAACGGCGAGAGCCACCAGGACGAGGAGGGCGGCGACAATCAAAAGCGTTCTGCGCGTGCGTCGGCTCATTGCTTCGGGCGTTCGGCCAGGAATTTCAGGTCCGCATTCAGCATAGCGGACCGGGACGGCTATTTGATGACGGAGAAGGTGTAGATCTTGGCGTAGCCGGCGGCGCTGTCGAGATCGGCGGCATCTTTCGGAGCCAGAAAACCGAACTCCCCAGCACCCAACTCGCGGCCCAGGGTGATTTCAAAAACACGCGGCTCAAGTTGCGTGCTGCTGAAATCGACGGTGTCTCTGGCTTCACCACTGGAACGATGAAATTCACCGCCTCTTTCCAATCGAAATTCGCGGTGTTTTTCGTGGGCATGAAATCGCAGCAGGAGATAGTCGGCGGCAGCGCCGCCTTCAGGTACATAGATAAGGAAGCTTATCGGGAGTGTGAGCGTGAGCGGGCTCGACGATCCATTGACGATGGCGTTCACGTCGCCCTTGATTTTTCCTTCCGTGGCAACCGACTTGGCAAGGCCTCCGGCTTTTCTTGTTACTGGCTCGGGCAGTACCGGTTTCCAGCTTTCGTCGCGGGCCTGGAAGTAGACGCCGAGGGCGCTGACGCCGGCGGGCATTTTCCAGGCTGGCGCGGCCGGCGTGGCGTCGTGCAGCGCGATCGGAGGAGCGGGCGCGGGCGGCGGGCCGGGTGCGGACTTCATGAGCACGGCGGAGATCACCTTGCTGTCGGCGCCGGCATTCCTCAGCGCGTCCAAACCATCCGCGGAGGTGTCGTACTTGCCGGGAGAGGCGTCGATGGTGGTAACGATCAGGTCATCCGAGAGGCCTGCCTTCAAGAGCTTGATGACGGCGGCGTTGTTCATCTCCTGTTGCGCGAAGAGCAGGGGAGAAATTGCCAGCAAGATCAGGGCTGGAAGAATCTTGCGCATGGAGGGTCTCCTTGCGGTCGGGCGATTGGGGTTCATGGAACGCAGGGCCTCAGGCATTCAAATCATCAACCCAAATTCCTGGTGCGGCAAGATCAATTTTCGCGGAATGCCAAACGCAGTCCGGGCGATGAGCACGAACATCGGGCAAGCTCGCAGTCGCGATCTGTCTGCATTTCTCACAGATTTCCCGATGGCGGGCGAAGTGGTCCATTATTAATTGCCGCCTTCCCGGCGGGGGTCGGGAGACCCCCGCTACAGCCGGTCAGGAGACCGGCGCTACAAGTTTTCGACGCGCGAGAGTGCGCGCGCCGTCTTATTGCTGCTGCGGGGTGGCAGTGGGCAATGGCGCGGGCGTTTGCGCTGGGGCGGGAGCCGTGGCAGGCGCGGGCGGAACGGTTGCTTCCAGCTCAGCGTTCAGATGCACGCTGCCGCTGGTTACGTTGAGGGTCTTGGTCCAATCGGCGAAGCCCTTCTTCTTCACGGCAATTTGATGGCTACCCGGAGCGACAGAAACGGTGGAGGGCGTGTTGCCGACGAATGCGCCGTCAACTTCAATATCGGCGCCGGAGGGGGTGGATTCGACGATGACGCTTGTCTGGGCCACAGCAACAGGAGCAGGGCTCATGGGAGCAATCGGTGCCGCCGCGAACTTCATCATATCCAGGTGCATGTCGCCTTCGACGAAGGCTGTAATCTCTGTACCCTGCGGAATGGTGATGTCTTTGCCGTGGATAAAGAGGAAGAGCGGAGCAGCCGGGAAGAAGACGATCGAAGTTGCCACCATAGCACCGGTCATGGCGCCCACATGGCCGCCGCCTTTATTGTCCTGCATCGCCCGCAGAGCGACCTTTTCCTGATCGGTAAGGCGTGCGTAGCTGATGCTGATATTCAGTTTCCCAGCCCTGCCCATGCTCTTCTTGGCGTTGCAGTCGGTGACTGTTCCAATTGCCGTTGCTCCTTTCGGGAGCACGGCCACGTCGTCGACTTTTACGTCTTCGACGACCTCGAAGGGGATCTCCTGGCCGACCCTAGCGTTCGCTGAGGAGATCGTCTCGGTAAGGCGCAGCTTTACCGGTGTACCGTCCATGAGCGTGTGCGGCTGCGGCGGGCGCGAGGGTTGCGCAGGAGCCGCGGCGACAGGACCGGAGTCCGGATTGGTATTGGCCGGTGCGGGTGTGGACGCTTGCTGCGCCACGAGCAGCGGGCAGCATGCCAGACAGATGACTGCGGCAAAATTTTTACGCATGGAGCTTCTCCTTTGCCTTTCGGAACTGACGAACGAGCCCAAGGGGAAGCACATGCATCATCTACCATGGCGGGCGATTGCGCAAGGGGCGCGGGAGGAGTTGCATATCTCGGTGGCTGAGGCTGGACGGCGAATTGATTCCGATACGCATTGCATTTCTATACGCGGCGCGTTACTATAAGGCATGATCGCGGGGTTCCGGGATACAGACACTGAACGGCTGTGGAAGACCGGACGGAGCAAGCGGCTGCCGCCTCGACTCAATCGGCAAGCCTTGAAAAAGCTGTACATTTTGCATGCGGCGCTGGCGCTTGAGAACCTGACCGTGCCCCCCGGAAACCGCCTCGAGAAATTGCGCGGAGACCGGCAGGGCCAATACAGTGTCCGGATCAACGGCCAGTACCGAATCTGTTTTGCGTGGCGAAATGGCAACGCGCACGACGTGGAAGTGACCGACTACCACTGACAGGAATGCCATCAGGAGGGAAATATGCCCGGTAAGGCGGATCTCATTCATCCCGGAGAGATTTTGCAGACTGAGTTTATGCAGCCGCTGGGATTGACCGCCTATCGGCTGGCGAAGGACATTCACGTGCCGGCGCCGCGCGTGGGTGACATCGTGCGCGGGAAGCGCGCCATCTCCGCGGATACGGCGCTTCGGCTGGGCCGGTATTTCGGGTTGCCGGCGCAATTCTGGCTGAATTTACAGAATGAGTACGACCTGCGCCGCGCGGCCGCGGAAAGCCCGGCGCTAAAGAAGATTGTGCGGCGCGCAGCCTGATAGGCAGTTTTCGGGGACTGCGGCGAGGTTTGCCTGGCTACTCATTTACCGGAGCCCTGTTTCTGGTTTTTTCCGCGTTTGCTCCGGGTGCGGGGGTGTGCTAACCTTGATTTCTGTGCCGTGTATGCGGAAAGTTGGAGTGTGTCCGCGTACTTTTCGGCGTCTCGGTAGGTTTCACGTGGGTTAAGAGCTGGCGTAGCTCAGCTGGTAGAGCATCTGATTTGTAATCAGAGGGTCGGGGGTTCAAATCCCTTCGCCAGCTCCACAAAAAGGAAGCCGAAACGAGGGAGCCGAAGCGGCGAAAGTTTTTCCGGCGCAGGTTGGATGAGTGCCGGGCCTGTCCTCCGCGGTGATCCCCACTTCAGGCGCAGGCACGTGAGTCCGGATGCATCCGGGCGTTGCGGCGTGCGCGGAAGAGGGATGAAAAAGCGGCGTTAGCGGGGCTGGCGGAGTTAGCGGTGTTAGGAAGCGAGGCGCGCGGGCCGCAGAGATCGCGGAATGGGTGGCTCGGACGATATGGGCACAGGTGGCCGAGCGGTTAATGGCAGCAGACTGTAAATCTGCCGCTCCTTGCGAGCTACGGAGGTTCGAATCCTCCCCTGTGCACCACGAAAAGCAGGGACTAAGGGACTAGGGACTAAGGGACTGGGAATCGCGGCGAAGATGGGAGCCGGTTTGGAGAACGGGAAGTTGGACGGCTCCGGCGGGGATCTTGACCGCAAGTTTTGGGTGGCCATGGCGTTGTATGCCGTTCTGGCCGTGTTGGCGTGGCTGACCATGGGCGAGGGCTCGGTGCTCGTATATGGAAGGCCGGTGGAAATAAGGCTGGTTCCGCTGATCGTGATTGGCGGGCTGGCTTTGCGTACGGTGTTAGCCCGGCAGGCGGAGAAGATTCGCAGGTCGGGGGAGAAGGGCAGCTCCTAGCGGCTAGAAGCTGGAAGCTGGCTTTTGAAAAGTTTAGCGGGCTGATGTAGCTCAGTTGGTAGAGCACTCCCTTGGTAAGGGAGAGGTCACCAGTTCAATCCTGGTCATCAGCTCCAGAAAAACAGTGGTCAGTGATCAGTGGTTAGTGGTCAGTTAGAGCGGCGGCAGGGAAAGCGAGGCGGCTTCTATCTGGAGTTTGGGACTGATCACTGAGCACTGACAACTGATCACTGAAAAGGGCGGGAGTAACTCAGTGGTAGAGTCACAGCCTTCCAAGCTGTTGGTCGCGGGTTCGAACCCCGTCTCCCGCTCCAAGGACTAGCTGAAAGCTGATTTGAGTGAGGGTCGGGAATCGATGTTTGAGCAGGTGGCGATCACCGTACAGGATGAGCAGGGATTTGCGCGGTTGCACGCGCTGATCGACGCCCAGTTCGATGCACGCGACGTGGAAGTTTTTCTGAATCGCGTGAAGAAGTCGAAGCTGCGCATCCGGGATTATGAAGGCATTCTGGGGCGCGGGCTGCTGGGCAAGGAAGCGATTGCGCTTTACCAGGCGTTGCCGGTGAGCGACCAGGGATTGACCCGCGAACGGTATCTGCGGCTGGT
>Ga0182014_10007703_pt1 | contig 11208 bp, 6 predicted proteins | sample 612S2DmetaG_FD_120489 | JGI IMG/M metagenome (GOLD analysis project Ga0182014, IMG submission 120489) | Permafrost microbial communities from Stordalen Mire, Sweden - 612S2D metaG | ecosystem: Environmental > Terrestrial > Soil > Wetlands > Permafrost | place: Sweden: Stordalen | collected... | reverse complement strand
GTACTCTGGCCTGGTTGCTCCGTTTACGCCGACTGCCAATCTGGACTACGACACCCTCTACACAGCCACAATCACAACCAGGGCTGAGGACCTGGCGGGCACCGGGCTGGCCAGTAGCACCGTGTGGACCTTTACAACGGTTACCCCGATACCCGCGGTGATCTCCACGGTCCCCGTGAATGGCGCCACGGGCGTTCCTGTCGCCCAGGTGATCAGCGCGACCTTCAACGAGACGATGAAGTGCGCGACTCTCACATCCACTACCTTTACCGTCACAGGCCCCGGCACGACTGCCGTAGCGGGAACAGTCGGTTGCTCGGGCAGCACCGCGACCTTTACGCCAGGCGCCGCACTTACCGTCAATACCCTGTATACGGCCACCATCACCACCGGAGTCCAGGACTCGGCGGGCACGGCAATGGCCAACAATTACGTGTGGAGCTTCTTAACGGTTCCGGCCCCCACCCCGCCAACGGTCATCTCCAGCGTGCCCGTCAATGGGGCCCCGGCTGTGCCCATCAACCAGGCCCTCTCGGCAACCTTCAGTGTGGCAATGAACGCTGCCACGATCGACTCGACAACCTTTACGGTGACAGGGCCGGGCGGAGTTGCCGTAGCGGGAGTAGTCACCTATGTCGCCGCCGGCTCGGTAGCGACGTTCACACCGGATGCCAACCTGGCACCCGGCACGGCCTATACGGCCACGATCACCACCGGGGCCATGAATCTGAACGGTACCGCGCTGGCCCAGAACTACGTCTGGACCTTCACCACCGCCGGCGCCCCAAGTCTTGTACCGCCGACCGTCATTTCGACGATTCCTCTCAACGCAGCCACAGACGTGCCCGTCAATCAGGTGATCAGCGCCACTTTCAGCACGGCGATGAACCCTGCCACGATCAGCTCGGCAACCTTTACGCTAACTGGGCCAGGCGCAACTGCCGTGTCCGGCCTGGTTGCTTATGCAGCTGTTGGAAATACGCTGACATTCATACCGACAGCGAATCTGGCGCCCAGCACCCTGTTTACAGCCACGATCACCACCGGGGCTCAGGACCTGGCCGGCATTGGACTGGCCAGCAACTACGTCTGGACCTTCACAACCGGCACAGGCACATCGACGGTCGGGCCGGAGTTGGTTTCGACGGTCCCGGCGAACGCGGCCACAGGCGTGCCCCTGAATCAGGCGGTAAGCGCAACGTTCAGCAAGGCGATGAATCCATTGACCATCACCACGGCAACCTTCGAACTTACGGGGCCGGGCGGAGCCGCGATAGTTGGAACGGTATCCTATGATGCGATCGACTTCATTGCCACTTTCACGCCCACGGCCGCGCTGACCGCCAGCACTACCTATACAGCCACGATTACCTCCGGAGCAACGGACCTGGCCGGCAATCCGCTGGGGACCACCGGCGCGCCGAATCCCTGGACGTTCACGACCGGTTCGAAAGTAGTCACACCGCCAATCGTCCTTGGGCCGACCATATCGCTGTTTGGCGTCTTTGGCGGCGGCTCCGGGATGACCAACCAGGGACTGCTCACGGTCGTCAATGGAGATATCGGGACCACGGGTGCCTCTTCCACGGTGACCGGATTCTACGATGAGAGCATTGCGGCCGTTGCCGGCGTCTATCCATGCTCGTATACGGTAACGCCACTCAACATGGGGCTGGTGAACGGGGCGATCGACACCGCTCCGCCGCCTCCCAGCGGCGCGTGCGCCACTGAAGGAACCGCCGCTACAATGGCCATCGCCACCGAAGCTGCGTTGGAAGCTCGAACCGCTTACACCACTCTCCAGGGCCTTCCCTCAGACGGGGTTCTGGCAGCGGAGATAGGCGATACGACCATCTACCCCGGCGTCTACACAAACGCAAGCTCGGTTGGCATAACCCTTGGGCCTCTTACTCTCGACGCACAGGGCGATCCCAATGCGTACTGGGTCTTCCAGATCGGATCATCTCTCACCGTAGGCACGCCGACCGCACCTGAAAGCGTGATCCTGATCAACGGCGCCAAGGCCAGCAACGTCTTCTGGGCAGTCGGGGGCCTTCCCGGCGCGGTCATCAATTACGGGGGAGGCGGGACGATGGTGGGAACCATCATCTCTCAACCGGGAATCACGGTTTCAAGTCCCGCGCAGTCCACGTCGCCGGGGGTAACGACAATCAACGGCAGAGTGCTGGCTTTGACTGCGTCGACCACAATCGTGAACACCGTCATCAACGTGCCGTAATGCCATGCTGAGACCGCTCGGGCGGTCTCAGCCAGTTTCAGTCGTTGCGGTGTTTGGTAAGTCGTATTCGCGCCGGGTTCATCCGGCGATGAGATTGAAATTGAATGAGTATCACGGCGAGCAGTTCAGGAGGCGACAATGAGAGTGAGTATAAGGATGATTGCCACAGCGGCATTTGCTGTTTCTCTAATGTCCGCGTTCAACCTCCGTGCGGAGGAGGCGGCAAAGCCGTCAGCCGGCGCCGAGAAGGCTGTCGATTCCAGCGTCGCATCTGTCGCCGATCCGGCTGCTTCGCTGCCAACTGCTCCGATGCCAGCGGCCTCGATGGCGGCAACCATGCCTTATTCGAGAGGCCTGAACGTCGATACTCCCAGGGCTGAACTGTTCCTTGGCTACTCGTATCTGCGAGCTGTGCCGACGCTGGCCGCCGGAAACCGGCTGGTGTGGCTCAATGGCGGCAGCACGTCCATCGCTTTCAACTTCAACCGTTACCTGGGAATCGTTGGCGATTTTGGCGGCTTCAACGACACGCGACTCCTGCTGACAGCGACAGGCACGAATCCATCCAGCGTGGTGCCCTCAAGCGGGACTGTCTTCACCTATCTCTTCGGTCCGCGCCTGTCCTATCGGAAGTACGACAGAATCACTCCGTTTGGCCAGGTTCTGTTTGGGGGTGTTCATGCCAGCGATGTGACGTTCTCCACCGGTTGCACAGGCGCTGGTTGTACGCCGCTCCCAGCCGAGAGCACGTTTGCCATGACCGCCGGAGGCGGCCTGGACATCAAGGTCCACCCCCATTTCGCCGTCCGCATCATTCAAGCCGAATACCTGATGACCAGGTTTGAGAATCTCACTACCGGAACGACCGCGGGGCAGAATGACGTGCGTCTTTCTGCCGGAATCGTCTACCGCTTCGGTGGAAATGGTCCTCGGTTCGAACCCTTGACGTATTCCTGCTCGGTCAATCCGTCGTCTGTTTTCCAGGGAGAGACGATGGCGGTGTCCGGCACGGCTCTGAATCTGAACCCCAAAAAGACGGTCGTCTACACATGGTCCGCGAATGGCGGAACGGTGTCTGGAACCACAAGCACTGGGAATATCGACACGAAGAATGTTGCTGCCGGGGCCTATACGCTCAAAGGTCACGTCTCTGAGGGCGACAAGCCTGGCGAGAATGCGGATTGCACCGCCTCGTATGTGGTGAAGGCATTTGAACCGCCGACCATCAGTTGCTTAGCCAGTCCTTCGACTGTGCTGTCCGGTAACTCCTCCACGATCACGGCAACCGGCATCAGCCCACAGAATCGTCCTTTGACTTACAGCTATAGCTCGACTTCCGGTTCTGTGAGCGGAACCGGCTCGACGGCTACTGTCTCGACCGTCGGCGCCCCGGTTGGAAGTATCACCGTAACCTGCAATGTGGTCGATGACAAGGGCCAGACTGCCTCGGGCACAACCTTGGTAACGGTTACGGTTCCAGTGGCCGCACCCAAGCCCATGACCAGCGATCTGTGCGCCGTTCACTTCGATCGGGACGTCCGTCGCCCGTCTCGAGTGGACAACGAGGGGAAGGCCTGCCTGGATGGAATCGCACTCAATTTACAGCAAAGCTCCGATGCGAAGCTTGCCATCGTAGGGAATGCCGGCAGCCAGGAGAAGGGCGGCATCAAGCTTGCCACTGAGCGCGCGGTCAACACGAGGACATATCTTGTCAGCGAGAAAGGTATCGATTCAGCCCGGATCGCCGTCTACACCGGCTCGCAAGACGGAAAGATTGTCTCCACCACACTGATTCCGGCGGGTGCAACGTTCGATAGCACCGGCGATACGCCTGTGCAGTAAAGCGCAGCTCAGGGGCATCCGGCCACACCTGCGCATCGCCATTCCCGGTAGCCCTCTCTAACGCGCCGATTCATCAAAGGCTGCGAGGTTTGCGGACCCGTGCCGCCCTTGCGATGGCGGAGACGATCGACGCGGGGATTGCCGGCCCCTTTGAGACGGGCGCGGCGAGATAGGAGCGAGGGCTAACTCAGTCCGGACATGACTAACATGCGGGGCTCGGTCATCTCTTCGATGGCGGAGCGGATGCCTTCGCGGCCTAGCCCTGAGTCCTTGATGCCGCCGTAAGGCATGGGGTCGAGGCGCCAACTGGGGGTGTCGCCGACGATCAGGGCGCCCACTTCGAGTTCTCGATAGGCGGTGAGAATGCGGTCGGCGTCGCGGGTGAGGAGGCCGGCTTGCAGTCCATATTTCGAGTGGTTGACGTCGGCCAGGGCCTGCTCGAAATCGTCGTAGGGCTCGATGGCGACGACCGGGCCGAAGACCTCTTCGTCGCGCACCTTCATGCCCGGCTTGGTTCCGGTAAGGATGACGGGAGTGATCAGGGAACCGTGGCGTTCGCCGCCGGCGACCAGCTTGGCGCCGCCCTCGACGGCCTCCTTGACCCAGGCATCGACGCGCTCGGCTTCGCTGAGGCGGATGAGGGGGCCCACGTCGGTGGCTTCCTCGGAGGGGTCTCCGGGGACCAGCTTGGCGGTGATCTCGACGACCTTCCACAAGAAGGTCTGGAAGACGTCGCGGTCGACAAAGACGCGCTGGACGCTGATGGAGGACTGGCCGGCGTAACCGAAGGCGGCGTGCGCGGTGCGGAGGGCGGCTTGGTCGAGGTCGTGCCAGTCGCTGTGGACGATGAAGGCGGCGTTTCCGCCGAGTTCGAGCAGCACGCGCTTGCGGCCGGAGTGGGCTTTGAGTTCCCAGCCGACTTTGGCGGAGCCGGTAAAGCTGACCAGCTTGATGCGATCCTCCTTTTCGGCCAGCCATGCGGTATCGGCGTTGCTGAGGGGGAGAACGGCCAGCGCCTCTTGGGGCCAGCCGGCCTTGAGAATCACCTCGCCCAGCGCCAGCGCGGTGAAGGGGGTTTGCGGGGCGGGCTTGAGAATCAGCGGACAACCGGCGGCCATGGCGGGCGCGACCTTGTGGGCGACGAGGTTCAAGGGAAAATTGAACGGGGTGATGGCCAGCACCGGGCCGATGGGGAAGCGCTGCACCAGTCCCCAGCGGCCCTCGTTGCCCTCGGTGAGATCCAGGGGAAGGCTTTCGCCGCCGAGGCGCGCGGCCTCTTCGGCAGCGGTCTTGAAGGTGAGGACGGAGCGGTCCACCTCGGCGCGGGCAAGGCGGACGGGCTTGCCGGCTTCAGCGACGATGAGTTGCGCGAAGCGCTCCTTTTGCTCGATGAGCGCGGCGGCTACATCCTCGAGAATTTCGCGGCGCTTCCAGCGGGGCAGGGCGCGGGTGCGGCGCAAGCTGGCTACGGCGTGGTTGACGGCCTGGCGGGCGTCGGCGCGGGTGGCCACGGTGACACGGCCCACCAGGCCTTGATCCCAGGGCGAACGCACTTCCAGCGTTTCTCCCTCGATCCACTCCTTGCCGCACAGCAGAAATCCCGTTTGCGTCCCCGGTCGCATCTTCATGGCGTTGGCGCTCCTCGTCCGTCTCTGTACTTGATGTTACTAGGGTGCGGTGCGTGGGGGGAGGTTCTCTGCCGGCTCAGGCGGTCTCCGTCGCGACACTGTCCCAGCGCGGTACACTGTTCGCCTATGATCCACGATGGCCGAAGCCGCAAACTTCCCTTCGATCCCGCCGAGGCCGTGGCGCACCTGCACGCGAGCGACGCCAAGCTGGGCGCGCTGATCGACCGGGCGGGCGCGTTCGCGCTGCGGCTGGATCCGGCTTCCTCGCCGTTCGAGTCGCTGCTCGAGTCGATCCTCTACCAGCAGTTGCACGGCAAGGCCGCGGCTACGATCCATCGCAGGGTGCGCGCGTATTTTGGCGGCGATCCTGCGCCGCAGCTGCTGCTGGATACGCCGGATGAGGTGCTGCGGACGGCGGGGGTCTCCGGAAACAAGTGCAAGGCGCTGAAGGACCTGGCGGCCCGCACCCTGGACGGGACAGTGCCCACCCACGCGGCGATCCGGAAGATGGCGGACGCGGAGATTATCGAGCGGCTGACGGCGGTGCGCGGGATTGGGCCGTGGACGGTGGAAATGCTGCTGATTTTCCGCATGGGGCGGCCGGATGTGCTGCCGGTGACCGACTATGGCGTGCGCAAGGGGTTCGCGCTCACATTTCAAAGAATTCCGAAGACACGGCCGCTGGCTGCCGACGATCTGCCCAAGCCTGAGGTGCTTCTCAAAAGGGGAAAACGCTGGGCGCCGTTCCGCTCGGTGGCCAGTTGGTACCTGTGGCGAGCCTGCGATCTGGCCAAGATGGAAGCGCCCTCCGGACGATCCAGGAAAGAGTAGTGGTGGCGATGGTCGTTCCAGTTTGGGCAGGCAGGTGTCCAGCCAAAGATAAAACGGTTTATTATGGCCAAGACCACAGCGCCATCGGGACGATCGAGCCTACAATAATCAAGCACAGCCGGACTGTTTTACGAAACGCCAGTGCGGATTTTGCGAAATGCCGGCGCGAGAAACGGAAAACTCATGGCCGCAAGTAAACGTTTTGTCTGCATTCACGGTCACTTTTACCAGCCGCCGCGCGAGAATCCCTGGCTGGAGACGGTCGAAACCCAGGAAACGGCCGCGCCCTACCACGACTGGAACGAGCGCGTCTGCGCGGAGTGCTACGCCAACAACGGGGCGGCGCGGGTCGTGAACATCAAGAATCAGATCACGCGCATCGTGAACAACTACGCGCGCATCAGCTTCAACTTCGGGCCCACGCTGATGAGCTGGATGAAGGAGAACGCGCCGCGGACCTACCGCGTGATTCTGGACGGCGAGCACCGCAGCCGCAAGAGCTTCGGGGGCCACAGCTCGGCCATGGCGCAGGTTTACAACCACATTATTCTGCCGCTGGCCAACCGGCGGGACCGCATCACCCAGATTTGCTGGGGCATTGCCGACTATGAGTACCACTACGGCACGCCGCCGGAGGGCATGTGGCTGGCGGAGACCGCGGCGGACACCGAATCGCTGGAGTTGCTTGCGCAGCACGGGATCAAGTTCACGCTTCTGGCGCCGCACCAGTGCAGGCGCATCCGGGCTTTGAAAGACGGTGCGGGCTGGACGGATACCGCTGACGCTTCGGTGGACACGACGCGGCCGTACGTAGTGCGTTTCGCCTCCGGGGTCTCGATTGCGGTGTTCTTTTATAACGGCCCAATCTCCCGGGCGATCGCGTTTGGGGGGCTGCTGAACTCGGGCGAGAGTTTTGCCGCGCGTCTCAAAGCCGGTTTCAAAGACAGCTCCCAGCCGCAGTTGGTCCACGTGGCCACCGACGGCGAGTCGTATGGGCACCATCACAAGCATGGCGAAATGGCGCTTGCCTGGGCCCTGCGTCTGCTTGAAGAGGACAAGACTGTTAAGCTGGCCAATTATGGCAGCTTTCTGGAGCAGTTTCCGCCCGAATACGAGTGCGAGATCGTCGACAACACCTCATGGAGCTGTTCGCATGGGGTGGAGCGCTGGCGATCCAACTGCGGCTGCAACGGGGGCAAGCCGGGCTTCAACCAGCTATGGCGCGCGCCGCTGCGCCAGGCCCTGGACGAGTTGCGCGACGCCGTGGCCCTGCTGACGGAGCAGGAGGGCGGCAAGCTGTTCAGAGACGTATGGGCCGCGCGCGACAGCTACATCGAAGTGATGCTCGACCGCAGCACGGAGCCGGTGGAGGGCTTCTTCCGTGCGCACGAGAGCCACATTCTCTCCGAAGCGGAGCGGGTGCGCGCCCTGGAACTGATGGAGATGCAGCGCAATGCGCAACTGATGTACACCAGTTGCGGCTGGTTCTTCGACGACATTTCAGGCATTGAAACCATGCAGATCATCGCCTATGCCGCGCGGGTGCTGCAACTGGCGCAGGAGCTGTTTGCCGAGCAGGCCGAATCGCTGCAGCCCAAGTTTCTGACGCGGCTGGCGGAGGCCCGCTCCAACCTGGCCAGCGAGGGCGATGGCGCCAATATCTACCAGGCGTGCGTGGCCACGATGGAGCTGGGTCTGGAACAGGTTGCGGCCCACTACGCCATCAGCTCCGTTTTCTCCTCGTTTGCCGAAGAGACCGACCTGTTCTGTTACCGCGTCCGGCGCATCTCCTACGACATCTACACCTCCGGCCGGGGACGGCTGGCGCTGGGCCGGGCGTGCATTGCCAGCGCAATCACCGGCCAGCAGCAGAGCTTCTCGTTTGCGGTATTGCACTTCGGCGACCAGAACATTACCGCCGCCGTAAAGGGTTACAACGAGGCCGATGCAGCCGAGTTCGAAGCCTTTGCCAAACAGGCCGCCGAGCATGTGCAGCGCGCTTACTTCCCAGAGGTGATTCGCCTGCTCGACCGCTATTACGGCCGCGTGGATTACTCACTGACCTCGCTGTTTACCGATGAGAAACTGCGCATCGTGCAGCTCATCCTCAACTCGACGCTGTGGGACATCGAGAACTCGCTGACCACGATCTACGAGGACCACGCCAGCCTGTTGCACTATCTTTCGCAGGCCGGGCTGCCGAAGCCGCCGGCGCTCACCCTGGCGGCGGGGTTTGCGGTCAACGCGGGACTGCGCCGAGCACTGGAGACCGACCCCATCGACCAGGCCCAGTTGCGGTCTTTCCTGTCGCTGTCCAAGGCAGATCAGGTCCCGCTGGAGACGGCTACGCTGTCCTACATTGCCGATCAGCGCATGAAGCGGTCCATGATCGAGCTGCAAATGTCCTCAGGGTCTCTGGAAATCCTGGAGCGGGCGCTGGTGCTGGCCCGCACCCTGGTCGAGTTGCCGTTCGAGCTGAACCTGTGGCAGGCGCAGAACATCTGGTATGAGATTCTGCGCACCGCCAACTACGCGCTCACCGCGCTGGCGGCGGACAACCGCCCGGACTGGGAAAAGAATTTCAACGAACTGGGCAGTTGCTTGTCCATCGACTGCGCATCGATCAGCGCTCAGGACCCGGCGGTGGCGACCACGGGGGATTAGGGCGGCTCTAGCTCCGCGAGTGCAGCTGGGCCGGGCCGTCGAGCGGTTGCTTGAACGGCGCGCCGGCACAGGCTTCCACCCGCGCCTGCTTCAGCGCGAAGTACCACTTGGCCGGCTTGTCGGCGTCGTCGATCAGCATCAGGCTGGGGTTGTGCCTGAGTTGGCGCCAACCGAATGTGGACGATCAGTGCGAGGGAGACGCAACGGTCTGTACGATCTGGACGAGCCGGTCTTCATTCAGGCTGGTGACGATTCCCTTGCGGCGCCAATGCTTCTGGCAGCCAGGATAATCGAGTGGCACGCATTGCGAGGCGATTCCGCGGGCGCGCATCTCGTACCCGCCCGGCAGGATGTTCAACAGGCACGCTACTGCGGTTACGCCGCACCCCGGCACGCGCTGCCAACGTTCAAGCCAGCGGCTGAATCCGGTGGAATGCGGGACCAGATAGACCGTCACCCCCAGGCTTTTCATTCGGCGCGTAATCCGGTTGACGGCGCAAGCCGGATCGCAGCCGGCGCAAGCGATATCCACGCCGAATCCGCGCGCCTCGCAACTGTCGGCATGTGCGCCACGCATGCACGCGGGCACCAGGACTACCCTGTGCGACGTGCGTTCGAAGTCCTCGCGCAGTCCCCGGTTCATGATCTCGGCCGCGACCATGCTCAGGTGGTACTCCACTGGCTCTTTGCCGCAGAAGATCTGATCTTCGCGGCACCCGCGATCGGCGTATTCCACGGCCAGAAAATCCGGAACTCCCAAGGTATAGGCCCCCAGCGCCCTGTGCGCCTCGCGTCGGAACCAGACGAAGAGGTCCGCGGCTGCCTCGATCCAGTGCGCGGCCTCCGCTCGTGGAAGCGTACTGAGAAAGCTACGCCAGTTGTTGAGGCGCACCACTTCCTGCTCGAATTCGCCTGCGGCCTGGAGCCACTCGATCAGACGGGGCAATTGGTCCAGCGAGCACGGCCCGGCGGTTGCCTTGCGGCCGACATGCGGTAACAGAAAGAACCGGACAATGGCTGCTCGCGCGAGGTCGGCTACAGATTTTAACTGCACCGACCGGCGGCGTAACCAAAAGAGCTCCCGCGCCAGCTCGACGACCCATCCCGGCGTGCTCTCGGCTGCGCCTGCATACTGCGAGAGCGCCAGGCCCAGGGTGAGCAACTCGATTGAATACTCGCCGAAGCTGCGCGGAGCTTCTCTGAGTTGACTTTGCACATAGCGGCTGTATTCTCCGATCGCGGCTCCCGCACGCAAGTCGATTTCGGTCAGCAATTGATCGGAGAAGCGGGACACATCGCGGTAAAAGCCATCGGAACTGTCGCCGTTGAGCCGCAGGTCATAAACCAGGTCAGGAATCAGGTCTGGGGCTGCAACGGCGGGAGCCCCTGACTCCGCCTCAGCAGCGTATCCGTTCTGGCAGGCCGGGGCTTCCTGCAATGGATCGATTTCAATGGGCACTTGCATTGCAGGTCTCTTTCCGCGATTCCAGGCGCGGCCCGCGGGCCGCGTGGATGACCACCCAGAATAATACGCCCGCGGGGTGAAACGGTGCCCAATAAAGCCACGCTAACTGGCCGACTCGCCCACCCTTTGTAGCTTTCCGTCCTTGAGCAGGAAGCGCTCCCCGCGCCAGACGATGGTGTTTCCGGCGAAGCCGGCTACCCAGACGGCCATGGCGACGAGGTCGCGCAGGGGCAGGAGACCCAAGTTGGGGAGGACCTGGTGGTCGCCGAGCACTTGGGTGCCGACCATCATGGCGAGGGTGAGACGCAGGAAGAAGCTCAACCCCAGGAGCCATAAGCTCAACGGGCTGAGGCCGCTGGCCAGCACATTGAGCAGGGCGCAGGCGAGGCCGTGGGTGAAGATGAGGCCGGCGTATCCCCAGGGGCGGGCGTCGCGGACGGTGCGGGCCCAGCGCAACTGGTGATCGACGAAGCCGCGCCAACTGTAGGCGGGAATGGCGGTCTCGACCACCTCGGCCGAGAGCTCGACGCGGTAGCCGG
>Ga0182014_10007702_pt1 | contig 11211 bp, 10 predicted proteins | sample 612S2DmetaG_FD_120489 | JGI IMG/M metagenome (GOLD analysis project Ga0182014, IMG submission 120489) | Permafrost microbial communities from Stordalen Mire, Sweden - 612S2D metaG | ecosystem: Environmental > Terrestrial > Soil > Wetlands > Permafrost | place: Sweden: Stordalen | collected... | reverse complement strand
CGGTGGACCCTCACTTCGTTCAGGTCCGGGCTTAACGCTGCCGACGTGATTAAACGCTTCAAGTCCGGGCATGATCTTTTGTGAGTGCCCAGACCGGAATCCAGGCTTTTTACCAACCTATTGATTTTAAAGCAAAAGTCACTGGACCCCGGCCTCCGCCGAGGTGACGTCTATAGGGTTTTTCGCCCTGATGTGGGAATTCCAATCCTTTTTCATCACCCTGTTAGATGCGCCCCTCCTCATTTCCGCAAAGTCAAATTTATATGGTGAGTAGAGAAGCCGCCTAAGAGATGGCCGCGATGAACTCCTTACTCGTCATTACTTTGCCGATGCGGGGAAAGATCACCTCTTCGGCATAGAGTTGCTCACGGTCGGTATCCGTCGCGGTGCAATCTTTAATCAGGATCACCCTGTAGCCCAGGTCGTAGGCGGAACGGGCCGAAGATTCCACACACCAGTTAGTATGGAATCCGGTGAACGCCACATACTCGATTTCGTTTGCACGCAGGAGGTAGTTCAAGGCAGTGGAGTGAAAGGCGTCCAGGGTCAGCTTGCCGCGCACCACTACGTCTCCTGCTTTCGGTTTCAGCGGCTCGATGATCTCAGGGCCCGGGGTCCCTTCCAACCACGCGCCGGTCCCCCAATCGGCTTTCATCTCCATTTCTATGCCGCGCAGACCCTCGGTCCCAGGTCCTCCCGGTTTCAATTCCGGAAAGCCGGGCTTAAAAGCCTGAAATGGCACATAGAAGATCTTCACTTTGCCGCGCGAGCCATCCAAAAGGGACTTCAAGTTGTTGATAACGCCCCTTTTGGCTAACTGGTCGGCAATGTACTGATACATCGTGCCCCCAGGGCTGAGAAAGTCGTTTTGGGCCTCAATGAGAACAATGGCCGTTCTGTCGGGCGGCAACTTCATGGCTGTATCCTTCTTCATGGGTATAAGTGTATTAATAGCGGGGGTAGCTGGGCGGGACCCTATGTCACCGCCTCCCGAGCTGCTTCCAGCGGCCTGCGTTCACGTCTTCCTGAATTTGGGCCATCATATATCGGTTATGCCTGCGGAATTCATGTTCAGCCTTTTCGGGGTCGCGTCCCCGGAGGGCTCGTATAAGTTCGGCGTGATGGTCAATGAGCTTCAAAAAATCGGGCTGCATATTCAGGGTCAAGGGGCGCATCTTATTTTTGATGGTCTCGAGGAGTTCCTTGAGCCAATCGTTGCCACAGGCGTCATATACGGTGGCATGAAATTCAAAGTCCAGCTTTGAATAAGCAAGGATATCCCGGTTCTCGATCGCTTCTCTCTGCCTTTGGAGGCATTCGGACATTTTTTGGAGGGAACCCTCGTCAATGCGGGCAGCGGCCAGCCGGGCCGCCATGCCCTCCAACACCTCTCTTACCGCATAAAGGTCCAGGGCCTTCTCGGCAGTGAGAGATGACATGAATACGCCTCTGTTGTGAATATCGACAACGAGGCCCTCCTGTTCCAATCGCCTCACTGCTTCCCAGACAGGGGTGCGGCTCACATCGAGTTCTCTGGCGATGCTTTCGATGTTGAGACGGACGCCCGGCTGGAATCGGTAATCGGCGATCATCTCCTTCAAGACGGCGTAAATCTGATTGCTGAGCTTTTCCCGCTGTAGCTTCGCCACACATTCCTCCCGCAGGTATCAATATAGAAAACCTCCACTGGATTGGCAACGCTTTTTTCATATTTCATGAAGAATGAGACATGAACGAGTCGATCAGAAAATTATCGGTCGCATGGTTTCAAAAGAACAAGTTCATCTTCTCCCTTTTTCCGCTGGACATTGCGAAACTACCTTTCGCAGAAATCCTTGAACCGAAGAAAATCTTCATAGCTCATGCCCGGCATAGACATGCCGCAGTTGGGTTTATACTCACCGTGATAATCTGAGCCGGCAGTTTTCCACAGGCGGCAGCGCAGCGCCAGGTTTTCAAAATACTCGGTTTGCTCCAGGGTATGGTTGGGATAATATGTCTCTATTCCCGAGAGTCCCAAATCCACCAGGAAAAAGAAAAGTTCTTCGAAATCCCTGACGCTTGTTCCTCCAGCTACAGTATAGGTCGAGAACATCCCCGGATGAGCCAGCACGGCCTTTCCTCCTGCGGACTTAATAAACTCCATGGCCTCTTGCGCTGAAAGATAAAGACCCTGTAAAACGGGATTTTCAAAAGTAAAGCGGTCATCAAACGCAAACCTCTTGAAATCACCTTTCTCGATCCCAAGATAACCTTCCAAAAACCTTATGGTCGGCAAGGCAAAATTGATTGGCCCCAGTTGGCCGGTCTTTGTCCTGATCGTTTCTCGGGAAAAATTGACCGAGTAGCGCACCGCAAGTCTTTTCATTATCTCGTCATATACTCCATCGTGAACTTCCCAATTTTTCCGAAGACTTTCCCGAAGGACTGATTCTTTGCAGGAAATATCAATCCCGTAAGCCAGGAAGTGAACGTAACTGCGGTTTTGCCAGTGAGCCGACACCTCCATGGCAGGGATGGTCTTGAGGTCATATTTCTTAGCTTCCGCCTGGAACTCGTCAATACCGTGGTAGAGATCATGATCTGTTAGACAAACCGCCGACAAACCATCCTGGACGGCTTTCCCTATCAACACTGAAGGTTTATCTTTTCCATCCGAAACACAGGAATGAACATGCATGCCAACTTTCTTCATTTTTCATCAACCTCCTTCGGGCCGCCCAAATTGCAGCCGTCAGCCGCCGCCATACTGAAACCTTTTCCTGCTCCAGCGCTTGAGTTGTTGTTTGCCGTGCTAACCTCTGAATTATTCGGCATTCATACCACACATGCCCCCCAGTTTGAACATAACTCCCTCTCTCCGTTTATCGCAGCCTGCAGAACGTTGTAACACTTGAATGTCGCCACCACGTCTTGCTACGTTTAAGTTTTTATAAACGCCATTTCAATTTTATGCGCCTCGTTCATAAAGATTACCCAGTAAAATTCTACGCTGAGAATCCCACAAATAAAATTACATGACACTGTAATTACTGGTGAATAATTAATGATGGATTTGCGTGCTATTAGTATGGGAAAGGTTCATGATGAAAGCGACCAAGGGGCGCCGGTCCCCGCAGAGCACCGGGCAGGAAATTATTTTTGCGCCTTCCGGCTCACAGAGGTCATAGACCAGAGCAAAATAACTGCCGCCAATTCTGACGGTGTGCTCAAACTGACAATGCCAAAGGTTGAGAAAGCCATTCCGCGTAAGGTCCATGCCACCAGTGATTAAGTGCGCCTGCCATAGGAGGGGGAACTTGCCGGGTGAAAAGTTCCCCCGCCCCAGCCTTAAAAAGGAGATAATACCGGATGAACCTTAATACTTGCCGTACTTCTTGCCTGCTTGAATAAACGCTTTGAGCGTGTGTTCCCTGGCCTCGTCCATGGCGCACCCGATGCTGAGGATGTACCCTCCGTCTCCGGCGGCTGCTTCCAAGAGTTTTTTGGTTTCGGCTTCCACCTGCTGAGCATTGCCGGTCATGATCAGAGAGACAGGGAATCCTCCGCCGATGCATGATTTGCCCCCCAGTATTTCTCTGGCCCGGGCCATATCGGTTCTGTCAAAGATGAAAGCGCATTCGCCTACCGGCACTTCGGCAAGATGCTCCAACCGCTGGTTATATCCTCCCTCCACAAAGCAGCAAGGCATACATCCGTTTTCAGCCAAGCCGATAATCACCTTTTTGAGACTTGGCCAATAGAACTTTGTGAACTGCTCGTCAGACATGAAGCCGTCGGCGCCTTTGTGCAACGGAATGAAAACCAGTGGATTGTTATTCGCCACGGCCCCGCCGACGCCCAGACTGATCATGAGGGGCACAAGCCTGTCGACGGCATCCAGCACTTTTTGCGGTCTTCGGTAAAGATCCATCATCAATTGCGTAGTGCCCCGGAAGGAATCTCCCAGAACGTCAAAGGGGGCTTTGGTGGCGCTGCCGGCATACATCGGATAACCTGAGCTCAATATCTGCCCCATATACGGTCCCAGCGCCTGTATCCACTCAAAGGAGATCCTGCCGGCCTCCAGGAGAGCTTTGTATGCTTCCTGGATCGGCGGGGCGCCCAAAGTGCAAAGCCATGGCGCGGCCATAGGCAATTCCATCGTACCGTACAACGGAGGCATTTGGGCCAAGGGTTCCAGAGAGCTATGGGTTCGGGGGAACCAGACCCGGAACCAGTAATCGGTAGGGTCTGCAATGAAATGGTCATAATCCTCCGCTTTCATGTATTCCTTTTCAACGAACTGGTAGCCCTGCTCATCCTTGATTCCGTGGCCAGGCCATTTGTAAAGATGGTAGCCCAACACCTCTAAAGCCGGGCCATGCATGACCATGGGCGGAATACTCGTCGCGTCAACATCGTAATCCCTTGTGTAATCAAGACAGACCTTTCCGAGGATGTGAGGGTCGTACATAGCCTGTTTCGCGGAATAGCCGTACAGCCCGATGGGCGCAAAAGTGACCAACGGGACAACCGGCACTCTATCCGGCTTTTTTTTGAGCTTGACCGCATCCATAATGAGTCCGGCACGGTACTGGTAAGAAGCTCTGGCCTCATCGCCGGCGAATTCGATTCCTTCTCCGGAGGCCCATTTCGCCAGGAACGCTTCCTGCCTTTGGCTTGAGGACATATTCTCCCAACCTGCAATCATGGCTTCCACTCCTTCTTCTCAATCACGCGGCTCGCAGCGCGCTGCCTTAGCTAACCCATTTTTTACAGATATTGACTCCGGCCACTGCGTCGGTAGCAAACGCGTCGGCGCCTATGTATTTGCAGGCGTGCTCGTCCATTTGACCGCCGCCGATGATCACCTTCACCTTATCGCGTACGCCCATCGCCTTAAGCCCATCAGCCACCTGCTTCATGGACTCAAACGCCAAGGTGAGCAGTCCGCTCATGCCTATGATATCCGGCTGAAATTCTTTGTACTCGTCCCAAAACCGCTGAGCCGGCACATCCACGCCGAGATCTCTCACTTCAAACCCATTTATATCCATGAGCATGTGGACCATGTCCTTGCCGATGTCGTGGATATCACCTTCAACCGTGCCTATAAGAAACCTGCCGAGTGTTGGCGCTTCCACATTTGACTGACCGCCCTTCATCGCCGGTTTGATGATTTCGGTAGCAGCCTTCATCATCTCACCGGCCAGAATCAACTCCGGCACGAAGTACTTGCACTCCTCGAAACGCTTTCCGATGATGCTCAGGGCGTCTTTGTAAGCGTCAATGATTTGCAGGGCAGGCACACCCTGCTCCACGTACTTCTTCGTGAGAGCCATGGCTTCATCTTCCATCATATCCGCTACCGCATTTACAAGATCCTGCATAGTTATCCATCCTCTCTGGAGTCCGTTCTCGTTTCACAGCATATACGAAAGCCTGATCATGAATCCATCCTGGGGCCGATTTTCCCGGCTCGAAAAGCGCGGTTGAAATTCATGCAGTGACGATCCTTGCCAACGAGCGTTTCGGCCGCCATCATGATTCCGCGCAGTTTGCGCTCTTCCGGGTTGACAATCGCGCTATCCATCCCCGCATGTATAGCGAGGACCATGAACGCCTGGTTCAGTATCGGCCGAAGCGGCATGCCGAAAGATATGTTGGACAAGCCGCAAGTTAGGTGGACCCTGGGAAATTCCCCCAGGAGCTTCCGGCATGTCTCCAAAGTGATATTTCCATTCTCCGTTCCTGTTGAAATGGCCATTACCAAAGGATCTACAAATAGCTTTTCGTCTGGCAGACCTCCCTTTCGAGTCATTTCCACAAGACGGCGCACAATGTCAACTCGACCTTCGCTCGTCTTCGGGATTCCGTTATCATCCAGAGCAAGGACGACAAGTTCGGTCCCAAATTCGCAAGCCAAAGGCAACACCCCTTCAATCCGGAACTTTTCCCCACTCAATGAATTGAGCATAGGCGTTTTTGCCGCCTTTTCGATACCAGCCTGGAGCGTAACTTTGTTTGCGCTGTCCAGAGAAAGGACCGCTTCCGGGACAGCTTCCTGAACGTTTTCCACAAGCCAGACCATATCCTCCGGTTCTCGCTGGGGCAAAGTCCCGGCGTTGATATCCAGATAGGAGGCGCCGCTTTCAAACTGCCGTTGCGCCAATTGGCGTATGAAATCAGCGTCTCGATTCCGGATTGCCTGAGCTACCTGTTTTCTGGTCCCGTTGATTTTTTCCCCGATGATGATCATGGGCGCCGCCCTCTTTGGCTGTGGTCAGCCGGTCAGGGGTCGTGAAACACCACATCTTGAAACATAACTCTCAAAGTTTGCTTGTCAACGCAAAGTCTCTGAGTGCTCAGACACCTCGTAATTGGAACACCCATTCGCGTTATCCATGCACGAGGCATCGGTCTCAGAAGTGCAAGCTGGAGATGAATTGCGCCCGAAACTGCAGATGGGACGCCAACTCCAGCACGGTCACGCGAGATTGAATCTGCTCCATGTCAACCAGGACCTTCTGATTCAACAACGCCATGGAGGCCCCGGAAAGCGACGAATTGCCGACGAAGCTGACTTTCCCCTGGAACTCCCTGGGTATAAGGCCGATTTGTTTGAGACTCTCAGGGTTCAAATGGTAGCCGAAAGACCCGGCTACGACGATCTCCTCCAGGTCACTGACTGATATGCCCGCTTCAGTCAAGAGCATCAGAACGCCTGTGTGAACTGCCGCCTTTGCGAGTTGCACCTGCCGGACGTCCTTCTGGGTCAGAAAGATGCTATCGGTCAGTTGGTAGCGATCACCCTTCATCCAAGTCCCGAGGCGTCCGTCGGCCTTGGGGTTGAAAGCCCCACTCGAGGAAATCAGACCTGAGGAGACCAGGGCTGCGATCAAATCGATCAGGCCGCTTCCGCATATTCCTACGGGAGACAGACCGGAGATTGTCGTGAAATGCGGGGAGAAGTCTTTGTCCAGGCTGAACGAGTCTACCGCTCCGGGTACTGCGCGGCAGCCGCAGGAAATGTTCATACCCTCCAATGCAGGCCCCACGGCGCAGGAGGCGCCGAGCATGCGGCCCGTTCCCACGATGAGGACCATTTCACCATTGGTGCCAATATCGATGAACAGCACTGTGCCAGTTCGTTTCCTGTAGTTGATAGCGGCGAGACCGGCAGTGATGTCCGCCCCTATGTACGCGGAGACTCCCGGCAGCAAGATGCAGCGTCCTTGCGGATGGATAGGCAGCCCGGACTGTTCGCCGGTAAGGACAAGCGGACTCAGGAAGGCTGGACGGAACGGCGCCAGCCCCAAGCACAAGGGTTGTACGCCGGCCAGGATGTGAAGCATTGTCGTGTTAGCCGCGACGGTAATGAGGTAAACCTGGTCCCTGCTGCGGAAAGGCCCTAAAGCTTCATCCAGGATGGCCGCCAGCCCTTTGAGCATGGCCTTGCGGAGCACGGAAACACCCTCAGGTCTTTGACGGCAATAGGTGATTCGGGTAATGACGTCTCCCCCATACGCCGTCTGTGGATTCAGCGCGGAACTCCTTCCAAGCAGTTCGCCGGTTTCCAGATTGAACAGGTACAACGAAAGATTGGTGGTGCCCAGATCCACTGCCGCCCCGAGAAGGGGCTTCATGTCGAGATGAAGGTCGAGGATTTCGTCTCCGAAAATAACCCCGGAGGCCTTCCCGTTTTGCTGGTTCCAGGTCGCGATCTTATTCAAAACCCTGGGATCGCCCGTCCGAAACGGTAGCGTCTCCACGTACGGACGGGAGCTTCCAAGATCACCATCCGGAAGCATTTCCCGCTTGACCGGACTGTCCAGGGCGACATCACTATCTTTCAGGCCGAATACGGGCGTCAGGCGGGTCCAGTCATCACCGATCGTCACATTGACTCTTCCCAGCACTCTGGCCATGCAGGCAAGTCGAACGTCCGGTTGGAGGCCGAGTAAGTGCGCACTTTCCTTGTCGTCGGGCGGCGTGAGCTCACCTTGGACCGAGACCCTGCACTTCCCGCAAACGCCCCGGCCGTCGCAGGCGGAGTCGACGAACAGCCCGGCTCTCCGAATGCATGATAACAACGTCTCACCGGAGTGCGCCCTCACGGTCACATCGCTACCGGAGAAGACGACCTCAATGGAAGCGGCGTTCATTTTTACATCACACCCTGGAGCTGAGATGCAGGAGGGACGCAATCGAGATTGAGATGGAACAGCTCGATCCGTGTGTTCCGTCCAAGGATGATGAACTCGTCATCGTTCCATGGACCCGAGAGGAGTTTTTTCAGGCTCCGATCCGATCCCGGCAGCAGGCGGATCTGCAATTTGAGGGTTGAAGCAATTTCCTTGACCAACGGGATAAGAGCATCCACATTGTACGCGCCAGTGTCAATGAGTCCCAGGAATTGGTAATGCGCCAACATTCGCCGGAATACTCGTTCGGTTCTCTCCGGCCCGAAGCGGGCTAAAGTTGCCTGGTATTCTTTCCAAATGTTGAATTCTCCCTCAAGCCATCCTTTTGTGAGGAAGTAGGTCCCACCTGACTTGGAACATAATTCTCGATTCTCCTTGGAACCGAGAAGCAGGCTGATGCAATCATCGACCCTCGGAATGACCAGTTCGTAATTCCTCGACATCAGGCCGGTCACAGCATTACCACAGTAGCCAAATCCAAGAATGACTCTATCCGCTTCGCCGATCCTGTCCAGTTCCTCCTGCAGACGCTGCCTCAAAGATTCCGGTCTCAGATGCAGTCCTGATTCCACCCACCTAAGCGGATGATTACAGCCCGTCTCCAAAACAGCCTTTTCAAGCTCGTCTCGAATAGTGTTGCAGGCCAGAATTACGGTTTCCATTGTTACACACTTCGTCGAATAAACTATAACCAATTCAAGATAGATATCCGTCAAAACTCATGAGAATGACCTTCGCCAAAGAAATGAGCCGCATTTGCATTCTATCACAATGCGGCCCATTCGGCAGAAGGTAATCAGGACCATGATCTCGTAGTCTATTTAATCGGGACTGTCCCCGGTTTTCTTGCCATCTCGGGGGACGCAATCCTCAGTTCTGGTTCGCCATCATCTTCTGTGCCCGTGTCATTGCGTTGCTGTAAAATTCCGCATCGCCCATCCTGCCGTCAACGTATTCGCTCCAGTCTCCGAAATTATTGAAAAAGAAGGCGCTCAAATGAAGGTCTTCGCAGACCCGCTTGTAAATTCTGTTCGCCTTCTTGGCGCGCTCTCTCCTCAGCTTTTCTTCTTCCGAAAGATTCTTCTCCCCTTCCTTGTCTGAGAGGTATTTTCCGAAAGTCTGTGAGTACTGCTCGAAACTTCTTCCGGCCTGTTCATCCAAAGGATTGTGGCCCATATCGCCGCTGGTGAATTGCGAACACGCCGCCTCGAATTCGTCTTTTCCAAATTTCTTCTCCATATCAATCTCCCGGACCTCTATTTGATTTCATCCCGAACGGACAGTCCTCAGGCTAGTTTAGGAGGCCTATCCGAACTTTCATAGCGAAATAATAAGCATTATCGAATTTATATCAAGGGTTGGGCATGCGCAAAAACAAGGAGCGGAACGGGACGAGATGATGAATTTTGTCCTAACCGGGCGCGTTTGTACACTCCCATTACCTCGTAGCTAATGACCAGGGCCTTGAAGTTTGGGACAGTAGAGTTTGGAATTGCGAGGATGGGATATTCACGCCCTGCGGCATGTACGCCACGTTGGATTTGTCATCTCCGATGCATCCCAACCAGGCAAACCTCAGTTCGAAATACTCTGAAATCCGGCTTCGGTGGTATATACACCAACGCTTTTTGGGCGCAAATCGCCGCTTCGCCGACAGGGATTCAAGCTCCGGCCGGTGTTAGAATCTCAAAACATAAAGTATTCCCTCTCTGCGGCCCGGTTCAGGCGTCTTTAGGCAGATTCGCCGCAGCAAATTCCCAGTTGAGCAAATTGTCAAGGACAGCCTTTGCATAGTCAGCGCGACGATTCTGGTAATCAAGATAATAGGCATGCTCCCACACATCCAAGGTAAGCAATGGGACTTGGCCATAGACGAGAGGGTTGTCGGCATTGGATGTCTTTGTAACCTTGAGTTTTCCTTGCTCCAGGACCAGCCACGCCCAGCCGCTTCCAAACTGCGTGACTGCTGCATTTTGAAGCTCTTTAATGAGGTTGTCATAGCTTTGGAAAGAGGCATTGATCATCTTGGTCAAGCGCTCATTAGGCTTGTTTGCGCCAGGCAGCATGCTCTGCCAGTAAAAATTGTGGTTCCAGGCTTGCGCAGCGTTGTTGAAAATAGGTATCTGGCCTGCTGAACCGGCGGTCTTCTTTATGATTTCTTCGAGTGAGAGACTTCCGAGACCGGCAGGGCCCGCCAGTTCATTGGTCTTGTCCACGTAAGCTTTGTGGTGCTTGCCGTAGTGAAATCCGATGGTCTTTATGGATATGTAAGGCTCCAGAGCGTCCTCTTTGTACGGGAGCGGCGGCTGGGTTATTTCGGGGCTGGCGTGAGCGATTGAGTCTCCATAAAGGGAAAACATTCCTGTCCCTGCGATGACGCATCCGCTAATGAGACTAGCCACAAATGTCCTTCGATCCATTCCATGATACAAAACATTGTCGTCCATGGTTACCCTCCCGGAAAAAGATGTGCACTCTGATAAAAGTCCCTCGCCCTGACATATGCTATTTCGGATTGGCTTTCACAAGCGAGGAAAAGATCCCTCAGGCATTCCATCTAAATGGCTTAGAGTTCTTTCCCATCTGACACATGGCCCTTTTGGGGTCAGTTTATGGATAGCACGGTGAAATTAACCATCTATTCTTGACACGACCAGTGGGTTCCGCGAAATAGGTTCCGATTTTCCGATGTTCCATTGTCTGATCCGGTCCGGGACGACTGCCTTTCACGCCTGCGGTACAAGATGGAGCGCCAACAAGAGGTAAATCTTCCGTGTGAGAATTTGTGAAAGAAAATCTGTCCAAAATCTCGATGATCCCGATACTGTGACTGTCCTTCTGGATGGCTCTCAGGTAGATGACGGGACTGCCTGGGAGATCGGGTATTTTTACTCTGGACACGACCGGCCAACGCGGCCTCAGTACTTCAGTACTATTGACAACTATAATTCGCAGGTTAAATTCTGGCGCAGGAATAGCGTAGAAAGTGTTGACGGTACGTAAAGATTACGATGAATACCCTTCG
>Ga0182014_10007695_pt1 | contig 11217 bp, 8 predicted proteins | sample 612S2DmetaG_FD_120489 | JGI IMG/M metagenome (GOLD analysis project Ga0182014, IMG submission 120489) | Permafrost microbial communities from Stordalen Mire, Sweden - 612S2D metaG | ecosystem: Environmental > Terrestrial > Soil > Wetlands > Permafrost | place: Sweden: Stordalen | collected... | reverse complement strand
CATGGGAATTGCCCGTTCCTCGGTCAACGCCTCGATCATTCGTCCGATCAGAGTCTTCAAACGTTCGTGTTCCCGCGACGGCGACATCATTTCCAAGTATCCCCGATCGTAGGTAAAACGTGTGCCGTGGTTCTGCGTGTCGGCCAACAGCGACTCGAAGGTCGCCCAGGAGATGCCGGACAGCAAAATGCGCTGTTCTGCTTGTTGGCTCACGACAGACATAATCGGCGATCCCCCTTGCCCCCAACCATATCCAACCACCCATCGGTATTGTAACGCGATGACCACGCCACGTAAAGCTAGACGAACGGACCGCCGAAGGGACGTTTAGCGGCCGACGGCACGTCGGCCCTGTGCGTCCGCTCGGGGCCGACGTGCCGTCGGCCGCTAAACACTCGACTGTCGGAATCAACCGCCGGAATCAGCGGAGCGAATTGTTAACCGGCACGCGTTTGCCGCGATTTCCCCAAAATTACCCCTTGACCGATTTGCGCATCTACTGTACTATGTGGCTAGTACAGAGGACACGTCATGTTCTTCCAGATCGACTTCGACAACCGCCTGGCGATTTACGACCAGGTCGTGCGGCAAATCAAGTTTGCCGTCGCCGGCGCGGTGCTCAAGGAAGGCGAACTGGTCCCCTCGGTCCGAGAGCTGGCCCGCGAGTTGACGATCAATCCGAACACCGTTGCTCGGGCGTATCGCCAGTTGCAGGACGACGGCGTGCTCAGCCCGGTTCGCGGCACGGGGCTGGCCGTGGCCGCCGGCGCCAGCCAGCGCTGCCGCGAGGAGCGGGTGAAACTGATCCGTGCCCAATTGGAACAGGTGCTGGCGGAAGCGAAACGGAGTCGGCTCGATCCACGCCAGCTCCGGGCGTTGGTAGAACAGCAATTGGCCGCTATCGAAGCGGAGGAGGAGAAATAATCATGGCCCCGGTCATCCGGCTCGACAAACTGACCAAGCACTTCGGCGCAGAAACCGCGTTGGACGGAGTTTCGCTGGAAGTGCCCCCGGGCGTAGTGTTCGCCCTGTTGGGCGAAAACGGGGCGGGCAAGACCACCGCCATCCGCATCATGCTGGGCTTGGCCGAACCAAACTCCGGACAGGCGGAAGTTTTGGGCCTTGGCAGTGCCCGGCAAGGGCTGGCCATCCGCCAGCGCGTGGGCTATGTGCCCGAACGCCCCACGCTCTACGAGTGGATGACGGTCGAGGAGATCGGCTGGTTCACGGCCGGGTTTTATGGGCCTGGCTTCTTGCCCGAGTACGCTCGGCTGGCCGCTCAATTCGGTTTGCCGCCGCGGAAAAAGCTGGGCGCGCTCTCCAAAGGGATGCACGCCAAGGTGGCGCTCGCGCTGGCGATGGCCCATCAGCCGGAACTGCTGATCCTCGACGAGCCGACCTCGGGCCTGGACGCCCTGGTGCGGCGGGAGTTCTTGGAGAGCATGGTCGATCGTGCCGCGCAAGGGCAGACCGTTTTTCTCTCCAGCCATCAAATTGGCGAAGTGGAGCGGGTGGCCGACATCGTGGCCATCCTCCGCAAGGGCCGCCTGTTGTTGGCCGAACCGCTCGACCAGCTCAAGGCGCAGGTCCGCCGACTGACCGTGACCCTCAAGGACGGCGTAACGGCGCTGCCCGAGTTGGGCGGCGAGATTCTTTCGCAGCGGCGGAAGGCGCGGCAATGGCAGGCGATCGCCCGGGGTGTGAGCGACGAGCAGGTGGCGATGCTGCGGGCCCAGGAAGGCATTGACGACGTCGAGGTCCAGGCGACGAGCCTGGAAGACATTTTTGTCGCCTACATGCAGGGCAGCAACGGCGGCATGGGATCCGTTTTCGCAAAGCAAGAAGGTCGTGAAGAAGTCCAAGAAGATGTACAAAAAATAGCCGGGAGCTAACAGCTCCCGGCGTGAAATCGTACCACTGGCGCACATTCCGGGAGCCGTTAGCTCCCGGCTATTGCGACAACGTCGCCTTTATCCCGAAATCAGGCAAAAAAGGCCCAAGAGCCATGAACCGCTCGATCTTCTGGCGATTGGTGTGGAAGGAATACCGACTACAGCGGGCCCTCTGGATCGCCATGGCCGTGCTGACCGCGCTGCTGCTGTGGTTGGTCTTCGAGTTTTCGCCGAATGCACGGGAACGAACGCTGGCCCTGTTCCGGATTGCCGTGGCCTTCCCCTCGCTCTACGCCCTGGGCTGCGGGGCCATGCTGTTTGCCGGCGAACAGGAAGCCGAAACCTACGAGTTTCAGCGCTCGCTTCCGGTCAGCGCAAGGCGGGTGTTCGCGAGTAAGATCGTGCTTGCGATCTCGGGCGTCGTCTCCCTCTTCGCCTTCACGTGGTTGCTGGCCGCTTGTCTGAACGGTTGGAAACTGCCCAGCGGCCAAGAGCAGGTTACGGCGTGGGCCACTTTCGGCTTCTTCGGGCTGGAAATATTCCTGTGGACAACATTCTTCTCGTTGCTGTTGAAACGAGTGCTGATGACCGCCATCCTCGGCGTAGCAGCCGCCTCGGTCGGCGCTTTTGTCATGGCCATCTCGATCACGCCACAGATCGTCATGGAAACTTACGTCGCGGCCCTGCCTCGGCGCGCGGTCCTGGCGGCGCTGGTGGCGCTGGCTGGCTTCTGGCTGGCGACCCGCTGGTTCAAAGAAAGACGCGGCCGGCGTTTGCCTTCCGCTCGGTTGCCCGCTGGCGTCGCCACGACAACCGAGGCCTCCCTATTTTCCGAGCGTTTTTGCGCGGCCGAGCGGACGGCGATCCTCGGCCGGCTCGTTTGGCAACATTGGCGGCAGTCCCGTTGGCTGACGATCACCATCCTTGGCACGAGCGTTCTTCCGTTGCTGCTGATTGGTATCCGCTTGTGGTTGGCCCACGACTTCGACGAATCGTTGCGATTACGGCATATTGACGTTGTTGTCTTCTTATGGCTCGGAATCCTGCTGTCGCTAATAAGCGTTCCGCTGCTCGGGTTGTGCGCCTTTCATGCCGACCAGTGGCGGCGGGGTTTTCGCTTCCTGGCCGATCGCGGCGTGCCGCCCCGATACGTCTGGCTGAGCCGGCAATTGATCGCGTTTGGGCCGCCTGCGCTGCTGCTTCTGGTATGGCTTCTGGCTATGTTTCTCATCGCGTTGTTAGTGCTACCCAACCCTGTAGTGATCGGTTCGCTGTATTGGGTCAAGCCTTCGGAGTTGTACGCGGGACTGGGCGAGATCGGCGAATGCATCCTCACCGTCCTCGGTTACGCGGTCCTGGGGATCACGGTCGGACAGCTCGCTTCCATGCTCTTGCGCAGCGGTTTTCTGGCCGGAGTCGTCAGCGTGCTCGTGACCAGCCTCTTGGCCGGATGGTGCTGGCTGATGTCGCTGTGGGGAGTCAATTGGCTATGGTCGGTGGTGCCCATCCCGCTGGTCCTGCTCTTGGCAACCCGGCTGCGCACGCGGGACTGGCTCTTGGAACGGAACACCCTGCGGGCGTGGCTGCCGCCGGCACTGGTGCTGCTGGTCCCCGCCGTAGCGCTCTTGACGGCCGTGCCGCTCTACCGCGTCTACAGCGTTCCCGCGATCGATCCGGGCTTTTCGCTGGAAGAATACGACCGCCCCCTGACGGCGGAAGAACAAGCTACTTACGATTTGTACATGCAGGCGTCTTTCCATATAAGGGGGTACAAAGAGCACAACGATCTGATAGCCGCGAAGGAGCCGTCTGTTATCAGGGCTTTGGAGGCCGCCTGTATCAGGGCTTTGGAGGCCGCCTGCGTCCGACATAGCCGGGAGGCGATTGCACTCGGGCTGAAGGCCAGCGACCGAAAGTACTCCCCGCTGGTAGGCAACCGGCTCTCGATATTCCAGACTTCCTGGGTGGCCGAGTTGTTGATCTATAGCGCAACCCAGCTCGAAGAACAGGGGAAACTGGACGCGGCATTCGACCGGTACTTGGCCGCGCTAAGGATGTCGGCACAATTACGCAGTTGGTATCCGATCGAAGGGCAACCGAATCCAAGCGATTTTTCTAGAGGTAACCTGATCGAGATCAAAACCTATGCTCGCTTGCCGTCGTGGGCGGCTCGGCCCGGCCAGACGCCCAAGCGAATCCTTGCCGCCGCGCGCCGCTTGGAGAAACTTGCCTCCGACGTTCCCACCGCCGATGGCATCAAGGCCGCGCACTGTTGTCTGCGGCGTTTTCTCTTGGGTGATCTCGGTGCCCTCGATAGGACGAACATCAGCAATCCTCGGCCCGTGCCCGCATTCAGCGTGTTCTGGTTGCGTCTGCCGTGGGAACGCGCACGCGCGCTGCGATTGTTGAATTGCATCACGCGATCTCAGCTCGACGCGCTCTCCGTTGCCGAGCAGGCCGCCCGACGCGGCGAAGCGATCCGACAACCGCCTCCACCGCCGCGGGAATATACCAATCCCTGGTTCCGGGAGATGGATTCTGCTTACGCCCTGCGAAAACAGATCTACGCACCGCCAGTCTGCTACGCCAGGCCGTGGGCACAGGACGAGATGGTGCATGACTACACGGCCAGGGAGACTTCCCGTCGTGCCGTGCGTTTGGTCTTCGCCCTGGAGGCCTGGAAGCTCCAACACGGCGCGCTGCCCACAAACCCCGACGAGTTGGTCGGACCGTGCTTGGAGAAGCTTCCGGTCGATCCCTATTCGGGCCGGCCATTCCGCTACTTTCGCCACGGGCTGGCGATGCCTTTCTCCTGGAGTCAACCGACGCTCTTAGGGCCTCTCCAGTTCGACACCATACGTACGTTGTATTGTGGCGGCATCGATGCCAACGCGCCGTTCATCTGGTCCACGGGCGCCAAGGTTCGCTGTGAACCCGCGGCCAGGAAAGGCGCCCCCGCGGAGTTTAGAATCCGCGACGACGCCGGCGAATTCCGCGGGTACCGGCCCCCGCAGTTCGAGTTCCGCTGGCCCGCCTCGGAATACGACGTCTGGTCGTCCGGCTGGCCGTTCCCGATACCCTAGTGCACCACCATGCTTAAAATTGTGTGTGTCGTGTAGCGGGGCCGCTTGCGGCCCGTGTAGCCCTTGCACCGCAAAGACGGGCGGCAAGCCGCCCCGCTACACAATTTTGGAATTGGTCGGGTACTAGTGGTTCATCTCCGTTGTTCTGAAAGGCATCAATGTAGGGTGGGACCGCACAGCGCAGTCCCACCATCGTGCGAGAAAAAATCCGTGTGGTGGGACTGCGCTGCGCTGGTCCCACCCTACGTCGGTTTCCTTGCCCATCAAATAGGCTGAGACGAACCACTTGTGGCAACCGCGCGGCGTGCGAGCACGCCGGCTAAACAACGCCGAGACCCGCCCGCCCTTGACCTCCGCCGACGTCGCCGCTACTTTGGGTAATGGCGTCGAGGGCCATGCCGTCGAGAGAGGAAAAACGGACCGGTGAGCGAGCGACATCCGAGCGGCAGCTTTTCCGACGTTCTCTACGGCGTTGCGGCGTACAGCCTGTGGGGGCTGATACCGCTGTACTTCAAGGTCGTGGCCCAGGTCAGCCCGGTGGAGGTCCTGGCCCATCGCGTGCTGTGGTCTTTCGTCGTGTTGGCCGTGCTGGCCAGCTTGTTGGGGCGCTGGGGCGACGTGTGGAAGGACTTGCGCAATCGCAAGATCGTGCTCTTGCTGGGGCTGAACTCCCTGTTGATGGCCGCCAATTGGTTGACCTTCATCTACTCCGTGCTGACCGACCAGGTGCTCCAGAGCAGCCTCGGTTATTTCATCGGCCCGCTGATCATCGTGTTGTTGGGGGCCCTGTTTCTCCGCGAGCGGCTCAGGCCGGCGCAAAGGGTGAGCCTCGGCATGGCCGTCGTAGGCGTTCTGGTGTTCACCGTGGCGATGGGAGCCATGCCCGGCATCGCCTTGATCCTGGCCCTGACCGGGGCCTTTCACGGACTGATTCGGAAGCTCACGCCGGTCGACGGCTTCGTAAGCCTCACGATCGAAACGCTGCTGATCGTGCCGCTGAGCGTGGTTTTTCTCTCCTACTTGGCCGTGACGGCAAAAAACAGCGGAAACTCGGCCGCGCTCTTGGGGCTGTTGATGCTTAGCGGGCCGGTGACGACCGTCCCTTTCCTCTGCTTCGGCCGCGCCGTGCGCCGGCTGCGGCTTTCCACCATGGGCTTCCTGCAGTACCTCTTGCCGAGCCTGCAATTCCTGCTGGCGGTGGCGGTTTTTCACGAGTCCTTCTCGACGGCACAACTGGTGAGCTTCGCCTGCATCTGGACGGCCATCGGCATTTACACGGTCGACTCCTATCGGCCGATCCGGCAAGGCCAATTGCCCCCCATCGAGCCGCTGGCGATTGATCCCTGAGCGGCGGGCGATGCTTATTGCCCGGCCACGCGGCATTTCACCACCACCTTGCACACCTCCGCCGCGGCCCCGGGCATCTCGCTGGCTACGCCGGGCGCGTGAACGTCGCAGGGATTGAAGATGGCAAAACTGCCCGCACGCAGCGTCACAAAATCCCCCTGCACGTCGTAAAGGATCGCGTCCTTCTGCGGATCGTAGGCCTGCTCGATGGCCAAGTCGGCAGTCAGCGGCGCATAGCCGATCCGCTCGATCCCAAGGGCCACGTATTGCACGTCGAGGTAGTGCCGATGGGCCTCCCAGCGGGCTTCGGCCCGCGGCTTCGTCCGATACCGCTGCACCAAGGCAAAAACGCGGTCTCCGTCCAGTTCGTAGCGGCCGTTGGGCGTGTGGGCGAAATCCGTCCGGCACAGGTAATCCAGGGCCAAGGCGATTTCCGCCCCCAGCGGCCGAAAGAGCCCGGCGTTCTCAAGACGATCCACAATCACGATTTTCCCTCCTCGTTGATGTTGCAGCGATCGCGGCCACCAGGCCGGCCATCGTATACTGGGCCGCCTCGACCGCCGGTGGGTAACCTAACGCGCCGAGCACGCCGGACGTAAGGGGACTAATGCTGGCCAGCTTGGCGCGGCGCAAATCTTCGCCAAAAAGCCCCGCCAGCGACCGGGCAATCGCCGAACTGGTCACCGTGACCCAGTCGATCTGGCCCGCCCGGAGCAAATCGGCCACGGCCGCATCGGGGCGTTCCACGTCGGTGCTGGTATAGACGACGATCTGTTCCACCGCAGCGCCGGCGGCCCGAAGTTGCTCGGCCAAAACCTCGCGGCCGCGGCTGGCTCGGGCTAGCAGGAATCGCCGCCCCGGGGCCGCGCGGAGCAACGCTTCGGCCAACGCCTCGGCCCGGAACTGCTGGGGCACCAAGTCGGCGCGAACACCATATTGCGCCAACTCGTCGGCCGTGCCCGGCCCGATGGCCGCCAGCTTGATCGAAAGCGGACCGATTTCCTTCTCCCGCAACCGATCGAAAAGGTAGCGGACGCCGTTGGCGCTGGAAAAGACCAGCCAGTCGAACTCGCCCAGCCGGGCCAGGGCAGCATCGACCGGCCGCCAATCGGCCGGCGGCTCGATGCGAATGGCTGGCTGCGCGACGACCTCGGCCCCGAGTTGGCGGAGTTGCCCGGCCAAGTCGTTCTGGCAGCCTGCGGCGGGAAAAGGGGACAGGTCCAATTTGTGCGCAGCACCCTCTGGGCCGTCCCGGCAAATTGGACCTGTCCCCTTTTCCCGCGCCGGCCGCGTGACCATCACCCGCATGCCGGCAAGCGGTTGTTCGGTGAGCCGCGAGACATTCACGTCGCATCTCCACGCCGGTGACGGATACCGCCGAGCCCTGTACGTAACCACTCTTGGGGCGCCGTACCGTTCACGGGACAAACGTCATCCTGAGCGCAGCGAAAGATCTCGCATCGAAGTTCGGTCCACGAGATCCTTCGCTGCGCTCAGGATGACCGCCATTTTAACGAAGTATGAACGATGACCGCCATTTTAACGAAGTATGAACGATGACCCCTGTACTATCTTAGCAGAGATTCGGCTATATTGGCAGACGTTTAGCCGGTGGGCTTGCCCGCCGAGTCGTTCATGGTCGCGACGCGGCGGGCAAGCCCGCCGGCTAAACGAATCTCCCGTTTTGGCCACAACAACTTACTGCGATCAGGGTCCATGGCTATGCCCGAGAAAACGATTTTCCAGCGGATCATCGACCGGGAAATCCCGGCCAAGATTGTGTACGAGGATGAGCACTGTCTGGCGTTCGAAGACATCCATCCGGCAGCCCCCACGCATCTGTTGGTGATCCCGAAGCGGCCGCTCGCTTCGGTGGACGACGTGACCGAGGCCGACGCCCAGTTGGTGGGCCATTTATTCGTGGCGATCCGGGCCATCGCCGCCAAATTGGGTCTCACCGACGGATATCGCGTGGTGGCCAACTGCGGCCCCGATTCGGGCCAAGCCGTGCCGCACCTGCACTTTCATCTGCTGGGCGGGCGGAAGTTCACCTGGCCGCCAGGCTAATGCCCTGGTCCCCTCTCCCGTCGGGCTAATCCCGTGGTCCCCTCTCCCGCCGGGAGAGGGCTAGGGTGAGGGCGGAGCGGCATCACAACCGCTTCCACACCGGCGGCAACGTTGTTGGTCATCAACTTGGCGATTTTCCAATTTCACGTCCCCGCAGCCTTTTGGGCCTTGGGGTCGAATCGCAATCACTCTATATCATGCGCTTTGCGACCGGGGTTTTCCAGGTCAAGAATTAGGCCATCTTAGCCCATCAAGCCCGTGCTTTCGGCCCGACGGGTCAATCCTTCGTCGATCGATTGGCCGGTTGGATCCGCAGCACGACCGCGCTCTCTGCCGGGACCTCCCAGCGAACCGCCTGGCCGGAGGCGAACACGCTCTTTCGCGCGGAGGCGGGATATTCCTGGCTCACCTGGAAGTTCCCTTCCCCCTTCAATCCAATGCTCTCCTCAGTCAAACTGAATTCGCCCGACAATTTAGCCTTGCCTGAATTGAACAGGAAAACCAGGCCGCGGTCGCCCACCACGTGGGCCGACCCGTCGACCTTGTCGGCCGCGGGCCAGTCGGGCAAGTCTTTTCGCACCTTCAGGTACGCGATGTTCGCACGGCCCCAATCGAGCCACTTGCGGATTTCCGCCTTGTCCTTCTCCGGGATGCCGGACTTGGTGGGCAGGTAGAAAAGTTGGTTCGGCGACGACGCCAGCGCGCTCAGCAGCGCGTAATCGAGCTTCTCGCTCTGCCACTTGCAAGGGCCGCCCCCCTTCGCCGCGAACAGCAGCGGTTGGTCAAGGTAATGGGGGAGGAAATCGCGGCCAACGCGGGTCCGGGAAGCCGTCCGGGCTTCGTTCCCATCGACCAGATTGCCCTCGGCTTTGCCGCATTCGATGAGCGTAAAACAGACGTCCAGGTTCCGCAGCGACCAGACGCCCAAGTCCTGCGCCGGCCGGCAGGTGAACAGATAGGCCTGCGGATAGCGCTGGCGGACGCTGGCGAACAGGTGCGCCAGTGCCCGCTGGCAAGCGTAGTTCGAATCGCCCGGCAAGTGGTCGTGCTTGTCGGACCGGCACTTGAGGGGCACGACGGTGGTGAACCAGCCGCCGCTCCCGAAAAAGTCGCCGTCGACCACCCAGGCCGGATAATGCCCGTCGGCCATGCCCTCGAAGTTGATCCGCTCCAGCCAATCCGAGAAGGCCCGATTGCCCATGCAGTTGCCGTTGACGTTGTTTTTTGAGTCTGCCGGCCGATCGGCCGCGGCGACATCGATCTGCCACTCGGGCTTGTCGGCGCGAAACGCCTTTCCACCGCCCCAGGGATGCGTGTTCGTCATCGTCAACCACATGACTACCTTGACGCCGGCTTTTTGGGCATGCTCCAAAAAGCTGTGCACTTGCGGCCCCAGTTCGTACTTATCGTTCGGTCCCAGGGCGTTCATCTTCGCCGTCTCGCCGCCCCAGGGATGGCTGTCGGAAATCCAGTCGATGCCGCAGGCGGCCAGGAAATCGAGCGACTTCATGTCGCCCGCCAGGGAAAGCTCCGTATAGGGGCCATGCTCCATTTCCGAATGCCAGCCGCAGGCCATGGGAACCAGGCCGAACCGCGGCGGCCCCAGGATCTTCGACGTCATCGCCACCATCGCCTCCGACTCACTGGGCCGAGGATAGCCGGCCGTTTCTTTGTCCTGACCTTTGTCCTGCCGACCGCGGCGGTAGACGCCGAAATAGGCCGGCTCGCACGCCAACTTCTCGCCGGCGGCCATTTTCAGACTGGGCGCGAACCCCAACGCCACCTCGTTGCCCTTCATCGAAGAAGCGTCGAAGGAGAGTTCCAGCCCGGTGAAAAAGCCTCCTCGGGCCGTTCGCCCGAAGAAGGTGCACTCGGGCTCTTCGCCCGGCTTTCGCCCGAACTTCGGGTAGCGGTAGGCGACGATCTGCAAGTTGGCGCCGGAAAACGCCGGCCGGCTCACCACGACTTTCTTCAGCCCGCAGTTCCGCCCACAGGTGAGCGCCAACTCCTTCTCCGCAAAATGGCCGCGGAGGGTGTAGCGGGCCTGAATGGTCAGGTCGTTGCTCCGATAGTTGGCCGTCAGCGTCTTATTTTCGAGAGACAGGCCGATCAGCTTGGCGTCGGCGAAACCGGTGCGGAACTGGACCGCCTCGACGTCGAACTGATCGCCTTCGACCAGGTACGTCTCGCCGGCCAGCTTGTTCTGGATGGCTTTCAAGGTGCCGGTCTGGCGATCGAAGACCAGGCCCAGCCGATCGTTTTCGAGCGAGACGGTCGCGCCCGCGATGGCCACAGCGGGCTCGGCGTTGCCATCGGCCCCCGCGGCAGAACCGATCGCAAGCAGCGGCATCGTGAGGAAGCCAACGGCCATCACAGTACGCAGAGTATTCAGGGTTTTCATCGGCAGGTCCTTTAGCGTGCAGGTTTTTTGAATCCCTCATTGATTGCGGAACGCGGGAAACGCCCCGGGATTGCAATCCCGGGGATTGAGCGACTGAACTGTTCCACAATCACAGCAGGATTCACTACGCGGGCAGGTTTCCGGTAAGGTTTTCGGATTGTTGTGGTCGGCAGGAAGGTTTTCGGATTTCCGTTGTCGGCAAGGCGGCACGCGAATTTTGTTGGTCATCAACTTGGCGAATTTCCAATTTCACGCCCCCGCAAGCCATTTGGGCGTTGAGTCAAAGCGCAGACAGTGTATATCATGCAATGGCACTAAGTTTGTCTTGACATAAAAAGAGTCCTCGCAGACATAAGCCTTTTACCACAAAGAGCTTTGTCAGGAGGACTCAAACGATGTTCACGGATGAACGCAGGTGTAATGTATG
>Ga0182014_10007694_pt1 | contig 11218 bp, 9 predicted proteins | sample 612S2DmetaG_FD_120489 | JGI IMG/M metagenome (GOLD analysis project Ga0182014, IMG submission 120489) | Permafrost microbial communities from Stordalen Mire, Sweden - 612S2D metaG | ecosystem: Environmental > Terrestrial > Soil > Wetlands > Permafrost | place: Sweden: Stordalen | collected... | reverse complement strand
TACCGATGGTGTGGTAGCTTCTTTTCACGGCGGTTCTTCCTTTCAAAAGGATTTGGCAACCCGATTCTTTCAGAACCGGGTCGAACCGCCGCTCAACTTTCAACTACAGCCGGGACATCCTCGCCATGCCTGGTGGTTCCGAATTGGGAGCTTCTTTGAGAACTCCTCGCCTCATCAAGAATGCGGATGCTCACCTCCGACTACTGATCGCTGATCACTGACAACTGACAACTGTCTTTGTGAAATGCCATGGAATCTCCCGCCGGGTCCGGGTATACTGTCCGCAAGGCGGCGCGCAATCAACCGGGCATTGAGCCGTGCCAGCCCCCAAGTGAGGTGCGTCTTCCGCAGGGACTCCGGTTTACTGACGTTCGACGTTCCACCATCGGAGACCTCCCGGTGGCGCGCGGTAGCCCGTGTGCTTCGAAGTCCCATGGATGCTTTGGGTTGCGCCCTCCTTCCTGCATTCTGTACTCTCTGCGGCACCCCTCTGCCGCAGCTTTCCTCCGTGCCAATTTGCGATGTTTGCTGGACAGGGTTTCCCGTCCAGAGCGGCCCCTCCTGTGCGCGCTGTGGCGACGCTTTTGCCCAGCCGGCGGGCCTCGTCTCGGCCCCATCGTCCGCTACGCTGTGCCGGGCCTGCCGCCTTGCGCCTCCGCGCTTTGTGCGGGCGGTGGCCTACGGACCTTACCAGGGCCGCATGAAAGCGGCCATCCACGCGCTCAAGTACGAACGGCTTCATCCGGCGGCCCGTAGGCTGGGCCGAATGCTGGCTGAAGCCATCGCCCAACTGGCAGCCGAGGCGCCGGCCGAGATGCTGGTGGTCCCCGTGCCGCTGCACCGGTCGAAGTATGCCGAACGCGGCTTCAACCAGGCCCGCTCGCTGGCCGTCCACGCGCTCGGTTCTTTGCGCAAGACCCACCCGGAGTGGCGGCTCAGGCTGGCATCGAGCACGCTGATGCGGCTCCGCGCCACAGAGAGCCAGGCCGGCCTCACCTTCCGCGAGCGGCGTGTAAATCTACGCGGCGCCTTCTCGGTCTCCGATCCGTCCGCTGTCGCCAGGAAGCACATCCTGGTCGTCGACGACATTTTCACCACCGGCGCAACGGCCCGTGCTGCCGCACAGGCGCTGGCTCATGCTGGAGCAGCCTCCGTGTGGGTGGCCACTCTGGCCAGAGCCGGCCGCACAAACGAAAACCGCCGCGGCTCCTCCTATGAAGACGCAGAGGACAGCCCCGGCCTTCCACCCCAAGGACGAAGACCTGTCCGTGGGGACCTTGGCCTGCCCGCAAACTCGCCTGCTTCAACCGTGCAGCCGGCAAGCATTTACTCATCGCAAGACCAACCATCTTTTTGACGAGGGGAAAAGAGATGTCGCTGGGGAAAGCCATGATTCATGCCCGCAAGCAGAAGTCCATCGCCAAAGCCGCGGCCCATGCCGGCGATGGCGCCGCCGGACAGTACGGCGTTCAGGCCAGCCACATGCTGCAAATGCCCGTTCTGGTGCTCAACGCCTCCTATGAGCCCATCAACATCTGCGGCGCTCGCCGTGCCCTGGTGCTGGTGCTCAAGGGCATCGCGCGCACTGAGGAGGAGCACGGCCTCATCCTGCATGCCCAGCGCAGCCGCATTGCCATGCCCTCGGTCATCCGCCTGCTGGAATACCGCCGCATCCCTTACCAGACCCGCGCCCTCTCGCGCAAGAACATCCTGCTCCGCGACCGCAACACCTGCCAATACTGCGGTGAGGTTCTGCCATCCGCCGATCTCACGCTCGACCATGTCGTTCCCCGCTCCCGCGGCGGCAACTCCACATGGGAAAACCTGGTAGCCTGCTGCCACCCCTGCAACCGCTACAAAGGCAACCGCATGCTCCACGAGATCGACGACATGATTCTGCTGCGCGAGCCCCGCCCCTTCTCGCTCCACACCAGCCGCCAGATCATGCGCATGTTAGGCCGCGCCGACGACCGGTGGCGGAAGTATCTGTTCTATTAATCGGGTAATCGGGTAATCGGGCTTTCGTTTTGCCGTCTTCCATTGCAGGATCAACCGCCGCCGGACGCAGATCGAGAACAGTCAGCGTGGCTTGTTGACCACAGGCGGGAGCATATTGACCACCGGGCCGGGCACGGCCCCCGTACCCCGCAGATCGATGATCCGATAACCTTCCGGCAGATTGAAGAGCTGCGGATCGGGAGCCGTGCGCGAAATATCGCTCAGCCACAGTGTCTGCGCGCCATCCCGCGGATCGTTGCGCTTTACCTGCAGATTCACCCCAAGGGTGGCCGAGTACCAGTACTCGCAGGTGCGCAGAATCGTCTTGGTGTTGCCCACGCTCTCCGCGTAGAGGGTCGTCGTCTCCTTCGACCGCAGCACATCCATATCCGCGAAGGTGTCTACGCCCTGGTCTTCGCGGGTGATGTAGGTGGTCCCGTCTGGCTGCAGCCCGGTGCGCACCCTAACCGCCGATGATGGCGCACGGAGGTCGTAGAGCTCGCAGTAATTGTGTCCCGGAAAACAGCGGTAAAATGTGTGCTCCCGCGGATCGGAATAATCCAGCGCCACCAGCCGCGGCTCCCGCTTCCCATCGTCCGACACCGGAACAAAGGTGCGGCGCTCCTCGAAGACCCGTCCATCGTCATCCCGGGCCACTACGCGCTGGTTCTGCACGGTGAGCGTCGAGCCATCCGGCAGCACCTGCACCCACACCGTCTTCGCGCTCGCCGAAAAGGGCGCATTCGCCACCGGCGGCACGGTGAGCGGCGCAATAAACTTGTTGGCCCTTCCGTCTGCCGCACGCACCGGGCCGGCATCCTGCGCCGTCAGGCTCATAGAACACACCAAAAGCAAGAGAGCCGCAACTGCGGCAACGGCAGATCGCCGCATAAGACACACCTCCGCTTCGGCCACTTTTATACCACACTCCTACGGGTGTGCGGCCTTGAGTCCATGAAACTCAGCCGGCTATTTCTGCTGCGGTTTCGCATCCGGCTGTTTCGCGGGTGGCGTAATGTCCTGCCCCTCATAGATGATCTTGGTCGTTGAGCCGAACCGCTTGTAGTCGGAGTACTTGACCGTGTCGCGGATGTGGACGTCCTGGGCCATGTAACCGTTGCCGCCGGAAAAGTGAAGGATCCCCTCGCCCTTGGTATAAACCGGGAACCAGTAGTGGCCGTCCACCTGCTGCCGCCAGGTCATAAAGGGCGGATGCAGGTCTTCGCTCCCTTTGCGCGTGTCGTCGGGGACCATTCTGCCGTTGGTCACCACGATCTGCAGGTCGGCCGCGTCCACCCAGATGCGGCCCAGCAGGTAGCGATGCTTCTTTTCGATGATTTTAGGGCTCACGTCGAAGACGTAGCAGTCCACCTCGTCCACCTTTTGCCGGCCCGCGTACTTCACGTTGTACTGGCCGATCTCCTCGGCGGTGAGCACGAAGGGGTAGCCGTGCGAGATATCCTGCAGATCGGACGGCGACATCATGACCCGCGTCAAGGTGTTTTCAGGCGCGTAGACCACTTTCTCCGTGCGGGTGCCCGTGGGATCGAAGATCACGTCGTCCACCTCGTACCACTCCCCATCCACCTTGTTGTCGTCGTCCACGGTCTGCACACGGGCCACGCGGCGATAGGTGTAGTGGTTCAGCGCCTGCTGGAACTCGCTCTCCTTGGCGGCAAACTGATGGATGATCTGCTCCGGCGCCGCCGTGGGCTCGGAAATGTCCATCGGCCCGAAGCCCGCGTCCAGCGCCATCGGCGTAAAGCTGTCCTTGTTCTGCCCGGCGGCTGCCAGCGCGCACCACGCGGCCACCAGCATCGCCATCCAGCATCCGTTTCGCACCCTGATTTCTCTCCTCCCGCGGCTCCCCTTGTCCTGTTTGTCCTGTTTGTCCTCTTTGCTCTCTTGCTTCTCGCCCATAGTCCGGGACCAAAGGCCCGATCCCTCTAAATCTCCCGCCCGTCTACAACATTAGACGCATGTACAGGTCTGCCGGATGGTTCAAGAATCAAAGGGCAAGACTCCCAGCGGCTGCGCGAAATGCAGGCGTGCTGTCTGCCGGACCTTTTGCTGGACTCAATGCGCGTCCCTGTATTCTGCTTGCGCCCAGCAGGGTCCTGCAACCGTCTTGCCGTTCATGCGAAGCATGCCGGGCTCATGCACGCAACCGTCAAGGCATCTACGTTTTCCGTCGATCAGGACGGAAGGAGATCTCCGGCTTCCATGGCCGATTATTACCAGATTCCCGCGCTCACCCTCACAGCGCTCCTGTTGCCCGCCTTCGGATATCTCTATCTGCGCTTCCGCGACACCCGCACCCTGCTCTGGTTCCTGGGGTTTCTGTTTGCCATCGTCCGGATGCTCCTGCTCTACAAGCTGGGGTCCTGGAGTTTCTCCGATGGCGCTCATCCGTGGCTGACGGCAGTCGGCCAAACCTCGATCCAGATCAGTTCCACCCTGTTTCTTGCCTCGCTGTCCCCGTTGCGCTTTCGCATGGGCCGATTCGATGTCCTCTACGTCATCCCCTACACCATTCCACTGGTTGTCTATTCCATCCTCCTTGAGGGCGTCTTTCATGGCAAATCGCCCACCGGACCGCTCTTTTTGGTTTTTCCCGCCCTGTGCGCAATCTCCCTCGTTGCCGGCTTCTTTTGGGGCGCTTCCAGGGGCAGCATGCCATCTTGGTTGGGGATTTCAGCCTGTCTCGTGCTGGGCGGCCTCGGCCTTTGGATATGTTTCGCGCCGGCAGGTGCTTGGCCGTTGACCTTTGTCGAGTGCGCCAACCACTTCATGACCGCCTTGCTGCTGGTCTTTGTCTTCCGGCGCATTTCGCCCGGCGTATTCCTCAGCGCCCTTGGCTTTGCGGCCTGGTCGCTTTACATCCTGGAGATTTTCCCTTCGATCGCCCTCAATCCGGAGCTCGACCTCAATCTGACCCGTTTCGTCGTCATGGGCAAAGTCGTCGCGGCAGTGGGCATGATCCTGTTGGCTCTGGAGGACGAACTGGCCATCAACCAGACCGCCCGGCAGCGCGAGCGCAGGGCGCGCCGGGAGCTGGAGGCCTATGCCGACCTCATCATCCCTCGCCGCCGGGTTGAGAACTTTGACCGCCAGGGGGCCGAGATCTGCCAGACCGTGGTGACGCACAGCCGGTTTGCCCAGGCCCTGCTGCTCCTCCAAAGCTCGGGACGGTATTGCCTGGCCGGGGCTGCCGGGCTGGACGCTGCCATCGTCACGGCGCTCGACCGGCTGGCCGCCCGAATTCCCGTCGCCGGCTTCCTGATGCCCGGCTCAGCCCCTCCTGCCGTCGAGCACAGCCACACGCTCAACCTCGACCTCACGCCCTGGCTCTGCCCCGGCGACGATCTGAAGCGGCTGCGCTTCACTTCGGCCCTTGCCGTGCCCATGACCGGCCGTTCGGCCACGGAGGGAGCTCTGCTGCTGGCTGGGCTGCGCAATCCCCAGGGAAATCTTACCGACCCGCTCCGCGCCGACGACCTGCTGCCCGTCGAGATGCTCATCGCGCGCTTGCAAGCCGCGCGCAGCCAGACCATCATGCTGGAAAAGCTCATCGACTCGGAGAAGTTCGCCGGCCTTGGACAGTTGGCCGGCAACGTCACCCAACAGTTGAACAATCCCCTCACGGTGATTATGGGCTACGCCTCGCTGCTCGAAGATTCATCTTCTCTCGACCCTCAGGAGCGCAAAGGCGTGGAGTCCATCCTCATCGAATCCCGCCGCATGAAATCCACGCTCGAGAGTCTGTCCCGCGTCTCGCGGCCCCAAAACGACCAGTTGGCCGCGGTTTCGGTGGCCCAGTTGCTGGCCGATATGGAAGAGCTCCACCGCCCCGAGTTCCTGCACCGTTCCATCGAGTTCCAGCTCAGCATCGCACCGGCGCTGCCAAGGGTTCTGTGCCATGCCCAGCAGTTGCGCCACGCCGTGCTGCATTGTCTGCAGTTTGCCATTGAAGCGGTTGACGGCCAAAGTCCGGGCCTGGCCCCAGACGCGGCAGAGGCCAAGACCATCCGCCTGGAGGCAACCACCGAGGGAAACCTGGTGCAGATTCTGGTGGCCCACTCCGGCCCCGGTTTTCTCCATCCCGACCGCGCCTTCGACCCCTTCGTTCCTGCGCAGGCCGCCGGAGAGACAGCCGGCCTGGGCCTCAGCCTCTGCGCCAGCATCCTGCGCGACCACAACGGTCGCGCCTCCGCCGTCAACCTGGAGCCCCGCGGCGCAGCGATCATCCTGGAGTTACAGGCTGCGTGAGGCTTGCGTTCCCAAGCTATTCTGCCCCGGTGATGCCGTCATACTGAGGCTGTGAACCGCGCACAGAAGCTGACGCTAGACGGTAGAAATCGTATCCGCGTGTGCCCGAGCCCGATCGCCCAAACCCTTGCCAGACTTCTCCAACGCCCAAGTCCTTCATCAACCGCAGTCCTCGAGCCGCAAGGTGGCCTTGGAGCTCTTCAGGGTGCAGTCCAAAGGTCCACGGCTCACCGTAGGATTGGAGCCGGGCCATTTGCTTCTCGACGCCGAAAAACCGCTCTGGACGGTCAAAAACATCTCGATGAATATAAGTGAACAGCAGGATGCTGCCTGATGCCGCCTGCGCAATCTGGCGAAGAACATCGTCGATCGCTCCGGCCGTCAGGTAATTCGTGACGCCCTCCCAGATAAAGCAGGCTGGCTTGGTGTTATCAAAACCAGCGCGATTCAGGGCATCGGTAAGAGACTGCCGATTGAAATCAATCTCGACAAATCGAACCTGCCTGGGCAGAGATCCGAATGCTCGCTGCAGAACTGCTTGTTTGGCGTGGGATGTCTCAGGGTGGTCGAGCTCGAAAGTACTTACCTGCTGCGCCGAGGGCAAGCGATATGCTCGCGTGTCAAAGCCGGCTCCCAGCAAGACAAGCTGCGGTACAACGGCCAGAGATTGTGCCGCCTCATCATCGATCCACTTGGTCCGGGCAATGCCCGCCGCTCTGGCTCCTGGAGCGTTTCGATCGAGCAGATACTCCACAAACCTGCGTCCCAGGCCAACCTGTGCCAGAGCGTAAAAGCCCTTGCGCCATTCCTGAAGAAACAAGTGTGCAAATGGGTCGTTGAATATTCGTGAGGCTGCTGGCCGAGAGGACTCGAGGGCGCGAAACAAGGCCATGTATTCCGCCGTAAGGCTTGATTGACTCTTCATTGAATGGAGTGACCGGGTGATGAGAATCCCATCAGCGAATTCGCCGGACCCTACGCCCGACGGCGCTGACTCAGGCAACTGTGCAGCATAACAGAATCGTGGCCGGCACTGTGAATCCTTGTACAACCGGGACCGGCGCGGACACGAGGGCCGGGCGCCCGGATTCGCTGCGAATCGCCAGGCTTGGTCCACCGGCAATCTATGGGAGCCTCGTCCGGAGTGGAGCCGATGCGGGGTCGTTTTTCCAACGAACGACTCGGTTATTGCGGAAATACACCTCAGACCCGCCATACTCGAACTTATTCTCCGAGAATGCAGTCGGAGTTCCTTGCACCACCAGCACAACATCTTTCGAGGAGCCAACCGTAAAACAATCCAGACTTGTGTCGACGGAGGACTTCGGCCAGAGCTTTACCCTGATCGGGGATGAGGCAGGGTCGATTCTCCAGCCGATGACGCTGTTGTCTTTGAAATATAGTTCCGACCGGCCGTACACAAGCTTGTTCTCCGAGGATGCCGTCGGAGTCCCTTGCTGAGCCAGCACCTCGTCTTTGGTTGAACCAACTGTGATATAGGAATAGATCTTACGGGGCGCGGCCTGAATCTTAGGCGACTGCCGCATGGTTGCCTTCTCGGGCGCTGTCTGTCCGGTTTGCGGGTCGGCCGGGATTGCGGTCTCCGCCGTTTGCGGCAAGGCTGCCGGCGCGGGCGCAGCCTTTCGTGGATCCAATCTCCGTAAGTCTTGCTCCACTGCTTCCAGGAATCTTCTCTTCGGCGCCTCAAGCCCTTTCAGCACAGCCTCTTTACCGAAACCGTACACTCTTGCCACGTCCCCGTTTGTGTAGTCCCAATCGGCGAAGGCTATCCAGATATATCTATAGAGGAGAATTGCGAACGTAACGATCGCAATTCTATAGAGGATTTTGATCGTTGGCCGAAGCCACAGAGGAGGACTCCAACTCGGGATTGCGCCAGGCGCTGTCCTGCGTGTTGAAGGTGTCTTTGGAGTGGGTCGTGTCTTCTGCGGCGACCCTCGGGACGCTGCGTTGGCGGACGCAGGTCTTGGCCGTTGCCACTGGCCTCTCTGCGAGAAAGTCGAAGCAAGAATCGCGTATGCGGAATTGACATCCTTCAGCTTTGCCTCTGCGACCTCATTCAACTTTGGGTCGCTCTGGAAGCGGTCCGGGTGCCAAACCTTAACGAGCAGGCGATAGGCAGATCTGATTTCGTTCTCAGTCGCATCCATTTCAAGTCCGAGAACTCGAAGAGCAGCGCACTGGGGACACCGTGTGCTCTTGTCATCCACCGCACTCCCGCACAAACAGGTCTTCATTTCGCCCGTACGCCCTCGCCCTTCTTTCTGGCTTGAGAGATGGCCCAATTATAGAAGAGCTTCTCCGCCGTGCTGGAGTATTGCCATTCTGCGCGCGTAGAGAGGAATCCGTAGAATAGACTTGGGTGGCTTTTACCGAACAAGATGGCATTTACTGAACAATACGATGTCGCCGTTGTCGGCGCCGGTCACGCCGGGTGCGAGGCGGCGATGGCGGCCGCGCGCATGGGCCTCAAGACCGCCCTCATCACCATGAACCTTGACCTGATTGCGCAGATGAGCTGCAATCCGGCCATCGGCGGCGTGGCCAAGGGCCACCTTGTCCGCGAGGTGGACGCCCTTGGCGGCATCATGGGCGAGGTGGCCGATGCCGTTGGCATTCAATTTCGCCTGCTGAACACCTCGCGCGGGCCGGCAGTGTGGAGTCCGCGGGCGCAGTGCGACAAGCAGCTTTACCGAGTAAAGATGCGCGAGGTGCTGGAATCGCAGCCGGGGCTGCACATTCGCCAGGCCGAAGTCGTGGACCTGGTGATTGAGGAAGTCCGGGATGATGGCGGGACTCCGGACGAAGCGGGCGAAGAGCATACCTCAGGGGCTAAAGCCCCGATTGATTCTGGCACGAGTGATGTCAGGGCTGAAGCCCTGACCTACCAGCCCCAGCCTACACAGTACCGAAGAAGCGTCGCCGCAGGCGGCTCGCGGAGGCGTGTGCTGGGCCTCAAGCTCCGCGATGGCCGCAGGTTGCTGGCCGGGGCCACCATCATCACCACCGGCACTTTTCTGAACGGCCTCATCCACTGCGGAGAGGAGCGCTATCCGGCCGGCCGCAGCGGTGAGCCGGCCTCTGTTCTCCTCGGCGAAGCCCTCCGCGCACTGGGCCTTCGCACCTGCCGCCTCAAGACCGGCACGCCCCCGCGCCTCGACGGTCGCACCATCCGCTGGGAGGCCTTCGAGGAGCAGCCGGGCGACGCAGACCCCACCCCCTTCAGCTTCCGGACCAAGAGAATAGTCCAGCCCCAGGTAAGCTGCCACATCGCCTTCACCACCCCGGAAACCCTGCGCATCATCCGCGAAAACGTGGGCCGTTCGGCCATGTATTCCGGCCAGATCAAGGGCATCGGGCCGCGTTATTGCCCCTCCATCGAAGACAAGATCGTCAAATTCCCCGATAAGACGCAGCACCAGTTCTTCCTCGAACCCGAAGGGTTGAACACTCACGAGGTCTACGTGAACGGCATGTCCACCTCGCTGCCCATGGAGGTGCAGTGGCAGATCGTGCATTCCATTCCCGGCCTCGACCAGGCAGAGATGCTGCGTCCCGGCTACGCCATCGAGTACGACAGTGTGGACGCCACCGAACTCGACCGCACCCTCAAAGTCAAGCAGATGGAGGGCCTCTACCTGGCCGGCCAGATCAACGGGACAAGTGGATATGAAGAAGCCGCCTGCCAGGGCATCATGGCCGGCATCAACGCCGCCCTCTGGCTCAAGGGACAGCCGCCCTTCACCATGGACCGGACCGAAGGCTACACCGGCATCCTGATCGACGACCTGATCTCGAAGGGCACCAATGAGCCCTACCGCATGTTCACCTCGCGGGCCGAGTTCCGCCTCCACCTGCGCATCGATAACGCCGACCGCCGCCTCACCCCGCACGGTCGCCGCCTGGGGCTGATCGGCGATGAGGCCTGGGCGGAGTACGAGCAAAAGCAGGCGCGCAGGTCCGCACTGGAGCGCCTCCTGACCAGCCGCAAAGTGGATCCCGAGCGGTTGGCCACGGCTGGATTCGGCGCGCTCACGGCCACCGCCGGATTGACTTGGGCGCAACTGCTCAAGCGGCCTGAGGTGACCATCGAACCGGTGCTCGCAGCGTTACGCGAAGCCCTTGCCCCTTCCCCTGCTGAGGCCCCGCTGCTCGCGGACCTGTTCCTCGCGCTGGCCCCAAATCCGGACCAAGACGCTAAAGCGGGGACCACCCTGCCCGCCGTCCTGCGCAACGAGGCCCGTGCTGTCGAGACCGAGATCAAGTTCGCCGGCTACCTGGAACAGCAAAAGAAATCGATCGAAAAGCTGAAGGCCGCCGAAGCCGTTTCGATTCCGGGGTGGATCGAGTACGGCGCCATCAGCGGCCTTTCCCGCGAGATGCGAGAAACCCTGGAGCGGGTGCGTCCGGTTACGATTGGCCAGGCCAGCCGCATTCCCGGCGTCACTCCCGCCGCGCTCAGCCTGGTGCATGTATCCATCCGGCTGCAGGCAGCCAGGCGGCAGGCAAGTTAGCAATCCGGCAAGTCCGCGAGATGCGATTCTGAGCACCAACGCGAAAGGGGAGAAGGTCTGCCCGTTACCGCAACCCTGGGATCGGCTCCGTGCCCTCTCCAATCAGATCGAGACAACGTCCATTGCTAGATTTCGTTTAGAGCGGAACCAGAGTGACTGTATCCTGAACCGCAACCCTCGAGTCGACGGGACCACGAGGGAGCGGAGACCCGGCACCGACTTCATCAGGTCACACCAACTCTGGTTTCGCTCTAGTTGTCGATTTTGTTGATAAATAAATGTGATTTGTTTTTAGGGCTCTATGGCAGTATTTGTGGGTAGAGAGGCCGGTGCAAGACTCCGCTCCGTGGAAGAGTCCAAGGGCAGGAGTTTCCCCAACTCGCCTGAGGGGCCAGTTCGAGGCGCAACTGTCAGAG
>Ga0182014_10007693_pt1 | contig 11219 bp, 9 predicted proteins | sample 612S2DmetaG_FD_120489 | JGI IMG/M metagenome (GOLD analysis project Ga0182014, IMG submission 120489) | Permafrost microbial communities from Stordalen Mire, Sweden - 612S2D metaG | ecosystem: Environmental > Terrestrial > Soil > Wetlands > Permafrost | place: Sweden: Stordalen | collected... | reverse complement strand
CAGATGTAGGCCATTCCGCCGCTGTTGAGGAGTTCCTGCAAATGGAATCGGCCAAACGGGCCCGGGGAGGGGGTTTGGTGGGTTGCCGGCTTGTTTGCTGCGCTAAACACCAGTTCTATTTATCATGCCTGCGCCCGGTTTGCCAATGGAATCAGATGAGTTGGCGGCTCGGTATTCCATATTGAAGTCAGGGGCGCGGTCAGCTAGTCTGCTATGGTTTATGACTTTGACAGAGACAATACTGGCCCGCGCGGCGGGCAAGGCCCGGGTTGAGGCCGGCGACAATGTTTGGGTGCAGGCCGACGTCCTGATGACGCATGATGTCTGCGGGCCGGGGACCATCGGCGTGTTCCAACGGGAGTTTGGCAAAGCCGCCAAGGTCTGGGACCGCAACAAGGTGGTCATCATTCCCGACCATTACATTTTCACCGCCGATTCCAAGTCGAACCGCAACGTGGATATCCTGCGCGACTTCGTTAAGGAGCAAGGGATCACCTACTTTTACGATGTGATTGACGACCCGAACGGGCATTGGGTGTTCGACCCGGCCAAGGGGGCGCTCAAGCGCCAGCACGGGTCGCATTACGCGGGTGTGTGCCACACGGCGCTGCCCCAAAAGGGCCACACCCGCCCAGGCGAGGTCTTGTTTGGGACGGACTCGCACACCTGCATGGCCGGGGCGTTCAATGAGTTCGCCACTGGGATCGGCAACACCGATGCGGGGTTCGTCCTGGGCACCGGCAAGCTGTTGCTCAAAGTGCCGGAGACCATGCACTTCCGGCTCGAAGGCGAATTGCAGCCAGGCGTCATGGCCAAGGATATTATCCTGCATTGCATCGGCGAAATCGGCGCGGACGGCGCCACCTATCGTGCGATGCAGTTCGACGGGCCGGGCGCCGCCAGCCTGAGCATGGATGACCGGATGACAGTCGCCAACATGGCAATCGAGGCCGGCGGCAAGAACGGGATATTCGGGTTCGACGCGCAAACGCAGGCGTACGTGGATTACCGCTGCAAGCTCAACGGGACGAAAGAGGCTTACGAGCCAGCCGCCCCCGGCAGGAAGCAGAAGTTTGTTTACGAACTCGTGCTCGACCTGTCCAAGCTCGAACCCACCGTGGCCTGCCATCCCAATCCCGGCGAGCGCAAGCTGGCCAAGGAGTTGGGCCACATCAAGCTCGACCGGGCTTACATCGGCTCCTGCACCGGCGGCAAGACGAGCGATTTCCTTGAGTTCGCGCGGGTGCTGCGCGGCAAGCGCGTCACCATTGACACCTTTGGGGTGCCGGCGACGCCGGAGATCGTGCACGACCTGCAGACCGCCCGGTGGGGCGACCAGACCCTGTGGCAGTTGCTCACGGAGGCCGGGGTGCAGATGACCGAGAACGCCGGCTGCGCCGCGTGTCTCGGCGGCCCGGTGGATACCTTTGGCCGGATGAACGCGCCGCTCAAGTGCATCAGCGCCACGAACCGCAATTTCCCCGGCCGCATGGGCCATAGGGATTCGCAAGTCTTCCTCGCGTCTCCGGCGACGGTGGCGGCGAGCGCCGTGACGGGCAAGATTACCGATCCGCGAGAGCTGCTGCCCAAGGGCTGATGAATCGTGAGGTTCTGGATCGCTGGTGCGAGCGGGGCATTCTCGCCTTGGTGCTGGCTATCCTGGTGTTTGGTCCGCTGGCGGCGGGTGCGGTGCGGACGCTGCCGTTGCTGGTTATTCAGGGACTGACGCTGGGCGTGATCCTGCTCTGGGGAGCGCGCTTTTGGCCAAACCCGAGGCCGCAACTGCTCTGGCCGCCGATCTGCTGGGCAGTGGTTGCCTTCACCGCGTACGCCATTGCCCGGTATCTCCAGGCGGACATCGAGTATGTTGCCCGGCAGGAATTGATCCACATCCTGGTGTATGCCTTCCTGTTTTTCGCCATCCTCAACAATTTGCACCGGCAGGAATCAACCCAGATCATCAGTTGCGCGCTGGTTTTTCTGGCGATGCTGATTTCATTTTATGCGGCGTACCAGTTCCTGACCCACTCCAAGTGGGTCTGGCATCTCTACGCGCCACCGGACTCCAACTCCCCGGGCACATATATCTCCCAAGACCACCTGGGCGGTTTCCTGGACTACGTGCCCCATGACTTTAAGGCCTCGGGCACCTATATCTCCCAAAACCATCTGGGCGGATTTCTGGAAATGATTCTGCCGCTGGGTCTGGCCTGCACGTTGACGAGCCGGCTCAAGGCGGTGGTCAAAGTCTTTCTGGGTTATGCCTCGTTGGTGATCCTGGCGGGCATCGCGGCGACTAATTCGCGTGGCACCTGGGTTTCGACCGCGCTGGCCATGCTGCTATTTTTCGGCGTGCTGCTCTTTCACCGCACCTACCGGTTGCCGTCGCTCGTGTTGCTGGTGGTCCTCCTGGGGGCGGGAGCTTACTACCTGCCACAGAGCTATCCCATTCAGGCGCGCCTCAGGCTGGGATCTGCGGGAGTGGTGGGAGTCGGGGATGACTGCCGGGTGGCCCTCTGGCAGTCAGCCATTCGGGTTTGGCGGGAGAATCGCTGGTGGGGGGTGGGGCCCGCGCACTATGATAGCCGTTTCCGTCAATTCCGGCCGCCGGAGATTCAGTTGCGGCCCGGCTGGGTGCACAATGATTACCTCAATGCGCTGGTTGAATGGGGGGTAGTGGGCACCGGGCTCGTGGCCTCGGCGTGGGTGTTGCTGGGCTTGGGGGTCCTAAAGACGTGGCCCTGCGTGCGGGGCAGACCCAGGGATATCGGGGGAGAAAGGCACAGCAACAGATTCGCCATCGTGCTCGGTGCGTCGCTTGGTTTGGCTGCCATTTTGGCTCATTCAGTAGTGGATTTCAACATGCACATTCCGGCCAACGCGATTTTGGCGATTTCGCTGATGGCGATGTTGAGCAGTTATCTCCGCTTTGCCACCGAAGGGTATTGGGTCACTTTGCAGATGTGGGGGAAAGCGTTGGCCAGCGTGGTAGTGGTGGCCGGAGTGGTTTACCTGGGACAGCAGGGCTGGCGGCATCGTGAGGAGTATGTCTGGCTGCAGCGCGCTGCCGTCGCGCCAAACTTCTCGCCCGCGCAGGCCGACTGCTTGAAGAACGCATTCACGGTGGAACCGATGAACTCGGAAACCGCCTTTGCCATTGGAGAGACGTATCGCGTCCAATCCTCGGAGGGCGGCGATAATTACGAGGAATTGGCGAAACAGGCGATGCAGTGGTTCGGGCGGAGCATTAAGCTCAATCCGTGGGGAGGGGATGGGTATTTGCGCTACGGCTGGTGCCTGGACTGGCTTGGGCGCACTGCCGAGTCACTGCCATCCTTTGACCGCGCGGCGGAGCTCGATCCGAATGGGTATTTCGTGGCGGCCAATATTGGGTTGCATTATGTCCAAGCGGAGGACTTTGCCGCCGCCAGGTCCTGGTTTGAACGCTCGCTCCGCCTGGAGGGAGAGAATAATTTCATCGCCCGGAATTACCTGCCAATCGTGCAGAGCAGATTGCGGGAGGCGACCACCAACGAAATGAGTGCCAAACTCACCTTTCCGACACGCTGAGTGCGATTTGGTCCGAGTTTTGCGGCCTGACCAACGCGATGAGCACTGTTTTGGGCCAGTTTTGGCCAAATCTGAGGGATGGGAGGGCGCCTAAATACATGCAAATATTCCGTTGACAACCCCCCTCGAAACTTTAGAATGATAGCGACACTATCACTAGTTCACTAACCATCAGTAAATATGAAAGAAACTCGAAGTTTACTAAACGGCTTGGTTGGGTGCGGAGTTGCGCTCGCGATGGTCTGCACTCTTGCGGCGCAGACAGTTAACCAGGGTGCTGCGAAGGTCGTTCGCCTCAAAGGTGCTGCCCGATATGTCGGCGGCTCAATGGACGGGAAGTTGCTTAAACTCGGCGATGTCGTCAAACCCGGCACCGTCATTCAAACGGCGGGCAAGTCCAGCGTCGATCTCGTCTTGGGCGATGGCTCGGCACCGGTGGCTCGCCCGGTCCCTGGTGAAATGATTACCTACCACCCTACCGCCGATCAGAATCTCGTTCGGCTGTGGGAGAACACACTGCTGAGCATTGACAAACTGACCTTTACCGAGACCGGCGCGGATGTGGTGACGGAGACGCAACTGGATTTGAAGGCGGGCCACATCTTCGGAATGGTGAAAAAGATGTCCGCCGCGTCGAAGTATGAGGTGAAAATCCCGAATGGTGTCGCGGGCATCCGCGGAACGATCTATGACATTAGCGCAGAGGGGCTGATCAAGGTGTTGACGGGCTCGGTCGTGCTGGCCTATGTCGGTCCTGATGGCACAGTAGTGACGCAAGTCATCATGGGCCTCCAGCAGTTCGATGCTCGCACTGGTGTGCTGATGCAGTTGCCGGATACCGATAAGACGGGAATGGGGCGCTTGGTGAAACAGTTGCCCGTAGCGGTCACCGCGACGGCCACGTCGCGTCTTGTTGATAGGCCATTGTTCGTCTCTCCGCACTAGCCGCCGGGTGGCCGACTGACAGCCGGGCTAATCAGTTTCTGCAACCAGAGCAGCCTTGTGTTGCTCTGGTTTTTTTGTTTACTTCCTTCCAGTGAAGCGGCAGCCCGTCAAGCGCATCCCTGTTCTGATTGCTTTGGGCGTCATCGTGCTCGTCAGTCTCACGCAATGGCGGCATTTTGCCTTCCTCGACAGCCTGGAGCGGATGACCTATGACCTGCGCGCTCGCAGAGCGCTGCAGTATGCGCCGACTGTCGCGACAAACCTCGGCTTCGTTTTCATCGATGATGCCAGCATTGCGTTTGTTCGCACTAACCGGACCCTCGGCTACCGGTTCGGGTTGTATTGGCCCCGGCAGGTTTATGGCCGATTAGTCGAGGAACTGGCCGCGCAAGGCGCGCGCGCGGTCGCCCTCGACATCATTTTCGGCGAACTGCGCCCCGATCCACTGGTGCGCATGGCCGACACGACCTTTCTGGAATCGGATGATTTCTTCGCGCTCCAAATGCGGCGCGCAAACAACGTTATCCTCGCTGTGCCGCCAGACCTGACCCTGCCGCCGCTGTTCATGACCAATGCGCTTGCCCTGGGTGACATTTCGACGCACAAGGACTATCCGGAGGGGGTTTTGCGGCGGGCGCAGGCCTTTCGAGTATGCCGCAAATGGCATTTCGCCTTCCGACAAGTGGAAGCGGACTCGGAGTTCGGGGTCGATTTACGCCAAGCACGGATAGAACCCCGACAAGTGGTCTTGCCTCGCCACGGCGGCAACGACATCAAAGTGCCGCTCGATGGAGAGGGCAACTTTGATTTGGCGGATTTTGGCGGTGAGAATCTCCCGCCCGGTGTGGCACGCAAAGAGAAGCCGTTCACGGAGGAGCGTTTGTGGCACATGGGGGTGGTGCTGGCCGCCCAGGAACTACAGCTCGATCTAGCCAAAGCCGAGGTTGACCTCAAAAAGGGACGGATCACGTTGCGCGGCGCTGGCGGCGTGGAACGGGTCATCCCTGTCGACGCCGATGGTTACTTCTACATTGACTGGTGTTTGCCCCCGAACCATCCGGCACTGACGCAGGAAGCCATTCAAGGGCTTCTCTGGCAGGACCGTCTGCGCCTGGACGGACGGACGAATGAACTGAAGAATCTCTGGAACGGCAAACTGGTCGTGGTCGGCTCCAGCGCCACGGGCAACGATCTGACCGATCGTGGCGCCACGCCGCTTAAGCCGGACACGTTGCTGGTGAGCCAACACTGGAACGTAGCGAACTCAATTATCACCGGGCGATTCATCCATCTGCCGCCACTCGCGGTCGAGTTGGCATTGATTGTACTGCTAAGCACCGTGACGGCGCTCCTGACTTGGAAGTTGCGTGTCCTAGCGGCGTCCGGATTGGTGGCGCTTTTGGTAGCGGGTTACGTTGTGTTGGCTTTCGTCCTCTACGTGCAGTTCCGCTACTGGGTGCCTCTGGTCTTGCCCGTGGTCGGCGCCTTGCTGATGACACACGTCTGCCTGGTTACGTGGCGTGTGGTTTTCGAGCAAGCCGAGCGCCAGCGGGTGAAGTCTGTTTTCTCGAAGATGGTGTCGCCACAAATCGTAAATGAATTGCTGGCCGCCGAGACGCTTTCACTCGGCGGCGCTCGGCGGGAGATCACCGTGTTCTTTGCAGATGTTCGCGGGTTCACGGACTTCACCGATACCAGCCAGGAGGACGTCGCTGAACTTGTGCGGAACCAGAATCTGACCGGCGAAGCGGCGGAGGCCTGCTTCGATGAGCGGGCAAAAGAAACCCTCAACACGGTCAACCTGTATCTGGGGGTGGTAGCCGACACGGTGATAAAGATGGACGGCACCCTGGACAAATTCATTGGCGATTGCGTGATGGCATTTTGGGGCGCGCCGACGCCCAATTCCAAACACGCGCTGGCATGTGTGCGCGCGGCGATCGAGGTGCAACAGGCAGTTTATCAGTTGAACCGGCAACGCTCGGCGGAGAACAGGAAGCGCGAGCTCGAGAATTTGGCCCGCGTTACCGGCATGTTGCCGAAGCCCATGCTGCCGATTCTGCTCTTGGGCAGCGGCATCAACACGGGAATGGCGACAGTCGGCTTGATGGGCTCCGCAGCCGAGATGCAGAATTACACTGTCTTCGGGCGCGAGGTGAATCTGGCTAGCCGCTTGGAGAGCGTTTCGGGCCGGGGTCGTATTCTCATCGGCCAAGCCACCTACGAGCAGTTGCTCCGCGACGATCCAGCCTTGGCCGCGACGTGCGTGGAGTTGCCGCCGCGTGATCTCAAAGGCTTCCGTGCCGCGGTGAAGGCCTATGAGGTGCCGTGGCGTCCACCCGGCGCGCCGCCGATCGAGGAGGAGTTCCCGATCCCGGCGGGCACTGACACCACCTCCGTCACCGGTTTTATTCAGCGCAGCGGCGCTTAACCTGCCAAGACGCAATCCGAAGCCGAGGTCTTCAGACTTTCAGACTTCTTTCTGCTCGTCATCTGTGGCGCGCTTGCTAGATTATATGTCATGCGCACGGCGATTTATCCGGGAAGTTTCGATCCCATCACGAACGGGCACCTGGATGTCCTCCAACGGGCGACCAAGTTGTTCGACCACGTGATTGTGGCGGTGGCCAAGAGCGATAGCAAACACCCGCTCTTTACGCTGGAAGAGCGCGTGCAGATGGTCGCGCGCGCGATCCGGCACCTGCCCAACGTGGAGGCTGATTCGTTCGAGGGGTTGCTGGTGGCCTATGTGGAAAGCCGCTCCTCTCAGGCTGTCGTGCGCGGTTTGCGGGCGGTGTCCGACTTTGAATTTGAATTTCAGTTGGCTTTGATGAATCGTAAACTGAACGAACGAATCGAAACCATTTTTATGATGCCGAAGGACACTTACACTTTTCTCAGTTCGCGGATTGTGAAAGAGATGGCGCAATTGGGAGGTGATGTCAGCGCGTTTGTGCCGGCACACGTGCGGACGGCCCTGGTTGGCAAGTTCGGCCCGAAACCGGCTTAGTTGGGAGCATTATGCCGTTGGCCGTAAATCTGCGCCACCTGGAGGCGGATAACATCCGTCTGGAAGGCAAGTTGCCCGTGAAGGAACTGGACATCGACACGCACGACGAGGTCATCCAGGTCAGCCAACCGCTGGAGCATGATTTAGAGGTGCAGAAGCTCGAAGACGGCCTTCTCGTGCAAGGCCATTTGCATTTGATCCTGGAATGCCTGTGCGTTCGCTGCCTCAAGCCTTTCCAACATCGCCTCGAACTTGACAACTGGGCCTGCCATTTGCCATTGGAAGGCGAGGATTGCGTGGTCGTAGTTAACGACTGTGTGGACTTGACGCCTTATGTGCGGGAAGATATTCTGTTGGAGTTTCCGCGACATCCGTTGTGCAACCCGGAATGTCGTGGTTTGCCAAATACGTCTATTGGCAAACCAAGAAACAGCAGCGGCACCGGCAAGACCGAAGTGGGTTTGTCGGCGTGGGCCGAATTAAACAAACTGAAACTTTAAAGAATTATGGGTGTCCCCAAGCGAAAACCGTCGCGAAGTCGTCAACGCATGCGTCGCGCGTATAACAGCGTGCTAACCCTGCCTCAACTCAGTGTCTGTCCCCAGTGTGCCGCCCCGTACGTGCCACATCGGGTTTGCCCCGCCTGCGGCTACTACAAGGGGCGCCAAGTCATCACCGTGACCGCCGGAGCCTGAGGGTTCCAAGACGCGGAGCGCGTTTCGCCGCTTCCGGTCCGTTTATGCGAATCGCAGTGGATGTCATGGGTGGCGACCACGGATGCGGAGTGGTCATCGAGGGCGCCAAACGGGCCTTGCAATCCGACCAGCGAATTACCGCTCTCTATCTGGTCGGCAACCGCAGCGAAATCCATGCCGCCCTGCCCCAGCGCGGGTTTCGCGACCATCGCGTGCGCGTCGTCCACGCCAGCGAGGTCTTAACGATGGCAGACAAGCCCGCTGCGGCGCTGCGGAAGAAAAAGGATTGCTCGATCGCCCGCGCCGTCGAATTGGTCCAGGAAGGCAAGGTCGATGCAGTGGTTTCTCCCGGCAATACCGGCGGGATCTTCGCCGCCGCGACTTTCAAGCTGGGCCGAATTCCCGGCGTTGACCGGGGTGCCATTCTCACGGTCATCCCCACGCCGGACAATGAATTCGTCCTCCTCGATTCCGGCGCCAACATTGAGTGCAAACCACTCCACCTGGCGCATTACGCTGTCATGGGCAGCATCTACTCCCGGGAGATTCTAGGCTACAAGAATCCCCGCGTCGGCATCCTGAGCATTGGCACGGAAGACACCAAAGGCAATGAGTTGACGCTGGAAGCATTCAAACTCTGCAAGCTGCTTGACCTGAATTTCATCGGCAACGTGGAAGGCCATGATTTGTTTAAGAACCATGTGGATGTGGTCATTTGCGACGGATTCGTGGGCAACATCGTTTTGAAAACCTGCGAGAGCCTGGCTTCCGCCATGTTTTCAATGCTCAAACGCGAGCTGACCGCCAATCCCCGACGCCAGCTTGGCGCGTTGCTCGCCCAAAACGCATTCCGCACGATCAAACGCCGCATGGATCCCGAAGGTTTTGGAGGGGCACCCCTCCTTGGCTTCAATGGCACGGTGATGAAAGCCCACGGCTCCGCCCGCGAACGCGCCATCGCCAACGCCATCCGCGTCACCAGCGAGAACATTCAGCATCACGTGAACCAAACCATCGCTCACGAGATCGCCCGGGCAAATGAACACCTGCTTGCCGACGAAACAGTTGCCGCGGCCGTCCTGTCGCAGAACTAGCCTGGCTATGTCCGTTCAGGAATCAGGAGCCAGGGGGCGGGGGGGATTCCGGCTCCGGGCTGTCTCATCATGTCTCACGCCTCATATCCTCCAACCCTCAACCTTTAACCAAATGACGCCGGTGCTAGAATGAGTCCATTCCCCATTGCCAAGTTCAAGAACCCGCGGGCCAAGTATAACTTCCAGGGCCGAACCTGCTCCATTAGCGGCGTGGGCTCCTATGTCCCCGAGCGAATCCTCACCAATGCCGAACTGGGAAGAATGGTGGACACCTCCGATGAATGGATCACTACGCGCACGGGCATCAAAGAACGCCGGCTCGCCGCCAAGAACGAATTCACCTCGGACCTGGCGGCACAAGCCGCTCTTCGCGCCATGCATCGCGCCGGCGTTACTCCGGAGCAGATCGAACTCATCATCGTGGCCACGATTACTCCGGACATGCCCTTTCCTTCAACCGCCTGCCTGGTACAGCGGAAAATCGGCGCGCATCGCGCCGCGGCCTTCGATCTGGAGGCGGCCTGTTCGGGCTTTATTTACGGACTGGAGATCGCGCAGCAGTTCATCATGTCGCGCACGTACGACACCGTGTTGGTCATCGGCGCGGAAAAGCTCTCTTCGATTGTTGATTGGAAGGACCGCAACACCTGCGTGCTCTTCGGCGACGGCGCAGGAGCCGCTATCCTGCAGAATCGCCCCAACGCGCATGGTTTGCTGACGGCGGTGATGGGCGCCGATGGCCGAAAAGCGGACTTGCTTTTCATGGCTGGCGGCGGCAGCCGTTGCCCGGCGACTGCGGAATCAGTCGCCTCAGGCATGCATTACCTCCGCATGGAAGGCAAAGAGGCGTTCAAGAACGCGGTGCAAGCGATGCAGACTGCCGCGCAGGAAGCATTGCGGCGCTGTGAAATCGATATCTCGCGCATCAAATGCATCATCCCTCACCAGGCCAATCGTCGCATCATCGATGCCGTTGCCGAACGCCTCGGCGCCAAACCCGAGCAACTCTTCGTCAACCTCCACAAGTACGGAAACACCTCCGCCGCTTCCGTGGCCATTGCCCTGGACGAGGCTGTTGCATCCGGCCGTATTCAACGGGGCGACTTGATTCTGATGGTGGTCTTCGGGGCAGGCTTGACGTGGGGCGCGGCAGTCATTGAATGGTGAACGCTTATGCTTTTATTTGGAACACCTAATTTGACGAATTTGCAATACATGTTAGTCTGATGGTGCTGTATGAGCGCGAGAAGAATTGAAAGTACCGGTTCGTTGCAACAAGTCACTGTTGAGGCGCGGCAAACCCGCTTAGCCCTCTCACCCGACTCGGTGATCATCCACAAGGATGGCATAGAGTTTCGCAGCGCGACGCCCTTCGCCGAGTGGACGGAGATGACGATGACCCTGCAATCGCCGGGCGACGGCGGCAAGGTCCACTGTTCGGGCGTCGTAATCTCCTGCACTGGCAACAAGCATGCCGGCTATCATGTCTCAATGGTTCTCACCGGCCTTTCAAAGCAAGCGCAAGAGCGCCTGACCACGATCGCCTTTGCGCAGTTGGAGTAGCGCTCTTTGTGGGCGACTGGGTGATCGCTCAGCTTTGGCTGTTCTGGCTCGCTCCGATCTTCGGCGGCGTGCTAGGGAGCAGTGGTCTATTGGTTCATCGCCACGGAAGAGCCGTCCTCTCGCAACCAACGAGTTAGATCAGGAGAGGTCGAAACGGTCGAGGTTCATGACTTTGTTCCACACCGCTATGAAGTCGTGCAGAAACTTCTCCTGGGAGTCCTCACATCCATAGACTTCCGCCAAGGCCCGGAGTTGGGAGTTCGAACCGAATATTAGGTCAACACGGGTGCCGGTCCACTTGAGTGCGCCCGTTGCGCGATCGCGACCCTCGAATACGTCATT
>Ga0182014_10007692_pt1 | contig 11219 bp, 7 predicted proteins | sample 612S2DmetaG_FD_120489 | JGI IMG/M metagenome (GOLD analysis project Ga0182014, IMG submission 120489) | Permafrost microbial communities from Stordalen Mire, Sweden - 612S2D metaG | ecosystem: Environmental > Terrestrial > Soil > Wetlands > Permafrost | place: Sweden: Stordalen | collected... | reverse complement strand
GCCCCTGCGGGCACGCTGCCCGGAGTCTCGTCCTTCCAGATTCAAATCGCCGATTACGACATCTTGACCGCCGGCGACCGGCCCGACGTGCTCGTCGCTATGAACCCGGCAGCGCTCAAGGCCAACATCGGAGACTTGCCGCGGGGCGGCATGGTGATCGCGAATGCCGACGAATTCACCAAACGGAACCTGACGAAGGTGGGGTACATAACCAACCCGCTGGAGTCCGACGAGTTGGCCGACTACGTCGTGCACTCCGTCGCGATGACCACGCTGACGCTGGGGGCTGTCGAGTCCATCGGCGCGTCGAAGAAAGACGGCCAGCGCGCCAAGAACATGTTCGCGCTGGGCCTGCTGTCCTGGATGTACGGGCGGCCGATCGAGACCAGTGAGACCTTCATCAGGGAGAAGTTCGCCCGTAAGCCCGACATCGCCGAGGCCAACGTCCTCGCCCTCAAGGCCGGCTGGAACTACGGCGAAACCACCGAGGCTTTCGGTACCACCTACGAGGTATCCCGGGCGACGTTGCCGACCGGGGAATATCGGCAGATCTCGGGCAACACCGCGCTGTCCTACGGCATCATCGCGGCCGGTCAGCTGGCCGGCATCCAGGTGGTACTCGGCAGTTATCCGATCACGCCCGCGTCGGACATCTTGCACGAGCTGTCCAAGCACAAGAACTTCAATGTGATCACCTTCCAGGCGGAAGATGAGATCAGTGGCATCTGTGCCGCGTTGGGCGCCTCCTACGGTGGTGCGCTGGGCGTCACCAGCACGTCGGGGCCGGGTATTTCACTGAAGTCAGAAGCGATCGGGCTGGGCGTGATGACCGAACTGCCGTTGCTTGTCATCGACGTGCAGCGGGGCGGCCCGTCGACCGGCCTGCCCACCAAGACCGAGCAAGCCGACCTGCTGCAGGCACTTTACGGCCGCAACGGGGAGTCCCCGGTCGCGGTGCTGGCGCCCCGGTCGCCGTCCGACTGCTTTGACGTCGCGCTCGAGGCGGTGCGCATCGCGTTGTCGTATCACACACCGGTGATCGTGTTGTCCGACGGCGCCATCGCCAACGGCTCGGAGCCATGGCAAATCCCGGACGTCGGCGATCTGGCGCCCATCACGCACACCTTCGTCAAGTCGGGCGAGCCCTTCCAGCCCTATGCTCGCGACCCGGAGACCCTGGCTCGCCAGTTCGCCGTCCCGGGCACGCCCGGTCTGGAGCACCGCATCGGTGGCCTGGAATCCGCGAACGGGTCGGGAGCCATCTCCTACGAGCCGGTCAACCATGACCTGATGGTCCGGTTGCGTCAGGCCAAGATCGACGGCATCGAGGTGTCCGACCTGGAAGTCGACGACCCGACCGGAGACGCCGAGCTGCTGCTTATCGGGTGGGGCAGCTCGTACGGTCCGATCGGTGAGGCTTGCCGGCGGGCCCGGCGTAAGGGCATCAAGGTCGCACATGCCCATCTGCGCCACCTCAACCCGTTCCCGGCCAACCTGGGCGATGTGCTGCGGCGCTACCCGCAGGTCGTGGCGCCCGAAATGAACTTGGGCCAGCTGGCGCTGCTACTGCGCGGGAAGTTCCTGGTCGACGTACAGTCGGTAACAAAGGTGCAAGGTGCCGCGTTCCTGGCTGACGAGATTGGGCGCGTTATCCGCGCCGCGCTGGGCGGGACATTGGCGGAAATTGAGGACGACAAGACAACGGTCGCCCGAATGTCGGCGGCAACAGTTGGATCGGGAGCGCACGAATGACGACAAGCGCAATTGGCAATTTGGTGGGCACTGACCTAGGGCTGACGTCCGGGCCGACCAAAAACGACGGCGTGCCCACGGTGTCTGTTGGAGACCAGCCGCAGAAGGCCAAGCACTTCACCAGCGACCAAGAGGTCCGCTGGTGCCCCGGCTGCGGTGACTACGTCATCCTGAACACGATCCGCAACTTCTTGCCCGAGCTCGGCTTGCGCCGCGAGAACATCGTCTTCGTTAGCGGTATCGGTTGCTCCAGCCGGTTCCCGTACTACCTGGAGACCTACGGGTTCCACTCGATCCACGGCCGGGCGCCGGCCATCGCGACCGGTCTGGCACTGGCCCGCGAGGATCTGTCGGTGTGGGTGGTTACCGGCGACGGGGACGCTCTGTCGATCGGTGGCAATCACCTGATCCACACGCTGCGCCGCAACGTGAACATCACGATCCTGCTGTTCAACAACCGGATCTACGGTCTGACCAAGGGCCAGTATTCGCCGACCTCAGAGGTCGGCAAGGTCACCAAGTCGACGCCCATGGGATCGCTGGATCACCCGTTCAACCCGGTGTCGTTGGCGCTTGGTGCCGAGGCGACCTTCGTCGGTCGCGCACTGGACTCCGACCGCGCCGGGTTATCCGACGTGCTGCGCGCCGCCGCCGCGCATCGCGGCGCGTCCGTGGTGGAAATCCTGCAGGACTGCCCGATCTTCAACGATGGCTCGTTCGACGCGCTGCGCAAAGAGGACGCCGAGGACCGGGTGATCAACGTCCGGCACGGCGAACCAATTGTGTTCGGCGCCAACGGCCAATATTGCGTGGTCAAGTCCGGCTTCAGCCTCGAGGTGGCCAAGACCGCCGACGTCGCTGTCAACGAGATCGTCGTGCACGACGCGCACGCCGACGATTCGGCGTATGCCTTCGCGCTATCCCGGTTGTCGGACCAGAACCTCGAGCACACCGTGCTGGGGATCTTCCGCAACATCAGCCGGCCTACCTACGACGACGCGGCCCGTTCTCAGGTCGTCGCCGCCCAGTCGTCGAGACCGTTCGATAACGCCGCGCTGCAATCCCTGTTGCGCGGACGCGACACCTGGACCGTCGACTGAGGTGGTTGAGCGTATGCCTGATGCAGTGGGACAGGCCGGGGCACTGGCCGGAGTGATTCTCGTCGGGGGTCAATCGCGGCGGATGGGCCGCGACAAGGCCAGCTTGCCGGTTCCGGGGTCAGCTGGAGGATCCGGCGCCACGCTGGCGGAATTAGTGGCCGGTGTCGTCGCGCAGCGCTGCGAGCCGATTTTCGTGATGGCTGCCCCGGGGCAACCGGTTCCCGCGGTACAGGGTCGCGTCATCCGCGACGAGGTGCGGGGGCTGGGACCACTGTCGGCGACCGGGCGCGGACTGCGTGCGGCCGCTGAAGCGGGCGCGAAGTATGCGTTCGTCTGTGCCGTCGACATGCCGCTGCTGACCGTCGAACTGATCGACGAACTCATCCAGCTCGCCATCGAGACCAACGCCGAAGTGGTGTTGCCGTGGGACGGTCGCAGCCACTACCTGGCCGCGGTATACCGCACCGACCTGGCCGACCGCGTCGATGCATTGGTCGCTGCCGGCGAGTACAAAATGAGTGCCCTGATCGATGCTTCCGACTCTCAGCAGATCGTGCTGGCGGATTCCCGGCCCGTGACCAACGTCAATACGAACGCCGACCTGCGCGCACTGGTGCGGCCGGGCGCCTGAGCGTAGCCGCGCACTTACGGCCCGGTCGGCGAAGGCATAAGCACAATTTATTCATTTCTTCGCTGGAATTTCGAGTTCAATTATGGCGTTATTAGGCCATTCTTTTAATTTGCGCTGACCCGGGTTTCTAAGGGTCACGGAATTATCTTGATATTGGTATCAGCGTGCAGCAATGACTGTATGTTGTAATGCGTTGTGGCAGTGTCAATTTGGGACACTCGTGTGGCCTCGATTGGCCTCGGTCAAGTGTGGTCGCCGCTGGACCGGTTGTTTCACGGGGCCTCGGGCAAATTGCCTTTGCGCATCGCGAGTGATGTCACGACCGTCGCCGCATCCTGTTGCCGGCCGCGGCGATGGCCCGCCGTCACACCGCCCCCTGGGTCGCCGCGAAGCGTATGAAAACCGTTGGTGCATATATTTGTTCGGTGAAACGTGTTGGCCGCCTGAGGTTTCATCGCGGCTATCTGAGATCGTGAGTGTCTTACCGCAGGATTTCTCGGGGATGTTCCTAATTAGACTGGTGGACTGCATATTTCGATCGAGGCTCGAGACGGAACGCGATGCTCGTTTTGCGGCGCGTGCAGATCCGCGAAACTTGCTGTATTTTGTACATGCCGGTTCGGGCAAGTGTTGCCGGCCATGCGGTTGCGCATAGGCGGCAAATTGGTGATCCAGGCCGCAATATTAGCGTGATTTGACTCACAATTGTGCGGCGATCGCGAGGAGTCGACCTCGGACGAACACGCCGAGTTGACCTGCAACGACAATTAGTGGACCAGGCCGTTATTGGCTCGTTATCGTACCGAGATATGTCGTTTGTGAATATGACGAATGCGCTCCCGTCTCGTACGGTCCCTCTTAGCCCTCCAAACGGGGGCAACGCACAGTAAAGAAAACTCAATCCACGGACCCGCGTGTGAGCGGGGCTGCGGACGGCGACAGCCGCCGCGCAGGCGGGCACCAGCCCGTCGGGCAGAACGCCCCCCGCTGTTGTGCCAGAACGAGACGGCACACCCCAGAGCACCTCTTCGATACCGATCCGATCCGGACCGGTCGAACAAGGTACATCCCCCCACAGCTGTGGGTTGCTTTGGCGCGCGCGCACCGCGAAAGGAACATAGTTGAAGAACGTCCGCAAGACGCTCATGCTCGCCGCGATCACGGGGACTCTCGTGACTTTGCCCACCGCCACCGCCAACGCGGAAACGATGGGCCTCGATCCGAATGTGGCCCCGAACGTTGCCTCCGCCGGGTCCGTCCCGGACGTCCCCCCAGCACCCGGCGCCCCAGCAGACGTTGCGCCCGTGCCGGCACCGGCCCCCGCGCCTGTCGGCTTCGACGCTCCGCCTCCGGCGCCGGACGCTCCGGCGCCTGCGCCGGTCGGCTTCGACCCGAACGTTGTCCCGGCACCGGGCGCGCCGCCTGCCGACGCGCCGCCCCCGGTCCACCGCGCATACAGCGTGAACTGGGACGCCATCGCGACGTGCGAATCGGGTGGCAACTGGGGCATCAGCACCGGTAACGGCTACTCCGGCGGCCTGCAGTTCACGCCAAGCACTTGGCGCGCCAACGGCGGCTCGGGCTCCCCGAACGGCGCCAGCCGCGACGAGCAGATCCGGGTTGCCGAGAACGTGCTGCACTCGCAGGGCATCGGTGCGTGGCCGGTCTGCGGCCGACGCGGCTGACGACCTCTTACTAGCGATAGGGAATGCCGGGCCGAGGGGGCCCGGCATTCCCTATCTGTCTTGCGGCGTCCAGACTGAAATCGTGGCGGCGAAACTGCGCACAGATCGCGTTCACGCCGCAGCACGCCCTGGATGCAGTCTCGGTGCAACGGCCTGACTGCGGGTAGCGTCGGGACGGTGACCGCGACGCCGCGAGAATTCGACATCGTCTTGTATGGCGCGACCGGATTCGTGGGGAAGCTGACCGCCGAGTATCTGGCCCAGGCCGGGAAAGACGTGCGGGTCGCGCTGGCCGGCCGGTCAACCGAGCGTCTGCTCGCCGTCCGCGATTCCCTCGGTGAATCCGCGCAGTCCTGGCCGGTGCTGGCCGTCGACGCGTCGTCGCCGTCGACACTGAACGACATGGCCGCGCGGACACAAGTCGTCGTCACCACGGTCGGGCCTTACGCCCGTTATGGGTTGCCGCTGGTGGCCGCCTGCGCCGCGGCCGGGACCGATTATGCCGACCTCACCGGTGAGGCGAACTTCATCCGCGAGTCCATCGACCTCTATCACAAGCAGGCCGCCGACACCGGCGCCCGGATTGTGCATTCCTGCGGATTCGATTCCATCCCTTCGGATCTGAGCGTGTATGCGCTGTACCGGGCGGCGCGAGACGACGGCGCCGGCGAACTGGCCGACACCGACTTCGTCGTCCGCTCCTTCTCTGGCGGGGTATCCGGGGGCACCGTCGCTTCGTTGATCGGTGTGCTGGACGCCGCCTCGGGCGATCCCGACCTGCGCCGCGACCTTGCCGACCCGTACACGCTCAGCACCGACCGCGGCGCCGAACCCGAGCTGGGCCGGCAGCCCGATATGCCCTGGGGGCGTGGCAGTCAGATTGCGCCGGAACTGGCCGGCATCTGGACGGGCGGCTTCATGATGGCACCGATCAACACCCGAGTCGTGCGCCGCAGCAACGCCTTGCTGGACTGGGCTTACGGCCGCCAATTCCGATACAGCGAACACATGAGCCTGGGTTCGTCACCGGTGGCGCCACTGGCGTCGGCCGTCATGTCGCGGGTCGGGAACGCAACGAATGAACTGGGCGGCCGTTACTTCCGGCTGCTGCCGCGCCGGCTGGTGGACTGGGTGGCCCCCAAACCCGGCAGCGGCCCCAGCGCGGCCGCGCGCGAGCGTGGTTACTACCGCATCGAGACTTACGCCAGCACAACGAGCGGCGCCCGCTACGTGGCACGGATGGAGCAGCAGGGCGACCCTGGTTACAAGGCGACCTCGGTGTTGCTCGGCGAGTGCGGATTTGCACTCGCCGCCGACCGCGAAAAGCTCTCTGACCTGCGGGGCGTGCTCACCCCGGCCGCCGCCATGGGCGACGCACTGCTGGCGAGGTTCCCGGCCGCCGGGGTGTCATTGCGGACCGAACGGCTGAACTGACCTGGACACCTGACTCCTGCTGAGATTAAGGCTGACGCGGAGATCGCAGGGGACTAATGTCGTAACGGCTTGCCTCAATACGTGCACCAACGAGAAGCAGCGACGAAAACATTCCAGCGACGAAGGTGGACACACCGATGGCCGGTCTCGACGACCTCTACGCCCAGATTCCTACATCCGAGATTGCCAACAAGCTCGGCGCCGACCAAGGCGAGGTCGCCAGCGCCATTCGCACGTTGGTGCCGGTGCTGCTTGGCGGCCTGCAGCACAACGCGCAAGATCCCGAGGACGCCAGCAAGATCGCATCCGCCGCGAACGAGCACGCCGCAAGCGGCCTACTGGACGCCGACGGTGTCGGTCACGTGAACGAGGACGAAGGGCATCAGGCGATTTCGGCGCTGTTCGGCGGCCAGGACTCGGATCAGGTTGCCGCGGCGCTGGCCGGTGGCGGTGGCGGCAATAGCGGGCTGCTCAAGCAGTTGATGCCGATCCTGCTCCCGATCGTGTTGGCGTACGTCGGCAAACAGCTCAGTGGCGGCGGGGGCGCGGCCCCGCAAAAAGAGGCGGCCTCCGGCGGCGGCCTGGGTGACGTGCTGGGCAGCATCCTCGGTGGTGGCTCCTCCAACAACAACGCCCTCGGCAGCATCCTCGGCAGCGTGCTGGGCGGCAAGGGCGGCGGACTTGGCGACGTCCTCGGCGGCCTGCTCGGCGGCAAGAAGTAGCCCAGCGCGGCACCCCACGCCGAGAGTTCACCGTCAGTTCTCGGATGGTTTCGATTGCGTCGAGGGAGGGATGCCCCGACCGCACCAAGATTCAGTAGGCGCCCGCGCCCGAGTTGGCGATGGGCCGAAAATCGATGTCGGGCGCCAACCGCCCGAACCAAATGATGATGAGAGGGAAATGCAATGGCAGACACTGCTAACGAAGGACAGAAGCTTACGCCGGGGGAGTCGCTCACCTCGGAGAATGGCGCTTACACCCTGACGCTGCAAGAAGACGGCAATCTGGTGCTGGCCGCGCGCGGCGAGCCCCGCTGGTCCACGCAGACCAACGGCCAGAGTGTAGTGCGTGCCGAAGTGCAGAAGGACGGTAACTTCGTGCTCTACACATCGGACAAGCCGGTGTGGCACACCAACACAAAGGGCCGCAAGAACGTCAGGCTGGTAGTCCAGGACGACGGCAACCTGGTGCTCTACGCCGCCAACGGGGCAGCATGGTCGACGCACACGGAGTCGGACGCCCCGCCGCCGCCCTTGGTCGAGCCCGAAGAAGCGGCTCCAGAGGGCATTCAGGAGGAAACCGGCGGCGCGCGGACCTACACCGTGGTCTCAGGCGACACGCTGTGGGCCATCGCGGAGCAATTCCTCGGTGACGGCAACAAGTACCAGGAGATCGCCACTGCAAGCGGCATCGCCAACCCTGACCACATCGAACCGGGTCAAATCCTCACCATTCCCTGATCTGGTCCCTGATCCGGGCTAGTCCGGAACTAGCGAACCGCCGCCTGCACGCTCGGGCGATTACACGCGGGCAGGCGGCGGTTCCTAGAATTGACCGGTGACCGTCACCCGTAGCTCCGCCGCCGACCTGCCCAAGTCGTGGGATCCAGTCGCGGCCGAGGGCGACATCTACCAGCAGTGGCTGGAGGCGGGCTACTTCACAGCGGACCCATCCAGCGACAAACCCGCATATTCGGTGGTGCTACCACCACCGAACGTCACCGGCAGCCTGCACATGGGGCACGCGCTGGAACACACCATGATGGACGCCTTGACCCGCCGCAAGCGCATGCAGGGCTACGAGGTGCTGTGGCAGCCGGGCATGGACCACGCGGGCATCGCTACCCAGAGCTTGGTGGAACGCCAGCTTGCGGTCGACGGCAAGACCAAGGAGGACCTGGGCCGCGACCTATTCATCGAGAAGGTCTGGGACTGGAAGCGGGAGTCCGGCGGTGCGATCGGCGGCCAGATGCGCCGGCTCGGGGACGGCGTGGACTGGAGCCGCGACCGGTTCACCATGGACGAGGGCCTATCGCGGGCGGTCCGGACGATCTTCAAGAGGCTCTACGACGCGGGCCTGATCTATCAGGCCGAGCGGCTGGTCAACTGGTCGCCGGTGCTCGAGACGGCGATCTCGGACCTCGAGGTCAACTACCAAGACGTCGACGGTGAGCTGGTGTCCTTCCGGTACGGCTCGCTGGAGGACGCGCAGCCCCACATCGTGGTGGCCACCACTCGGATCGAGACGATGCTGGGCGACACCGCGATCGCGGTCCATCCCGACGACGAGCGCTACCGCCATCTGGTCGGTACCAGCCTGCCGCACCCGTTCGTGGACAGGTCGATGGCTATCGTCGCCGACGAGCACGTGGACCCCGAATTCGGCACCGGCGCCGTCAAGGTCACGCCCGCACACGACCCGAACGACTTCGAGATCGGTGTGCGACACCAGCTGCCGATGATCTCCATCCTGGATACCAAGGGCCGGATCGTCGACACCGGAACGCAATTCGACGGCATGGACCGCTTCGAGGCTCGCGTCGCGGTGCGCGAGGCGTTGGCGGCGCAGGGCCGGGTCGTCGCGGAGAAGCGGCCCTACCAGCACAGCGTCGGACACTCAGAGCGTAGCGGCGAACCGATCGAGCCGCGGCTGTCGCTGCAATGGTGGGTGCGGGTGGAATCGCTGGCAAAGGCGGCCGGAGACGCGGTGCGCAACGGGGACACCGTGATTCACCCCGCCAGCCTCGAACCGCGCTGGTTCGGCTGGGTCGACGACATGCACGACTGGTGCATCTCGAGACAGCTGTGGTGGGGACACCGCATCCCGATCTGGTACGGGCCCAACGGAGAGCAGGTGTGCGTCGGCCCGGACGACACCCCTCCGGACGGCTGGGAACAGGATCCCGACGTGCTGGATACCTGGTTCTCGTCGGCGCTGTGGCCGTTCTCCACCATGGGCTGGCCGTCGCGCACACCGGAGCTGGAAAAGTTCTATCCGACAAGCGTTCTGGTGACCGGATACGACATTCTGTTCTTCTGGGTCGCTCGGATGATGATGTTCGGCACCTTCGTCGGCGGCGACGACGCCATCACGCTGGGCGGCCAACGCGGACCTCAGGTGCCGTTCACGGATGTGTTCCTACACGGGCTGATCCGCGACGAGTCGGGCCGCAAGATGAGCAAGTCCAAGGGCAACGTCATCGATCCGCTCGACTGGGTGGAGATGTTCGGGGCCGACGCGCTGCGGTTCACCCTGGCTCGAGGCGCCAGTCCCGGCGGCGATCTTGCGGTTGGCGAGGATGCCGTCCGTGCGTCGCGCAACTTCGTTACGAAGCTGTTCAATGCGACCCGGTTCGCGCTGCTCAACGGCGCGAGCCTGGCGCCGCTGCCTCATCTCACTGATCTGACCGACGCCGACCGGTGGATCCTGGGCCGGCTGGAACAAGTTCGCGCCGACGTTGATTCGGCCTTCGACAGTTACGAGTTCGGTCGGGGATGCGAGGCGCTCTACCACTTCGCGTGGGACGAATTCTGTGACTGGTACCTCGAGCTGGCCAAGTCGCAGCTCGCTGACGAATACCCGCACACCACCGCCGTGCTGGCCGCGGTGCTGGACACTTTGTTGCGGCTACTGCACCCGGTGATCCCGTTCATCACCGAGGCGCTCTGGCAGGCATTGGTGAATGGGGAGACCGGCGAGCAGTCGCTGGTGATCGCCGACTGGCCGACGGCGTCTGGAGACGGCATGGATTCGGTTGCCACACAGCGGATCACCGACATGCAGAAACTGGTGACCGAAGTCCGCCGGTTCCGCAGCGACCAGGGTCTGGTGGACCGGCAGAAGGTGCCGGCCCGGTTGACCGGCGTTGCAGACGCCGACCTGAGCGGCCAGGTGGGCGCCGCGACGTCGCTGGCCTGGCTTACCGCGCCTGGCCCGGACTTCCGCCCGTCGGCGTCGTTGGAAGTTCGGCTCGGCTCAAAAATGAACCGCACCGTCGTCGTCGAACTGGACACCTCCAGCACCATCGACGTGGCCGCTGAGCGCCGCCGCCTGGAAAAGGACTTGGCCGCAGCGCAAAAGGAACTGGCATCGACCGCCGCAAAGCTGGGCAACGCGGATTTTCTGGCCAAAGCCCCGGACGACGTCGTCGGCAAGATCCGGGACCGCCAGCAGGTGGCTCAGGAGGAATCCGACCGGATCAGCGCCAGGCTGGCTAGGCTGCAATGAGTTTCGATTTCCCCGATTGGTCTGACGAACTCGACCTGAATGGGCATGATGGGGTCGCCACCTCGGCTCCCACACCGGACGAGATCGCCTCCCTGTTACAGGTCGAGCATCTGCTGGACCAACGCTGGCCGGAGACCCGCATCGAGCCGAGCCTCACCCGGATCAGCGCGTTGATGGACCTGCTCGGCTCGCCACAACTCGGTTACCCGGCAATCCACATCGCGGGCACCAACGGCAAGACCTCGGTGGCGCGGATGGTCGACGCCCTGGTGACCGCGCTGCAACAGCGGACCGGGCGGACCATCAGCCCCCACCTGCAGTCGGCGACCGAACGCATCGCGATCGACGGAAAGCCGATCAGCCCGGCTCAGTACGTGGCGACGTACCGGG
>Ga0182014_10007691_pt1 | contig 11219 bp, 6 predicted proteins | sample 612S2DmetaG_FD_120489 | JGI IMG/M metagenome (GOLD analysis project Ga0182014, IMG submission 120489) | Permafrost microbial communities from Stordalen Mire, Sweden - 612S2D metaG | ecosystem: Environmental > Terrestrial > Soil > Wetlands > Permafrost | place: Sweden: Stordalen | collected... | reverse complement strand
GTGCCCGAGCCGCTCACCGACGAACCCGAGTTCAGGTTGAGCGTCGCTCCCGAAGAGATATCGAGGGTGCCCGAGGAGAGTTGGACCGAACCGGTCGAGTTGACCACCAGGCTGCCGCCGTAGAGGGTGGCGGTCCCGGTCGAGCCCGGGTTGGCCACCAGGCTGCCGGCATTATCGAAAGTGGTGTTTACGTTAGAACCGTAAACTTCGGAGGAGGCGTACATGGTGACCGTGCCGTTGTTGGTCACGGTGGCCCCCGAGCTGATGTTGAGAGTCTCCGTGGCGTCGATCGTGGCCGTGCCGTCATTGACCACGACGCCACCGTTCACCGAGGTCGAGCCGGCGACGTCCCAGGTGGCGCCGCTGGCCACCGTGACCGTCCCCGGCCCTTCGAAGTTCCCACCGCTGGTGGTCATGGGCCCGGTGACTGTCAGCGACCCGGTCCCGGTGACCGAGCCCTGCACCACCAGGGGGCTGGCCAGGCTCTGGGTGCTTTCGACCCCGAGCGTGCCCTGATCGTCTAGGGTGCCCGAGCCGCTCACCGACGAACCGGAGTTCAGGTTGAGCGTCGCCGAGTAGATGTCGAGGGTGCCCGAGGAGAGCTGGACCGACCCGGTCGAGTTGACCACCAGGCTGCCGCCGCCGAGGGTGGCCGTCCCCGTCGAGCCCGGGTTGGCCACCAAGGTGCCGGCATTATCGAAAATGGTGTTTACGTTGGAACCGTAAACCTCCGACAACGCGTACAAGGTCATCGTTCCGTTATTGATCACCGTGGCCCCGGAATACATGCCCAAGGTGGCGGTGGCATCAACCGTTGCCGTGCCGTCGTTGACCACGATGCCGCCGCTCACCGAGGTCGTGCTGGAAGCTGGAACGTCCCATGTGGCGCCGCTGGCCACCGTGACCGTCCCCGGCCCTTCGAAGTTCCCACCGCTGGTGGTCATGGGCCCGGTGACTGTCAGCGACCCGGTCCCGGTGACCGAGCCCTGGATCACCAAGGGGCTGGCCAGGCTCTGGGTGCTTTTGACCCCCAGCGTGCCCTGATCGTCTAGGGTGCCCGAGCCGCTCACCGACGACCCGGAGTTCAAATTGAGCGTCGCCGAGTAGATGTCGAGGGTGCCCGAGGAGAGCTGGACCGAACCGGTCGAGTTGACCACCAGGTTGCCGCCGCCGAGGGTGGACGTCCCGATAGAGCCTGGGCTGATCACCAAGGTGCCGGTGTTGGCGAAGGTGCTCGTCGAGCCGTAGATCTCGGCGCTCGAGTGCATGGTCATCGTGCCGTTGTTGGTGACGGTGACCCCCGAGCCGACATTAAGAGTCTCAGTGGCGTCGACTGTCGCAGTGCCATCGTTGATGAGGCTGCCACCGTTCACCGAGGTCGAGCCGGCGACCTCCCAGGTGGCGCCGCTGGCCACCGTCACCGTCCCCGGCCCATTGAACGTCCCACCATTGGTGGTCATGGACCCGGTCACCGTCAACGCCCCCGTCCCGCTGAGAGAACCGTGGACGAGTAACGATCCCGCCGAAATCGAGCTCGCACCGCTCAGGGTCAGCGAGCCGTTGACATCGAGAGATCCTTGATTGTTCAAGGCCTTGATCGACGCCGAAGTCGACGAACCGAGATCGACCGGCAGGTTCGCCGCTCCGGCAGGGATGCACGCCTCGTCGCCGTAGCTCGGCACAGTTCCGTTCGACCAGTTCGACGCGGTGCTCCACGAGGAGTCGGTCGCACCTGTCCAGGTTTCAGTGCAGCCGGCAGAGCTGCTGTAGGTGTACACGTCCGCGGGCCCTGTCGTCGAGGTCCCATTCGAGGTGGTCACCGTGACGTCAACTGAACCAGCCGCTTCGGCCGGGCTGGTCGCCGTGATCTGTGAATCGCTGTTGACCGTGAACGACGGCGCCGCGACGGATCCGAACTTGACCGTCGACGCACCAGTGAAGCCTGACCCGTTGATCGTGACAGCCGTGCCCCCAACCGTCGTCCCTGACGTGGGATTGATAGAGGCGACCAGGGGCCCGGGCTGATACGTGAAGTGATCGGCGGCGCTCGCCGGAGAGGTCCCCCCGGGCCCTGTCACGGTCACGTCCACCGTGCCCGCAGACTGGGCCGGGCTCTCCGTCGTGATCTGCGTATCACTGTCGACCACGAACGACGACGCCGCGACACTGCCGAAATCGACCGCCGTTGCCCCCTCGAACCCCGAACCACTAATAGTCACATCCGTGCCACCAGACACCGGCCCAGACGCGGCACTCACACCAGACACAGTCGGGGCTGATGGAGATGACGCAGTCCATAGCGCCGTGCCAGAGACCGAATCGACGGTGAGAGTGCCGCTATCGGTGAGGGACAGGTAGGAGCCCGGGTTGCCGTTGGTCCCGGAGGCCCAGAGGGCGACGTCCGAGGAGCTGTAGACAACCAGGTTGCCGTCGCCCTGCATGACGGCGAAGGCGCCAGGTGAGCCGTTGGTGGCGCTGGCCCAGGTGGCGGTCCCGGTCAAGGTGTGCTCGACCAGGTTGCCGCCGCCCTGCATGGTGAGGCCGTAGGTGCCCGCGGGGGAGTTGAGCGACTGGCCAGCGGTGAGACTGGAGCCTGGCACGAGCTCCCCCGGCCCTGCCCAAAGTGGGGTTCCCGAGGGCGACAGGACGTTCAGCTGGCCGGCGTCGGTGAGGGAGAGGTAGGCGCCCGGGTTGCCGGAGGTGCCCGAGTTCCACACTGCTTGGGCGGAGGCGTTGTAAACGACGAAGTTGCCGTCGGATTGCATGACCGCCAAAGAGCCGTTGGGCTGAGTCCCTGCCGCCCACACCGGGGCGTTCGAAGAGTTGTACTCGACCAGGTTCCCGTCACCTTGCATTACCAAGCGGTAAGCGCCAGAGGTAGAGGTGACCGACTGCCCGGCGGAGAGCGTCGCGTTAGGCACGAGCTCACCGGGACCCGCCCACAACGGGGTATCGGTAGGAGAAACGATGCTCAATTGGCCCGTATCTAGGAGGCTGAGGTAGGCGCCCGGGTTGCCGGAGGTGCCCGAAGACCACACTGCCTGGGCGGAGGCGTTGTAGACGACGAAGTTGCCGTCGGATTGCACGACCGCCAGCGAGCCGTTCGGTTGGGTGCCGGCGGCCCACACGGCACTGCCCGAGGAGCTGTACTCGACGAGGTTGCCGTCACCTTGCATTACGAGGTGGTAGGCACCGGACGGGGAACTGAGGGACTGGCCGGCGCTAAGGCTGGCGTTCGGCACGAGCTCACCGGGACCCGCCCACAGGGGGGTACCGCCAGATGAGACCACGCTGAGCTGGCCGGTGTCGAGCAGGCTCAGGTAAGCGCCGGGGTTGCCCGCGGTATTGCTCGCCCACAGCGGAGAGCCGGAGGCGTTGTAGACGACGAAGTTGCCGTCGGATTGCATGACCGCCAGCGAGCCGTTCGGTTGGGTGCCCGCCGCCCACACGGCACTGCCCAAGGAGCTGTACTCGACGAGGTTGCCGTCACCCTGCATAACCAGCCGGTAGGCACCTGTCGGCGAGCTGAAGGACTGCCCTGCGCTGAGAGATGCGTTGGAAGCGAGAGACACCGGCTGGACCGGCCCGTTCAGCAAGGACCTCAGGTCGCCGGCCACGATTGCCGCTGCCGCGCCCACCCGCAGCCCAGCCTCGGGCCCCTCCCCGGTGCCCTGAACGCTCCCTACTACGGACGGTCCATCCAGGTGCACGAGCGGTTGGGCACCTGCGGCACTGGCACACCCAAGGGCAGCGACGACGCCTACAAGGGCCACCCTAAAACCGGCGAGGACCAACCTGTCACGCCAAAGCCTCGGTACCATCGGGCTTCACCTCGTTCTTGAAGGGCTTGTGGTTTGGAGAGACTTCGGACCGCGTCATCTCAAAAATCGGTAGGAACGATTCGGTCCAGCTCGTCCTTCGTCCCGTGGCTGACAAGCCAACTAAGCGGGCTGCGTGGAGAATAGCGCAAGATAGCTGCGGCTGCCCATTTTCAAGAGGATGCCAGTGGCGAATCTCCGAAAAGTGTGCGCAAACTATGACGACGAGTGGCAATTGTCCTACTCAGAGCGTCTTCGCTCGTCACAAATAAAAGATAAGCCTTACCAGATTTTGCTTAGAAGGGTAACCTAAGACTGAGACACTTTCAGTCAACTTTACTGGCCGAAAAGCGGTGTCGCAGGCTCGCGCGCTCAATGGAGCGCCCGTTCCAAGCACGAGAAGGTCGTTCGCGGGTTGATAGATGCCGGATGATGCTTTACGATGGCGAGAGACAGCGAACACCCAAGAGTGAAGGGAGCCTTGGGAGACCTTACTCGGTGTTCTCGCTAGAGATCCATGCGCTCATTATTAATCGCGCAAGCTCGAGTGAGCGCCTCGTTATAGAGTTATCTCGGATCGCACATTGAAAGGAGCAACCGTTGCGACCAGCGGCTTGGAAGGTTTTGTCAGTTGTAACCCTGAGCTTAGTCATACTATCCTCGCTGAGCACACCCAGCTATGCAGCAGGTGGTTATGGGCCAGGAGAGCCGGGACTGCCCGGGGTGCCAGGCGGTTTCGAAAGGGACGTCCGGATTGTAAAAACCATCGGGCTCTCAGGCGGCCAATTATCAACGACACTGGCCAATAAAGTTGGCATCAAGCTGACCGTGCCTCCCGCGGCGTTCGTCAGCCTCGTGCAGGTCGCCGTCACCGCGCCGCCCTTCTCCGAGTTGAGCAGCATGCTCCCCAAATTGGGGTTTAGGGCTTACAGCCCAGTGACTGGCTTCGGGCTGTTCTTTTCCAACCCGAACAACGGTAAGCCACTCAAGGGGAACTTCGCAAAACCCGTGACCGTCGTTCTACGTGGGCCCGATCTCGGCGTTCCGGGAGAGAAAGTCTTGGAACTGACCTCCGCCACCTCGGCAGAGGTGTTGGCGACAGTTCTGAGCAAGGGTACAGCCACCTTCTCGCTCCAAAGCGACCCGGACCTGCTCGTTGTCAACCCAATAAACCATCGTGGTCGACCAGTCAACCATCGTGGTCGATGAACGCCGGCACAGACGCCACTCTCAAGAGAAGGGATCGGCGGTGGGCGTTCCCGTCGACAGGGCCTCGCCGCAGTTGCAACCTCGACCACTGGGAGACAACGGCCCGCTGAAGGAGAATGGTGAGACGACAGGTCGAAACGCCGTGCACGCGGCGAGGCCGTGGAGGGCTGATCGACAGAGCAGTTACCAGTCAGTCAGCGTCACTTCGCTGGCAAGTGTCGTGGTCCTGCCCACTTACAACGAGATTGGAACGATCCTCGGGTCCCTCGACAAGCTCATGGCACTTGAGCTCAGCCCTGACGTCTTGGTCGTGGACGACTCGTCGCCCGACGGTACCGCGGACCTAGTTAGACGGTTTGCCGCGACCCAGCGTCCTGGGCGGGTCGCCCTCCTGCAACGGCCTTCGAAAGAAGGCCTTGGCTCCGCGTACCGAGACGCCTTCGCCCACGTACTGGCAACGGGCCGCTACGAGGTGGTGGTGCAGGCTGATGCCGACGGCTCTCATCCCTTCGGGCGGTTACCGGCGATGCTCAGTGCCGTCGCCCGTGGCGCTGACCTCGTGATCGGGTCCCGCTACTGCCCGGGAGGTGCCCTGAGTGGTGACTGGCCGCTCGGCCGACGAGTGTTATCACGTGCCGCCAATACGTATGCCAGGCACCTGCTCGGGCTACATATGGCCGACACGACAAGTGGCTACCGGGCTTGGCGGACGGCCCTACTGGAAAGGGTGCTAAAGGCAAGGACAGCAGGGGCCGACGGCTACTGCTACCAAGTGCAGATGCTCGATGCCGCCGTCCGGCTCGGGGCTGTTGTCGAGGAAGTCCCTATCTGCTTCGCTCAACGAAGCGCAGGCGTGTCCAAGCTTGACGTGCCCATGGTCGTCGAGGGCGCATGGGCCTGCCTCAGCATGCGGTTGGGGGCGGTCAAGGGGCCGTGAACCTGGCCCTGGGGCCAAAGTTGGCTAACAGAAGTTGGGCCGGAGGGCAGCCGAGGCTCGAGCGGGGCGAAGACGGTCACGTGGACGCCCTTGCGGTCGTCGATAGCCGCTGGAGAGGCCCGGCCCACCGCGTCACGACGGTGCTCGCGGCCTTCAGCCTCTTCGCGGCTTCCTTTGCGACGTGGCAAACAGTCGTCCAGGTTCCCGTCACTGGGGTGATCTCGGTGACCGGTTTCGCAGCCGAACTTGTGCTCGTTGTGGCGGCGTTGGTACTACCCGTCGACCGGCTGCGCCACGTCGACTTGGCCCTGATGCTCATAGGCCTCCTGGTGCTCACGGGCTGGGCCCTGTTCGCCATCTACATGCAACCCGGCTACGGCACCGACGAGGCAGCCTTCGTGCAGTACGGCGCGTCTGCGTTGCTACACGGCCACAACCCCTACCAGGCGAACTTAACGCCTGCACTGAGCGAGTTCAGGGTGCCAGTGCAGTACGCCACCTATTTGCTGGGCGGCGGAATCGTCCACTCCCTAGGGTACCCGGCTCTACCGGTCTTGGTCACCGCTCTGTTCATCCCTCTCACGGGGGGGGTGCAGTCAGTCATTATCGCGGACGTCCTAGCCTTGGGAGCCACCTGCGTGGTGACGTACTTCTTGCTTCCACGCACCTGGAGAGCCATGGCCGTTCTGTTGACGGTCGGTCTGCCGATCATGTTCGGGTACTCGGTCTCGGGGGTGACGGCTGTCCTGATGGGCCTCCCTCTGGTGGTGGTAGCTTGGCGGTGGACGGAAACCGGGTTGACAACGGTCGCGTACCCGGCCCACGGCCACCGCACGGAGGCAGGTCGGCTTGGGCGCGCCGGTACGGCTCGGGCGATCTGCCTCGGGTTGGCGGTTGCCACCCAGCAAATCGCCTGGTTCATTGCCCCGTTCGTTCTCATAGGCCTCTGGCGGCTCCGGCGAGAAGACGTTGGCAGGCGTCAGGCCTGCAGGGTCCTAAGACGCTTCCTCGGTTGGACCGCGGCAACGTTTATGGCGGTCAATCTGCCATTCATCCTATGGGCCCCGGGAGCTTGGCTGTCGGGCACGTTTTCGCCTGTCTTGCAACACGCGATCCCCTATGGGCAAGGGTTCATCGACGCTGCCATGTTCTTCAACTTGGGCGGGGGCGCTCTCGTGTTCTACACGATAACCGGCGTACTGGTTTACGTCGGGATCCTAATTGCCTATACTGCCCGGTTTGATCAGCTTGGCAGGGCTTGTTTCGTCCTCCCAGTGCTGGCTTTGTTTTTCACCACCCGGTCCTTGGCTGAGTATTTCATGACCCTGATCGTTGTGTGGACTGTTAGCCTCCTCACCACGAACTGGGAGCTGTTTAAGCATGTACCTCGGCTGTGGTGCGGCCAACGACCGCGTTTGAGGTTGCTCGCCTTGTTCGTCCCAGCCCTAGCTGCAGCCACCGTCGCCTTAGCGGTCCCATCCCCGCTGCGCTTGTCAGTCCTGTCAGTCCGTACCAACGGAGAACTAGAGGGCGTGTGGCGGTTTGAGGTCTCCGTCACCAATACTTCAAGTTACGGGTTGCGTCCTCAGTTCCAAGCTAATTACATGGGTCAGCCCACCACGTTCTTCGACCGGCTCAACGGGCCTGCCACCCTGGCGCCCGGCCAACATGCCGTCTACACGCTGGCTGCTCCCAACCGAGGCTCTATGCCTGGGATCATGACCCCGTTCGTGGTCGTAGCCACGACCGCTCACCCCGAGACAATCTCAGTGAGCCGACGTTTCATCCCTCAGCCGTACTCAGCCGACTTGGAGCCGGGTTACGTGGACCAGATTATCGCCAGCGACGGTTCGACCACGTTCCAGGTCTACCTTCGTTCTCCTTTCGGACGCCTGGTCTACAAAGCCGGCGTCCGGGTCGCCCTAGGGCAGATCATTTACGGACAGGAAGCGCTCATTGACGCACAAGCTTCGATCAACGGTCAGCCTGAAGGTAGGACGCCTGTTGACGCCTACACCAACTCCCAGGGCGTTGCGACTTTCCACATCAGCGACCCACAGCCACAGGACCAGCCGATCTACTTTCAAGCCTGGATCGACAGTTCCTATCCCTATGGTTACTCGGATATCGTCCCCGTGCTTTGGCACAATTGACGTGTGGACACGACAGTTCGGCCCCGCCAACCGGCCTCAGCTGTCAACCGCGGCCACCGTCGGTGACGGCAACGCGTAGGTCTCTCGCGCTAGTCGCGGGCGGCTTATGGAGACCTCTGGTAGCATCGACAAGCGCTGCGTACGAGGGAGCCTGACCTCCCAGATAGGGTGGCGCAGACCTGAGATCACCGCTACGAGCCTGGTTTGGCGGTATGGCGTTAGTTAGTTAGTGCAAGGGAGGTATGGGTTGTTGGCCGACATTTATCCCCAGCACGGTGGCGACACGCTGGCCCATGATGTCTCGTGCTCGCGTTGTCGCCACCGGTGCTGAAGCTGTCGGTGCTGATCTTTAGTTTAGTGTGTCGTTGCCGCGCCGGTGATCTCGAGCGTGGTCCAACGGGGTTCGACCCCGTCGTGGGCGAGGCGGCTCAGTACGTCCAAGAACATGGCGGCTGCGATGTTCTCGGAGCCCGGTTCGTAGTCGATGTCCACGCTGATGGTGACCCGCTGGAGGAGCACCTCGTCATCATTCACTCGGAGCTGGTCTCGGTAACGGCGGCTCGGGCCGCCTTGTTGTCGACGATGGATGCCCCGGCTGTCAACGGCCAGTTCAAAGTCCCCATTGGTGGCCAGGTAAAAGTCCCCACCCCATCGGGTGTTGGGACCTCCTTGCTTTGTGTCCCAGCGATTGAGCGCGCAGCCAAAGCCTGTCTCCTGGCACTACGACGCGCCCGACAAGCCAGTTCGACTGGAACGCTTGCACAGCGGGAGCGACATCTGGAACATCATCGAGGGCGCGGGCTCGTGACTGTTCCCCCAGATCGAGGAGCGAGACGGTTTCTCTGAAGAGGAATGCGACATTGCCGATGTGCTGTTAGATCGAACCGTCCAGTTGTTGCGTTCGCACCTGCGTTTGTCGCCGATGTCCGACCCGGGAGATCCTTGAGAACAGAGTGAAGGCCTTGTGCGAGCGCTGCTCAACGCCGGTCCAGCTACGCCCCTGAGCCTGCCCCCTATTCCGCCGGAATACCGCCTGAGGTAAGCCTGGCAGTGGCGGTGCTCAGGGCCTTGCGCCCTTCCCTGGGGGTGGCGGTCCCTCTCCCGGTCACGTTGCCGTCGGCGCCGGCGGGCGCAACCCCTCCGCTGCAAGCCTGCGCTCGACACGTTTCGCTGCGGGTTTCGCTCCCGGGGCACGCAGGACAGCTTCCCCCCTCCGTCGTCTCGCCGGCACTTGCGGGGTCATCAACCACCACACCCGGAAAGGACATCAGACCAAATGAGCACCCTCACCATCGCCGGCAACCTCACCGCTACCCCCGAGCTGCGCAACGTGAACGGCGGGCGGACGATCGTCAGCTTCTCGCTCGCCGAGAACCGGCGCTGGACAGACAAGGCAACCGGCGCCACCCAGGAGGCCGTCACCTACCTCGACGTGGCCGCCTGGGGCGTCATGGCCGAACACGTCGCCAAGAACCTGGGCACCGGGGGTCTCCTAAGCAGGGGCGCAATTTTCGTTGTTAAGCCGCCGGGCGACGTGCGAGGCCGTGACGCTCCGGACTCCTGTGGTACGCGTTCGAGTTCTACCGTTCCCAGGGCATGTCGTGTCGGGGCTCCCAGGGTTGCATGGACGCGATCGTCTCGACCGCCCTCCAGGGGAAGTGGTAATCGTAAACCGTGTAGTCGTAGCGGCCGGTGGCCCAGGCGGCCGTCGTGTGCTCGCCGTCTTGGGCCACGTCCACGAAGAGCCAGCCTGGCCCCGTAGGCATGCGTACCTGGTGGAGTTCGGTGATTATGGGAAGGGCGCGCTCCTGCCAGGTAAGGCCGGACCCCTCTCCGATGGCGAAGTGCCAGTCGCCGTCATCCCAGGAGACAGCCGGGACTGTCTCGGGCGACCCCGGGCCGCAAAGGAGAACCGGCTGACCGGCGATGTGAGCCGTCCTGGAGCCCTTGGGACAGGGGCCGACGGGGTTGTCTGTGGTGTCGGAGGCAAGCCAGGGCACGGCGGCGGTTGCGGCAGCCGCGTTGGGCTGAGAGATCCCACCGAAGCCGTCCTGTGTACCCCATATGTTCGACATGCGCACCCTGTTCATCCTGCGCTACCTGGCCGACCCCGAGCTGCAACGACGGGTCCACCGCCAACTCAACAAAGGCGAGAGCCTGCATGCCCTGCGCCGCCGGCTGCTCTACGCCAACGAAGGCCACATCCGCCGCCACCACCACGACGCCCAAACCGAACAAGCCCTCTGCCTCACCGTGGTCACCAACGCGGTGGTGACCTTCAACACCGTGTACCTCCAAGACACCCTCGACGTGCTACGAACAGAAGGGCACTTCGTCAACGACGGGGACGCCGCCCATCTCTCCCCGGCGCTCAGCGACCACATCAACATCCACGGCGCGCTCACCTTTGACGTCGAAAGGGAACTCGCCCGGACCGTACACCGGCCCCTCCGCAAACCGCACTCCCACCCGGCCACGACCTGACGTCGCCGCCTGGGAAGCAGCACGGTGAGCACGCGACGATCGTCGCACCCCACTAACAACGGAAATTGCGCCGATACTCAGACAACCCCAGGAATCCCCGTGATCATCCCCAGCCTGCCCCCGCACTCGTAGTATTCATTGAGCTCAGCAAGAAACTCCTCGGGTCCGATAAGTGGCGGTTCGTAAACCCACCCGAAGCCTGACAGATCGTTTAGGGACGCTCTCGGCATGGGATCGTGCTTCACAGGCCACGATAGAGCAGCAACCCGATCCCCGAGGTGGTCGAACACGCGGTCCCCATCACGTGGGCAGCTATGGCGGGGCGGCACCTGGGAGCTGCACCGCCGACCGCTGGCGGTGCCTACACGCTCGGGAACGTCGTAGGCATGTGCCAGACCTGCCACCGCAACACCAGGAGCCACGGAGCTGGGCGCCGCCCGTAGCTTTCTTCGTTGAACCCGACGACTGATGCATAAGCATTGTTATGCATCTGTAGTGGTAGGCTCCCCTGGCAATGGCCGAACGCAACAATGTGGGCGGCAAAAAGAAGCGTGCGAGCCCGGTTGATGAGCCTGTGGCACCACCGCCGGCACCCGACTCGGCCCTGGCCGGAGCCAG
>Ga0182014_10007690_pt1 | contig 11220 bp, 9 predicted proteins | sample 612S2DmetaG_FD_120489 | JGI IMG/M metagenome (GOLD analysis project Ga0182014, IMG submission 120489) | Permafrost microbial communities from Stordalen Mire, Sweden - 612S2D metaG | ecosystem: Environmental > Terrestrial > Soil > Wetlands > Permafrost | place: Sweden: Stordalen | collected... | reverse complement strand
GGGATCGAAGCGCCGTCGGCAATTTGCGTCTTCACCCGCACACGCTCGTTGCGCGGAAAAGAATAGAGGATCCACACGACGTCGAATTGCTTTTCGCGTTTCGGATAATGCACCGCGGTGATGTCGACGCAGTAGTCAAACTGCTCTTCGTCGCGCAGCAGGCGCAGGATGTCGGGGATGAGCGAGCGGTCCACGGCAAGGTAGTTCTGTCCAAGATAAGTCAGGGCGTCGAGGCCCGTGCCGTACTGGCTCTTATATTTTTCCACCATCGGCGAGGTCCACGGCAGCGGGACGGGACCGGCGGGCTTGGCCGGAGCCGCAGGTTTCGCGGGCGCGGCGGGCTTCGCGGGCGTCGCGGGCTTCGCAGGCTCGGCGGACACCGTGGCCGCGGGTTTTTCCGCCGTCGGCTTCTTCTCGCCTTCCGGGCCCCCAGACGGCCCGGTTATGGCCGGCTGAGGTTGGGGCGGCGGTGGTGGAGCAGGCGTTTTGACTTCCTCGGCCATCGTCGGGTCTATCGTTACAAAAGCCGCACAAGTATTAAGAAACTTTCACTTCTAACATCTGGTCGCGCCACCGTCAATGACCGTCGTCACAATGACCGTGAGCGCTTTGACCGGCGCGCTTTGATCTCCCGGAGAGACGCGGCTTGCCGCGTCTTTAACGGCACTGAATGCTAGTGTCGCGCCACTTGAAAACTTTCGACCAGGTCGCGGATGCGCAACGCGTCGGCCTTGCGATGGCCGTGACTGGTGATCGGATCGGTGCCTCCGGTCGACTCAATCAGGATGTCCGACCAGAGGATTCCCGTCGAAATCTTCACCGAAGCCACCTGGGAAATCGAAATGCTCTCCTCGCTGCTGCCGAACAGACGCCTCTTCACGCGGCTCACGCGCAGCGGGTTGACCACGATGCGCGTCGGAAACCACAGATTTCCCCTGGTCCAGCGGCTCGCGCTGAAGGTTTCATTGGAAGCAGCCGAATTTGGACCTGCCGAATTTTGACCGGACGAAGTTAAACCCATTCGAGCGCGCCCTTCTTCCAGATCCATACATAACCGACGATCAGAATGCCGAGAAAGACCAACATCTCGGTCAGCCCGAACATGCCGAGGGCCTTGAACTTCACCGCCCACGGGAACAGGAAAATCGTTTCCACGTCGAAGATCACGAACAATATGGCGATGATGTAAAAGCGGACAGTGTAGCGTCCGCGCGCGCTGTCGTAGGGATCGATGCCGCATTCGTAGGGCATCAGCTTCACGCGGTTGGGACTTTGCGTGCGGATGATTACGCAGATCCACAGCGTGAGGGGAATAAGGATGCCAACAACGGCGAGGAAGAGAAAAATGGGAACGTAATTTTGCGGCATGAGCCCTCGACGGATCGCGATAAAGGCAAAACGGAATACTAACGCCGAAGTGGCCCGGCTTCAAGGACGGACGAACATGCCGGGTATGAGGTGTCAGGTCTCGGATGTCAGAATATGAAGCAAATCACAGGCCCAGACCCAGCACCCGTGCAAGATGCGCCACGGCGCAGGCAAACGATCGTTTGCCGTTCTCTGTGTCATTTTTTCTTCTCCGCGTTTTTTTTCTCCACGGCAGTCTTGTTCTCCGAGCGCCGCTTGATTTCGGTGAGGCGGTGGCTGGCGCTGGAATCGAGATCGAGACCGTAGAACTTTTTCAGGTCGTGAATGCGCTTGAGATTTTCGGCGCTGAACGGAGTCTTGCCGTCGAAGGCGTGGAGCACGACGCCTTCGAGCAGGTCTCCCAGGGACATGTCGTGATATTCGGCGAGCGCCTTGAGGACTTTGAGGAGGCGTTTTTCCATGCGGACGCCGGTCTGGACACGTTCGATAAGGAGTTGCGATTCATTGATCATGGTACTAATGTACCATGGTACATCAATTCGCGCCGACTGGAAACGGGAGAGCGCCCAGGCAAAGCTTGGACGGGCACACCCTCGATGCCGCATGAGAAAATACCGAGGAGTTTGCGCAGGTCATACTGGGAGGTCGCGCTGCATGTGCCGGAATATCAAAGCCCTCTTCAATTTCGATCCGCCGGTCACCGACGAAGAGGTTCGAGCCGCTTCACTCCAGTTCGTCCGGAAAATTACCGGCTTTCACAAACCGTCGAAGGTCAACGAATCCGCGTTTCTGGCGGCGGTCGATGAAATCGCCGCCATCTCGGCGCGCCTTCTCCGTTCGCTCGACACCAGCGCGCCACCGAAGAATCGGGAAGAAGAAGCCGCCAAAGCGAAAGCTCGCGCCGCCGAGAGGTTCGGCGCTTGAGGGTCGCGATGCCGCGCAGTTTGTGGAGGCGCTCACCGAGTCGGACCGTCCACGAACTCCTGATAGCGCGGCAACATTTTATTGCGACAACTGTTCAATATTGGCCATTTCTGTGCATGGGTTCCGTGGCATTATCTCCGCCATGAAGAGGGAACTCAGCCCAAAACAGATACTCGCTATCCGGTGTCCGACTTGCGGTGCCGCCCCGGGGGAGAAGTGCGAGCTTAGTACCGGCCAGCCGCGCACTGAACCGCATCGCGACCGCCGATTGCTGGCCAAGGACTAAGGCAAAACCCGCACTGGCAGAGCAGTTCAGGATGCTGCCCACGCGCCTGACCATGCTCGGCACACATAACAAAGGCCGCCGCCTCCGCCAAACTCAATCCCCCCAGAACTCGGCATCCGTTGTCTACACGAAGGATCGTACCCTGCGCAGAGGAGCTTATAAGTCGTTTGTTTCCCGTGGACGGACCTCTCTTATTGCGGGCAAGCATATGTCCTAAAGCTTTTGAGCGAGGGTGCCGATAGGATAGACAAGCGGGAGTAGGCTACGGCTCCCGGGCAGGTGGAGCAATGACAATTGGTTCGATTTCAGCCGCTGGCCTCAGTCAAGATGTTCTCGCGTCAAGTAATTCCGGCGAATTACAGCAGGCATTGCAAACGCTACAAAACAGTCTTGGGTCAGGTGACCTGAATGGCGCCCAATCGGCATTCCAGACCGTCCAGAGGATAAGCCAACTCTCGTTGACCGTCCGTGGAAACAGCCAGTCGAGCGGTTCTCAACTCTCTACCGATCTGGCAGCGCTCGGAGGCGCGTTGAGTTCGGGCGACCTATCCACCGCCCAGTCTGCTTTTGCGACGGTTCAGAGCGATTTGAAAAACTCTTCCTCGCCGTCGCAGACAATCGAGACCAGCGTCGCATCTCAATCCGTGCAGTTGGTCCAGGAACTGCTCAGCACGGTGAACTCGACTAGTTCTTCTGCCAGCCCCTCCGACAGCGCGAATTCCGTGTTAGAGACGGTATATGGACAAGGCAGCCTCAACGTCTACGGATAGAGCCTGATGAGACTTGAATTCCGAGAGTGCAGCACTTGAACCTGCCGCGCTGTGCAAGAAAGTGCGCATAAGCACACATGGAATACGGCATTTGCGCATTACTATCATCGACAGTAGGGCGCGGGAGCAAACTTTTTACCGTCTACCTGAGTTTCGCCTTGGGTAAGTACTTTCTTGGTGTATACTCCTTCCCAACACGCAGGGCGATTGCATGCGTGATTGGTTCCGTTTTTTGGATGCAGAAGGTTGTTATTCTCAAAGTTTCTCCCCCCAGAAAGGAATTCCCATGCGTCGTGAAATCTCTTTCGCATACTGCCTGTTGGCTGTACTCGCTGCTCTCTGTTTTCTGGTTGTTCCCACTGCGCGGGCTGAAAGCGGTCAGCCGGCTCTGATTACACAGAATGTAGATGAAGCAAAATTGATCACGCTCGGAGGCAACACACGGCCCGAGGCGAAGAAGCAAAATGATCGCGGGTTGGTGGCAGATAGCCTTTTGATGGAGCACATGCTGCTCCAGTTGAAGCGGTCCCCGGAGCAGGAGCGGGAACTGCAAAGCTTGATTGAGGGACTGACTGACTTGTCCTCGCCGAACTTTCATCACTGGCTCACCGCCAAGGAATTCGGAGAGAGATTCGGCTTGGCGAAACAGGACCTCGACGTTATTCAACGTTGGTTGCAGTCGCATGGTTTCAAGGTCAACGTGGTTTACGAGAACGGCCTGCTCATCGACTTTTCCGGGACTGCCGGCCAGGTGCGAGAGGCCTTCCGCACCGAGATCCATAACTTGGATGTGAAGGGCGTGAAGCACATCGCCAACATGAGCGATCCGAAGATTCCGGCCGCTCTGGCGCCGGCGGTAGTCGGGGTGGTGTCGTTACACGACTTTAAGCCTCATACCATGTACAAGCCACGGGCAAACTACACCGCTAGTATTAATGGAACAACCTATTACCTGGTGGTTCCGGGCGATCTGGCGACAATCTATAACCTGAATCCACTGTTCAGCGCCGGCATTTCCGGACAAGGACAAACGGTGGTGGTGGTCGAGGACACCAACGTTTACAGTACCGCGGATTGGACCTCGTTCCGTTCAGTATTTGGCCTTTCGTCGTACACCGCGGGCTCCTTCACGCAGATTCATCCCGCTCCGCCGAAAGGATCCAACAACTGCGGCAACCCGGGAGCGAACGGCGACGATACCGAAGCGATTTTGGATGCCGAATATGCCAGTGCAGCCGCACCCAGCGCGGCCATCGTACTGGCTTCGTGCACAGACACGGCAACTTTTGGCGGCTTGATTGCGCTGCAAAACCTGTTGAATGAAAGCAGCACGCCGCCAGCGATCGTGAGCATGAGCTATGGCGAGTGCGAAGCTTCAAACGGCGCATCTTCCAATGCCGCTTTCAACTCAACTTTTCAGCAGGCGGTCACGGAAGGTGTCTCGGTTTTCGTTTCCTCCGGCGATGATTCGGCGGCAGGCTGCGACAGAGACGCACAAAACGCCACACACGGTATCGGAATCACTGGTTGGGGATCGAGCCCTTATAACGTGTCCGTAGGCGGTACTGACTTCGGCGACACTTTTGCCGGGACCAACAGCACGTACTGGAGTGCCACCAACTCGCCAACCTATGAATCGGCCCTCTCCTATGTTCCCGAAATTCCCTGGGAGGATTCCTGCGCCAGCCTGCTTATCGCGGAGTTCGAAGGCTTTAGCCAAACTTACGGATCGAGCGGGTTCTGCAATAGCAGCAAGGGAGAAGCGAATTTCCTGAACGACGCGGGGGGCAGTGGCGGGCCGAGCGGTTGCGCGACGGGAACGCCATCTCAATCTGGCGTAGTGAGTGGAACGTGCGCCGGATGGCCAAAGCCATCGTGGCAAACGCTGCTCGGAAATCCCAGCGACGGTGTGCGCGATATTCCCGATGTCTCGCTTTTCGCCGCCAATGGAGTTTGGCTGCACTATTATCCCTTCTGCTTTAGTGGACCCGGAGGCGTTTCCTGTTCCGAACCGCCCGTTGACTGGCCGGGAGCGGGAGGCACATCGTTCTCCTCGCCGATCATGGCCGGCATCCAAGCCCTGGTGAACCAGAAAGCCGGCGGGCCCCAAGGCAATCCGAACCCGATCTATTACAGCCTGGCGGCCAGTGAGTATGGCGCCAGCGGCGACAGTGCTTGCAATTCAACCCTGGGAAATGCCGCCAGCAGTTCGTGCATTTTCTATGACGTAACGCAGGGCGACATGGACGTGAACTGCACCGGCACTCACAACTGCTACCTGCCCTCGGGCACGCACGGTGTGCTTTCCACTTCCAACAGTGCCTACCAGCCGGCCTACGGCACTACGACTGGCTGGGACTTCGCGACTGGAATCGGCACGGTGAACGCCTACAATCTGGTGAACAACTGGCCGGGAGGCGCTCCGAATTTCACGCTTTCAGCCAATCCGAACGGCGTCACCATCACGCAGGGCAGCAGCGGGACGAGCACGATCACCATCACCCCGCAGAACGGCTTCAGTGGCAGCGTCACTCTTTCCGCCTCGGGCTTGCCCAACGGCGTGACGGCGGGCTTCAATCCCAATCCGGCCACCACGACCAGCACGCTGACCTTGACGGCCAGCGCCACGGCAGCCACGGGAACAGTCACGGTAACCATCGGGGGTGTGTCGGGTACGTTGTCGAATAGCACGACGCTCAGCCTGACGGTGAACTCCAGCAACAGCGGTCCGACCGTCACGGTATCGCCGACGTCTCTGACGTTTGCCAAAACCGTCGTGGGCGTGACCAGCGCTGCGAAGGCGGTTACACTCACCAACACGGGAACCTCGACGCTGAACATCAGCAGCATCGTGACCAGCGGCGATTTCGGCCAGACCACCAGCACGAAGCCCTGCGGCAGCACGCTGGCCGCGGGCAAGAGTTGCAAGATCGAGGTTACCTTTACTCCGACCCAGGTGGGGACGCGTACCGGGACCTTGACGCTTACCGACAACTCTCCGAGCAGTCCGCAGACGGTGGCACTGTCGGGCACGGGCACCGTGCAGGCCACGTTAACCCCCACCAGCAAGACGTTCCCGGCAGAGAAGGTGGGGACGAGCAGTCCGGCGAAGGTGTTTACGCTGGCCAACAAGCAGAGCGTAGCGCTTACCGGCATCTCGATCTCGACGACCGGGGACTTCAGTGCATCGGCGACGACCTGCACGACGAGCCTGGCGGCCAAGTCCAGTTGCACCATCAGCGTGGTGTTCACGCCGACGGCGACGGGGACGAGGACGGGAACGTTGCAGGTGAGCGATAGCGCTGTCGGTAGTCCGCAGACCTCGAGTCTAACCGGAACCGGCAAGTAACCTTAACCGGAAAAACTGAACAGTGGGCGGGACTTCGGTCCCGCCTTTTTCATGCCCGGAGCGGGACACGCTGGTTCGTCCTGGAGAAAGTTTTTCTCGATATACTTCTTGGCCGAAAGCCGGGGCGTCAGACCTAGCTCAGCGGCAGCCCAATCGACGGAATGCTGGACCCGAAATGGCTACGCTCTTGCCGTATTTCTGCAAAGATTTTCGCCCAGTATCCATGCGTGAAATTGGTTGCGTCCAGCGCAGGAGAAGCGTACGATAGGCACGCTTTCACCTCCCTCGTTCATTCATGCTCGAGCAAAATCTGAGAACGAAATTCCAACCAAAGGAGAAGTCATGATTCGAAGGTTAAGTGTATTCCTGCTCACGCTCGCCGCGATGGTGGCGATGGTGAACGTCGTTTGCCAGGCAGAAGCGCAGCCCCTGTTGACGCGTCATGTACGCGAAGCGGTTGTCAATGGGCAGGCGCAGGCCGCCGGGCGGCTCCCCGCAACCCAGACCTTGCACTTCGACATTGTTCTGGCGCTGCGCCACCAGCCAGAGTTGGAAAATTTCCTGCAAGAACTCTACGATCCTTCCAGTTCCTCCTACAAGCAGTACGTCACGCCGCAAGAGTTTACCGCGCGGTTTGGTCCCAGTCAGGAAGATTATGACGCGCTGATCGCTTTCGCGAAAGCGAGTGGGTTTAAGGTGGTGGGCGGCTCCCGCGATGCGATGGACGTGCAGTTCACTGGCTCGGTGGCGGCCATCGAGAAAGCCTTCCATGTAACCATGGGCGTCTACCAGCACCCCACGGAAAATCGGACCTTCTATGCTCCGGACCGCGAGCCCACGGTGAACTTGCCGTTCCAGCTCTGGCACATCACGGGTTTGGACAACTATTCGATCCCGCGTCCCGCGTCCCTGCATAGAAATGTCCGCGCGAAGTCTCAGGCCGTCAAGGGTTCCTGTCCTGGAGGCTATTATTGCGGCAGCGACATGCGGGCGGCCTACTATGGCGGAACGGCACTCACCGGCGCCGGCCAGTATCTCGGGCTGTTTCAGTTCGCCGGATACGACATCGCCGACGTGAACACGTACTTCAAGAACGTCGGCCAAACACTCAATGTCCCCATCGTTGGCATTTCCACCGACGGAACCAGCGTGAACTGCGTCTATCCGAGCTGTGACGATACGGAGCAGACCCTGGATATCACGCAAGCGACCTCCATGGCCCCAGGCCTGGCAACGCTGTATGTATTCGTGGGGTCCAGCGATACCGCCATTTTCGCCTCGATGTCCACGCATACCCCCTTGACTGCGCAAATGAGCGCCTCGTGGATGTGGACACCGGCCGATCCTAGCTCGGACGATCCGTACTTTGAGAAGTTCGCCGCGCAGGGCCAGAACTTTTTCGCGGCGGCGGGCGACTGGAATAGCTGGAAGACCTCCCCGTATGCCTACCCAGCAGAGGATGCTTATGTCACTGGCGTAGGTGGAACGGACCTACAAACGCAGAGTGCCGGCGGCCCGTGGGCTTCGGAAACCGCATGGTCGGACAGTGGCGGCGGTATTTCACCGGACGGCATTCCGATTCCCTCCTGGCAGCAACTCTCGGGCGTGATCAATTCGAAGAACCAAGGTTCTACGACATTGCGTAACGGTCCGGACGTCGCGGCAGAATCCAACTTTGACTTTTACGTATGTGCCGATCAAAGGGGCTGCGGCTCCGGGTGGGGCGGGACCAGTTTTGCCGCGCCCATGTGGGCCGGCTTCATGGCTCTGGTCAATCAACAAGCGGTGGCTAACGGTAATCCGACGCTCGGCTTCATCAATCCGCTCATCTATCCAATCGGTGTGGGATCGGGCTATGGCAACGCGTTCCACGACATCACCAGCGGCAATAACGGTTATCCGGCAGTCGCCGGCTACGATTTGGTGACCGGATGGGGCAGTCCGAACGGGAGCGGCCTGATCAACGCACTGGCTGGATCGGGCGGAGGCGGACCAGTCGTCACCCTGTCGCCGACATCGCTGAAGTGGGGCAAGAAAGTCGTAGGCGTTACCAGCGCGGCGAAGAAGGTCATCCTCACGAACAGCGGAAACGCCACGCTGAACATCACCACCATCGCCGCCAGCGGCGACTTCGCGCTAGCGACAGTCAAAGCGACTAAGAAGATAACTCCTTGCGTTAACGGTGGCATGGTGGCTGCTGGCGCCACTTGCGAGATCAAGGTCACCTTCACGCCAACCCAAACCGGAACGCGAACCGGGGACGTGACGTTTACCGACAACGCGGCGAACAGTCCGCAGCAGGTGGCGCTGACCGGAACCGGCAAGTAACCTTAACCAGAAAGACTGAACCAGCGGGCGGGACTTCGGTCCCGCCCTTCTTTCTTGCCCGGAGCGGGGCACGCTGGGTTGATTGGAGATTTCTCCTCTCCTTTGGTGTTGCATCCATAAACTAACCAGGGAGAGCCGAAAAATCGGCCTCTTTTCATTTAGGGCGATGTCTCTCTAGATATGTCGCATAACGACTTGAAGCCGGACCGACCTGCTTTGTCCTTATCTTGAAGATGCCCTTTGTTTTTGGAGATTGTGTCCGGAAAAACGTCTGAGTAGAGACGCGGCTTGCCGCGTCTTCTCCACGGTGAGCGCTGCCGCTGCCAGGCGGAGACGTGGCAAGCCACGTCTCTACCGAGAATTTTTCCGTATCGTCCGGAGTGCGGTAGCGCTGACCGGAACCGGTGCGCGGTTCCGGTCAGCCACAAATCCGGCTCGCTGACAGCTTTCTAATGCAACTACTGCCTGTCTTCTCTGGCTTCCGCGATGTGGGCCTGGTGACCCGCGTCGGACACAGCCTTCACAAACGCTTCTGCGCTTTCTGGAGTCGACGCATGGCCTGAAAGAATGTTGCGGAACATCATGTGCTTGCCATAAATGGCGCGAGTCGAGTCGTTGTCCTGCTCCACTACCGCGCCTTCCAACGTCAAGCCGGCGAACACGCCCTTCGAGCGCGAGTACGTCAGCACTTCAGTGTTCAGCAATATGTCAGTTCCGGCGGAAGTATGACGGCCTACCGGGCCGGCCGCCACCGATCCTTCACCGGTGAGTTCGAACTTGCTGGAAAGCAGATGCTGCAAGCCACGGTCGTTCATGACCAGCATGACCAGGTCAATGTCTTCGACTCCGATCTGCAATCCCCAACTCCCACCGCCAACCGAGACGAATGCGGGAGCGCTCCAGCCTTCAGGCGTGCGGCAGGAGGCCACTCCACGTCCGTGCTTGGCGCCGAAGATGAAGCCGCCTTTGATTAGGTTGGGCACGATGACGATGCACTTGGCGCCGTTCAACACTTCTTCAGGGATACCTTTGTCGGGGGTTGACATGATCGATTGGAGGACATCCACGGATTTCTGCATGCGGTCGACCGAGTCTTCACGCGTCGAACCTGCCCACGCGAGGGTTCCAACCAAGCCGATCAAACTCATCAACAACAGCGACATTGCCTTTTTCATAAGTTGATTCCTTTGGGATCTGAGGAACTAAGAGGAGAAGACTTCAGATGGGCTGACTTAGCTCAGAGAACCTGAAAGAGAGAGAAGAAGTGCTCGTCTCAAGCGTCATGATCGCTCAACGCACCGGCGGATAGCTGGTCTAGATTGCTCACTCTCGCATTTCCTCAAGCAGATTGCCCGGCTTCCGCTATGTCGGGCCGACACTTTTTGTGCAGGTGTGAGCAATCTTGCACAGAATAACGAGTTCGGTCGTGTCATCGTCAGCTTGGCAGAGATGCGGGGCGGGAGACCCTCCTCAAGAGCACTTCGGCCACGCGCCTCATCGCGAACCATTCGTGCATGGGGAGAAAGAACGAAGGTGAATCGCCGATGGAACGCGCCTTTCGCCGGTTTCGCGATCGTTTTCGCAGACGGCTTGCCTCCGTCCATGCATCCATTTCGAAGCTGTTTGCGTCACTTACGCCAGCGGATCGCGGTTTCGCCTCGCAGAGGATGTGCCCGTTTTGCGGGCTTATTACATCGCGGTCCCAGCCGTCTTGCCTGGAGTGCGGGAAGTCGCTCGCTCCGGCCACGACAAGATAAAGGTAGATGAGTTTTCGGGGAACGCTTATTTCCGGCGGCCCTCAGATGAACAGATGAGCAAAGGAGATCAACATGCTTTGGACGATTTTTGTTGTGCTTCTGATTCTGTGGCTTCTTGGTTTCAGTCTCCACGTGGGCGGCGCCCTGATTCACTTGCTGCTGGTTATTGCGGTGGTGGTACTGATCATTAACCTGGTGAGCGGCCGGAGTGTGGTATAAGGCCGGCGCTTGAGCTTTCGAAGGTCCGAGTGAAAAGGTAGTATCTGCACCCAGGCGAGCCCTGCTGCGGCGGAACCGCATTGAGCCGCGACCGGCGAAGGCGCGTCAGTTGCGCGAACGCGTGCCTCAGTTTCGCGAACGCGAACCAGCAATGCTCAGCGCGATTCCGCCCGCGATCAGCACGACACTGATGACTGGCGAAACTCGCTCACTGTGACT
>Ga0182014_10007689_pt1 | contig 11221 bp, 2 predicted proteins | sample 612S2DmetaG_FD_120489 | JGI IMG/M metagenome (GOLD analysis project Ga0182014, IMG submission 120489) | Permafrost microbial communities from Stordalen Mire, Sweden - 612S2D metaG | ecosystem: Environmental > Terrestrial > Soil > Wetlands > Permafrost | place: Sweden: Stordalen | collected... | reverse complement strand
CGGTGTCCATGCCGTGGCGTTCAGCGTTGCCGGGCTGGAATCCGACGACAGCGGCACGCTGACGTTCAGCGACGGCGTGACGGGCGATCCGACGGTGACGGTGACGATCGCCAACGGCGCGGTCGTGGCCGGGGATCACAATACGGCGACGACGGTTGACCTGTCGGCACTGGCCGACGACCTGTCGATCACCTCGACGCTGGCGCTCAACAACGACGCGGCCGGCAACAGTTTTGCGGCGGTCAGCGGCAATGCGGTGACCGTCACGTCAGGCGCTGCGGCGCCAACCGCCAGCAACGAGACCTATTACATTCTGGGAAGTTCGCTAGCCACATCGAGCACGATCATTGCCAACGATTCCGCGCCGTCCGGCGGTGCGTTCACGGTCACGGCGTTGAACGGCGGCACGACGATCGACACCATCGGTGCGATCGAAGCGGCCGGGACGTACGGCGAACTGTTCGTTTTCCCCGCCGCTGTTACGGGTGTGACGGTTGGCGCTTTTGTCAATGCAAATTTCAATGCCGGCGACCTGGTCTACGTGCCCAGCTCGGACCCGGGCCTGGCCCCGGGGCACACCGAAATCGACTCCTTTACCTATACGATCACGGATTCCGTCACCGGTCTGTCCAGCACCGCAACGGCGACGTTTACGCTCTCGGACAGCGACATCTACATCGGCGCCAACGGCGGAAGCTGGGCCGACGGCAACAACTGGATGTTCAGCGTACCGGGCGATCTCACCAACATCGCCTATATCGGTCCGGACACGACCGTTGTTCTCGATACGACGGCAACCGGCATATCGCTGACGCTCGCGAGCGGAGCCACGCTCGATATCGAGACCGGCAACACCGGTTCCGGCGCGACGCTGGATGGCGTTACCGTCACCGGTGCCGACACCAGCAGCGATGCGGGCACGACGGCGAGTACGATTGAGGTAGGCATTTCCGGCGCGGCGACGCTGCTGCTCGAAGACGGCACCACCATCAGCGGCGGTACGCTGTCGATTGCCAGCTTTGGCGTACTCGACATCGAGGTGAGTCCCGGCGGCTCCGGTGGCGCAAACGGACCCGGTCCCGACGCGACGCTGGACGGCGTCGCGGTGACCAATGGCGGAACGATCTATGTCGACCAGAATGTGTCGGGGGCGATTCTTGCCCTCGACGACGGTGCCACGATCACCGGTGGCTCGCTGATGATCGAAAACATCGGCACGCTCGAGATCATTTCCGGCTCAAACACCCTCGGCGCCACCCTCGATAATGTCGGCGTCAGCGATGACGGTACCATACTGGTCGGAACGAGCGGCGATCCGACGCTGACGCTCGATGACGGCACGACCGTCACCGGGGGCGGCAGCGGTACGTTGACCATCAACTCCGCCAGCAAGCTCGACGTCGAAGCCGGCCCCGCCGGCAACGGCCTCGCCCACGGCGCCACGATCGACGGCGTCGCGGTGACCGACAACGGCGCCCTCGACATCGGCGACGTGACCTCTGGCGCGATCCTCACGCTTGACGACGGCACCACGGTCACCGGCGGCGGCTCGGGTACGCTGACGATCAATGCCCACAATACGCTCGACATCGAGGCCGGCCCGAGCGGTTCCTTCTACAGCGCCACGCTGGATGGCGTCAGCGTGACGACCGATGGCACCAGCAGCACGATCGAGGTGGGCGCCACCACGACGGCGATGCTGCTGCTGGATGATGGCACCACCATCACCGGCGGCACGCTGACGATCGGCAGCGGCGGCACGCTCGATATCGAGACGGGCACCGACGTCGCAAGCAATCCCGACGCCACGCTGGACGGCGTTACGGTGACCAACAGCGGAACTGTCGAAGTCGACCAGCAGGACAATGGTGCAGTCCTCGAGTTGGTCGACGGTACCAGCATCACCGGCGGCACGCTGGCGATCGGCGATAGCGGCACGCTCGATGTCGAGGTTGGCCAAAACGGCGCCGGCAATCCCGACGCCACGCTGGACGATGTCAACGTCACGACCGCCGACAACTATACCAGCACGATCGAAGTGGGAATCAGCGCCGCGGCGACGCTGACGCTGGATGACGGTACCAGCATCACCGGCGGAACGCTGACGATCGGCAGTGGCAGCACGATGGATATCGAAGCCGGTCTGACCAATGGCCACGGCGCCACGCTCGATGGCGTCACCGTCAACAATTCCGGAACGGTGCAGGTCGACTTCGTGGCTTCGATCACCACGTTGACGCTTGATGACGACACTACGATCACTGGCGGTGCGCTGACGATCGGCGGTTTCGGCGCACTTGACGTCGATGCCGGCAATCTCGGCAGCGGCCATGGCGCCACGCTCGACGGCGTCGCCGTGGACAATGGCGGAAATATTGAAGTCCTGACGGCGTCCGGAACGGTCCTTACACTTGACGGCGGCACTACGATCACCGGCGGTTCGCTGACGATCGATCAACAGGGCACGCTCGATATCCAAACCGGACCCTGGGGGCACACCCGCCCCGCCGATGCCGTGCTCGACGGCGTCACCGTGGCCAATGGCGGGAATATCGAGGTCCTGACCGCGTCCGGAACGGTCCTTGCGCTTGACGACGGCACCACCATCACCGGCGGCACGTTGACGATCGATCAACAAGGCACGCTCGAAATCACCAATAATGGCTTGAACACCACCGGCGCCACCCTCGACGACGTCCAGGTCAACAATTTCGGCACGATCCAGGTCGGGGCCGCCACGTTCATCATTGACCCGACGCTGACGCTCGACGATGGCACGACGGTGACCGGTGGCGGCACGGGTACGCTGACGATCGGCGTCCATGACGCGCTCGACGTCGAATCCGGACACGCCGGCGCCACGTACCCCTCGGACGGAAGCATTCCATTCGACGCCAAGCTCGATGGCGTCCTGGTGACGAACAACGGCGCCATCAATATCAATGCCGCCAATGCGCAGTGCGGCGCGGCGCTCACTATCGACGACGGCGCCACTGTCACCGGCGGAGCGATCAACATCATCGGCAACGAAAGCACGCTGACGCTGAGCGACGCGACCGTCTCCGGCGCCGCGATCACGTTCGCCGGCAGCAACGATATCCTGTATCTGGATTCATCGTCGGCAATCGGAACCAGCACGGTCTATGGGTTCTCCCACGGCGAGACGATCGATTTTACAGACCTGCCTTACAACGCGGAGACCGAAAGCCTCAGTTACAACGCCGGCACGGATGTCCTGACGCTGGATTATATCAACGGCGCCGGCCAGCAAGCGTATCAAACCATCAAGCTCTCCGGCATCTACCAGGCCTCGGACTTCTCGCTGTATGACAATGGCCCCGCCGGCACGGCGATCCTCGAGGCCAGGCCGACTGCCACGATCACGATGTTGACGTCAGCCGGTGTGGATTTTAATGACAATCCCAATCCGCTGACGGAGATGGGAAGCGGCGCGATCCAACTGCCGTCCGAAACCGTTTCGACGTTCACGGTCGTCGACTCCGGCTCGTCGAACAGGTTTGTCTTCGACGGGAACAACTTCACCTATGACGGCAGCGGCAATGTCACCGGCGGCACCATCACCGCGATCCACGAATTTTCGTCCAACGGCAGCGCGATCGTGGATTTCACCGGCCAGTTCGATGCCGCCGCGTGGATGTCCGATGTCCAGCAAGCGGCGCTGAACAATTTTGTCCCTCTAAATCAATTGGTGGCGAACTATAATTTCAATTGTGTCGGAGGCTCCGGGCCCGACAGCTTTGGCGGCGCCGGCTACAATGAATCGCTCAACGGCGGGGCCGGCAACGATGTGCTCGATCCCGGGACCTCGACCGGTGGTGTGCACATTCTGACCGGCGGCGCGGGCGCCGATACATTCGTCTATCAGCAGGGATACGGCGCGGTCACGATTACCGACTTCGATCAGGGCAACGGCGGTACCTTCGATCCGAGGGAAGGCGACCAGATCGAGCTCGCCAATACGTCGGGCCCGGTCACGCTCACGCAAGTCGGCAACAATACGGTCGCCGATTTCGGCAACGGCGACGTCCTGACCCTGCTCAATGTCACGCCGGCCGAGGTGGCGGGCGCCAGCGAAATCGTCAAGGTGCCGGGGACCGCGATCGGACTCACGGCGGCAAGCCGGTCCGCAACCAATGTCTCGACGCCGCAGTTCTATCAATTGGCCGGAGTCGCGATTTCGAGCGGGGCCGGCATCAGCATTTCGGCCACGGATACCACCGCCACCGACGCCATCGTGCTGGACACCGACCATGCGTCCTCGATCTCTGCGACCACCAACGCTCCGGGCATCAACTTTACCTCTACCAACGCCGGCATCGATCTCGTCAACAATGCGGATGTTTCCTCCGCCAAGGTCGGCATCAACGTCAGCGAACAGGGGGCCGGCGACATCACGCTGATCAGCACCGGCAGCATCAACGCCGGCAGCACCGCTATTGCGGCCGACAACAGCGCGTCTACCATCGCGCCTTCCGCCAATTCGTATATTCTTGTGTCGGCCTTCGGAACCATCAACGCGGGCACGTTCAATCAGGCCAGCGGACTGCCCGCCAACGGCATCTGGGCGGGATATGGCAACGGCACTTCGTTGCCCACCGGCACCAACGGCGCCGTGATTGTCGACAACAATGCCAACATTACCGCGCCCGGAACCGGGGCAAATGGGGCTTCCGCCATCGTCGCGTTCAACTACGGCAACGGCAACGTCACCGTCAATGACGGGCCGGACACCACCGTCAGCGGGACGAGGTTCGGCATCGAGGCGGTCGCCAACGACACCAGCTTCGGCAGCGGCGACGTCGCGGTCTACCTCAGCCAGAACGACACGGTTCTGGCGACCAACAGTTACGGCATTCTCGCGCTGAATCAGGACTCCCAGGAAGGCAATATCATCGTCACGATGGCGACCGGCGACGTCATCACCTCCGGGAGCGCGGGCATCAATGCCGTCGACGAGGCGCCGACGCTTTCCAGCGGCAGCATCATCGTGAACGCGGCCGGTACGATCAATTCCGGCAGCAATCTGACCGGTAGTTCAAATCCCCTGGCCGGTTATCTCGGCGGCACCTCCGATCCCGGCACCTATCCGATCGCGGGTCTCAACGGGGACGTCTTCATCAACAACGCCGCCAATATCAATGCGGCCGCCGGCGACGGCATTCGCGGCTACAATTACGGCGCCGGCAACATCACGATCGACGATACCGCCGGAACGATCACGGCGCTGTTCGCGGGCCACGTAGGCTACAACGCGACCGACGGAAACGGCTATGGCGACGGCATTTCGGCGCAGGACAATGGTGGCGGCAATATCGACGTCACGACCGCGGCGGGCGTGGTCATCCATTCCGGCGGCTCCGGCATCGCCGCCAACAACGGCGACGCTGCGACGGCGTCCGGCAGCCTGATCTCGGTTACCGCCTATGGCACGATCGAGTCGGGCATCAACGACATCCTCACCGGCAGCGGCAAGGCTCCGGCCGGCATCCTGGCGGGTTACAATCCGAACAACGTTGCCGACGCCAACGTCCAGGGCAACGTAACCATCGACGATCATGCTTCGATCACCGCGGACGCCGGTGACGGTATCCGCGGCTACAATTACGGCACCGGCAACGTCACCATCACCGTCGAATCGGATTCGACCGTCGACGGCGCGCGCTATGGCGTGGGGGCGTTCACCTATGACGGCGGACACATCAGCCTGACCAATTACGGTTCGGTCACGGGCACGACGGATGCGATCGACGTCAACGTGACCGACGGCACCGGCCCCGCGCCTGACGGTACGGCGACCATCGACAATCACGGCCACCTGATCGGCGACATCGTCGCGTACAATGCGACCGTCACCAACGAATTCGATGGCGACTGGTCCATGAACGGCGCCAGCGCGTTCACGGGCAGCAGCACGTTCACCAATGCCGGGACGATCGAAAGCAACGGCACATCAGCGGTTTCCGGACTCACCGGCATCACCAACACCGGCACGATCGAGGTGCAGTCGGGAAGCCTCGATCTGAGCGGGGCGATCTCGGGCACGGGCACGCTGAAGATCGACGCCGGTGCGACCCTGGAGCTCGCATCCGGCGTGTCATCGGATCAGACCGTGACGTTCAGCGCCGCATCGGGAACGCTGCATCTCGACGATCCGTCCAGCTTTAGCGGCAAGATCGGCGGCATTGTGGGTAGCGGCAACGTGCTCGATCTCGGCGGCTTCGATGCCGCCAACGATACGGTGGTGGCGACGACCGGCGCTGGCAGCTATGACAGCGCCACCCACACGACATCGCTGCTCGTGACCGACGAGACGACCCACCAGTCCGTCACCCTGAAACTGGCCGGAGACCTGTCGGGCTCGGGTTGGACCGTCACGACCGACAACAACGGCGGTGCCGATATCGTCGATCCGCCCGCCGGCCAGAGCATCGGTGGCGTGGTAGCGCATGATCCCGGCCCGGCTCTGAATCCCATTGTCATGTCCGATCCCGGCCCGGCGCCGACCCAGACCATCGTCGCCAGCGCGGCGAACCAGACCCTGACCGGCACCGCGGCCAGCGACACCTTTGTCTTCAACTTCGCCGGCGTCGGCCACAACACGGTGACGGATTTCCATCCGGCTACCGACATTCTGCAGTTCGCGAGCCCGATCTTCGGCAACGCGCAAGCGGCCTTGAACGCGACGCAGGACGACGGCCACGGCAACACCGTCATCAACATCGATGCCCTTGACACCATTACCCTGTCGGGCGTCCTCAAGGCGCAGCTGCACACCTCCGACTTCCACTTTGTTTAGCGCACGGCACCTTTAAGGCAGCCGCGGGATTCCCAGCCGGTCGACCTCCTGCAGCACGGCATCGAGGTTCTGGTGGCCGGCGCCGAAATGGCTGGCGGGGTCGCGCAGCGGCACCGTGTCGACGCCGGGCAACCGGTAATATTTGTCGTGAACCAGGCAGCGGTCGCGGATCAGCGGCCACAGCAACAGGCCGAGCATGCGCTGGTCGTGGCCGTATTTCGCCGTCGGCCCCTGGGTGAAATAGCGCCGCATCAGCGCGACGATGTCGATGCCGCAGTCGGTTCGTCCCGCCCAGGTGCAGCCGATCATCAGCTCGTTGTGGAGCACATGGTCGCGCACCACGTGGAAGGGGTGGCCGCTGTCGATCCATTGGGCGACCAGATCGGCTTCCGCCACCGAGAGCCGCGCGTCGCAGTCGCGCACCAGGAAGCGGCCGACGGAGGGATCGTTCATGACCAGAAATCGCTGGAACAGGCCGACGCCAGGATATTCGTCCTCGATCCGGCGCACATCGGCGCCGTGGTCGCGCAGGAAGGCCGTGCAGGCCGGCGGCACCATGGCATCGACATAGAACCGGCAGCTCCAGCCCGGATAGACATTGCGGGCCAGCACCAGGTTGATCATGGCGCCATAGCTGTAGAACGGCGCCGGCCCCCACAGCGAAAACGAGATGACATCGCGCCCCGAAGGCGGCCCGCCGGGATCCTTGATCGACATGGTGCGGGGCAGGGCGCAGGCTTCCCGGTCCCGCAGGTCCAGCGCGCGCTGGCCGTAGCCGATCGCGGCGTCGGTCTTTCCGGTGTAGAAATGGGCGACCTTGAGCGCGTCGAGGATCGTCAGGTCCTCGCCATGCCGCTCGATATAATGCAGCGCCTTCGGGATCGCCTCGTCGTAGCGCTTCATGTTCGAGAGCGTCGCGATCACGGCCTTCTGCAGCCCGGGGTCGTCCGGCCGCGCATCGGCGAGCTGCTCGGCGAGAACCAGCGCCGGCGCCCAGTCGCGTTTCTGGTAAAATGCGTCGAACAGCAGCCCCCTGGCCTCCAGATCGTCCGGCCTGACGATGCCGATCGCGCATAGCCGGACGATGGCTTCGTCGTTGCGGCCGGCCCGCAGCAGGGCGCGGATATCCTCGTGCTGGCTCGCGGGTCGCGCCATGGTCGCGCTGGCGGTGTTCGGCATCGTCAACTCCGGGCTCGCCGGCCCCAAAAAACAGTTTGCACAAGCAGGCCCGCAAGGCCAAGATCGATTGCCCGAACCTTCTAGCAAAAATTTCAGGCGGCTCGCCGGCTCAATCCAATACGTTGTTTATTTGCTCGTGACCGTATTGCCTGAACCCGATATCCGGACAGCATGAAGCGACTGAAGATTCTACGGCGCTGGTTCAAGCGGCGGATCGGCTACGCCAGGCTGGTCTGCCTTGCGCTGCTGGTCGGCTTCGCGGCGCTGCGCGTCGCCGATCCGGCTCCGATCGAGGAGCTTCGGGTCAGGACCTTCGATACTTTCCAGCGCATCGATCCCCGGGTGAAGACCGCCAGGCCGGTCGCCATCGTCGATATCGACGAAAAGAGCCTGGCCAGGTTCGGCCAGTGGCCGTGGCCGCGGACCCGCCTCGCGGACATGATCATCAACCTGACCAACCTCGGCGCCATCGTGGTCGCCTTCGACATCGTGTTCGCCGAGCCCGACCGGCTCAATCCGGGCGCCGCGGCCGATACGATGCGCTACCTCGACGATGTGACCCGCGCCAAGTTGCGCGAACTGCCGAGCAACGATCAGATTCTCGCCGATGCCATCCGGCGTTCGCGCGTGGTGCTGGGAGAAACGGGGCTGGCCGAAGTTGTCTCGGACCTGGACAAGACGCTGCCGGTGACGGGGTTTGCGACCCTCGGCGAGGATCCGCAGCCCTTCCTGTTCGAGTTTCCCGGCCTGTTGCGCAACATTCATGCGCTGGAAGAGGCGGCTGCCGGGCGCGGCCTGATCACCATCAAGCCCGAGCGTGACGGCATCATCCGGCGGGTGCCGATGATGATGCGCACCCAGGGCGTCACCATGCCATCCCTGAGTTTTGAAATCCTGCGGGTGGTCACCAGCACTCCGACGACGATCATCAAGTCCGAAAAAGCGGGCTTGAAGGCGGTCGCGGTCAGGGGCCTGGAGCTTCCGACCGATCGCAACGGCCAGCTCTGGGTGCATTTCGCGCATCACGATCCGTCGCTCTACGTTTCGGCCGCCGATGTGCTCGATGGCATCGTCCCGGTGGAGAAGATCGCGCGCAAGCTGGTGCTGATCGGCACCTCCGCGGTGGGGCTCAACGACATCAAGACCACGCCGGTGTCGGCGGCGATGCCGGGGGTGGAAATCCATGCCCAGGTGCTCGAAGCAGCCTTGACCAAATCGCTGCTGTCGCAGCCGCTTTACGGACCGGTGCTCGAATTCGGCGCCGCGCTGCTGCTCGGCATCCTCGTGATCATATTCGCCCCGATGTTCGGGCCGGTCACCCTGTTCGCCGTCGGCGCCCTGTTCGCGAGCTTCCTGATCGGAGCGTCCTGGTATTACTACACGCAGTCCCGGCTGCTGATCGATTTCACCTATCCCCTGCTGTCGACCACCACGATCTACCTGACCCTGATCTTCACCAGCTTCGTGCGCGAGCAGTCGCAGCGGCGGCAGATCCGCTCGGCGTTCGGCCAGTATCTGTCGCCGGCGCTGATCGAACAGCTGGCGCAGTCGCCCGACAAGCTCAAGCTCGGCGGCGAGGAGCGCGAGATGACCATCATGTTCTCCGATGTGCGCGGGTTCACCACCATTTCGGAGTCCTACAAGCACGACCCGCAGGGCCTGACCACGCTGATGAACCGGTTCCTGACGCCGTTGACCAACGCCATTCTCGATCGCAAGGGGACCATCGACAAATACATGGGCGACGCCATCATGGCGTTCTGGAACGCGCCGCTCGACGACAAGGAGCACCAGATCAACGCGGCCAACGCCGCGCTCGACATGCTGGAGCGGATCGAAGTGCTCAACAGGACGCGCGAGCAGGAGGCGAAGGACGGCGGCCACACCTTCATTCCGATCAATGTCGGCGTCGGCCTGAACACCGGGACCTGCGTCGTCGGCAACATGGGTTCCACCCTGCGCTTCGACTATTCGGTGCTCGGCGACACCGTCAACCTGGCGTCACGGCTGGAGGGACAAACCAAGGAATATGGATTCTCGATCATCGTCGGCTCCAGGACAGCGATGGCGATCAAGGAGAAATTTGCGATCCTCGAACTCGATTTCATCATGGTCAAAGGCAAGAAAGAGCCCGAGGTCATCTATGCGGTTGCCGGCCGCGAGGATACCGCGAATTCCGAACGCTTCCAGCGCCTGCGCAACCTGACCATCGAGATGCTGGCGTGTTACCGCAGCCGCGACTGGGAGGGCGCGCTGTCGGCGATCGAACGAGGCCGCAAGACAGATGAGGGGCACGAGCTCGAATATCTCTACGCGATGTATGAGGAGCGATTGCACGCGTATCAAAAGGACCCGCCGCCCCCGGACTGGAACGGCGCCTTCCAGCTGTTGAAGAAATAGCAGATCAGACAATTGCCGTCGTCCCGGCCTTGAGCCGGGACCCATAAGCAAAGGCGTTTGGGTTTGCGCCAGGCCGGGCGCCAATCCGATTCACCGCTGACGGTGGGACGATGGGTCCCGGCTCAAGGCCGGGACGACAGCGAGATTGCTGCTACTCCACGCCGATCGTGGTCAGGTCCTGGAACCAGTGCTGCGCCTGTACGAAGTGCTTGATCTTCGGCGACAGCGCGTGCGGATTAGTGTCGTGCACCACCCACACCAGCACGGCATCGTCGACGATGAGGGCATGCGCCTGCGCGATCAATGCGTCCTGTTTGGCGGTATCGAAGGTCTGCTTGGCCTCGTTGATCAGCGCATCGACCTTCGGATTCTTGTAGCCGCCCCAATTCACCCCGACCGGCGCGATCTGGTCGGAGGCGAAGAAGCGGACGATGGCGTAGAGCGGATCGGAGGTCACGTAGGCGATGTTGTTGGCGGTGATTCCGGCGTTCATCTCGTCGGCTGCGCCCTTGCGCCAGTGCGTATAGAGCGTCTCCAGCTCGACCACCTTGAAGTCGATGTCGATGCCGATCTCCTTGAAACTCTGCTGCAGGAATTCGTTCATCGGCAGCGACAGCATCTGCCCGGTGCCGCCCTGGGCGATGATGAAAGTGGTCTTCAGCGGCTTCTCCTTGGAGTAACCGGCTTCCTCGACCAGCTTCTTCGCGGCAGCCAGATCGTATTTGATGTCGAAGGTCGGCTTGCCGAACCACGGGCTCGACGGATCGACCTGGCCCTTGGCCGGCTTTGCCAGGCCGTTCATCAATCCCACCACCGCGTCGCGGT
>Ga0182014_10007685_pt1 | contig 11224 bp, 11 predicted proteins | sample 612S2DmetaG_FD_120489 | JGI IMG/M metagenome (GOLD analysis project Ga0182014, IMG submission 120489) | Permafrost microbial communities from Stordalen Mire, Sweden - 612S2D metaG | ecosystem: Environmental > Terrestrial > Soil > Wetlands > Permafrost | place: Sweden: Stordalen | collected... | reverse complement strand
CATTAGCTTCGCTCGTTCCGCGCACAATCGCTCGTCTTCCTTCTTTGCTTCATCTTCGAGCATCCGCATCGGCGGAAACATCGAGTCCGCATAATACGGCAGATGCCCTGACGTCTTATACATTTTCTCCCGCGCAATATGCGGCGTCTTTACGCGCACATAGCCAGCCTGGAACTCGGTTTCCTTGGCCAGCCTTTCCAGCTCCTCCGCAATCGCCGCGCCTTTCGGTAGCCAAAGCGGCAGGCCGGGGCCGGTGAACTCGGCGTCAATGGTGAACAGCCCCATCTCCTGGCCGATCTTGCGATGGTCACGGCGCTTGGCCTCTTCCAGCATCTTGAAGTAGGCCTCCAGCTCGGTCTTGTTCTTGAAGGCGGTGCCGTAAATGCGCTGGAGCTGCGGGTTCTTCTCGTCGGCTTTGTAGTAGGCACTGGCGACGCTGGTGAGCTTGTAGGCGCCGATGTTGCCGGTGCGCATCACGTGCGGCCCGGCGCAGAGGTCGATGAAATCGCCGCTCTTGTAGTAGGAAATGGGCTCGCCTGCGGGGATGTCCTGCAGGTTGCCCAGCTTGAACTTGCTGGGGTTGCCCGGCCGCTCGCTCAAGCCGCCGAGCCGGCCGCTCTCCGAGTCCTTGATCGCCTGCTCACGCGTCACGACGACCTTCTCGAAGGGATGATTGGCCTTGATCTCCTTCTTCATCTCGGCCTCGATGGCCGGGAAATCCTCAGGCGTGATCCGATGCGGGAGGTCCACGTCGTAGTAGAAGCCGTTCTCGACGGCGGGGCCGGCGGCGAACTGGGCCTCCGGCCACAGGCGCAGGATGGCGGTGGCCATCACATGGGCGCCGGAGTGGCGCAGCCGCTCCAGCTCGGTCATCTTGTTGCGGTCGTCAATCGTCTTCCGTTCGTCTTGCATGGGGACAATTTAAGCACAGATCGGCCCGCCGGGGCAATGCTGCAACAGAATATGCGCCGGATTTCAAATCCCGGTAACCTTGACAAACCTGGCGCCGTCTGTACCGTATGCGCGGTTGCTGCGGGCTGCGGCAGTGCTCGACGGCGGGACGGCTGCGGCGCCCGGCCCCGGAATCGGGTGGCAGGAGGCTAGAAACACCCTTGCAACAGGCTTGCAACATGCCTGCAACATGCCTGCAACATGCTTGTTACTATGGCGTTACTCCGGTGCTACTACGGCGCTGCTACAGTATTGCCCCTGCCGCACAAGCTCCTCTTTGGGTTGGTGTTACATTTCCCGCGCCGCCAGGGCCAGGCGGCGGCGGAGGTCCTCCCGGTTCCGGGCGTCGTAGAACTCGGCCGGGTTGTAGTCGTCGGTCAGCACGCGGCCATGTCCCGGCAGCGTATCCACCACTCCGGCGTAGGTGGCTTCGACGTCGCGCAGGACTTCGGGATGGATATTCTCCAGGTTGGGCGGATGCACGAAAGCCAGGGCCGACCGATCTGAGGCCGCGAAGAAGATGCCCCCGTCCCCGCTGGTGTGCATCCGCACGCTCGGGAAGACGGCTTGCAAGGTCCGGTTCAAGGAGGCGGTGAAGAAATCCTTCCCGTCTTTCAGGCTGCCGAAACTATTGATGACCAGCGTGCCGCCGGGGCGCAATACGCGGCGCATGGACGCGAAGGCCTCCCGGGTCATCAGGTGCGAAGGCGAGGAGTCGCCCAGGAAGGCGTCCAGCACGACCACGTCATACTGCTTGCGGCAGCGGTTGAGGAAATGACGACCGTCGTCAATGGTCAGGTTGAGCTTGCTGGTGTCGAGGTCAAAGAAGCGAACCGCGAGCGGCACCACGGCGGGGTTGATTTCCACCACGTCCACCCGCGCGCCCTGGCGGGCAAACTCCATCGGCACGATGCCCACGCCCAGGCCGATGCAGAGCGCGTCGCTGATGTTGGTGGTGTAGGCGCGCGCCAACCCCGAGAGCGCGTAGGTGAAATGGGAGACGCTGAGTTTGCGCACCGGATCGTAAGTGTTCTGGGTGAGGCTGTCGTTCAGGTAGAAACGGCAACCGCCGTCGCTCCGATCCAGCACCTGGAGCAGGCCGAAATGGGAGTTGCCCTGGAAGACCTCGGTCACGTAGGTGTAGTCGTGCGTTAGACCCAGGTAGCTCTTTCCGCCGGCCACCGGCCCCAGTGCCAGCAGCAGCACCACGGCTGACGGCCACTTGCGGCGGCAGCAGAGGAAGTAGCCGGCGCACACCAGCGCCAGCACGAGCGCCGTGAAATACATCGTGAGCGAGTTCGGCAGGAGGGGAATCAGGAGGTAGCCGATGAGCAGCGTGCCGGCCAGGCTGCCCAGCGTGCCGATGGAGGTGAGTCGGCCGACGTTGCCCCCGACGCCGGCCACGGTCGAGGTGATGACGCGCACCAGGAACGGCCCCGTCATCGCCAGCAACGCCAGCGGCACGAAGAACAGGATCGTCGACGCCAGCAGGGAACCGACGGCGAGGTTGAAGTCGAGACACCAGTAGGCGACCGGTTCGCAGATCCGCACCGTCAAGGCGAGATAAAGCGCCGCGCCCAGGATGGCCCAGTAGAGCCGCCCGAGCCGCTGGGAGCGGTCGGCCAGCCGCCCGCCGACATAGTAACCGCACGCCAGGGCGACTAGCGTCACGGCAATCTGCGCCGTCCAAACGAAATGTGAGAGGCCGACGTAGGGCGAGAGCATCTTGGCCCCCAGGATCTCCACGACCATGATCGCGGCGCCCGTGGTCGCGGCCGTTACATACAGGTAGCGGCGCAAGCCCCGCGACAGGGCGGGTTCCGCCGCGGGTGCGGTTTGCCTTTTCACGGCGGAGGTTTTACGCGACGGCAGAGGCGGGGGCAATGTTTTATGCCGGCAAGATCAGTTAAGATCGAACACCAGCACTTGCGCCTTCCCACTGCCTGCCAATTGGAGCCTGGTTTCCTTGCTAATGGCGGCACCATCGCCAGCCGACAGCTTCTGGCCGTTCAGTTCGACGCTGCCTTCGGCAACATGCACCCAGGCGTGACGGTTTGGCTTTAGCTCGTGCGTCAGGGTCTCACTGTCGCTGAACTTGGCGAGCCACAGGTCGGCGTCCTGGTTGATGCGGATGCTGCTGTCGCGTCCTGACTTGCTGGCCACGAGGTTCAGCCGCCCGGGCGTGGCGCTTGAATACGCTTTCTCCCCGTAGGCCGGCTTGGTGCCGGGTTTGTCCGGCATTATCCAAATTTGCAGGAAGTGCACCGGGTCCCGCTTGGACGGGTTGTATTCGCTGTGCAGCACTCCGGTGCCCGCCGCCATGTATTGGAATTCGCCCGGCTTGATCACGCGTCCGTTGCCCATCGAATCCCGGTGCTCCAGCGCGCCGTCGAGCACGTAGCTGATGATCTCCATGTCGCGATGCGGGTGCTCGCCGAAGCCGGCGCCCGGGGCGACGGTGTCGTCGTTGATCACGCGCAGGGTGCGGAAGCCCATCCAATTCGGGTCGTGGTAGTTGGCGAACGAGAACGTGTGATAGCTGTTGAGCCAGCCGTGGTCGGCGTGGCCCCGTTCATTTGCTCTTCGTATAGTCATCATATTGCTTCAAGATGCACCCGGTTGTAGTTTCGACAATAGGGCACCTTTGAGTGCCTGCCATGCATGAAGCGCAAGGCTGTGGAATGTGAAGTGGAACGCCTGCTGGCGGTCATCGCCGGCAAGTGGAAGGCGCTCATTTCTTCAGCAGGAACTTCTGCGCGCCAACCAGGTCGTCGGTGTTGATGAGGTCAACGCCGTTGGCCAGCATTTCAGCCCAGAACACGGGTTGGTCCGGCGCGCCCCAGAAGCGCACGAGGCGGCCTTGCTGATGGGCCTTGGCCACGATGGCTTTGAGCTTGAACTGGTCCGCCTCGGGGATCGCGCCTGAGCCGCGCCACTTGAAGCTCTGCCCCCAACTGCTGCTGATCCAGGGGATGAGGTCTGCGGGTGCGCTTGAGTCCAGGTCGGCCAAGTCGCCGTCCATCGAGGCATAGCGCATGGCTTCACCAGCGAACATCTCCTTCGCGCGATGGCCGGTGATAATGACTCGAATAGCGTTGGTGTGCTTGGCCCCGTCCTGGAAGGTGGTGAGCATCCCGGCATACTGCTTCAGAATGTCGCGCAACACCGGGTAGCTGGCCCGCCAATCAGACTTAAGCTCGACCAGGAGCGTGAATTCCGGGCCGGCGGGATAAACGTGCCCGCCGTTCTTCTTCACACGCTCGCGCAACGGGTCGAGGTAGAGCGCCTGCAGGGTGCGCCCCGGCTTCGCCTGGATGCGGCTATGAGCGACGAGGAGTTGGCCATCCACGAGGTGGACATCGGCTTCGACACTGCAGAAGCCGCGGTCCAGGGCGTCCAGCAACGGGCGTTTGTGCTCATAGTCATTGTGGGCGTGGCCATGAACCAGCGGCATCGGTTCGGCTCCAAAGCACCGCGCCGACAGCGTGAGCAGCGCGAGAGCGAAAAGCAGCGTGCGTGAAAGGGAGCGCACCCCTGACCTGCATGGACCCCTCTCCCCGACCCGCTCCCCTTCGGGAGGGGAGAGAGCGACATCGCCCGTCACAGGCGGACTGCCGCTGCCGTCGTAAATCGCGCCGTTGCGGATGATAAGGTCGTAGTCAGTGTTCATATCAGGGAGGGTTGAGGGTCCCGAGGCGGAAGTCCAGGCATGTTCACTTGACTATACCTGATTTCGGGTATAAGCATGTACATAGGCCCGGATTGTTATGAACACGACCGTCACAGATACCCAGGTATGGCAGCGGTGGAAGGAAGCAAAGCGGTTGGTTCTCCTGGCGACCTTCGAGGACTCGGTCACGGGCCAGCGGGTAAAGGAAGTCTGCCAGGGTCTTTCCCGCAGTCTGGGCCAGCAGTGCCAGATCATCGAACACGTCTGGTTGTTCAGCACCCTTCGCCTGCGCGAACTGCAGGAAATCGCCGCCGAAGAAGCCTCCGTGTCCGACCTCGTCATCATTTCCGTTCACCAGGCGGAGGGTCTGCCTGACGAGGTGAAGAGCTGGATTGACCTGTGGCTCAGCCACAAGGGGGCTCGCCATGCGGTTCTGCTGGCGTTGCTTGATCCGGCGTATGAGGAAGTTCCCGGCCCGACGCAGGCGTACTTGCAGGACGCCGCCCGGCGGGGCGGCATGGAGTTTCTGGTGGAATCGACGGAGGTGCCGACACCCCGCTGGCAGTCGCGGTGACATTTGATCCGGGAGCGGCTCCGACTCCAGGCGGTCTGCCGAGGAAGGATGGGTTTGCACATTTTGCCAATTCAATGACAAGATACATGGAGGCCCCGACTGGAATCATTTGTTGCACCATACTCGTTTGAGGTTATGTTGGCATTATGGATTGGCAGCAGACGGTGTCGTTGGTGGTGGTTGCCTCCGCAGCGGTGTTGCTGATGGGGAGCAAGTTTCGCCGGCGCAAATTCAGTTTCGAGCGGGACACGCATTGCGGTTGTGTTGCCGTCCGGGAGTCGTCCCCGCAGAGTTCCATCGTGTTTCGCGCGCGCAAGGGGCAGCGTCCCGAAGTGTGGGTGAAGATGAGATGAAAGCGCGCTTGCGCAGCCGTAACGGCTGAAATAGGATTTCCTCGCTCAAGATGGCCATGTGCAAAGTCAGTTCTTCGGTGCATTTTGTGACTCGCTCCGCGGCGGGGGGGCAGGATGTTTCAGCCAGAGCGCATTGGGTGCCCAACACGGACGTTTACGCGACGGACAACGGGCTGGTGGTGAAGGTGGAGTTGGCGGGGATGCGGAGCGAACACCTGGAGATTACCGTGGAGGGGAACCGAATGCGGATTTCGGGCAACCGGCCGGACGGGTGCCGGGCCGCCAAGGCGAGCTTCCTGGTGATGGAGATCACATACGGGCCATTCGAGAGCGTGCTGGAGCTGCCCGCGGGTTACGATTTGAGCCAGGCGAAAGCGGCTTACTTGAATGGATTCTTGCGGATTGATGTGCCGCTGGCGCAGCGGCCAGTGAAAGGCACCAAGGTGCTCGTTGCCGAGGGGAATTGAGTTCTTCTCCGAACTTTTCTTGGGGCGGCGGCATCTGAACTGCGATAGTATGGCGCGACCATGACCACGCCCGAAACCGAATTTATCAGTATTCTAGGAGCTGCCGGAAGTCCGGAGGCGCCGGCCCGCGTCTCTTCACATTCCCTGCCAGAGGTATTGCCGATACTGGGGTTGTCAGACATCGTGATCTTTCCAGGCATGGTGGCGCCGCTGCTGGTGGAGACGGCACAGAGCACGAAACTCATTGACGACGTAGTGGGGGGGGATCGCCTGCTGGGGGTGGTATTGCAGCGCAATGCGGAAGCGGAGAACCCGCTGCCGAACGAGATGCACGAGGTCGGCTGCGCGGCGCGCGTGTTGAAGATGCTCAAGTTTCCGGACAACACGGTGCGCGTGCTGGTGGAGGGGCTATGGCGGATGAAGGTCAAGGAATATCCCAAGACCGACCCGTATCTGAGCGCGAAGTTCGAGCTGGTCAAGGATCTGAAGGAAGACTCGGTGGAGCTGACGGCGATGATGCGCAACGCGCAGACCCAGTTTCAGGAGATCATCAAGCTTTCGCCGGCGCTGTCCGAGCAGATCAAGATTGCGGCGCTCAACACCGAGGACCCGGGCCACTTTGCGGACCTGATCGCCGTGAACCTGAACCTGGGCCTGGAGGAGCGGCAGAAGCTGCTCGAAACCAATTCAGTCAAGGAACGGCTCACGCGACTCTTGCCGATGCTCAATCGCGAGCATGAAGTCCTGACGCTTAGCTCCAAGATTCAAAGTGAGGTGGCCACGTCTATCTCCAAGACGCAGCGCGACTTCTTCCTGCGGGAGCAGATGCGGGCGATTCAGCGGGAGTTGGGGGAGTCCGACCCCAACGCCGGCGAAATCCGCCTGCTGCGGGAGAGGATCGAGCAAGCGCAGTTGCCGCCCGAGCCGAAACAGGTGGCGACACAGGAGTTGGACCGCTTGCAACAAATGCCCCCGGCGGCAGCGGAGTACGGAGTGAGCCGGCATTACCTGGACTGGATCCTCAGCCTGCCGTGGACGAAGGAGACGGAGGACAAGATTGACCTGGCCGACGCTGAGCGCATTCTCAACGAGCAGCATTTCGGACTGACGAAAGTGAAGGATCGGCTGCTGGAGTTCCTGGCGGTGATCAAGCGCCGGAAACAAATCAAAGGCCCGATCCTCTGCCTGGTCGGGCCGCCCGGCGTGGGCAAGACCTCCCTGGGCCGGAGCGTGGCCGAGGCGCTGGGGCGGAAGTTCGCCCGCATCTCACTGGGCGGGATGCGGGATGAGGCGGAGATTCGGGGGCATCGCCGCACTTACGTGGGGGCATTGCCCGGGCGCATCATTCAGACGTTGCGGCGCGTCGAGAGCCGGAACCCGGTGATCATGCTGGATGAGCTGGACAAGGTGGGCGCGGATTTTCGGGGCGACCCGGCGTCGGCGTTGCTGGAGGTGCTGGACCCGGCGCAGAACAACACGTTTACGGATCACTACCTGGATTTGCCGTTCGACCTCTCGCGGGTGCTGTTTCTGACTACGGCTAACTGGCTGGAGCCGGTGCATGCCGCGCTGCGGGACCGGCTGGAAGTCATCGAACTGCCCAGTTACACCGAGTCCGAGAAACTTCAAATTGCCAAGCGTTACCTCCTGCCGCGGCAGTTGGAAGAGCATGGCCTGACCAAGCAGGAGGTGAAGATCCCCGACGCCACCTTGCGGCGGGTGATCCACGACTACACGCGGGAGGCCGGGGTTCGGCAGTTGGAGCGGGAGATTGCGGCGCTGTCGCGCAAGGCCACGCGTCGCATCGTGAGCAACGGGCACGCGGGCAAACCTCTGGTCATGCCGCCCGAATCGCTGAAGGATTACCTGGGCGCCGCGCGGTTCGTGAACGAGACGGCGGAGACGATCAAGGAGGTTGGGATAGCCACGGGCCTGGCATGGACTCCCGTGGGCGGAGAAATCCTTTTCATTGAAGCGACGCGGATGCCCGGCAAAGGGGGGTTGCTGCTGACGGGTTCGCTGGGCGAAGTGATGAAAGAGAGCGCTCAGACAGCGGTAAGCTATTTGCGCAGCCAGGCCAAGCGGCTGGGCCTTGATCTGGCTGATTACAGCAAGCACGACCTGCACATTCACGTGCCGGCGGGCGCGACGCCCAAGGACGGGCCCAGCGCAGGGGTGACGCTCGTGGCGGCGCTGGCATCATTGCTGACACGGCGGCGAGTGCGGTCGGACGTGGCGATGACCGGGGAAATCAGCTTGCGCGGGCGCGTGATGCGGGTGGGAGGCATCAAAGAGAAAGTGCTCGCCGCGGCGCGTTTCGGCATCAAGCAGATTATCCTCCCGGAACAGAACCGGGCGGACTGGAGCGAAGTGCCGGAAGAGGTCCGGCACAAGCTGAAAGCGCATTTCATCCGGCACATTTCCGAACTTCTGCCGCTGGCGCTGCGCGAGAAATGAAGCGAAGCGGCGCCCAGTTCGGATTCCTTGGCCGGGCCCTTCCGCTCCTTTTGGCTTCCACGGCGATTTGCCTGGGCCAACGGCAGAACGAGCCACGCCCCGCGCCGTTGGACCCGGTGCAGGCCGAAAAGGAGGCGCGCGCGCTGGTGGCCGACTTGCAGGCCCAAAGACCGGAGCAGAATACCACGAACACCGGCCAGGCCAGAATCCGCGACGCCGCGGGCAAGGAGCGGGAAATCCCCATGCGGTTCGAGATCACGGCCACGCCGACCAACTGGGAGAGCGTCTATGAAACCCTGGCGTCTGCAGGCGGATCGGGCGGGGTGAAGCTGACCGTTGTTCATACAGCCGGACAGCCCAACCAATATCAACTCCTCAGCCCTGCCGAAGCCGGCGCCACCAACGCGGTCCCCAAGGAACTGACGCCGGATCAGACCATGATTCCCTTCGCCGGTTCCGATTTCTGGGTCGCCGACCTGGGTTTAGAGTTTCTGCGCTGGCCGCGCCAGCGGTTGCTCAAGAAAGAGATGCGGCACAGCAAATCCTGCGACGTGCTGGAGAGCATCAACCCGGCGCCGGTCCCGGGCGGCTACGCGCGGGTGGTATCGTGGATCATAATCGAGAGCCCGCATGGGATTGTTCATGCCGACGCCTATGACGCCCGGGGTGAACTCCTCAAGTTGTTCGATCCGACCGCCCTTGAGAAAGTCCAGGGCGACTATCAATTGGAGGAGATGGAGGTCCGGAATCGGCAAACCGGCACGCGCACCTGGATCAAGTTCAAGCTGGCCCGGGAGTGAAGAGGGTCGCGTGTAATCAGTAACCAGTAATCAGTGATCAGTGGCTGGCGGTTGTTCGCGGGGTGCACTGACCACCGATTACTGATTACTGATCACTGCTGCCCACCCGGGCACTAATTCCCCGTGACATCCGCGCCTTGCCTCTGTCTAATTGCCAGTGAACTGTATCGTGAGCGAGCCGCTGGCAGAACGTGAGTGTCCGGACGAGCCGCAGGCCGGGCTGGGGTCGTCCGCATTCGGCGAGCTGTACACGGAGCACAGCCAAGCGATCTATTATTTGTGCTTGCGGATGCTGAGTGATCCGGAGAAGGCGGAGGATGCGACCCATGACGTGTTCGTCAAGGCGTTCCGCAAGATGAGCCAGTTTCGGGGGGAATCCTCGTGGCGCACCTGGCTTTACCGGATAGCGATCAACCATTGCCGCAACGTGCAAGCCACCTGGCATGAGCGGCACATGCTGAGCAACGCGGACGAGGCGGTCTGGGAGAATTCGGCGGCCAAGACTGACTCCCCATTGCGGGTGCTGGAAACCAAGGAACTGGGCCAGCGCATTCAGAAGTCGCTCGATGGGCTGCCCCCCGAATATCGGCTCCTGCTGTTGCTGGTCGCCGACGAACAATTGAGCTATGAACAGGTCGGCGCGCTGACAGAGCAATCCGCCGACGCCGTGCGAGGCAAGCTCCACCGCGCCCGCAAGGCCTTTGCCGTCCTGTTCCAGCAAACCGCTTGAGGTCGAAACATGAAACGCCAGACCAAACTTACCCAGCAAGAGCAGGAACAGCTCGCCGCCGGACAACAGCAAACGCAGTCGTCGTCCGCGAAGGAGTTCGCCAGCGTGGAGGAGATGTTGCGGCATGATGCGCTGCACACGCCGGTGCCGCCTGCCATCGCCCACCGGTTGGAAGAATCAGCCAGTCAACTGCCCCCGCCCTCCGGGCGTGCCTGGTGGCGGCGCTTCTTTGGCGGCTAGTCAACCACAGATGGACACAGATGAACACAGATCAACAACAACCGGACTTGCAGAGTGGGAGCAATACGGCGTTCCTGCTCAAAGAGGAGACTCATGCAATTATTGGGTGCGCGTTTGAGGTGCTGAATGAACTGGGGCATGGCCTAAGCGAGAAATGCTACGAAAACGCCTTGGTGGTTGAGTTCCGTTTGAGGGGCATTGGCTTCAGCCAGCAGCGTCAATTCGAGGTGCTTTACAAGAGGGAGCGCGTGGGCCTTTTCATCCCCGACCTGATTGCCTTGGACCAGGTCATCGTGGACACCAAAGTCATTGACCGCATAACTGACTACGAGCGCGGCCAGATGCTTAACTACCTGCGCATCACCAAACTGAGAGTCGGGCTGATCCTGAACTTCAAGCACCCCCGGCTGGAGTGGGAACGTATCGCCCTTTAAACGCATGCGTAAGTATCTGTGTCCATCTGTGTCCATCTGTGTCTATCTGTGGTTTTCCTTTGTATAGACCCCGCTGATCCCACATGAACTTCCAGACTGAAATCGAGATTCTTATCCGCGCCCGGTATCCAATCCTGTACGTGATCACGAGCGAGGAGATGCGCGTGCAGAAGATCCTCGTGGAGATCGCCGCCAAGCGCCAGAAGAAGGTCTTTGAGTGGACCTACAGTTCCGGCATCGTGCCCGCGGGCGCTTCCATCCAGTCCCAGAAGGGTCGCAACCCCGCCACCAAAGACCCGCTGGCGGCACTGGACCTGGTCATTGACCAGGTTGAGCCGGCCATCTTCCTGTTCAAGGATTTCCATCCATTCCTCACGCGGAACAACTTTGCTGTCATCCGCCGGCTCAAGGACATCGCGCTCTACCTAAAGAACAGCCGGAAGACCATCGTGCTGATTTCCCCGGTGATGGAGATTCCGGCGGAGCTCGACAAGGAGATTACGGTGATCAACTTTCCCCAGCCGGCCAAGGAGGACCTGGCTGAGCTG
>Ga0182014_10007682_pt1 | contig 11226 bp, 4 predicted proteins | sample 612S2DmetaG_FD_120489 | JGI IMG/M metagenome (GOLD analysis project Ga0182014, IMG submission 120489) | Permafrost microbial communities from Stordalen Mire, Sweden - 612S2D metaG | ecosystem: Environmental > Terrestrial > Soil > Wetlands > Permafrost | place: Sweden: Stordalen | collected... | reverse complement strand
CAATAGGCAACGATGCCGCCATAGTCTCGAAAATTGAAGAACTCCTCGAAAAATCAGCGGCAACAGCCGCGTAGGGCGTAGTGGTTGTTTAGTAAATCAACAGACCGCTTGCCCGCCGCGTGGTTTCGCGTTCCAACGCGGCGGGAAAGCCCGCCGGCTATTGAGGGTCAGCAAAGTAACGTCGTTTCGCGGCCGGCGGCACGCCGGCCAAACAGCCGATTTGGCAATTCACGCCGCGTGGACGCGGCGGCTAAACACGACATTACTTTTCTGATTCCCACTACACTGTTTCCGATCATGACCACGGAGAATTGCCGCGGCCGGCCGCGTTCAATCGCCCCTTCGCCACTGGCTGGGCGCTACGCCGACCTTCTTCTTGAACGCCTGGGAGAAATGATAAGGATTCTCGAAACGCAGGGTGGCGGCGATCTGCTTGATCGTCAGGTCCGTGCCCCGCAGCAGGTGCTTGGCCCGGTTGATCCGTAACTGGAAGTAATACTGATACGGCGACAGCCCGGTGTGCTGTTTGAACAGGCGGCGGAAATGCTCCACGCTGATTTGGAAGGACGCTGCCAGTTGGCCCATCCGCGGCGGATCGTCGGTGTGCTCTTCCAAGAAAGCCTTGGCCTGCCGGACCAGCGATTCCGATCGGTCGGCCCCGCGATGGCGCTGCGCCGCAGCCAAGGCGGCGGCGAGGATTTCCGTGACGCTGACGGCCATGAGTTGCTGAAAACCGATCGGTGCGGAGGCCGCGTATTCCAACAGGACATGGTACGCCCGCAAAATGGCGTCGTCCTCGCCGACACTCAACACGGGATCGTGGGGTGAGAAAAACTCCCGGGCGACCAACTGGTCCATGATCTCGCCGTTGAACGACGCCCAGTATTCGCGCCAACCGACGGCCGCGCGAGGGCGGTAGCGATGCCACTCGCCGGGAAACAGCAACATCATGCTGCCGGGCTTGACCTTCCGATGGCCCGCCGTGCGCGACTCGAACTCTCCGTCGCCGTCGAAAACATAGAGTGCCTGGTACTCCTGCAGCACGCGGCCGGTCTCCCAAGCAAACATGTAGTAGCTGGGGTGGGCGCTCCGCGGATAACTGCGATAGTGCGCCGGTGCTTCCTGCAAGCCGACGCCATTGACCCACAGGCCCCACAGCCGGTCGCGCTGGCTCACCGGAAAGTAGCGGAAGAACTCCCGCTCCCGTCGTGGCATGACACTTCTCCGTGACACGGCCGAGGAACACCCGTTCGCATCGTCATCGGGTCGTGATGCCTGGAATCGAGGAATTCATCACGAAAACACGAAAGTACGAAACCTCGAAAAGGAAGGTGGGCGAAGTTCGCGCCCGATCGGGTACGCAAGCCGTCCCGACGGTTGTTTTTCGCCTTTTCGTCCTTTCGGGCTTTCGTGATTGCCCGATAATGATGCCAAAGTGGCCCTAAATGGACATCCTCGCACGCCGACCTGGGTCTTGTCAAGCGTTCCAGACCGCCGTAACAACGTATTCTGCTGGCGTTTGCCATCGGGGCCCACCGTTGCGGACCTGTCCGATATTGACATCCTAATGTTCGCTTTGGACATTCCTTCTTCCCGCCAACTGAATTACATTAAGAGCGGTTTCAAAATGTCGCACAGCCGCCCTCGGCTGTGAAAAGTGCTCGGCACGGCTGTGGAAAGCGCTCGGCACGACCTGCCTGGGGAGGACTCACGCGTGACGACTCCAATAACCCACCGAGACCGCGTCCTCGGCACCCTGACGCGTTCCGGCTACGACCGCATCCCCGTCAAACACGAGGGAACGCCGGAAGTGAACCAACTGCTCATGAGCCATTTCGGGCTCTCGAACGCGGAACAGTTGCTCCGGGTTCTGGGCGACGATTTTCGTTATGTCGAGCCGGTCTATTGCGGGCCACCCCTGCGAACGTTTCCCGATGGCAGCGTGGAAGGCTATTTCGGCGAACGCTACAAGTATGCCCAGTTCGAGGCCGGACGGTATCTCGAAGCCTGCTACTTGCCTTACGCCGGCATCAACACCCTGGACAAGCTGGACCGTTCCCACTTTCCCCGCGCCGATTGGTTCGACTACTCCACGATCCGCTCCCAGTGCGAGGCCTTGCGCGACCAGGGGTTCGCCATCTGCTGCGGCACGGCGGGCGACATGGACTTCATCAACAGCATTGCGCGTGCCCGGGGCATGGAGCAGGTGCTGATGGACCTGATCGACGACAATCCCGTCTACTTGGAGATCATGCAGGCACGGTTCGAGTTCTACTACCACATGCATCGCCGCCTGTTGGAGGCCGCCGGCGGCCTGATCGACTTCGCCCACGTGGGCGACGATCTGGGGAACCAGCGGGGACCGATGATCGGCCTGGACATCTTCGAGCGGCACTTTGCCCCCAAGTATGCCCAGTATTTTGCCATGGTCCACGCGCACGGCGCCAGGACCATGATGCACATGTGCGGGTGCGTCGAGCGATTCCTGCCGCGGTTGATCGAACTGGGGCTCGATGTCTACGACGTAGTGCAGCCCACCACGCCGCAGATGGACATCGCCGCGCTCCAGCAGCGATTCGGCGATCGCCTGAGCTTCTGCGGGTCGGTTTGCGTGCAGACCACGTTGGCTTGGGGCACTCCCCAGGATGTACAATACGAGGTGCGGCGTCGGCTGGACCTGTTCCCGCAAGGCGGCCTGATTCTCGGACCCACGCACGCCATCCAGGTCGGCTCGCCGCTGGAAAACATCTTGATGCTCTACCAGACGGCCGGTTCCCTCGCTCCGGTTGTCGACGACACGATCCTCGACGTCACGGACGTCGCGGCATCGGATAAAATCAACCTGTCGAAACTTTTTTGAAGGAGCCCAAACACATGACCACCTTCGCCAAGCACGTCGTAGCGTCATTTGCCCTGGCTGCCGTGTTCCACGCCTGCGCGGCCGCCGCCAGCGCCAAGGATCAACCGCCCCCGAGCGCGGCGGTTGCGGACGCGCAAAATTGCCTTCCGCCCGGGCAGATCCAGATGGGTGGCCATCTGGGCGAGCGAATGGCCGACTGCATGGAGAACCTCATCACAGCGTGGGACCTCGACCGCATCATCAAGCCGTTCCGCGATAAGACCGACGGCCGCGACAACCATTGGCGGTGCGATTATTGGGGCAAGTGGTTCACGGCGTTGGCCTGGGGCTATGCCCACCAACCGACGCCGGCACATCGACAGTTGCTGGATCGGGCGGTGAAGGAACTGATCGCCACGCAGGGCGCCGACGGAAACATCGGCTCCTTCGAGGGTAAGCTGCGCCTGAACGGATCTTACGACGTGTGGGGTCGCCAGTGTGTAATCCTCGGACTGGTGATGTACTACGATCTGACCGGCGACAAGTCGGCCCTCGATGCCTCATGCCGCGAGCTGGACTGTCTGATGGGCGAACTGGAACAGAAGAAAGCGAGACTCGTCGATTTAGGAGGGGGGGAATGGAACGGACTTCCCCCGAGTGTCGTGGTCGAGTCGGGGGCGCTCCTCTACCAGCGGACCGGTCTGAAAAAATACCGCGACTTCTCCGAGCGCATCGCCGCCCAGTGGAACGAGCCGGGCAAGCTGGCCCCCAAGGGTTTGCGATTGGTCGAAGACGCGCTGGCCGGCAAATCGGCCAAAGACATCGGAAGCCCAAAGGCTTATGAGCAAATGTACTGCTTCATCGGCATCTGCGAGCTGTATCGGGCCACCGGCGAGCGGAAGTATCTCGACGCCGCCGTCGCCCTGGCAAAGAACATCCGTGCGGAGGAATTGTTCGTCACCGGGGCGAGCTCCGAAGACGAGATTTGGTTCAAGGGTCGGTCGCAGCAGACGCGGATCGTCCACGCTCCGGCCGAGACATGTGTTACGGCCCACTGGATGTATTTCTGTTGGCACCTGCTGCGGCTTACCGGCGATCCGGCCTACGCCGACGAGATGGAACGGAGCCTCTACAACGCACTGTTGGGCGGTTTGATGCCGGATGGGCACTGGTGGGCCTATTACAACTCGCTGATGGGATTCCGGGTGCCCAGCCCGCCTTCGATCGCCGACATCGGCCTGAGTTGCTGCGTCGTCAGCGGCAGCCGCGCCCTGATGCTCACGCCGTTCTGGGCCGTCATGCAGGCCGGCGACGGGCCCGTGCTGAATCTCTACTTTCCCGGCACGGTCGAAACCAAGACCGCCTCCGGCGGCAAAGTGCGGCTGGAAATGGAAACCGATTATCCGCGTCTGGGAGCGGTACGGCTCACCGTGAAGCCCGCTCGGCCCGAAGACTTCACGCTTAGCCTGCGAATTCCCGCCTGGAGCCAGGAAACCACGCTCAAGGTCAACGGCCAACCGGTGGCGGTGCGGCCGGGGACGTACGCCAAGATTCGCCGCCAGTGGACCGCGGGCGATCAGGTGCAGTTGGCCCTCGACATGCGTGCCCGGGCGATCGATGCGCCCAGCGGAAATGGGCAAGTCGCCGTCCGGCGGGGACCGATCGTGCTGGCCCTCGACGATCGGTTGACACCGCCGGAAAAGGACGCCACGGCCGTGCTCGTGCGCAACCCGTCCGGGTACGTGGAAGCCCAGCCCGATGCCGATGCGGCCAATAAGACGGGCATATGGATGGCCTTCGACGTGCCGTTCCTGGTCAACGGGAAGCCGCGGACGCTGACTATGTGCGACTTTGCCTCGGCGGGCAACGGCTGGTCGGAAGCGAATCGATATCGCACCTGGCTGCCCCAGCCGCTCAAGCTGGATACCGCCTACGATACCGGCGTAACCTGGAAGACATTGTTCCCCTGGCCGCAAATCACCAGCAAACCGGAGGCCCCGCCCAGTCCGCGTCGTTCGCCCAAGCCGTCTGCCGGCCCGCACGGTCCTATCAAGGCCGACCGCATCGTCGTTCTCGGCAACAGCATCACGTTGCACGGGCCGTCGGACGCCGTTCAGTGGGCGGGCAACTGGGGCATGGCCGCCAGCGAGGAAGAGAAGGATTACGTCCACCTCTTGGTCAACGGGCTGGCCCAGCGCACGGGCAAGAAGCCCGCACTGATGGTGGCCAACATCGCCGATTTCGAGCGGAACCATGCAACCTTCGACGTGGACGCCAACTTCAAGAAGTTCTTCGAGTTCAAGCCCGACATCGTGGTCGTGGCGATTGGGGAGAACGTGCCGGCGCTCAGTTCGGAGGACGCGAAGGCCAAGTACAAGGCAGGCTTCTTGAAGCTGCTGGAAGCCATCAAGAAGGGCGGACAGCCCACCATTCTGGTGCGCAGTTGCTTTTGGGCCGATCCGACCAAAGATGAAATCATGCGGCAATGTTGCACGGCCGTGGGCGGCGTCTACGTGGACGTCAGCAGTCTGGGCCGGGACGGGTCGAACTCGGCCCGCGACGAGCGAAGTTTCCCGCATGCCGGCGTGGCCGGCCATCCCGGCGACAAGGGCATGAAGGCCCTGGCCGATGCCCTGCTGAATGCTGTGCCGACCAAACCGTGACTAAGCCACCGGGCAGGGCCTCAGGTATTGCGCAAGAACCCGTCTCAGGTCCGCTATGATGACGGGTTTCGTGATGTAATCGTCGCAGCCTGCGGCCAGGCAGTTTTCGCGGTCGCCGGCCATTGCGCAAGCGGTTAGGGCAATCACGGGCTTCCGCCAGCCGTACGCCCGAAGCCAGCGTACGGCTTCGTAGCCGTCCATTTCCGGCATTTGGACGTCCGTCAAGATGACGTCAAAAGCATGTCCCTCGGTCAGGGACTGTACGGCCTTCTCGCAGGCCACGCGGCCGTTTTCCGCGACCTCGACGTTCAGATTCATCTTCTTCAACAGTTGACAGATCACGCGTTGGATGTCGGGAGCATCCTCGGCCAGCAGCACGCGACCGCGAAAAGGAGCCTCGACGTTTTCGATCACCGGCGCCTTCTCGTCCTGCGTGATGCCGGGGAGCGTGTTCAACATGCGGACTCCCGCCCGCGGCTCCACGTGCAGGGTCACGGTGAAGGTGCTTCCTTGGCCCGGCGTACTGGTCACGTGGATGTCGCCGCCGAGCATGGTCGCCAGACGCTTGGAAATGGCCAGCCCCAGCCCCGTACCACCGTAACGGCGCGCCGCGGACGAATCGACTTGCATAAAGGGCTGAAACAGGTCGGAAATCTTCTCCGGCCGAATGCCGATACCGGTGTCGGAGACCACAAACCGCATCTGCAAGGAGTCGTTGCTCTGGGGCAGGCAGCCGACAGAGATGCGTACGGAGCCCTGATCGGTGAACTTGATGGCGTTGCCGACCAGATTCATCAAGATCTGTCGCAGCCGAATGGGGTCCGTCCGCATCGTTTCGGGCAGCGGAAAATCGTAATGGACCGCCAAACTCAAGCCTTTTTCCCGCGCCCGGACCTGTGCCGTGGCCAGAACGTCCTGGACGAGGTCCTGGGGGCGACAGTCGACGAACTCGAAGGAAAGTCGCTCGGCTTCGACTTTCGACAAATCGAGAATGTTGCCGATCAACTCGAGCAAAGCGTTGCCATTCCGGCGAATGGTCTCCAGGAATTCACGATGCTCCTGCTGCGACACGTTCGGGCTCATCAACAGATCGGCAAAGCCGAGGATGGCGGTCATGGGAGTGCGGATCTCGTGGCTCATGTTGGCCAAGAACGCGCTCTTGGCGAGATTGGCGGCCTCGGCGGCTTCCTTGGCTTGTTGCAGCGACTTCTGCACCTGTTCGCGCTCGGTCACGTCGCGAACAATCCCCTGCGCACCAACAACCTTTCCGTTTTCGCGGACATACGCGCCGCTGATTTCGACGATCGCGCGGCTGCCGTCCTTTTTTATCACGGGGGTCTTGAAGAGATTATTCCGCCGGTGTCTCAGGTGGGCCACCAGGGCCTGGCTGGTTCGGAGCGCCTCGTCCGGGGGAAGAAACGAGGAAAACATCCGCCCGATCATTTCTCCCGCCCCGTACAAGAGCATTCTTTCCCCGGCCGGCGAAATGTAGGTGATGGCGCCTTGCAGATCCGTGATAAAAATCGCATCCAAACTCCGCTCGGCAATGCCGCGGAACTTCTCCTCGCTCTTGCGCAGCGCTTCCTCCGCGTTTTTACGACCGGTGACGTCGCGAATGATTCCCTGTCCTCCGACAATCTTCTTGTGCTCGACGATGTAGGCGATGCTTAGTTCGATGACGGCAAGACTGCCGTCCTTCTTCACCACCGTGGCCTCGAAGAGTTCGTGCCGTCTGCGCTTCATGTGTTTCAGAAGCGATTGACTGACTTGCAACGCCACGTCTTCGGGCAGGAACGTGGAGAAGTGGCGGCCCACCATCTCTTCCGGTTTGTACTGGAGAATGGTCTCCACGCTGGGAGAATAATAGGTGATGATGCCGTCCAGATCGGTGATAAAGAGGGCGTCGAGGCTCCGCTCGGCAATGCCGCGGAATTTCGCCTCGCTTCTCTGCAACGCCTCCTCTGCCCGCTGTCGGCTGAGAATGCGCCACCATCCGTCCATCAGGAGCCGCAACTGCCGCAAGTCCCGCTCGTCGTAGTCCGTCGGCTTGTTGCCGACGCCGGCTACGGCGATGATGCGCTCGCCGTCGAACACGGGGATGTTCATGTGGCGGAGGAGGGGCATGTGCCCGTCGGGTATGCCTTGTTCGAGCGGGTTCGGCGCGGCGCCGTCATTGATGACGACCGCTCTGCGCTGACGCACGACCTCCGCCAAGAGTTCGCTCTCGGCCACCGGAAAGACCGACGGCGTGTCGACCATCGTACACGTCGCTTGCGCCGACTTCGACCAATGGAGCATTGTCAGAGTCGTTCCGTCGTCGCTCAGCAGCATGAGATAGCCGATCGCGCTTCCGGTCAGGCGGATGGCGTTCTCGACCGCCTGGGCGGCGACCTCGGCCGTCGGCCGATCGCTCATCTGATTCAAGGTTAGCAGCGATTCCACCCGCTGGGTCTCGTTGGCCCGCTCGGCCTCTTCCTGTTTTCGCTGAGAGATGTCCCTGAGGACGGCGATGAATGCCTTCGGTCTGCCTTGCAGATCCCGATACAGCGAACTGCTGGCCTCGATTGGACGGCGGACGCCATCCACGCTGACCGCGGTGTGCTCGATGTTTCTCAGAATGCCCTTCTCGGTCAACCGTTGGAGATTCTGCCTGGTGCGAAGGTGCTCCTCCGGCGCCAGCACGTCGAAAATGCTCATCTTTCTGGCCAACAGTTCTTCGACGCTATCGAAACCGGCGAAGCGGGCCGCTTCGCGGTTGGCCACCAGCAGGCGGCCCTCCAGGTCAACCGAGATGATCGCGTCGGGGGAGGTCTCAATGGCCGTGCGGAACCATTCTTCGCTTTCGCGCAACGCCTGTTCAGCCCGCGTGCGATCCGTAACGTCTCGGATGACCCCCTGCATGCCCACCAGTTGGTCCGCCTGGCAGACCCGCGACGAACTAACTTCGATGATAACCCTGCTGCCGTCCTTTTTTAACGCCTTCCCCTTGAACGCTTCCATGGGCTGCGATTTCGTGGCCGCGACGAAGGCCTCGGCGGCCCGCAGTCTGTCCCCTTCGTCTACGAACGTCGTGAAGTGCTTTCCAACCATTTCTTCCAGTTTGAACTGGAAGATGTTCTGCGCCGCGGGAGATAAATAGGTAATCGTGCCCTGGGAATCGGTGGTAAAGATCGCATCGAAACTCCGCTCGGCAATGCCGCGGAATTTCTCTTCGCTCTGTCGCAGCGACTCCTCGGCTCTCCTGCGGGCGGTGACGTCGCGAAAATACCAGATGCGGCCGAAATCTTCGCCCTTCGATCCCACCAAGGGAGAGGAATAGCGATCGAAGAAGCGGCCGTCCTTCAACTCCAGTTGGTCGTAGCTTTTCTCCTCCTTGTGGTCATAGAGATAAGCCACCCTTGCCAGGAACTCATCGCTATTCCGCACTTGTTGGGAGACGTATTCCAACAGCGGCTCATCATGCGAGGAAACCAGAAGGTCGGGCGGCACGTGCCACATTTCGCCGAATCGCTGGTTCAACGGCACCGGGCGGCGCTGATTGTCGACCAGCAGAATTCCGTCCGGCGAAGTCTCCGACTGTGCCTTCAGCAGGACCGACGTGAAAGAAAGCTCCTCCTCCTCGCGTTTGCGCTGCGTGACGTCGAAAAATGCGCCCACAATGCCGATCACTTCGCCCCGTTCATCACGTACGGGAACCTTCGTGGTGCGAACGATTCTTCTCTGTGGGTTGCTGCCTTCGTAGGTCTCGTCCAGTTCCTCGGCGAGGCCCGAGTCCATGATGCGACGGTCGTCGCTGCGATACCTCTCCGCCATCTCGGCAGGATAGAAATCGAAATCCGTGTGGCCGACGAAATCGTCGGGCTGGAGGTCGAGATCCCGAGCCATGCTGGGGGTAACCGCCAGAAAGACGGAGTTGCGGTCCTTATAGAATGCCCGCTGCGGCATGTTTTCGAGCAGGGTGCGAAATGTCCCCTCGCGCTCTGGCAACTTCACTTGCCAATGGCCTGGCGTCCCGATGGCCCGTCGGCTCAATGCCGACTCAACACGCTCCCACGCTCCATTCCTTTTCGCCAGAGCGAACCCGTGCGGCGCAAGGATGCGTAAGACGTCGGCTACGGCGCATTGGTCCCAGCCATACGAACAAACGGCAAGGAATCGCTTGTCGCCGAGGGCCGTATCGAGCGCCTCCTCATGGTGGGCGAAGGCGCCGCGACGGTCTTGCTCCAGCCAAGAAGTATTGACGCTCAAGCGCAGGCCGTCGTAGCCCTTCGCAATCGCGTCGTGGAGCTTGGCGGCCCAGGCAGAGAGCACGCGCTGCGAGTCGAACTCCCCGTCTGCGAGATACCAGTCGGCGTAGGAGACGATTTCGATCTGCCCTCGGTCGAAGTAGTCATCGAGACCGGGCACGGCCTCTTGGAGTGCTTCGTACGCCGCCGGAGCCGGAAGCGGCGGGGAAGTGATCCAGACACAGAGATCGTTGGCCTCCAGGCCGGCCTTGAAATAGGGCGTCAGGACGTCGGTAAGGTCTGCCTTTGTCTGATAGAACTGGCAGATGTGCGTCCCCCAAGCGACATCACCCAGTGCCCCAATTCCGCTGTTTCGCATGCTGGCTCCGCGGAGCCACTGGGTTGGAACGGTATACCCGCATGGAAAAAGCGTGGCCCTTACAATTCTAGCATGTAACTCTAAGGTGTGGTGCGGGTGCGAATTTGGCTACCGTCCGGCTTCCCCACTATTCGACGATTTCCAGCCACCCGAGCGACGAGGGGACGTGAAAATCGGCCTCGGGGGTCTTCGGGTCGATCCAACTCATCCACTCCTCCAGCGGCGGAGGGCCAGCGAGCTTGCGGCCGCGGTTGTGAATCGTTTCCTGCTGCACCACCGGCTTGCCGCTGCGGTCGTGACTGAACTCGGCCCGATAGAGACCGCACAAGATACGGGCCCCAGGGGCGAGTCGTGGAAATCCCATTTGCACAAAGGTTGCTAGTGGAATCCGTCCCTCGACCACGTAGCCCTTTTCGCTCGTTGACGCGGCGACCTCCAATCCCGGACATTTCCACTTGGGATCCATCTGGCGATAGTACGAGGCACGGTAATCGAACGTGCGGCCGCGGGAGTCGATTTCGAAACAGAAATAGTCCTTCATTTGGTCGTCGTGGCTGAAAATCAGCTCCACGCGGTCCTCGAAAACCGCGTCTTCCTTGTCGCGCAGCTTGTCGAGCACGAAAATGTCGGCATCTTCGGCGCGGAAGGCAAAATACAGGTACTGGTCGTCGCAAAAGGCGAGAAACTCGGTCGCCGGGGCGTCGGCCTTCTTCCAAGGGAAGTTGAAGTGCCGCTCGACGTTGGCCCGCGACCACTGCGGCTCATCGAGCCGGCCGTCGAGGCGGATATTCGCGTGCGGCAGGCGGCGGACGAGGTAGGTTGTGCTGCTGGGCCAACGCTGTGTGTCCAACGCGTCGTAGCTCGGCCGCACCGCGGCGTCCGACTTGCCCGGTGTGGCGGAGATCTGCAAGTCGCGAAGCGCAGCCTGTCCGTCGGAACCCACAACCACTTCGGCCGAAAGTTTACGCTCTCGGGCCGCTTCGTCGTATTTCATGCCTTGCCCCTCCTCGACATAGAATGATTCGATTCCGTATTCGATGTTTCCGTGGTCGCCCATCGTGCCGCGGATAAACTTGCCGCTGGTCGGCCGTTCGATGCCGAACGTTTTCGCTCGCCAAT
>Ga0182014_10007680_pt1 | contig 11229 bp, 9 predicted proteins | sample 612S2DmetaG_FD_120489 | JGI IMG/M metagenome (GOLD analysis project Ga0182014, IMG submission 120489) | Permafrost microbial communities from Stordalen Mire, Sweden - 612S2D metaG | ecosystem: Environmental > Terrestrial > Soil > Wetlands > Permafrost | place: Sweden: Stordalen | collected... | reverse complement strand
CCCAAGAATTCACCCAAAATTGAGACGGCTTACACGTAAATACAGGTGCTTAGGCGGTATTCCGTGTGCGGTTAAGTTGTTGAAAGTAAATGTTAGATGCAGATTGACACGGAAGAGGTCACTGGTTCGCTTGGTGGCTATACGCCCCATCTATATATATAAGATGCGTGTCGCGCATAAAGACATAAATTTCGGCCGCCCCTTGTAGACATTATGGTGTAAACCGAACAGTGCGATCGCGCCCAAGATCCGGCACTCTAACTGCGCAATCAATAAACGCGGGCACAATCGAGCTGGAGTTCCTGCTCCTACAGCGGGACAGCCGTTCAGTCCGGAGAAAGCGCCGATTATGGGGGCGCGGACGCTGATGATGACCGTCACGCCGGTGGTGACCACGGCCGTGGCTGCGACGTGATTTGACCGGGTGCAGGGTTGGGGACCCAAAGAGGTGGGCCTTTCGAGGAAATTAAACCGTCATCGATAGTCGCTGCCAGTGGTCCTGGCGGGCTCTATTCCATGACTTCTGTAAGAACCGCATCGGAATCTCTGTTAACGATGAATCGCTAAATGGACCGGACGCAGGATCGGAATCGATAAGTTACGGCAGGTGTCCAGCGATCTGCAGGTGGCTACTGGGGTGGCGCCTCCCATATCGCATATCGTCAATCGCTTTCCAAATCCTTCTTCTGGCGTTCGCATCCGCAAGGGCAACAGAGCATATGATCCAGATCACATCTTGACCTCGCGGAAGCCGATTAGCTTGGTCTTTAGAATGCGCAAGCTGAGGTGTTGAGTGGATTCTGAGGAAGCTGACGTATGGGGTTACGAAGAGTCGCTGACGGAAGATCAACTCCTTGCCAGAATCGACCTTGCTCAGTGCTGGCAATCGCGCGCCGGAAAGCTTAGTGCGACAAGCGAACAGGCGAAAGCGACCCCGGCGCAGGTTGCTACTCGGGAGCAACTCTTCGAATATTCCTGCCATGTTGAGCGGCTCTCGGACATGATCCTTCGAGTTAGGTTGGACGACCGGTTTGCTTCGCCGACAGCGGAACAAATGGAAGAGTTGCGGGAATGGGCTTCCGCACCACCGGCGTCATACGAGTGCCGGAAGCTTTGGAAACGCTCCGGAGTCATTTCACGGAATCAGGCACTAGAGACCATTCGGAAAATCCGCCGTGAATTGAAATCGAAACACGCTGTATACTGCACGGCGGCACGGGCGTTCAAAATCGCCGCAGAGGATGAATTCTTCCCCGGCTACGGAACTCTGTTGTTTCGGCCGGATCAGCCTAAGAAAAACAGGGCAAGGGCCTCGCTGAAACAGACGACCCCATTCCGGCGATGGATCGCAGAAATACTCGTACGGATCGGTACTGACGCGAGCGCTTTAGAGGTAGCAAAGCAGATTGAAGTCAGTGATCCCCGTGTCGAAGATCAGTACCGCGGGGACGGAACAAATCAGCTTATGAAGAATCCGCTAGTGAGACTAGATAAGATCCTGCTGGCCGATCGGGCATTGAAAAAGCATTTCGAGACCCTGGTCTCGGATGTCAGAGGTTTAGTGACGCCAAAAGGCAACTGGAGTTGACAAATTCTGCAACTTAACTGCAATGCAGACGAATAAGTCACTCATTATAAGAAGCTTAATAAATACATCCTGCACTCTCTGCAATCCGTAGATTAACAACCGGTGCTTTGTAAATATAGGCCTGCCTGATGACGCTGGTCGCGCGATGACCGGCGGCAAAAAGGGGGCAACAGATGTTTCAATACCGCACCGCGGCCCTGGCTCAAATCGATCTTCAGCGCGTGAAGATCACGGCGACTAGGCCGCCTGAAAGCATCATCGCCTATCTCCGTTCACTCCGCCGCTACCTCGAGGCCAAAGAAGGCGCGAAACTCCTCGGCTGTCATCTCGAAACATTCTACCTCCTAATTTCGAGCGGCCTACCGGCCGAAAAACGCGGCCGACGCTGGCGGATCGATCCCATCAAGTTCGCAGCCTGGCTTGAGGCCCGCGGCTTTGCGCCTGCCACCACGGCTCAAGAGCAGGGCCAACAGGAAGCACCTCCCAACAAGTAAGGAACCAGGGCCGGCGCGGCCGGGTCTGAAAGGGAAAACAAAAGTTGGTAACGGACTCAAGCTTTTCTTCGGTATTCATCGCAAATCACAACCACGGTATTCACCAACAGAAAGGGGCCCACCGATGGGCAAAAACGGAAAAGTGGCTTTTTCATCCTCACAGAAAACTGCGTCCTCGCCTCTGACTCTTGAGGGCGCGGTTGAAAAGATTAACTCCGGTTTCCGCGGCCGGATGTCACAGGCCGACGCGCAGGCGCGCTCACAGCAGATATTGCTCGCCGCCGCCGACCTGTTCCTGGCCGCCAACACCGGCCTGCTCGCGCCGGTCTGTGCGCTGGCGGTCTCCCCCGGCCAAGTCGTCGAGTCTATCACTCCTCTGCTCTCCGGCGAGTCCGCGCAAGAGCACCTCGATGCCGTCCACGCCCTCCAGCACCAAGTGGCGTCGCTGGAGCGCCGCCGCCGCAGGGTGAGAGAGATGATGCGGAAGCTGGCATCCTTCCGCCGCTTCGAATCCCGCAAGAACGCCACCTGCACCTCTCTGGCCGACCTCGTCTCCGCCGACCTGGTGACCTCTTACACCGCCTCGCTCCACCAGCGTGCCGCCGGTTCTGCCACCTCGAATTAGTCGTCTTCACGCTCTTCGCCTCACAACCGGGGCGAAGAGCTCCACTCCACGCAAGACAAGGAGCATATGAGCGCTTGCCGGATTCTGCCTTTTGAAATCAACTCACAACCAACCAGCCGACGGACACTCGCGGAACTCTACGACCGAATTGATGGCAAACTCACTGCAACGATAAAGGAGGTCGCCAGACAGAAGAACGCAAAGGTCAGGGAGGGCGACTCTGCCGCCTTTGAGGAACGTAGCGCCCTTCGCACCGCTTTTCGCCATCTCACCACCATGTGCAACAACAGGCCGCTTGAACTGATCGACGTCGATGAGATCGTCGAGTTCACCACCGAAGATTTTGAGCAAACACTCGGCACGTCGCATCGTAACGCTATCAAGATGGGTTGGGCCAGAACCAAGCTGCTCAAGTATGCCGCCGTGGGGGATTGGTGGACCTGCGAAGCCTGGCAGCGGCGCGAAGCATGGTTACCAATACGCAGAGCACTCGAAGTCGCCCTGGATAAGAACGGCAGGGTCAAAAAGGGAAGGAGCTCTGCCGGTTGCCAGGGGATAGTAACGTTTGCCGAACGCAATGGTTGGTGGCCTGACACCTTTTCGCAGGAAACCATGAATGCTTGGATTGCCTGGATGCTCGATGACGAACGCGATTCTTCCGTGCGCACTGTTGAAATCGAGGAAAGTCAATTCAGAACGAAGCTGCGCAGGGCTGGTCTGCAACACCTGATCCCGAACTATAGGCTTGACTTCCGCCGTGGAACTGACTATCGCCTATCGCTGGATGATACGAAGTTCGCGGACCTCCTTCAGGAAATTCTCGGCATTATCGATTGGAAACTCAACAAATGTCCTCGTAAATTCCGCCTTCGCCAAGTATCGGCAGATGGTTTGCTACATATCCTTCTGGAGCTGTGCGGATACGCTGTATACGAGCTCGGCATTTGCGGAATCTCGGGTCTGCATCAGGTGATCACCGAAGAGATCATTAGTGCCTTCATCCTTTGGGCCCAGCAGGACCGCAACCGATTCCCGGACTCGGTCAGGTCGGCGCTCGGCCGTATATGCGGACTGATCAATCAGGGCTGTCCGCCTTTTGCGGGAAAAAAGAACGAATATGGCTGGTTCCTTATGGCCATCAAGCGCATGCCGCGAGAAGACAGGAACGAGATTCTCAAGAGGAAGAATGCCAAGAGCAGGCCCTATTCCGATTTAGCCAAGATAGGGCGCAAACTCCTGGCGGAATTCAAGCGGACCGAAGCTGTCGACTCGCACAAGGCGGCACGGCTCTTCCACGACTACACGTTCATCGAGTCCCTTCGTCGGCACCCTTGGAGGTTGCGCAATTGGTCCTCCGCCAGAGGGGAAAATCACCCTCGACCGAACATCAAACTCATGGAGATTCCCCGGCGCGTTCAACGCGACGGAAAGCTCCCTTCCTCGGTGAAGCGCGCGCTCAAACAGGACCCCCATAAGGAGTTTCTGATTGCCCACTTCATTGAGCCGGAAACCAAGAATGGGCACGAGGTCTTTGAAATCCTGGATTCTGCACTGATCAGGATCTTCAAAAACTTTGAAGCGCAACGCCTGATCCTCGTGGGGGACGCTCAGGATCCGGAGACGATCTTCCTCAACAACTCAAAAAATGGCCCGGGGGCGATGAGCGAGAACGCGATGGCCAACCTCCTGTCAAAGCTGAGTGTGCGTTACCTCGGACTCGAGAAGCGGCTCAGCTTTCACATCTGCCGCGACATCATTACCGCACATAAGTTGGTAAATGGAGCGACATTTGAAGACATTCAGCGTGCGCTTTGGCACGTTTTATCTAAATCAACCCAGCGGTACCTCTCGGGGATTAACGCCTCGCACGGAACTGTGATCCTGGAGAGGGAGTTTGCCCAGCGTGAAAGTGGGCGCAAATAACGCGTTCAAACTCGTCCTTCCCGTCGCGACCCAAAGATCAGTGGCGCCGGGAAGGACAACTGAAAGGAGGCTTATGGAAGCATCTTCGACTGTCGTTCAGCCACCACCGGGAACTTTGCGGCACCTGTTGGATTTGACACGTGCGGACTTTCCGAATAACCCGACGCTTTCAATGCGGCATTTCGAACAATATATGGCGCGTTTTGAAAACACCGCTGAATACATGGCGGCGTCGATAGGACAAACGATCGATACGGCAACGGCTGGGGCCGCTGCCAAGAGCGAGGCAGAGTTCACGCAATTCTTGGCGCGCCTCAAACGGAAGGAGAATACGGTGTCCCGGCATATAGGCCGGAGAGACGCGCTCTTGATCAACGCCAAGCGTTTTGGCTTACTGCCGCAAGGTTCTCCTATCGAACTGGAATGGCAGCCAATCCTGGACGCTGCCGGACGCAATTCCGGAGGAGTCCGCCGCATCGTAGAGTACGCAAAAAGGAAGAATCTGCTGAACCGCGACTTCTCTCAACGGGACATGAACGCCTGGCGCGCTCAGGCAGAATTGGAAGGCTGCTCGGAGGAGTACAAAAACAGGGCTGAAAAGGCCTTTCGTCGGGCAATCAGGAAAGGCAAGCTTGAGAAGCGGTTTCCTCGGTTTGATGCTTCGAAACGTAGCCGGCCCTACAGCGTGTTCATCGAGGATATGGATGAGCCGTTACAGACGAACGTAATGCGTTACGTTACATGGGCGCGCGAACAGGCTGCACTCCGAAAACTGCGGATTGGCGAAAGCATCGTCCGACAATTCGAGGGGTTGTGCGGCTACGCCATCACGATCCGCGACAGGAAAGACCTCACGAGCGTTGCTCCTCTGCTCGAGAAGGAATTTCTCGAGGAATATGTGGATTGGCTGCACAACGACAAGGGTTGCCAACGTCCTGCTATCTGCAACAGACTGGGAGGGCTCCACACGGTCGTAGTGCATCATCCGGACTTCCAAAGCGAGGACTTCAGCTGGTGGCCTAGCCTGATCGATCGCGTCGATCCCGAATTGAAAAGCGCCGTCGACGAGCGTCGAGAAGACCGGTCAGCCGCCTACGAAGACCTGCTGGCGATCCTGCCCGAAATGCAGGAGTATCGTTCATCTGCGATGAATCTCTCGCCCGCAGCTCTGAGATGGCTTGTCAGGGATCAACTCTTGATGGCTATCGCCATCAAGATGCTGTGGGAGCCGCAGATCATTCGCATCGCACGAGTAGACGGAATCTCGCCAAACGTCTTCAGAAAAGGAGTTCCCGAAGACCGTCCGAATCTCGCCTTCACACCATCTGCCAGAAAGGCTTGGAACAGGAATCGGAATGTTGAATTGTGGCAATTTGATTTCGAAACAGAGCGCGGTGTCGGCGCGTACGGATTCATGATTAAGGACGTGTTGCCTCTTCTTGACGAGTACTTTTGCCACCGGCAGGAAATGATCGGTAACGGTCAAGACCCCGGCACGCTCTTCTTCACACGCAATCTGAAACCGCTATCGAAGACGGATCTCGGTCTAATTGTCGCAAAGTGGACAGACAAGTTCCACCGGCGAGTTACCCCAGAGACAATTCGCAATAGCTTTATCGATTTTTGGCTAATTAAGCAACCGAAGGACTTCATCGGCCTCAGAAATATCCTGATGATCTCGCTCGAATCCATCCAAGTGCGGTTCGATCGCGATTACAGTCCAACGTTGAATCGCGGTCGGTAGGGTCACTTAAACGTGGGAGGGGGAGTCTGCAGCTCCCTGAAGCCCTGCACCTCTTCATTTGCGCGATGGTCTGCAATCAATCCTGGATGCATGGCATGGTTCTCGCACTTGTCAATGGCATGCATGTAGTTTGTCCGTTGCGCTTCCGCACGAGCTTCGGAAGGGTTTCCGCGTGAAGACCATGCCTAATCTCTCTAGTCCACTGCTTGACCGGTGTCCAGCTTGCACCGGGCAGATTTTTCGTTAACGACAATCGATACATAACCACGAAGCCGTAGCGATCCCTGGGATTCGCTGCGGCTTTAGTCTTGGAGGACAACAGACCGCGGAATAAATCCTTGCCAACCTGTATCGCGGCGATTCCAGCTGCATGGTCGCCCATGTATCGTTCGGCCGCAGGATGTCGGCTTCACCGATCCCGCGGCCACAACCCGGCGCCAACGGAAGGGCCTGATCCCGTTCGCTTCGGTCTCTCAGTTTGGGTGGGAGACCCCCCTGTCAGGCCTCATTCAACTTGCCTGCCCGTCCCGCGTAATTCTGAACCCCCAATTGGATGATGGCCACCGGCGACGGTGTCGTACTGGAACTACGCGGCGTCGGGCCACCACTCTGTTAGCAACCTTTGCGATGGCGACTGGGAAGGCTGGAGCAAGATCAAGGCTTTCCCACGACCACTCGCTTTGGAACACTTCCCGAAATTGGGATCAATCGTAACCCTTAAACCAGAGCAGCAGACGAATCGCCTCGGCGAGCCGCCTGCTGCTTTTTTCTTGGAGACAACATGACCAACTCAAGATCGCAAAACGCTACTTACCACAGTGAACCAGAGTATGACCTCGACCTCTCGGGCTTAACTCCTGCCCTGGCACGTGCAGTTCGCGAGCGCTGGAGAATGGCACCCGTCGCTGCCCACTCCAGACACGCATCCCTAAAGAGCTCTTGTCTAGCGGATCCTACCAATGATCCGGAGGAGATCATCCGGTGGGCAACCATCCCAAACCTGAACTGGTGCGTCGAAACCGGGCGCCGGTCAGGACTCCTCGTGCTTGAAGTCAACCACGGGACTGGCCAGGACTTGCTTTCAGAGCTCTGTGAGGATAGCTGGGACGGGTGGCTTGAAACTCTCAAGTTCCAAGATCACCTCTCAACACATTTCTTCTTCAGATATGCGGGCCAACGGGTCAGGTTCCTCCGCTCGCAGTTTGATGGCCTCAAAATTCACTCGGGAACGCTTCTGTTTCTACCACCGTGCTGGTTTGTATCAGCACCGCCCCTTGTCTACTCGGACCTGAATGCGCGCCTGCTCGACTGCCCGGCATGGTTGCTCGATTCCCGTGGACCGGACAAGGGCGCCCGAAAGGTAATCCCGTTCCCTGCGCGAACCTAGGATCATCGACCAAAGGCTCACAACGTCAACTACCCCTGCTGCGGATACCGCGAAAGCGCGTCTCCGCAGCACCCCGAAGAATGGACTTGGAAAACATCAGAAGGTGCACCAGCCTGGCAAGCTAACGGCTTGGCTTGGCCGGGGCTGAGAATTCCTTCGAAATCCTGAGATTCTCTTGAGCTCTCTCAAGGAATTTGTGGATAGGCATTCCCATTACATAAGCGATGGCGGCTTCGCGATCTCTCACGGACGCCTGGGCGATGCATGCAGCCAGTTCTTCAACGGGGTTCGCATCTCCTTCGCAATCCCGTCCGAAAAGAGTCCATCCAATTAACCCCTTGAGCCGCTCGTCGCTCAATTTTGAGATGGCTGACTTGAGAGGTTGGAGCTTGACCAGATGGGATTGCAGGTCATCGAATATTTGCTGCATGTTTCGCCAACCTTTGTCGCGGGAGCAACACTCCAACGATAAACGGGCAATCTCGGCGAATTCCTCTGGCATGATCGGCGCGCTCATAGAATTTCTTCTCGAATCCGCATTGTGATGAAGCCACACATACACTTGAATTCTCACAGACAACCGCACCACCGGATGTGATTTGAGTCACGCTGATTCCGCCACCCTGAGTTGTTGATGCGCATGGGCCGCTGGAAGCAGCTATCGCGATGGCAGGCTTCGCAGTGGTCGTGGCGTCAATTCACAACGCGTGTGATCATCAGCGGGTTATGGTGTCATCCAAGCCAAGTTCGCGGAGGGCACCCTTGATTTCCTCCAGCTTCTGTTCCGAGAGGGCGCCTTTCGGCGCACACTTCACGGTAACGTTCAGGCTCAAGCCGTCGCCCACACCCAACTTCGTCAGAAACTTGGTATAGAAGTTCATCCACTTCTGCGAGGGGACCTCTCCGGACCAAGTCAGCGCCAGCGGCAACTGAACTGGGCCGGAGGTCCCTTTATCTCCTGACGGTACCGATGGCTCACCGGCTCCGGAACCTGGAGAAAGCGTCGTCGGCTGCGGGATCGACCCCCCAGTTGCTTCGATACCAGGAATTGTTGGTTGGACTGGAGGTGGTCCGGCGGGTTGCGCAGCACGGGCACGATAGGCGTCCGCGGTCTCCTTTGAAATGATGTACATCTCTTCGGAGATTTCGACGTCGAAAGCCGTGATCGTGCGCTCGAAGTTGAATGGCAGATACTTCCCGCTTCCGGCTTTGCCTACGTACGCGATCTGACCGTTGGAAACACCCCGAGCAATGGTCTCCCGGATGGCCTCAGGATCTAGTAGCCTCGGGAACAACGGTGAAGCGTAGAACGCATCTCGGACGGCGCGGGTGTTCCATTCGGGCAGCGCAGGGGGCCAGTTGCGCACTAACAAATTCGGCGTGATCCCTTTCTGAACCTCGTCCACGTTCATGAGCTCGTTAAGAATGAACTGGATGATGGACGCCGCGGCGCTCGAATGAGGCTTGCCCAGATCGATGAACCGGACCGCATTATCTTTTCCGAGCAGCGCAATGGTGTTGTAATTGCGCCAGACAGACTCCTTCAGATCCAGCTTTGCCTTCTTTATATTGCTGGAGAGCTGCGTGACCTGCGTGTCATCCACACTGATTGTGGGTAACTCCTGTTCGATCACTTGCCAGGCAAGCAGGCGCCGTGCGTCTTCAAATAGCGGACCTGGAGAACCGCACACCGCAAAAATGAGTCCGCTTTTGTATGTTCTTCCAGTCGTGCCGTGCTCTCGGATCGCGGTCTCGATAAATGCCCTTGTTCGCTTCTCGTCTTCCGCGCTCTGCTCGGGAGCCAAAACAACAAATGTCAGCACCGGTTTGTCAGGGACCTTGCCGCTGTTCTCTGGAAAGAAGACCGGACTGATGCCGCCGTTCGCGGCGAAAACGGTCTCGATCTCTGTTCGGACGCGCTCGCCGATCATGCCGTCTTTGATGTTCGCCCGACGGTCTGCATACCGCTTGTTCAGATTCTCCTTGAAACTGAAGTGATAACGGTTCCGCTCAACTGTCAGGTAATAGCAGGCTTCCGTCAAAGCATCGAGCACAGTTTCCACGTGGCCGATGTCGAGGCCCGGGTCGGCGACTGCCAGGCGAATCTCCGGAGTGGAGGCTTCGGCACGCGACATGCCGCCATTTGATTCGAAGAAGATTGTTGTCGCCGCCTTGCGATGTAGTCGGGCCTTCTTGATTGCCTCAATCGCTTCGTTGTCCAAGCGGGCCGCATGTGAGTCGTTCTTGCCACAGATGTCGGTGGTGACCGCAGCTTCGAGCCGATGCTCGCCAAGCTGCTCAAACATGGCCGCGCGAAACTGCGGGTCGTCCAGCGGCGCCGTGCCCAATCCGATCAGCGGATCGCGATGATCGCCTTTATATCCTTCCTGGTAAGCGCGCGAGACCCATAGCGCCAACAGCCTCAGGACGCCGCGCGTTTGCTGGAACCGTGGCAACGCCTGCCATTTACGCTCGAAGACTGAGAACACCGATGGGTGAAACGGAAAGGCCGTAGCAAATGCCTCCCGCGCCGCATCGAAAGGAAATTGTTCCGAGACCTGCTGGCGATGATCCTTTACCCAGTCGCCGAACTCATTGCAGGTAGTCAGCGCGTCGCGGTTAAGCAGAACGCGCCCGTCGCTGGTCACGGCGTTCTCCTCCCACTCAAAGAGCCGCCGGCGAATAATCTCAGAGGTCTCCGATTCCGCGGACATGATGACGGCTTTCCCGACCCGGTCGAGGAGCTTCTTGAAGCGTTCGTAATCTGACTGATCGTCGGCGCTCATCTCAAGTTCCGACGCGGGAATCGAGACGGCCAGCACCATGTTGTCGCGTCCGCGCGCTTCTTCGCTCAAATTGTGCAGGAAAGAGTAGAGCTGCCCAGCCATACCGCTTTTCCGGCTGCGGCTCACAAAGTTCATCAGCTCGTCCATCAGAATCAGGACTGGCCGGTCCTTCGGCATGAAGGCCCGAATCACGTCGCCTCCGGGAGCCACGCCCTGCCGTTCGTGCTCCGCCAGGATTTTCAGGGCACTTTCGCCGCCAAGCTGGAACGCAATCTCTCCCCATGGCGTTTTTCGTACTGGTGTTCCGTCGACCCCGCCGCGGCCGGCAATGGGATCAAACTCTGTCCCTACAAAGACGGCGACATCCGCTTTGGGCACCGTATTCAAGCCAGCGGCCTGCAGAAGGCGGGCCACGCCCTGCCACTCCTTGGCTTTTGGTCCGTTGCTGGCCAGGTGGTAGAGCAGCGTTAACGAGTGGGTCTTGCCCCCGCCGAACTGTGTAGTCAGGTTGAAGACAGCTGACGTCTCGGTTCTCTCACCGCTTAGCCGTCGGAGCACCTCCGCGGCCACACCGGTCAGTCCTTTGGTCAGATACGTGCGTTCGAAGAATCGTTCTGGCTTCTGATAGACCGCGGGCGCGCGCCCATCGCGAACCTGGTCCAGATGAACGGCAAACTCGCTG
>Ga0182014_10007678_pt1 | contig 11231 bp, 10 predicted proteins | sample 612S2DmetaG_FD_120489 | JGI IMG/M metagenome (GOLD analysis project Ga0182014, IMG submission 120489) | Permafrost microbial communities from Stordalen Mire, Sweden - 612S2D metaG | ecosystem: Environmental > Terrestrial > Soil > Wetlands > Permafrost | place: Sweden: Stordalen | collected... | reverse complement strand
TTGCCAACCGACATCAGCGATAGTGTCCATCATCAGATAGTGGACACGATCATCGAGCCACTCTTCAGACAGCTATCTCCAACAGCGAGATCAATGCCAGGCGGCCGCCGGCGCAGGGATACATCTCACTTCGCCCAACTATGATTACGGCGTCACGTTCGTCAGCCGGCGATGGATCGAAACCGTCTGGACGCAATGGTTCGACATTGAAGCCTATGTCGCAGGCGGCATTCACGACTTTCAGGATATTGTCGTCGCGCGGCGTCGGTGAAGACGCATCGAGTGATTAAGCGGACGAACCCGCTATCGCCAGCAGCCCGGCGATGACGCGTGCGACAAGCGTCCCCCGCGCATCCTTATCGAGATCCGCCGCATCTTCAGCCATATGGCCAAGAAAGCTCACGATCTCGTCTTGCTGCTCGAAATAGGCGGCGCTCTTCTTTGCGATGATGAAAGACATATTCCTGATCGGCGCGACCAGATCCTCGTTGTCGGCGAAGGCGGGCCGACCGCCAGGAAGCGCGCTCGATCGCAATTCATATTCGAATATCGTCTGAGCCAGGCTGCGCCAGAAGACCAGATCCGACAGTTCAAATTCCTCGCAGATGTCGCGCTTGATGGCGAGCGCCTCCTGCACGGCTAAAGTCGCGCGCTCCCCCTCTTGCGTCACGCTGCGGGGATCCTGCCGATGCTTATTCAGAGACTGTGGACAAAATGCGATTTTGCCTCGGCGCAAGCATTCGACATAGGCGCGCCAATCGCCGCAATATCGAAAATCCTGGATCTTCTCGATGACATCCTGTAGCGTCCCGCGTCGGAAGAGGACGGCGCTCACATTTGGAATCGTATTCTTGATGGCGAGCGCTGTTGCGATCTCCCGAGGTCCGCTTTCAACATATCCCGACTGCCACTTCCGCTCATCGAGCGTATCGGTGTAGAAGCGGTAACTTTCCGAAAGTCGCTCGCCTTCTGCGCCAATGGCCTCTGAATCGCTGTAGGCTAGGACCACATCGGGGTTGAGGAAACACGGCGCCAAGCGTTCGAGAAAACGTGGGGCGGAGGAATCGTCGCTCTCGGCGATCCAAACGAGATCGCAATGCGCCTGCAAAACGCCTTTCGCCCATTGTTTGAAAGGCGAGCCGCTATTGCTGTCAGTGCTCAAGATCGTGAATGGAATTTTCGATTTCGCTTTCCAGGCTTCGGCGATTTCGAGGCTTTCATCGCTCGAGCCGTCGTCCAGAAAGATGATTTCATCCGTCGGCAGGCGCTGTGCGAAGATTGAGCCCAACCGCTCGTCAAGATAGCGCGCGTGATTGTAATTCGGAACGATGGCGGAGATCGTTTGTCGCGGGGCCGTGCAGTAGCCTATGCGGCGTCGCAAAAGCGCATCGAACTCAGCTTTCGTCGGCGTCATCCCAGTCTCGGTGAGATGATAAGGCATCCCCAGCCCGGCGCACATTCGCTGAAGCGGCGCGATCGCGCATTCCGCTTCGATGACCAGCGCGTTCGGATTACGCCATTTCAGGGCGCGCAACATGCGGTCGAGCACGGTGTGAGCGTCGAGCGAGGCGAGATCAGAACGCGAAAGATCGAGTACGGCGGCGTCCTCCTGGGCAAGAGAGAGGGGCGCGTTGGCGAGCACGTGGACGTCGAGTTGCGGCATGTCTTTGAGCGTCGCGCAAAGCGCGGCGCTGCGTGGAGCGTAGCCGGACGGCGCCCGTGCGAGATCGACGATGAGGACCAGGAACGGCGCATCAAAAAATGCGCGCGAAGACCCCGAGCGGCGCCAGGGAAAATCTTCGAAGGCGGCGACCGGCGACGCGGGGGGCGGCAAAATTGCGTGAGCGCTGCGCCAGTTCGCGCGGCCCTGTTTCGCGTAATCGGTCAACGCATCCTTCAGCGCGATGGAAGCGCCGGGCGCCTGCGCGATATAAAAAGCAGGGTCAAAACGCTCGTGCGGCTTGCGTCCTTCGGCGGCTCCGACGGCGAAATAATGCGGCAGCGGTTCTAAGCCGCTGTCGCGCATATCGGCGTTTTTCAAGCGATACCAGGGAGCGTCGAACAGCGGACCGGGGGCGCGGCCGTCACGCGCGCCAGACGCGACGAAATGCAGCAGCGGCTCGAAACCGGCCCGCCGCACGTCCGGATAGGCGTTGAGGTACCAGTCGCGATCGAAGAGCGGCGTCGGCGAGATTTTTTGGCGCAGCCCATAGGCGATGAAATGGCCGAGCGGCGTCAGTCCCCGCAGATCACCGGCGGTCGTGCGATAGTGCTGAGAGGAAAAATAGGGCGACGGCTCAAACCCCTCGGCCGCGCCATATTTGATGTAGTCGATCAGCGGGTTGGGATCTTTCTGGCTCGCCACCCGGCCGAGCCGATACCAGTCCGCATCGAAGAGAAGATGCGGCCGGGCGCCCTGCCGCGCGCCTTCAAGCAGATAATGGACGATCGGATTTAGGCCCAGGGCCGTGCAGGCCGGATATTCCAGGTTGTACCAGATCGAATCAAAAATGCGGCTGCGCGCGATCAGCCAAACGCTTGCGAGACGCGGCAAAATCTTGAGATTGGCGAGGTTTCGCAATTTGGCCTCAGGAATTAAGAGCTATTAATTCGTCTGCTTTGGGAAGCGCAGCCGAACATCTGTCGAATTATGGGCTCGATCGGATGGGCGGCTGGACGAACATTGTTCGAGCGAAGTTTTATTGTGGCCTATTCGTTACACTATCTCGCTAAGGTTTCAGGATTGGGGCTTCAGGGATGGTTCTAAGCTCGTCGAAATGATATCGTTCGCCTGATGAGAAAATGGGCCGTACATGCCGAATGATTATATCAGCGTCGCGCGCATCCTGCTTTCCGGCGCGGCTTTGCTCGCTTTGGCCGGATGTTCGACGATATTGACCGGAGCCGGTCCCAGCACGGACGACGTGGTTACGCAGTCCGCCTCTCCCGGCGTGCAGCGCTACGAGATCATCGATATAAACTCCACCGTGCTCGACATCCTGCGCCAGCGCGGGACGGATAGTTTTCTGGCTCATTTTGGAGATTACAGGCCTTCGGTCGAACCGAAAATAGGCATTGGCGATACCGTTTCCGTCACGATTTGGGAAGCCGGCGCCGGCGGATTGTTTTCCGCTCCGCTCGTCACCGACCGCTTCAGCACCGGCTCGAAAAGTTCGACGATTCCCGACCAGATCGTCGGCCGCGATGGATCCATCAGCGTCCCCTACGCCGGCCGCATCAAAGTGGTCGGGCGCACGACGCAAGATGTTCAAGGCGTTGTCGAACGCGCTCTCGCCGGCAAAGCGATCCAACCGCAAGTTCTGATCAACGTGCCGAAGGCCGTCAGCAGTAGCGTCAGCGTCACCGGCGAAGTGGTCAATGGCGCGCGTGTCCCCTTGAGCGTCAGGGGCGACCGCGTCATGGACATCATCGCAACGGCGGGCGGCATCAGAGCGCCGGTCAATGAAACCTATGTTCAGCTCTCGCGGGGACAAGAAACCGCCCGCGTCGCGATGACGCGCGTTTCTGCCGATCCGCGAGAAAATATCTTTATGCGCCCGAACGACGTATTGACGTTGATCAGGGATCCACAAACTTTCATCGCCTATGGCGCGACAGGCAAAAACGCGGAGATTCCGTTCGACGCCGAAGGCATCAATTTGTCGCAGGCTCTCGCCAAGGCCGGTGGCCTCCTCGATTCTCGGTCGGACCCCGGCGGCGTGTTTATCTTCCGCTTTGAGCCTGAAAGCGTCGTTCGCGCATTGGATCCGGGCAGCACGATTACGGAGCATGGCAAACTGACGCCGGTGGTCTACCGGCTAAACCTGCGCGACGCGGCAAATCTTTTCATCGCCCAAGGCTTCCGCGTTCAGAACCGAGACCTGCTTTACGTGTCAGATGCGCCAATCGCGGACACGCAGAAAATTATGCAAATCGTCAGTATGATATCGAGTCCGACGTTATCCGGCCTCGCCGCCTGCTCCTATATCAAATGTTAGATGGCGTGGTCGGGTGTCTGGAAGGAAGGACGCGGTAGAAGGCGGATCGTGTAGCCACACGGCCCGATCCACGTCATGATGCCAACCTTTTGCGCCATTCGATGGCCAAGTTGCGGACGACATTCTTATCCATATCGGCTCCAAGAATTGCGACATTTTTCATCGTCCCCGCTCCGCTCCTCCTGATTCCGTGGCTTCAACAATGCCGAAGGCGAGACAGACTGTTCCAAAGTCACAAATCGCTCATCCGATCCAACTGCTTCCCCGCGCCCCCTAAACGGTGAGGCCCTAAACAGTTACTATCGAAGATTATCCATGCGCCGCCGCATCAAGCAGACGGCGCCCATATTTCGTCTTCCCGAGCTTCATTGCGAGCTGACAGAAATCATCCTTGGATATCCACTTGTTGAGATAAGCGATTTCTTCGGGCGCCGAGATGAGTTGGCCCTGACGATGTTGCAGAACGCGGACAAACTCTGCCGCCTCCATCAAGGAATCATGCGTGCCAGCGTCGAACCAGGCGAAGCCGCGTCCCAACCTTTCAATCTTCAGCCGCTTTCGCTGAATATAGAGATTGTTAAGGTCTGTGATTTCGAGTTCTCCACGCGCTGACGGTTTGAGGCTGCGAGCCAGATCGACCACATCGACGTCAAAGAAATAAATGCCGATCGCCGCCCAATTCGACTTTGGCTTTTGCGGCTTCTCTTCGATCGAAAGAACGTCGCCCGCCTCGTCGAATTCGATCACGCCATAGCGCTCGGGCTCATCGACCGAATAGCCGAAGACCGTAGCGTAGCCGCTCGAGACGTTGGCCCGCCGTAGCGTCTCCGAAAGGAAGTGGCCGTGGAGAAGATTATCGCCTAGGACGAGACACGCCGGCTTGCCGTCAAGAAAATCGGCGCCGATGAGAAAAGCCTGAGCGAGCCCATCGGGCGATGGCTGGACCGCGTATTCGAGATGAACGCCCCATTGGCCTCCATCGCCGAGCAGACGTTCGAACGCTGCCTGATCCTGCGGCGTCGATATGATGAGAATTTCCCGAATCCCGGCCAGCATCAACGTCGACAGCGGATAGTAGATCATTGGCTTGTCGTAGACCGGCAGCAACTGCTTCGACGTCACCAAGGTCAATGGATGCAGGCGCGTCCCAGAACCGCCCGCTAGAATGATGCCTTTACGCATGTTCGATCGCCCCTTGCCGCCGAAGTTCGTGCTACGCTACGCTTTGGTCAAAAGAAGGGCCGGGCGCGAAATTCGACAAATCGATTTTCACCTCTTCCCCGCGAGCAGCTTCGCAATAGCGTCGGCCTCCTCGCTCCAGTTACGGGCGGAAAACCCAAACGTTTGTTCGAAACGACTACAGTCGAACACGGAATTCGCCGGACGCCGCGCGGGCGTGGGATAGTCGGCGGTGGCGATGGCGACGACTTGCGGCCGGCGGCCAGTGACCTCAGCCTGCGCCTCAATGATGCGGGTGGCAAAACCATGCCAGCTCGTCGCGCCCGCGCCGGAAAAATGATAGACGCCATATAAATCGGCGTCTCCTTCGAGCGACGGCGCGATGCGCAATATGGCCTCAGCGATATCGCGCGTCGATGTTGGACATCCGAGCTGGTCGGCGACGACGCGCAATTCGTCGCGCTCACGTGCGAGACGCAGCATGGTCTTCAAGAAATTATTGCCGAACTCACCATAGACCCAGGAGGTTCGCAAAATGATATGACGCTTCATCGCCTTGCGCACTGCGGCTTCGCCGGCGGCTTTGGTGCGGCCATAGACTCCGAGTGGCGCGAGGGGGTCGCTCTCAACATAGGGGCCCGATTTGGCGCCATCGAACACGTAATCTGTGGAGATATGGATCAGCGGCGCTTCTCTCGCAGCGCAGGCGACGGCGATGACGCCCGGCCCGATTTCATTGCCGAGGCGGGCGGCCTCGGTCTCTTTTTCCGCTAGGTCTACCCTGGTGTAAGCCGCCGCGTTGACGACGAGCGAAGGGCGCGTTTCATTCAGCACACGGGAGACAGCCGCCGCATCGGCGATGTCGACCTCGGCATGCGACAAGGCCCGATACGGAAGGGCCTTGGCCGCGGCGCTCCGCTGAAGCTCTTGCCCAAGCTGCCCGCCGGCTCCGAAAATGAGGATCACGCAACAACTCCGAGCCGCTCGCCGCTGTAGACGCCGGATTTGATGCGCTCCCACCAGTTGCGATTTTCAAGATACCATTTGACCGTTTTCCGTAGACCCGACTCAAAGGTTTCGCGCGGTCTCCAGTCGAGATCGGCGGCGATCTTGCCCGGATCGATGGCATAGCGCGAATCGTGACCGGGACGATCCGCGACAAAGGTCACAAGTCCCGCGCGCGGTCCTATCCGGGCGTCCGGCTCAAGTTCGTCAACGAGCCCGCAGATCGCTTGCACCACTTCAAGATTTGTTTTCTCGTTGCAGCCGCCGACGCAATAGGATTGCCCGGCGACGCCTCTCATTGCGACAGCGAGCAACGCGCGCGCATGATCTTCGACAAAAAGCCAATCGCGAATATTGGCGCCCGCGCCATAGACCGGCAATGGCCGACCTTCGAGCGCGTTGATGATCATCAACGGAATGAGTTTTTCCGGAAAATGATAAGGGCCGTAATTATTCGAACAATTGCTTATGATTGTCGGCAACCCATAAGTGTGCCGCCAAGCGTTGACGAGATGATCGGACGAGGCCTTTGACGCCGAATAGGGAGAGTTTGGGCTGTAGGGCGTCGTTTCCGTAAAGAATCCGACTTCGCCAAGCGAACCGAAGACTTCGTCTGTTGAAATGTGGTGAAAGCGGAACGCTTTCTGTTGCGGCTCCCCCAAGGTCCGCCAATATTCCAGCGCCGCCTGCAGCAGCGTGAAGGTTCCAACGACATTGGTTTGGATGAATTCGCCAGGCCCGTCAATCGAACGGTCGACGTGACTTTCCGCCGCGAGATGCATGACGACGTCTGGTTGAAAGGCGGCGAAGATCTCCTTCATTCGCGCCGCATCGACAATATCGGCGCGAATGAAGGAGTAGCGCGGATCTGCGGCGACAGCCGCGAGCGAATCGAGGTTGCCGGCGTAGGTCAGCTTATCGACGACCAGAACGCGATGGGGTGTATTGCCGACGATTTCGCGAACCACGGCGGAGCCGATAAAACCGGCGCCGCCGGTGACGAGGATATGTTTGCATTCGTTCGTGGAAACCATCATTGCAGGCTCGCCTCGAAGCGGAAAGGCGAGGCAAAATCCTTGAACAGTCCGAGTTTTGAGTCTTTGTCGGAGACGATGACGAGGTTCGGCGTGACGGGCCATTCGATCTTGAGGTCGGAATCGCTCCAGATGAACCCGCTGTCGCATTTCGGCGCATAGAAATCGTCAACCTTGTAGGCGACCTCAGTGTCGTCCTCGAGCGTGCAGAATGCATGGGCGAAGCCGCGTGGAATAAGCAGTTGCTCGCCCCCGCCGGCGGTCAGCGTCTCGCCGATCCAGCGTCCGAATGTGGGCGAACCCTGTCGCAGATCGACCGCGACATCAAAGATGCTTCCGCGCAGCGCTCTAACGAGCTTGGTTTGGGCCGCTGGCGGCAATTGAAAGTGCAAGCCGCGGATCGTTCCCGCCTTGGCCGAAAAGGATTGGTTGTCCTGTACGAACTGCGTCGCGACACCCGCCTCCGCAAAGGCGCGCTGGTTATAGGTTTCAACAAAATAGCCACGCGAATCGACGAAGCGCCGCGGCTTCAACAAGAGAACGCCGGGCAAATCCGTCATCTTGACTTCCATCAATTCCCCCATATGCGCGATGAATGGAACTTAAATCGCGGAACGCCTTTTGCCAAAATTTCTCGCCGCCCTTCGCTGGCGGTTGACATTGGGGCACAGGCAACCCTTTGATTTTGTTGGTGCCCTGCGTCGCCCTTTAGTTAGGTGCCCGCCCAGAAAGTCGTTGAAACGAATGAATGATTCCTTCGGTTCCGGCTCAAGTTCGGAAGCGATTGATTCAAGCCCCTGAGAGCACGAGTAGGCTCAGGCGTCTTTGCGCCAGACCGAATATATGAGAAAACTGCGCGAATGTGAAATCAAGCCAACTGGCGCCGACCGCGCCGGTGGATGACGTCGGTTTTGCAGAGCCCGTTGATTTTCTTGGCGAGGGCATTGTCGTGGCTGTCGTCGGCGCTGCTGGCAGAAGGCTCGGCGCCGCCTCGATCGAGCGCTCCGCATAGCGGATCGACACATATTGGGTGGATTCAATCGGTCTTAGCGACGTAGATGAAATCCGAGACCCACAGGACGTTCGACTCGCCGCCGCAATTGCCGGTTTGTGCTGAAGAGTGGACAGGCGCCGAGTGATCGCTTGCGGCAGTTTTGATGGGGTTTCCGCGCAGCGCGCCCGGGTCGCGCGGATCGGGTTCGTTCAATCAAGAGCCAGCGGCGAGCGCGCCACAACCGTCTGTTTCATAGTTTGAAGCTGCAAACCGGACCATGTCCGACTCTTCGCCGTTGGCATTGGGCATTATCCGCAATCAGCAGCTGATTCAATCCACCGCGACCATGGACAATAACCTGCATTATGATCGATCAGCCAGACCTCCAAGCCGTGCGATCCACGCGGAAGCCGCGCAAACAGGGCGTTTAGCCACTTCGATCGTTGCCTTACCGGCTGTTGGGCCGAGCGCATGCGCGCCGGCGAAAACCGGATTGGTGAGGAGATTGCTTAACTATCGCCTAGACGGTCTGCGCATCCCGTCGGCACCGCTGCCGCCGGCGCCGATCGCCGTCGGCGCCGGCCCGAAAGAAGAGCGAATTTCGTCAAATCCCATGCCAAGCCGCGCGCCGACGGCGCGCCGACCGGCGGCGATATTCGCCCGCTCGGCCTCTTTCAGCGGCCTGTCGGCGCCAACGGCAAAGATGTCTAGAAATCGCCGGCCCAGGATCTGCCCCCTGCCCTCCTGCAAGGCCGCGCCGTCGCTCGAAGTTGGGAGGCGACATTCAAGCGCGCCGTCTGTCCCTGCTAATCTTGCCGGCGTCGGTAATGGCTCGACTTCCAGCGCCTGCAAACTTCGCGGCGGTTGCCGATCCGGACGACAAGAATGCGAAGGGCGTCGTCTTGAATATGGGCAATGTTGCGATAGTCGCTGACCCTATATTTCCGGAATTCATCTTTGCGCGAATCAAAGCCCGGTGAACGGACCCGGGGACCCGGGTACGAACGCTCCCACATTCGCGATATGCGTCAGGCGGCGCAAACTGCCGCTGGTGCGGATAATGGATTCAGGAATCACCGCAAGGACAGCTGCTGATCATCCGGGAGCAGCCCGTGAACATCTCATGCCTCCGGGAGTCAGTCGGACATTTAGCCAAAGACGCGCGATCGCACTCGTCTCGATTCAGGATCATGCTGCGCTCCGCAGCTCGTGGAGTCGCCGCGATTCACTAAAAATCTTTCTAAAAACCTTTTGAAATCAACGGCAATCGATTGCGCCCGACGCAACATGAAAAGCCGCTAAAGACGACGGCCAAAAAGCGAAAAATCAAAAGAAATCAAATGGCTGGGGGACCTGGATTCGAACCAAGATTGACGGAGTCAGAGTCCGCTGTTCTACCGTTGAACTATCCCCCAACGCGGGCGCGGTTGCGCCGCCTGGCCGCCCGGATCGCGTAGGAAGGCGCGACAGCGCGGGCGGAAACGTGATCTAGGTCCTCACCTCGCCGCTGTCAACGCTTGGCCCGAGCCGGCCTCGACCGAATTGCCGGCCGAGCCCCCAAAAGCCGGGCGCGCGCGCATCAGGAGGCCGCGGCCTTCGTCCCGCTCAAGGGGTTCGCCGCGTCCCAGCCATAGCGCAGCGTCTCGAAACGCATGCCCCACGCATCGACCAGAGCCAGCCGGCCGACAAGGCTCTCGCCAAAGCCGACGATCTCGCGAATGACCTCCAGAGCCATCATGGCGCCGAGGACGCCGGTGAGGGCGCCAAGGACGCCGATCTCCGCGCAGGACGGCGCGACGCCCTCCGGCGGGGGCTCGGGAAAGAGGCAGCGATAGGTCGGGTTCGGTTCGCCGCTCGGGCCCATCTCATAGGGCCGCAGCACCGTCAGCGAACCGTCAAAGGCGCCGACCGCCGCCGTCACCAGCGGGCGTCTTTCGTAATAGCAGGCGTCCGAGACGATATAGCGGGTGGCGAAATTATCCGAACCATCGGCGACGACGTCATAGGCTGCGACCAGTTCACGCGCATTGCCCGCGTCGAGCCGCGCCTTGTGCTGGATTGCCTCGACATGCGGATTGAGCCTTGCGATCGCCGCCGCTGCGCTCTCGACCTTGGCGCGCCCGATATCCGCCGTCGCATGCAGCACCTGCCGCTGCAAATTCGACAGCGCGACGATGTCGTCGTCGACGACGCCAATATGACCGACCCCGGCCGCCGCGAGATATTGCAGCAGCGGGGCGCCAAGCCCCCCCGCCCCGACGACGAGCACGCGCGCCGCCTTCAGCTTCTGCTGGCCCGGGCCGCCGACGCCGCGCAGCACAATATGGCGCGCGTAGCGCTCGATCTCTTCGGGCGCGAAGATTGCTTCGGTCAATGGAGGCTGTCCTCACTGAAACATTGCATCAATATGGCGAAGGCGGAATTGAATTGCGAGCGAGCGCGCGGAGCACGATCGGTCCGGCTCGAACAGCTTGAGCCGCCCTGCGCTTTCGCCTATGAGTTCCTGCCCCGAAGTCCCGCCCCGCAACGACGACGCAAGACACCCTAGGTTTCCCCGGGGCGGCGACGCAGCCAACCACGAATGATGGGATTGAATCAATGATGCAGTTTTCCTTGAAGCGCGCGCTCGCCGTCGCAATGTTTCTGGCGCTTGGGACGGGCGCCGCTTTCGCCCGCCACCCCTGTCACGACGACGCCGAAAAATTTTGCAGCAGGGTCATTCCAGACCACAAGCTGGTCCAGCATTGCCTGGAGAAGAACTTGTATCATCTGAAGCCCGCCTGCCAGGCGGAGTTCAAGCACAGCTAAATTGCGAACAGGCCTTGCGCCAATAGGCGCTCGGCTTCAGCTGTCCGAGCCGGCGGATAATCAGCAATCGGCCTTCGGCTTAAACCGCCGTCACGCGGCTCGGGCGAAGGTTGCGACGGCGTCGCAGACTTCGGCGACGATGCGGGTGACGAGGTCGAGATCGTCGCCCTCGCCCATCACCCGGATCACCGGCTCGGTGCCGGAGGCGCGAAT
>Ga0182014_10007677_pt1 | contig 11231 bp, 7 predicted proteins | sample 612S2DmetaG_FD_120489 | JGI IMG/M metagenome (GOLD analysis project Ga0182014, IMG submission 120489) | Permafrost microbial communities from Stordalen Mire, Sweden - 612S2D metaG | ecosystem: Environmental > Terrestrial > Soil > Wetlands > Permafrost | place: Sweden: Stordalen | collected... | reverse complement strand
CCAGCACGCGCGATGAGTCGGTGCGCCTCAGAGCGACGATCTCGCGGGTCGCGTCGAGGCCGTTCATGCCGGGCATCTGGATGTCCATGAGCACCACGTCGGGGTCGAGCCGTTTGACCTGCTCGACGGCCGCGGCGCCGTCGCCGGCCTCGCCGACCACGACAAGGCCGTCCTCACTTTCGAGGATCATGCGCAGGCCTGAGCGCACCATCTGTTCGTCGTCGACCAGCACGATGCGGATCGTGTCGTCAACAGTCATCGCTACCTCCTGTCCCGTTCGTGCCGCCGGTCGGCCCCACTCCCCGCTGCAGCGTGCCCGTGCCGTCGAGCGGCAGCCGCGCAAGCACGCGAAACCCGCCGTCGGGGCGCGGCCCCACTTCGAGCTCGCCGCCGAACAGAGCGACGCGCTCGCGCATGCCCAGCAGGCCGCGGCCGCCGCTAAGTCGCTGGTTGAACTGGCCGGCCGCCGGCCGGCCGCCGCCGTCGTCTGCACACTCGATCTCGAACCAGTCGCCGTGGCAGCTCAGCCGGACGCTCGCGCGCGCTCCGCTGCCGGCATGCTTGAGCGTGTTGGTCAGGGCTTCCTGCACGATCCGGTAGCCTGAGCGATCGAGGCTCGAGGGCAGGTCGACGTTCGTGCGTCGGTCGTCGACCGTGACCGCGACGCCGGCTTCGCGCACCTGGGCGACGAGGCCGGGCATGTCGGCGAGGCCCGGTTGCGGACCGAGCTCCTCGCGGTCGCCGGCCTCGGCCCGCAGGATACCCAGCAGGCGCTCGATGTCGCCGAGCGCCTGGCGGCCGGTCGCCTCGATCGACCCGAGCGACTCGCGGACCGTCTCCGGCCTGGTGTCGAAGACGCGCTGCGCCGCGCCGGCCTGCAGTACGACGACGTTCAGGGCGTGGCCGACGACGTCGTGCAGCTCGCGAGCCAGGCGGCTGCGTTCGAGGGCGACCGCCTCCTGGGCGCGCATCTCGAGATCGTGGAGATAGAGATCGGCGCGCTCGCGCTCCGCGCGGGCGCGCTCCCGGGCCTCGCGCACGTTCTCGCGGTAGGCGTGCAGGATCACGCCGGCCAGCCACACCGCCGAAAAGCCGAACCACGAAGCGGCGGCAAACCATGGCGACACACTGTCCCGAACGAGGAGGATGGCGAAGATCACGATGAGGACGATCGAGGCCATCATGCCCGACAGGAGGCTCCGCCAGATGTCGCTGCGTGAAGCCACGACGAAGAGCGCGATGGCGCCGCACCAGTAGCCGACGTTGATCGCCGGCTCAGCGAATGCGGCGCCCAGCATCGAGGCGACGCCGATGATCGCGAACACGACCCTGGGGTGGCTGCGCACGGCGGCGAGAGGCAGCGTCATGGCCAGCAGCAGGACGGCGCCGACCGCGTCGAGCCCGTGCCACCCTGGCGACGCCTTGGGCGCGGCCAGCACATACACGAAACCGGCGGCGCACAGCACGAACGCCAGCGCGGAGTCCCACAGGTGCGGATCGACGCCGCGCACCACCCTGCGCAGCAGGCTCGGTGGCAACGTGGCCTGGGACTGTGACGGCGACTGTGCGGCCATATGTCTCTTCCCTCGAGCTCGATCCTGAGCCAATTGTAGACCCAGAGAGCCGCCGCCGACGGTCATGGTGATGCAGCCCGGTGGGCTGGTCGGTGCCGCGGTCGCCGGCCGACAACCACGCCGGCCGCGGGCCACGAATTCGACGAAGGAGCCCGCCGGTCGGCGGCGAATCCTTGGCGCGACGGATGCGCATGCCCACTGGCTCGGGGACGGGATCTGACCCCCCTCGTTACCGTCCCTGGCCGCGGCGGTCCCCCCCGCCTCGGCCGGCCCATCCGCCGAATGTCGAGTTGGCGGGGCGGCGGCCAAGACGCCGCCCCGCCGTCGACCTGGCCGTCGTTCCGCCGTCAACTGAGCATGGTTCCGCCGTCGGGCGCCCCGCCACCAAGTCCCCCATCGGCAAGCCGATTCTCCCGTCGCGCAAGCCGATCCTCCCGTCGCGCAAGCCGATCCTCGCGGCGCCGAGGCCGTTCGGCGGCGGGTATGATGACCGGGTGGGAGCTCCGCGAACACCCTTTCTGAGCGCTCGCCGGGTGCGCGGGCTCGACGTCACGGTCGCCGTCTGGGTCGTCTTCTGGATCGTCGTCGGGGTGCTGGCGGCGGTCGAGATCGCTCACCTGGGAGCCCTGGGCGATACGGTGGTGCGCACCGCCGACGGACTGCAGAAGACCGCCGACACTCTGAGCGGCCTGTCGAGCATCCCCCTGATCGGCGGATCGCTCGGCGACGCCGTCAAGCAGGTCGATGCCACGGCGGCGACCGTCACGTCGCAGGTCGCCGCCGACAAGACGACCGTACGCCATCTCAGCCTGATCGTGGGCATCGCCCTGGCGGTGGGCCAGGCGGCGCTGGGGCTGCTGCTCTACCTGCCGCTGCGGCTGCCGTGGCGGCGCGAGGTCGACGACGTGCGGCGCGCACTCGCTGCCGACCGTAACGATCCCGCGCTCTGCCGGTATCTGGCACGGCGCGCCCTCGAAGGCATGAGTTTCGCCCAGGTGAGAGCCCGGGGCGGCGACCCGTGGCAGGAGATGCAGACCGGCGACCCGTGGCCGCTCGCCGAGCTCGAGCTGCAGCGGCTGGGCCTGCGGCGCTAGCCGCGCCCCGACTTGCGCGCCCACACGCGTCCCCGGCACTGTAGAATAGGCGCCGCCCGGCCAGCGACCTTCACCAGGAGGGGGCCATGAAGGCCAAGCTCACGACCGTTCTCGCCGTCGCGTTCGCACTCACCCTCGCGGCGGCCGCGTGCGCCGTCGCCCCGGCGGGCGCGACGCAAGTGACATCGACCTACGCCGTCACCGCCGGCAAGGTAGCCGAGACCAACCCCGACCTGTCGGGCGCGAACCTCGTCTGGCAAGAGAAGACCGGCGACAACTGGAACATCTACGCGGGTGGCCTGTCGGGCCCCGGCACCGTCATCTGCTCGGCCGTCGGCGACCAGATCCTGCCGCGCGTGAGCGGCAACCTGGTCGTGTGGGAGGACCACCGCAACGGCAACGCCGACATCTACGGCTACGACCTCGCGACCCACAAGTCGTTTCCCGTCTGTGTCGAACCCCACGAGCAGGTCGCGCCGCGCATCTCCGCGCTGCCGGGCACCACGCTGGCCTGGGTGGTCTGGCAGGACAAGCGCGACGGCGACTGGCAGATCTACGGTGCGACGATCGATACGACGAACGACACGGTAGGCGCGGCCGCGGCGATCAGCCCCGGCGCCCACGACCAGACGGAGCCCGACGTGTCGGGCAACACTGTCGTGTGGGTCGACACCCGCTATGGCGACCAGGACATCCTCGGATACGATCGCACCGTCGGTCCCACCGGCTACACCTTCCTGATCTGCACCGACGACGCGGTTCAGGACGAGCCCGCCATCTCGGGCAACACCGTTGTCTGGCGCGACGCCCGCAACGCCGCGACCTCGGGCACCGACATCTACGGCTACGATCTGCTGACGGGCCGCGAGTTTGCGGTCTGCACGGCGACCGGCGACCAGAGCTCGCCGGCGGTCGATCAGGACCTGGTCGTGTGGAACGACGCCCGCTCGGCGGCCAGCGGCCTCGACGTGCGCGGCTACGACCTCACCTTGCAGCAGGAGTTTCCGGTCGTCACGGCGCCTGGCTGGCAGGGCCAGCCGACGCTCTCCGACTATCGGGTCGCGTGGGCCGACGCGCGCAACGGCGGGATCGCCAACCTGTGGGCGGCCCTGCTCACGCCGTGGAACGCGGGTATCTCCATCGACCACGGGGCAGCCTGGACGCACAACGCCACGGCGAGCCTGCAGCTCTTCGCTCAGAGCAAGACCGGCGGAGTCTGGCAGATGACTCTTGCCAACGTGGGCGGGCCGGCCGGCGTCTCCGAGGCCTACTGGCCGGTCAAGTCGCCCTGGTACCTGACCCCGGGCGACGGGCGCAAGACGGTCACGGTCAAGTTCGCCGACGTCTCCGCCGCGTTGTCGCCGACGATCTCGTCGTCGATCATTCTCGACACTCACGGCCCCGCGATCCGCGTGCCGGCCGCCGTGTCGGTCAAGCGCGGCGCCCGAGCGTCGATCGGCTATCGCGTGACCGACAATCTCTCGCCGCGGGTCGCGGTGACGATCCGCCTGCTCGACAAGCACGGCAACATCGTCAGGGTCTTCGTGGTCGCCAGGGTGTCGACAGGCAAAGTTCTGCACAGCATCAGGTTCGTCTGCAAGCTCAAGGCGGGCTCGTACAGGGTGAGGGCCTGGGCCTCCGATCTGGCCGGCAACGAGCAGGTCAAGGTCGGCGCCAACAAGCTGACGGTCACGTAGCGGCCCCGCCGCGGATGCGGCGCGGGGAGCACGCTCCCCGCGCCGCATCCGCACACGCCCACCAGACACAGACGGGGCGGGCGGCTTGCGCCGCCCGCCCCGTCCTTTTCGGCGTGACGGCCGCCTTGCGAGCGACCGTCGCCTGTGGCGCCGGTCCGGCCAGCCGACGCACACACCTTGGAGTTCGAGCGCTTAAGGCCGTGGAGCCGGCGCGGACACCCTCTCCGGGTGACCGGCCCCGCGGCATGAACAAACGGGGTCATGCCCAGAAACGCGACGGCAGTACACCGTTGACCGGTGGACGCCGCGCGAGGGCGGCGCCGGCGCCCGCGAAACGCGGTGCCGGCGGACGGGCGCCCGCGGCGCCCGCTCGAGGCTGAGGATGCAAACGGGGGGTCGGCCTGCGAGTCTCCTCACAGACCGACCCCCCGCGCCTGTCGCGGTCCGGCGGTCGATCATACCGTTGGCCCCCGCGCCGCTCGCGGTCCGGCGCCGCAATCGGTCATACGATCCGGCAGCCGGCCCCCGCGATCTTGTCGTCCGTGGACCTGGTCTACCGGACGATCAGCCTGTGCAGGCCGGTTGCGGCCTGCCTGTCACCGACGGGGTCCTGGGCTGGCGCGGCGCTACGGACCGTCGCCACGCCACACGTCCGCATACGGGGAGAGGAATGCGGTTGCACGTTGTGCCTCCGATCGGTGCGCCGCCACAGCATAAGCTGCAAGACTGACATCGGCTTGTGGGGGACGATAGGGTAGCGCAATCCATTGTCTGTTCTGAGAACACCCGGGCGCCGCGCCGAGTCCGCCGCCGCTGCGCTGGGCAAAGAAGGAGCGATCATGGCCATAGACGGTATCGCGCACTGGAACGACTGCCCGCGGCGCCGGGCCGACATGGGGCCGCTGGGCGCCGAGTGGATCGACCTTGGTGTAGGCGCCGCAGCGACGAAGTCGGGGCTCCGGCGCGTGCGCGTCGACCCGGGCAAGCGGGCCACCCCGGCTCATGGGCACGCAGTCGAAGAGGAGCTCGTGTACGTGCTCGACGGCGCCGGCCTGAGCTGGCAGGGTGGCGAGACCTTCGAGATCGGGCCGGGCGACTTTATCGACTACCGGCCGCACTCCCGGCCGCACACGCTGCTCGCCGGCGCCGCCGGCCTCGATGTGCTGATCATGGGCCCCGATGTGCACGCCGAGGTCGGCTATCTGCCGCGCGCCAACGTCGCCTGGATCGGCGATACCTGGATCACGGCCGGTGACGGGGCGCATCCGTGGGCGCGGGAGGTCGCCGCCGGCGACCTCCCGCGCCCCGGCGCGCCGAGCCCGCGCCCGTCGCACATCGTCAATGTGGCCGGCGTCGCGGCCCAGTCCAGGGCGGTCGGCGACACCGAGCGGGTGCGGCGCGATCTGGGCAGCGCCGCCGGCACGGTGTCATGCGGACTGCAGCATGTGATGGTGGCGGCCGGCAAGCTCGGTTGCCCTCCGCACGTGCACAGCGCCGAAGAGGAGGCTTTCGTCGTGCTCGAGGGCGACGGCGCCTGCCTGCTGGGCGACCACGAACACCCGATACGCATCGGCAGCGTCATCGTGCGCCCGCCGGGCAGCGGCATCGCCCACGCCATCCGCGCCGGCGCCGGCGGCATCACGTACCTGGCCTACGGCGACCGGATCGCCGACGACATGTGCTACTACCCGCGCTCCAACAAGATCAGCTTCGGCTTCGCCAACCTGATCGGTCGCCTCGAGAAGCTCGACTACTGGGACGGCGAGGGGCTTTAGGGCAGCAGCGCCTTGGCAGTGTCGACCGCGCCGCCGGCGTTGGCGCCGTAGCCGTCGGCGCCGATCTCGTCGGCGAAGGCCTGGGTGACCGGGGCGCCGCCGACCATCACTTTGACCTGGTCGCGCAGACCGGCCGCCTCGAGCGCCTCGAGCGTCGCCTTCATCTTGGGAACGGTCGTGGTCAGCAGGGCGCTCATGCCCAGGAGCTGCGGCCGGTGCTCCCTGACCGCCGCGACGAACTGCTGCGGCGTGACGCCGGTGCCCAGGTTGAAGACGGCAAAGCCGGCGCCCTGGAGCATCATCGCCACGAGGTTCTTGCCGATGTCGTGCAGGTCGCCTTCGACCGTGCCGATGACCACCGCGCCGGTGGCGCCGCTGTCGCCTTCGGCCAGGAACGGCTTGAGCGTGTCGAGCGCGGCCTGCATGGTGCGCGCGCTGAGCAGCACCTCGGGAATGAAGCACTCGCCGGTCTTCATGCGTGCCCCGACGATCTCCATGGCCGGCAGCAGCCCGCCGTCCAGGATCTCGCGGGCGCTCCTGCCCTGGGCGAGGAGCGCCGGAGTGAGGGCGTTGATGAGGTCGCCGTTGCCCTCGATCACGGCCGTCTTGAGTTGCTCGAACAGCGGGTCTGGCACTGGTTCGGTCACTGGACGCCCCTCTCCTGGTCGGCCGCCTGTACGAAGGCGCGCATCTCCTTGACGATGTCGGCGTCGAGCGGCTCGGGCACGTGGGTCTCGATGATCTCCCGGGCCTGGGCCAGGGAGCGCGTGTACAGGTCGGTCGCGCCGTCTGTCTGCCACTCCTCGCGCACGCGGCGGTCGAGCAGCCTGGGCTGCGACTGCTCGCGCATGTGCCGGTAGGTGCTGTCGAGGCTGAGAAAATCGCCGAACGCTCCGACCTTGTGGATCTCGTCGACCATGAGCAGCTCGTCGTTCACGTCGATGCCGTTGACCACGAACTTGATCATCTTGGCGAACTCGTTGTCCATGACGAGCTGCGCACAATCGAAGGTGACACCCGATTCGATCATCCCCGCGCCATAGATGATGCTGGCCCCTGCCAGCGCCACCGTCAGTCCGGTGAGGGTCTTCTCGTGACCGCTCTGGGCGTCACCGAGCTTGGAGTCGCCCTACGCCCCGGCGATGTAGCTCGGCAGGCGGTACTGTTTGGCGAGCTGGGCGACGGCGGCGCCGATCAGGGCGAGCTCGGGCGAGCCCACCGACGCCGAGGCGAACCGCAGGTCCATGGCGGTGGTCGACGAGCCGTAAATGACCGGCGAGCCGCGTTCGGTGAGCTGCGCCAGGACGATGCCCGACAGCACCTCGGCGTTGTGCTGAACCAGCGTGCCGGCCAGCGTGACCGGCGCCGAGCCGCCCGACATGGCCATCGAGAGGATGGTGTCGGGCAGGCCGGCCCGCGAGCACTCGATGATCACCTCGGTGGCGTCGCGGGGCAGCTTGAGCGGGCTCACCGGACAGACGCCGAGCCCCAAAAAGGGCCGCTCGCGCAGCTTGTCGACTCCGCCGGCGACGATCGCCGCGAGTCCGATGCACTTGCGCGCCTCCCACTTGTTGATGGCCTCGCAACCCACCGCCTTGGTGGTGTTGAGCAAGGCCGCTTCCAGGCCGTGCAGCGCGTAGGTCTCGGTGGGCACGTCGGTGGCTCCGACGGCCGACTCGTAGCCGTCGATGTCGCTCATCGCATCGACCAGACGAGCGATGTCGGCGACGTCGGAGATGGTTGGGTCGCGGTACTCGCCGCTGTAGGGATCGATGTACTTGATGCCCTCGTCGAAGTTGGTGAAGGTCACGCGGCCCGGCTCGACGATGAAGTCGCGGTCGGGGGTACGGCCGCAGTAGGTGATGGCCGGCGGGCAGGCGGCCAGGGCGTCGCCGACCACGTGCGGCGGGATACGCACCATGCGCGTGTCGCGCTCTACCAGGCAGCCGCCGTCGGCGAAGATGTCGAGCGGCTCATCGTCTTCGACGAACACCCCGGTGCGTTCGAGCACCTCGAGGGTGGCCAAATGGATGTCGTCGATCTCGTCGGGCGTGAAGACGTTGAGCGACAATCCCCCGCTGCGCGTGCGCCCGGCATGCTGGGATCGTTTCACTTGAGGCACCTCCGACAGAGCCGATGACCGAGAGTCAGTCTACTGAAAGCGGACAGGCGAGTGTGCCGTCGGCGCTAAGTTTGTCCGGGAATTGCGGCGCGAGCCGGGGCACGGGGCCAGTCGGGGCGGCGGGAGCGGGGGCGACGGGAGCCGCGGCGGCGGGAGCCGGCGCGACAGGAGCCGGCGCGGCAGGAGCCGGCGCGGCAGCGTGACAGTCGGGGGCGGGCTTTGTCAGCCCGCCCCCGACGTCGTCACACTGCGCTTGAGCGTGCGTCGCAGTCGCTATCCTGCGGGCGACGTCTGTCCGCCGATCCTGGCCGCCAGGTGGCCGGCGATGTCCCTCGAACCGGATGCTCTATCGCCGCCGGATGTTCCGCGGGGTGCGCGGCGGCTCATCGGCGGAAGGCCGGATGCCGCCGTCGAGCGATGAACCGCAGCGCTCCGCGTTGATGGTCGCACGGCCATCTGGCTAGAAAGACCGTACGGCACGCACGCCGTTCGTGAGGCTCTTGACATAGTCGGCCTGGCTTCCGTTGGCGAAGTTCACCAGCCACGCGTCGTATCCGTCGCCCTCAGAGGAGCTCCAGTAGGCGGCGTTCGCGAAACCGCCGATCGCGGCGCGATTGTTGTAGAGATCGTTCAGTTCAGCCAGGCTGGGCAGGTACCAGTCACTGAAGCCGCCGCCTGCGTAGGCCTTCGCCAGACCGGCCGCGTAGCCACTGCCCGGGCTGTTCTGGGCGACGATCTTCGTCGTGTTGGTCGAGCCGGTCCCAAGGGCGGTGCTTGTGCCTCCCACCAGGCTGGCCTGGAAGCCGGGGAGCGCCCAGATGATGGCGCTGCTCTGGTCGCTGGGCGCGGCGATCAAGCCGTGCGTCTGTCCGGCAACGTAGCCGGGGTCTCCGGACTGCAGGATGTAGGCCACCACGCCGCCGCCATACTGAGTGCCGACCGTTATGCTGGTCGCGTTGAAGGTGACCGGCGAGCCGGTCAGGCCGGCGCTCGTTGCCGTGAGGGTGTTTGCACCCACGGTCGAGCCGAGTCCCCAGCTACCGACCGCGGCGATGCCGCTGGAGTTGGTTGTGGCCGGGGAGCCGGTAACGGTGCCGCCGCCCGTGGCCGCGGTGAAGGTGACGCTCACGCCGGTGACGGGGTTGCCGCCGGAGTCTCTGACGAGGACGCTCGGGGCGATGGCGACGGCCGTGCCGGGCGCTGCCGCCTGGTTGTTGCCGGCATTCATCGCGATCTGTGTCGCGGCGCCCACAGTGAGCGTGAAGGAGCTCGACGTGGTCGGCGTCAGTGCGGTCGGCGTGAAGGTCAGCGTGTACGAGCCTACGGTGCCCGTGATGATGAGGTTCGAGAAGGTGGCCACGCCGCTTGAGTTGGTGGCCACGGTCGTGGCGCCGCTGAGGGTGCCGCTGCCCGAGCCGATCGTGGCGACCACGTTGACGCTCCCCGCCGCGACGTTGTTGTTGCCCGAGTCGCGCAGCTGCACGACCGGCGGGCCGCTCACGGGGACGCCGTTGACGGCGCCGCTGGGCTGGGTGGTGAGCGCGGCCTTGGTGGCCGCCCCGACGGTCACGGTGAGGCTGCCCGAGGTGGTCGGGGTGAGGGTGCCAGAGGCGAAGGTCAGCGTGTAGTTGGTGTTGATGGTGCCCGTCAGGGTGAGGTTGGTGAAGGTGGCCACGCCGCTCGTGGCGGCCAGGCCGCCGGCCTGGGTGCCGCCGACGGTGCTGCCCGTCGATGAGGTCACGGTGATCACGGCGCTGCTGCCGGTCACGACGTTGCCGCCCGAGTCTTCGACCTTGACGATCGGCTGGGTGGCAAGCGAAGCGCCGCAGGGTCCGCCGACCGGTGCAGTTGTGATGGCCAGCTTGCTGGCCGCGCCGACGGCGAGCGTGAAGGGGTTCGAGGCCGCCGCCGCCAGTGAGGCCGGCGTGAAGGTCAGCGTGTAAGAGCCCGCCGTGCCCGTGATGACGAGGTTCGAGAACGTGGCGACACCGCTCGCGTTGGTGGTCACGGTCGTGGTGCCGCCGAGGGTGCCGTTGCCCGAGGTGATCGTGGCGACCACGCTCACCCCAAGGCTCGAGACGTAGTTGCCGTTGGCGTCCTCGAGTTGCACCACCGGCGCGCCGCTCACCGCGACGCCGTTGACGGCGCCGCTGGGCTGGGTGGTGAGGACACCCTTGGTAGCCGTGCCGGCCGTCACGGTGACGTTGGTCTGCGCGGCCGGGGTGAGGGTGCCGGAGGCGAAGGTCAACGTGTAGGGCGTACCGGCGGTGCCTGCCAGGGTGAGGTTGGTGAAGGTAACCACGCCGTTGACGGCGGCCACGGTCTGGGTACCGCCCAGGGTGCTGCCCGCCGAGGAGCTCACCGTGACCGAGGCGCTGCTGCCGGTGACGATGTTGCCGGCGGAGTCTTCGACCTTGACGATCGGCTGAGTGAGAAGCAGAGCGCCGCTGGGTCCGCCGACCGGTGCGGTCGTGATCGCCAGTTTGTTGGCCGCGCCGACGGTCACGGTGACGTAGCCCGAGTTGACCGAGGCGAGGGTGCCGGAGGCGAAGGTCAGCGTGTAGTTGGTGTTGATCGTGCCCGCCAGGGTGAGGTTGGTGAAGGTGGCCACGCCGTTGACGGCGGCCACGGTCTGGGTGCCGCCCAGGGTGCTGCCCGTCGAGGAGGTCACCGTGACCGAGGCACTGCTGCCGGTGACCAGGTTGCCTTGTGCGTCCAGGACCTGCACGACCGGCTGGGCGCTCAGCGCGGCGCCGCTGGCGCCGCCCACCGGCTGAGCGAAGACCGCCAGCTGACTGGCTGCCCCGGCCGTCACGGTGAGGTTGCCCGAGGTGATCGGGGTGAGGGTGCCGGAGGCGAAGGTCAGCGTGTAGTTGGTGTTGATCGTGCCCGCCAGGGTGAGGTTGGTGAAGCTGGCCACGCCGTTGACGGCGGCCAGGCCGGCGGCCTGGGTGCCGCCGACTGTGCTG
>Ga0182014_10007674_pt1 | contig 11233 bp, 4 predicted proteins | sample 612S2DmetaG_FD_120489 | JGI IMG/M metagenome (GOLD analysis project Ga0182014, IMG submission 120489) | Permafrost microbial communities from Stordalen Mire, Sweden - 612S2D metaG | ecosystem: Environmental > Terrestrial > Soil > Wetlands > Permafrost | place: Sweden: Stordalen | collected... | reverse complement strand
GCCGCCGAGTTTCAGAAGATTCTCGACCACCGCGGTATTGTCTGGAACTGCTGGACGAGAGCGTTGGCGCATCTGGGATTGGCTCGAGGGAACGCTCTGCAAGCAAAGACCTCGCAGGGCGCAGATGCCGATGCCGCCCGCACTCGGGCGCTCGCCGCCTACAGAGATTTTCTTACGCTCTGGAAAGACGCCGACCCCGACATTCCCATCCTGAAGGAAGCCAAGGCCGAGTAAGCGAGGTTGCAGTAGTGGCATAGGCTATCCAGCGCCGAGCAGAAATTCTCAACTACCATTAACAGTGTTTTCACCCATTGACAATTGGCCGCCCACAGCTGACGGCCGAGTTGTAAGATTCTTCCTTGCGAAGATTCTCCCTGGGATACGGACCGATGAATTGCAGGCTGGCCGCGGTTGTTGTCGCACTGTGGGTGCTTACACTTTCACTAGCAGCCGCGCAACCGCAGTCCGCACCAGCTTCGAAAGTCGCCGCGGCACCGATCGCTCCTCCAAAAGTTAACTTCGTTGACATCGCGGAGCGCGCTGGCCTGACTGCCAAAACTGAAAGTGGAGGCGACAAGACCAAGCGCTATGTTCTCGAAACCACCGGCAGCGGCGCCGCTTTCTTTGACTTCGACAACGACGGCTGGCCCGATATTTTCCTGGTCAACGGCACGCGCCTGGAAGGATTTCCCAAAGGTCAAGAGCCCACCAGCCACCTCTATCGCAACGACCACGATGGCACTTTCACCGATGTCACGCAAAAAGCCGGCGTCGGCCTGGTCGGCTGGGGGCAGGGAGTCTGCGCCGGCGATTACGACAACGACGGCTTCGTGGACCTGTTCGTCACCTTCTGGGGCCACGACGTTCTGCTGCACAACAACGGCGACGGCACCTTCACCGACGTCACGCGCAAGGCTGGGCTCTGGCACGATGATGTGCGCTGGTCCACGGGCTGCGCTTTCGTCGATTACGATCGCGACGGCCGTCTCGACCTCTTCATCTCTCACTACGTCGACTTCGATCCTGAGCACACGCCCGCGCCCGGCAGCGGCGCAGCTTGCCTGTGGAAGGGGATGCCGGTGCTGTGCGGTCCGCACGGACTGAAAGGAACGCGCAGCGAGCTCTACCACAACAACGGCAACGGCACTTTCACCGACGTCAGCGAAGCTTCCGGCATCGCGAAGACCGACGCTTACTACTGCTTAACCGCTCTCACCGGCGACTTTGACAACGATGGATGGCCCGACATCTATGTCGCCTGCGATTCCACTCCCAGCCTGCTCTTTCACAACAACCACGACGGCACTTTCACCGAAACCGCGGTCGAGGCCGGCGTCGCCTTCAACGATGGAGGCCGCGAGCAGGCCGGCATGGGAGCCGATGCCATCGACTACGACGGCGAGGGCTGGCTCGACATCGTCAAAACCAGTTTCTCCGACGACACCGCCACGCTCTATCACAACAACCACGACGGAACTTTTTCCGACGTCACCTCCGCCGCCGGGCTCGCTAAGAATTCACAATTCCTGGGATGGGGCACGCTCTTCGTCGACATCGACAACGACGGCTGGCCCGACCTGTTCATGGCAAATGGCCACATCTATCCCGAAGTCGACAGCAAGGGGGTCAACAATACGTATCGCGAACGCAAGATTCTTTACTGGAACGAACACAATGGAAAATTTCGCGACATCTCACTCGATTCCGGCGCGGGCATTACGACTCCGTTCAACAGCCACGGCGTAGCTGCCGCCGATTTCGACAATGACGGAGCCGTCGAAATTCTTGTGAACAACAGTCATGATCGTCCCAGCCTGTTAAAAAATTTTGGCGAGCGCGGGAATTGGATTCTACTGAAATTGGAAGGCACGAAATCCAATCGCGACGCCATCGGAGCTCGGGTCACCGTTCGCGTGGGCGACCACCGGCAGACGCAGGAAGTTCGCAGCGGCGGCGGATACATCTCGCAAAGTGATTTCCGCCTGCATTTTGGGCTGGGCAAAGCGACCAAGGCCGATGCCATCGAGATTCGCTGGCCGAGCGGCATTGAGCAGCGGCTCGAAAATGTCGCCGGCAATCAAGTTGTGAAAATCCGTGAAAATGTAGGCGGTATGAAAAAATGAATTTGCGTTTTTTCGCCTAACGTTCGCGTCGTCGGCACAAAAGCTCTTGACTTTACATATCTAATCGATTTAGATGGCCGTTCCGTTAAAAAAGGGACGCTCCGTTCCCCAGCCGCGATGGAGTCGAGCCCAAACCGCCACTCCATTTAGAGTGGCCACCGAAGGTGGAGGCCAATGCTGAAAAGTAATGCGTTGCTCGTAGCGGTTCTGTGTTTGGTAATTTCCTTCTGTTGTCCACTTCTTTACAGCCAGGCGAATGGCAGTCTTTCCGGAACGGTTACCGACAAGACCGGGTCAGTCATCTCCGGAGCGGCGGTGAAAATCACTTCGCAGGGCACGGGCGCCGTGCGTGAAGCGAAGACCGATGGTTCGGGACACTACCTTGTGCCGCTGCTTGGGGTCGCGACTTATACCATCCGCGTGGAGTCGCAGGGATTCCAGACCACCGAGCAGAAAGACATTCGTCTGCAGGTCGACGAACAGCGCGAGATTGATTTCACGCTGAACCCCGCGTCGGTGAGCCAGACGGTGGAAGTGACCGCGACTGAAGTAGCCGTGGAGACGACGAATCCAACGCTGGGCCAAGTAATCACGTCCGAAGAAGTAGCCGACCTGCCGTTGAACGGGCGCGACTTTGTGCAGCTGGCGACCCTGACTCCGGGCACGACCCAGCAAACCAGCCCGAACAGCTTCTTCACCGCGGCAGCTAGCAGCGAAGTCGCTACCCGTGGCACGTTCTCACTTTCGGTTGGCGGCTCGCGCGAGCAGAGCACCGATTGGCTGATCGACAACAACAGCAATGCCGAACTCAGCTCGGGCGGTATCGCGATTCTGCCGACGATCGACTCCATCGAGGAGTTCAAAGTTCTGACTTATAACTACTCGGCGGAATATGGTACGCGCGCGGGTCCGACGGTGCTGATCACGACGAAATCGGGATCGAACAAACTGCACGGGGCGCTGTATGAGTACCTCCGCAATACCAAGTTCGATGCCAAGAGCTACTTTGCCGCATTCAAGGAGCAGTTCAATCTCAATCAGTTTGGCGGTTCGCTGGGCGGCCCGATTCAGAAGGACAAGACTTTCTTCTTCGTCAATTACGAGGCGAAGCGGCAACGGCACGGGATTCCGTTTACGGGATTGGTGCCGACGGCGGCAGAAATGGGCGTGAACGGGCAGTACGCGGATTTCAGCGACGATCCGTTCGTCCCAATCGGCTCGCTTCTCAATCCTTACAGTTTCAATCAGGCGGCCGTGACACAGAATCCCTTCTATTGCGATGGTTCGGGGAACCCCACTGCCGTCAATGTCGATGGAACCCAGGTCGCAGGCACTCCTTGTAACAAGATTCCAATCACCGGTGGACCGACCGGAACTGGTCTCGCCGATCCAATCGGCCTGGCGATGATCAATCTCTATCCAGTGGGCAGTTCCACAATCACTAACGGGGTGAACTACGCCAATGTGCCCGTCAGAAGACTGGATGAGGGCAACGCCACTATCCGGTTGGATCACAGCTTCTCCAGCAAGGATTCGGCCTTCGCCAGATTCAGCTACGATCAGGCCAATTCTTTCGTTCCGGGTGGTTCACCGACCTGGGCCGAGCAGAATCCGTTTGGCAGCAACCAGCTCATCGCCAATCACGGGCGCAACGCTGTTGTCTCGGAAACGCACATCTTTTCTTCCAACAACATCAACCAGGTCTATGCGGGCTATAACCGGATCTTTAACCAAATCACATCGTGGGGCGAGTTTGGCGGACAGCTCTGCGAAGCGGCTACCCTTGGCATTGTCGGCGCGGATCTTAACAGCCAATGTGCGGGTGCTCCTCCGGGCCTGACCCAGTACACGAAGGCCTGCCTCAGTTGCGGCTTGAGTTCGACGCAGCTCAGCAGCTACTGGTCTTTGGGCGATCGCGGATTCGCTCCTTTCGTGGGTGGCACTAACGTTTACACATTCAGCGATACGTTCGACATGATTCGCGGGCGTCACAACATTCGCACGGGCATTGGAATTCGTATCAATCAGATGAACGTCATGACCAACGGATTTCAGGATGGCTATTTCCTGGTTGGCGGTGGGTTCACGGGCGATGCAGCGGCCGACTTGCTTGTAGGCCAGCCTTACGGTGCGATCCACGATCAAACGTTCGACGGAGCGACCACCGGCCGCCGCTGGAAGATGTTCCGTCCTTTCGTGCAGGACGACTTGCGTGTATCGAGCAACTTGACCTTGAATCTAGGTGTGGCCTGGGCCCTGGTGACTCCAATAACGGAGGCGCAAAACCGTCAGGCGAATTTCGACTGGACGACGCAGCAATATCTGGTTGCCGGAAATGCGCCGTTCAGCGGTTGTACCAACTGCATTCGCTCCAATGCAGACGTGGGTATTCAATTCGACAAGAAGGCGATCGAGCCACGCATTGGATTGTCGTGGAAGCCCTTCGGCAGTCAGAGCACCGCCGTTCGTGCGGGCTACTCGATCTACCACGACTCCGGTTGGAGCCAGGGTGCGCAGGGGCTCTGGCAGAATCCGCCGTATTACGCCGAAGTTGACCAGTTCAACTATTTTTCGGGCAGCCCCGGGAACTATCTCCCTAATCCCTGCCCATTTGGCAACGCGATGGCGCTCAACGGACCGACACAAAACTGCGGGCTTAAATACGGCTTGACGCAACCGAACTTACAGCCCTTCACCGCGCCTCCGAACCCGGATGACTTTACCGGAACGTCGCTTTCTCAAAACTTGAATTTCAAACAGGGGATGGTGCAGCAGTTCAACTTGAATATCGAGCGGCAGTTGCCCGGAAATATCGTTCTCACTGCGGGGTACGCAGGCACTCGGAGCACGCATATTCTGTTCTATGGATTGAACCTTAACGTCTCCTCCCCGCAGGCGTGTTTCCCTCAATACATCCCCGGTTATCCATTTGGAACGGGACCTGCACCGAATCCTGAATACGATCCCAACTACAAGCTTGGCTGCTCGTCCGCTTCAAGTTCTCAGGTGTTCCCAGTCTATCCATATGCTCCACCGGCATTCCAATACCCATCCGTGATCGACAACATTACGGACGGAGCGAAGGCCCGGTACGACGGCCTGCTGATCAGAGCCGAGACCAAGAGTGCGCGTCACGGCCTCTACGCCCTGGTCAGCTACACCTGGTCTAGGACCTTCGATTCCGGCATGTCCGATGGAGACGGCACCACGCCGGGTGCACAATTCTGGCCCTTGCAAGGAACTCAGCGGGCGGACTGGGGACTCTCCCAGCTCAATCTCAACGATCAATTCACTGCCAGCGTCCTGTATGAATTGCCGTTCGGTAAAGGCAAACGCTACGGTGGCGGCTGGAGTGCGATCGCCGACGGTGTTCTCGGCGGCTGGCAGATGAATGTGATTGAGAAGGCAACCTCTGGCTTCCCGTTGTTTCTGGTTGACAGCAATAACCAGTCTGGCGTCAATTTCCAGTGGAATGGAACTCCGATGAACCGTCCCAACCAGCTCACCGATCCCTACCAGGCCGGGATTGTGCCGTCTAATCCCAATCCGCAATGTCAAATACTGCAATCTCAGGGCGGGCTAGCGGCCGATAAAACACGTACCGTTCAGTCCTGGTTTAACCCCTGTGCGTTCGGCGCTCCCCCGGCCGGAGAACTCGGAAACGCGTCCCGCGCGCCAGTTTCCGGTCCGCGTTTTGTGAACACGGATTTTTCTGCATTCAAGAATTTCCACGTTCACGAGGGATACACTCTGCAGTTCCGCGGAGAATTCTTCAACCTCTTCAATCACGCTCAGTTCGGTCTGACCGGCAACGGAGTGTACATGCAGGATATCAACAGCCCTTCCTCGCTCGGTGTTATCAACGAGACGGTCAACAACCCGCGCGTGATTCAGTTTGCTCTGCGGGTTGATTTCTAGACCAAGCTGAATTGCGCCATCGCATGGCATCGGCCTGAGGCGAATTTAGTTCGCCTCAGGTTTTTTTGTGAAATACCGACACTCGACGCTTCCACCATCGGGGAGTGTCCTAATTAGGACACCACCCACCATTGATATCGCTGGACATCTTCTCGGGCGCGGTTCTATCCTTGCCGTTTGCCGCTCTTGCCAAATATTTGTTGTCGGGCCAAATTCATGAAGGCAATCTGTCTCACTCGCTGGATCCTCTTCGTCACAATCCTGTTCGTCACCATCGGTCAACTATTTGCCGACGAGTGGAAGCCGCGCCACGATTTGGTTTCTCATACCGGCGTTATGAATCTGACGGATACGCCTCCTCCCAGCGAAGTGTTTTTTTCGGGGCCGGCTTCTCCATCGGATCAGCCGGGCTGGCTGCAGGGATTGAAAGCGTGGCGCCGCGATCGCCGCACTCTTCTGCGCTACGACGGCTCGCAATACGATCGCGCCGACCTGCAATGGACGCAGCATATTTTTTCCCAGGTGCAACTGCTGATCTGGGACCGCAGTCTCTACGATCCGGAGAAGGGCGAGTACACCGTCGGCCGGTTCCTCGCCGAGACCGAGAGTCGCATCGGCCCGATCGACGCCGTTTTGATCTGGCATGTGTATCCAAACCTGGGTGTCGACGACCGCAATCAATTTGACATGCTGCGCGATCTTCCCGGCGGCATCTCCGGCGTGCGCGGCATGGTCGAACAATTTCACAGTCGCGGGGTGAAGGTATTTTTTCCGCTGCTTGCCTGGGATACAGGGACCCGCGACGAAGGCACGGCTTCAGCGGCAGTTATGGCGCAATTGCTCAAGGACATCGACGCCGATGGCATCAACTTCGATACGCTGGAGAGTGTTCCGCCGGGCTTTCGCGAAGCCTCGGACGCGATCGGCCATCCGCTGGCGCTGGAGCCCCAATTTCAGCCGCGCGACGCATCGCTCGCCTGGACCAACCTCAGCTGGAACGACTGGGTGACCTGGGAAGGGAAGCAGTATCCATTCATTCCGATGGTCAGCAAGAACAAATGGATGGAGACGCGCCACACCGCGAATGTTACCGACCGTTTCACGCGCGACAAAACCGACAGTCTGCAACACGCCTTTTTCAACGGCCAGGGCTACGCCACGCTCGAAAATCTGTGGGGATTCTGGTACGAAAATAATCCTCATGATGCCGAAGTCCTGCTGCGCTTCACCCGCATCGAGCGCGCCATGGCGGACTATCTGCCGAGCCCGGACTGGGAACCGCACGCGCCAGTCTTGCAGTCGGGCGTATTCTCCAGCCGCTTTCCCACGGCCAAGGGCACGCTCTGGACGATGGTAAATCGAAATGAATACGGCGTCTCCGGTCCTGAGATCGAGATCGTGGGCCGGCCCGGAATGCACTATTACGATCTTTGGCACGGGACGGAATTGACGCCTGCCCTGGCGAATGGCAAAGCGGCACTGAGCTTCGATCTCGAAGGCCTCGGGTACGGCGCAGTTCTGGCCACAGAAGAACAAAAGCCGGACGGCAGCGTGCAGAAATTGCTTTCTTACATGGCGGAGCGCGCCAAGCGCCCACTGGCCAGCTATTCGCGCGAATGGAGAGCCGTGCCCCAGACTTTGGTTGAAGTGCCTGCGACCCGCACGGCGCAGTCGCCGCCGGACGGGATGGTGCGCATACCCGGCGGTGACTATGACTTTCAGGTGAGTGGGATCGAGATCGAGGGCGGCAATGATCCCGGAGCGGACGTGCAATATCCGTGGGAAGATACGGCGCGCCGTTTCCATCGGCATCACATGCACGTGCACAGTTTCTATCTCGATCGGACGCCAGTGACGAATGCTGAGTTCAGTCGATTCCTGAACTCGACGCACTATCACCCGAAGGACGATCACAACTTTCTGCGCGCTTGGAAGAATGGCACCTATCCGGAAGGTTGGGATAATAAGCCCGTCACCTGGGTTTCGATCGAGGATGCCCGCGCCTATGCGGCCTGGAGCCAGAAACGACTTCCCCATGAATGGGAGTGGCAATATGCGGCTCAGTCTGCCGACGGACGTTCATACCCTTGGGGGAACGACTGGAACGCCGAGGCTCTTCCGCAAGTCGATTCGGGATCCCGTATGCGTCCACCTGCGGACGTAGCCGCTTTCCCGAAGGGCGCGAGTCCATTCGGCGTTCTTGATCTGGTCGGCAACGTATCGCAATGGACCGACGAGTACCGCGACCCTCATACGCGGGCCGCGATCCTTCGAGGCGGAGCTGCTTATCAACCGAGCGGTTCTATCTGGTACTTCCCGCAAACTTACCGGCTGGATGAACACCAGAAATATCTGTTGATGTCTCCCGGGCACGATCGGGCGGGAACGGTTGGCTTTCGCTGCGTTGTCGATGCGCCGTGAAGGAACGTTCCGCGCACAGCTGCACTCTAAGGATGCGGCTGAGAGACGGAATTCTGGTTCTGCAGCGAAATCACGAACTCCTGGATCTCACGCCGCCCGCGTTCTCTATCTTCCTTTGTTTTCTTCGCTAGCTCGTCGTGGAGTTGAAGTTGTTCTTTAGCTTTGATTTTATCCCCGGTTCGCTGGTATGCCTGTGCCAGTCGATAGTGTGCTTCTTCCAGCGTCTCATCAGTCCGAAAATCGAGTTGCGGACTTACTTCTTTCGGACTGACTTCAATCGCCTGTTCATAGGCGGAGATTGCCCGTGAAAAATCCGCGCGCTGCGAATAGAGAATCCCCAGTTGCAGATACGCGGCGCCGAGTTTCGGATCGAGATGGATCGCTTTCAGCAGCAGCGACTCCACGCGCGCGGAGCGCTCCGTGTCACTATCGGCCGCGCCTGACGGTTGTCTCGCTGGTTGTTTCCAAAGACCGACCGCGTAATAGTAGTTGGCCAGCGCGCTATCCGGTTGCAACTGCGCGAAGCGGCCCAATCTGTCGACCGATGCTTCTGGCAGTGCGGTTTCCACAGTTTGCATTTTCCCTAGAAACAGATACGGAGTCGCATTGCCGGGATCGAGGTCGGACGCACTCACCAGATACTCTGTGGCCTGATCGCAGGAGCCGCGAGCGTACCAGGTTACGCCAAGCGCGACCAGCATCCGCACCGATTTTGGAAAGAGGCGAATGCCCTTTGTGAAAACCGCCGTCGCCGGTTCCAGCGCGCGATGAGTTAGAAGTTCGGTCCCCCAATCGAACAGGTCCGGTTCGCTGGGATCAATCTCCGCAGCGCGCTGGTACTCGCGTACCGCCTCCAGCGGATTGCCCAGCTTCTCCTCGACGCGGCCTAGCAGATGATGAAGGTCGGCGCTGTCTTTCTGCGCTTCTTGCCGACGAAGAAGCAAGTTGCGAGCCTGGGTGCGCGCTCGGTTGGGATTACCGGCGTCGGCATAGGCAAGTGCGAGCTCATAAGAATTATCGTCATCGCCGGGGTTGAGCCGGGAAGCCCGCTCAAGGTAGGGAACTCCCTCCGCCGCCTTTCCGTTGTCGACGAGTAGCTTTCCCAGCTGCCGGTTGGCGTCGAAGTTTTCAGGATCACGGGCCAGCGCGTCGCGTAAAGAGGCTTCTATCGCGGCGGATGTCGGTGCCTTAGAGTCTCCGGCCGATTCCTTGCTCAGTGAAACAGTGGCCCGGGCGAGCGCTTCGGTGGTTCGCAGAACGATATCGGAACCGTGTCCGCCGGAATTCGTGGCTTGGGTCACGCCCGCCACGGTGAACTGAGGTTCGTCAAAAAACTGCGGTGCTTGTTCGGGCTTTCCTGTTGCCGGTGTTTTTGGAGAAGGCACCGGAGATTCAGTAGACTTTGTGGGTGTGAGAACAAGGTCAACCTTGGTCGTTTCGTTCTGTATGACGTTCACCGGAGTGACGGTTGCCTCGACATATCCGGCCATCTCTGCGCGCACAGTGTACGTGCCTACTGCTAGCTCCTTAAACCGATAACGTCCTTCCGAATCCGTGTGTGTAGTCTCGGTCGGCTCTGGGCGGACCTGCTCGAAAGTTCCACGTTTTAGGAATACGGTCGCATTCGCCACCGGCCTGCCGCTCGCATCGCGCACATGGCCATGCACCACAGCCGTGCCCGGTGCCTCTTGAGACTGAGCTCGATGGGGAGCGAAAATCGACACCAGCGCGAGTACGCAGGCGGCGATAAAAATTCCAGTTCGTCCTAAGTGGACCATGGTCATGCGGAATCGGCTCCTAAGAGAAAGGCGCGACAAGCGGCAGCTCTAAAAACAACAAATGGAATCGACCGCGATTGCCGCTAGTTACTTCCACGTTCGTCATTCTAATCGTGCTCGACCCCTTCTACAATCGAGTGCCTCCACAATCGTTGGCAGGGCGTTGCGCCTGAATTGGTGGATTCCGCGAGGTGTTTCGATTTGCTCATTGGCCGTTTGTCGGGAAGGAAGTAACATGGTTAGCGGAAGGTTTCACAGATTCTGAGGTGCAAGAATGAAGTTGGGCCGATGCCGGAGTCTCATCACAGTCGCAATCGTTGTTCTAACCACATCTCTAATCTCCCAAAGCTCGGATAAAGACAAGCGCAAGATCATCATCGATCAGGACGCGGCCGGACCCGCCGGCACTGACCAGCAGGCGATACTGCTGCTCATCCAGTCGCCGCGGACGGATGTCCTGGGCATCACGGTGGTGACGGGCGACGCGTGGCTCACCGAGGAAGTCGCGCACACCCTGCGCATGCTCGAGCTCATCGGACGAACCGACATCCCCGTCGTGCGTGGAGCCGAGTATCCGCTGCTCAGAACAAAAGAATCGACGGAGCAGTGGGAACAACGTTATGGCTACGTGGCCTGGCTGGGGGCTTGGACTCCGCTCATGTATCACGCGCCACGCGAATTGGGAGCGATGCCGGAAGGGAATCCGACCACGAAGGCCGCCGATGAAGATGCCGCCCACTTTCTGGTGCGCATGGTCCATAAGTATCCGGGTGAGGTCACGATTTATGAGGGTGGCCCCATGACCAACCTGGCACTCGCCATTTCGATCGACCCGGAATTTGCCAGTCTGGCCAAGGAGTTGGTGTTCATGGGCGCCAGCCTGAGTCCGCAGACCGATGATCCCGAGTTCACCAACACGCCTCGGCGCGAATTCAATCTCTGGTTTGATCCGGAAGCGGCTCACATTGTGCTGCGGGCTCCGTGGAAAAGGAT
>Ga0182014_10007673_pt1 | contig 11233 bp, 3 predicted proteins | sample 612S2DmetaG_FD_120489 | JGI IMG/M metagenome (GOLD analysis project Ga0182014, IMG submission 120489) | Permafrost microbial communities from Stordalen Mire, Sweden - 612S2D metaG | ecosystem: Environmental > Terrestrial > Soil > Wetlands > Permafrost | place: Sweden: Stordalen | collected... | reverse complement strand
GCAGAAGCCCGCGATCAGCCTGTTGTAGCGCTCGGTCAGAGGCGACTCGTAATCGTAGCGCACGCCCAGATTCACAGTGAGCTTGTTGTTCACGCGCCAATCATCCTCGAAGTAGGGCGCCACATAGAGCTGCTGCGTGGCGTACGCGATGGCGATGTTGTAGTTGGTCGTGGAGAAGGTTCCCAGCAGCATGGATGCAAACGAATCACCGGAGGCGACACCGCCGCTAACCGGAGCGTTCCCGGGGCTATAGAGGACCGAATTCGACTGCGTGAAACGGCGGTCGAAGTTAAAGCCCGGAGTGCCGGAGCCATTGCCGAATCCACTCTCCGGGTTCTGCACGTTGTAGCGCAGCAGGTCGCCCTGGAAACCTACGCGGAGCGAGTGGCGTCCCCATTGCTTGGCCAGAGTCTCGTCGAGTGAACCGAGAACGGAGTTGCTGACCTGCCCGCCGGCTCCGGGCGCCAGGCTCGAGTAGCTGTCGCTTGCCGATTCGCCGGGGAAACTGTTGTAAGGCAGGCCGGTTGTGCTCATCGAGATACTGCTCAGGCTGAAGCCCGTGGCACCCGGATAGATGAGGCCGAAGGGATGATTGGTAATGCCGAAGCGCGAGTCCAGCACCAGGCTCGATGAGAACTGGTGAGTCTCATCCAGGCTGCCGCCGCGGGTGTTGCGGTAGACGTGATAGCCGTATCCGTTCGGCCCGATGCCCTTCGCGTAGCCTTCCAGTGGAAAGCTCTGCGTCAGTCCGGAGCGAAATCCGATCACGCTCAGCTTGTCGAGCTGGCCGAGTTCAAAGTCGAAACGGCCGATGAAGGAGGGATAGGTGCTGGGATAGGAGGTCTGCGCGGAGACATAGTTGGGTTGGGAGGCCGAACTGGTCGCCGTGGACCCTGGAACGTTGGGGGCTGGGATATAGGCTGCGAAGGCCGCGCCGGTGGGGTTGATGGCCGATGATCCTGCCACCGGAGCACCGAAGCTCGTGACCACGCACGTGGGCGCAGTGCCTGTGCACGTGTACGCGGCGGTGCCAAAGGTAGACGCAACGATGTTGTTATTCAGGAAGTACTCGGTGCGGTTATTGTTGGCATCCACGGGAGAGTTGGGAACGAACAGCTGAACGCCTGAGTTACAAAATCCGTTGGAATTGAAGCCGTTGGGGCACAGACCGGAGAAATCGCCGGTCAATTCCGCCGCCGTGGGCACGCGCGTACTGAAAGTCTGCGGAGTATGCGTGGCGTAGCGCTCAGCCGAAAACATGAAGAAGGTCTTGTCGCGCCCGTTGTAGAGCTTCGGCAGCACTACCGGACCGTCGAGCACAATTCCGGTCTGGTTGACCTGGTTGTTGGGGCGCGCTAAGTGATTGGCGACGTTCTGGTAGTAATTCGCGTCCAGATAAGTGTTCTGAAAAGCATAGTAGGCGGCGCCATGCAGGCTGTTGGTGCCGCTCTTGACGACGACGTTGGACACCACGCCATTGCCGTGACCGATCTGCGCGTCGAAGATGCCGTTTTCAATCTTGGTTTCCTGCACCGCGTCAGGCGAAGGAGTGAAGTCGAGGTAACTTGCGCCCGAAAAGCGTTCCGGCGCGTCGTCGGGGATGCCATCCAGTGTCAGCCGGTTGTGTCCGGAGTTGCCGTCTACGGTAACTTGCACCGCGACGCCGCTGTAGGGATTGGTGAACTGGCTGGACTTGCCGTTGAAGTAGCCGCCGGAGGCGGTGTCCACCACTCCGGGCGCCATGGTCACCATCACATAGGGATTGCGTCCGTTGTTAGGTAAATCGGCCACCTCCTGGGCATCCAGCGTCGTGGCTATCGTCGCCGATCCGGTGTCCATCAAATTCGACGTCTCCGCGGCGACCTCGACAGTCTGGTTGACACTGCCGGGCGACATACTGAAATCGATCTGAGCCATTTGTCCTGCGGTCAGAATGATGCCGGTTTTCGTCTCCGTCTTGAACCCCTTGGCCGTTACCGACACACTATAGGTGCCGGGAGAGAGCGTGGGCATGGAGTACACGCCGTCGGCGCCGCTGATGACTTCAGTTTTGAAATCCGTACTGCTTTCCACGGCCATTACATGCGCGCCGGGAAGTATGGCGCCGGTTTGATCGGCCACGGTGCCGCTGATTTCGCCGAGATACCGCTGTGCCTGCAGTGAACCGGTGCATGCGATGATCCCCGCGAGGATCAACAGCCAAAACATGGTGCGCGTCCTGGAACTGATTAACGTTTTCATTTGCAATGATTCCTCCTGAAGTGTGACTCGCTATGACCTGAGCGATGGATCTGGATGAAGCGAAGCTGTGCTCTTGCAACAGTCCGCCGCATCAAAGGGTTGTGCCTACAGACTCCCGTCCTCGGCAGTTTTCAACCTGGACAGCGATTCTTCGCAGCACACAACCCACCCGCAAGTTAATTCACCGGAAGAAGGTCTCTAATTTAACCGTTAGAAGACGAGGAAGGTTCGAGTTTTCAACGCGTTAGAAGGCTTATGCCGGTAGAAGAAACCACCGGTTAAGGACGCCGTAAGCCTGCGTTTTTCACGCGCATTGCCGTCCTTGACATCACGGCGTAGACTTGAAACCGCACTTAGATTCGCGGCCATGGGAACACTTGCGGAAAATCCGGCCGTGGGTAACACGGAAGCATTGCCCACAATCGAAGAGCGGCGGGCGCTGATTGAGCGCGTCGCCGCCAGCGAGCAATTCAGCCGCTCGGCGCGCCTGCGCGATTTCCTGCTCTACGTCGGAAAGCAGTCGCTCAAGGAGGGCTGCCCCGAGATTCACGAACAGGAGATCGGCGCCAGGGTTTTTGGCAGGCCCACCTCCTATGATCGCAGCGCGGACAATATTGTCCGGGTCAACGCCACCGAACTCCGCAAGCGCATTGAATCGTATTTTGAATCAGACGGCGCCAACGAGCCTCTCATCTTTGAAATTCCCCGCGGTGCTTACCGGCTGGTCTTTCGCCACAGGCTTGCGGAATCGCCGGAGATCGAGGCGCAGCCAGAGCCTGCACGGGAAACGTTGGCGGGTGTCGGCGCCGCGGCTCGCGAAGACTCTCGAAAGTTCAGGCGTCTCCGGCGTCTGCTGTGGCCCCTTGTGAGCATTTCGCTTGCTCTCGCCTGTGTCGCGCTCTACGTTCAGAACCGCACCCTGCGCAAGGCGGTCTACCCCTGGGACGGCCAACCGGCTTTGGCGGCATTCTGGAGCGGCTTCCTCGACTCCCACCGCCAGACCGATCTTGTGTTACCCGACGACTCGGCCAGCGTGATGGAGGATATCACCCATAATCCCCTCACGCTCGGGGACTATATGAGCCGCGGATTCATTCAGCAGATTCAGTCTTCGAACATGAGCGTGGATCGCAAGCAGGACGTATACCAGGTTCTCAACCATAACCTGGTCACCTTTGGCGCCGTGCGCGCCGCCCAGTCCCTGCTGGCCGAGATCCCGGCCACCTACCCGCATTACCTCACGCTGGCGCGTTACTTTACCGCGGACCAAATCAAGCGCGACAGCGTGATCCTGATCGGCGGCAAGAAGTCAGTCCCCTGGGATTACCTTTTCGACGATCAACTCAACTTCGTCACCGACTACGATTACACACGCGGGCTGCAAATTGTGCGCGACCGCAATCCCAAGCCGGGAGAGCAGGCCGTCTACTCTGTGTCTCTATCCTCAACGAGTCTGGTTGGCTATGCGACAATCGCTTACCTGCCCAACCCGAGCCACACGGGAAGCATCATCATCCTTGCGGGAACCGACTCCGATGCCACGGGCGCCGCGGCTGCTTTTCTCACTTCCGAATCTCAAATGCAGAACCTGCGCAACACCTTCGGCGTGAATCGATTTCCTTACTTCGAAGTCCTCCTAAAAACCTCGCGCCTGAGCGGGACCTTTTTTGACGCCGAGCTGGTCGCCTTCAGGACCTATCCCAATCTGCGCTGAGGTCGAGGGCAATCTCTGCTTCGCAGTGAGCGTTTCCCCTGCCATCTTTTAGGCCGGGGCGGAGGGATTTGAACCCCCGACACTCTGCTCCCAAAGCAGATCAAATGGGTTATGGAAACTCGTCGATCTTAAGCGAAATTTCGTGCTTTGGATTGAACTGTTTATCGCGTGACGACCGAGCCCCGTTGATCCTTGTGGCTCTTGGATGCTTTGACAGCAGTATTCATATTTACAGTGATCAATTTGCCCTCGATCCTATGTAGCGGAAATGCCGACTGGAACTGCGCGATGGTTAAGACCGTACTGAACTGCTTGCAGTATCTCCCAGCGAGTTCTGTTACCGCACAGCAAACTTCCCATCGCTTCTTATCTGAGATCTGTGCCCGTCCTGAGCGTTAATCGTCGTCCCTCATTGCAGGCGGATGGAGTTCTTGCAAGGGACAGCATTTTAACGAGGCGCAGGGATTTTGACAACGAGGGACAGAGTAGAGTGCTTTTCTCAAACCCGTGATGCAGGCAATGCGGCTTCGACAGATGGGTTCATCCACCTGCGCACGCCGCGGGTGGACGAATTCGATAGGCAATCACTTTGGGATTGTCGTATCCGCCTGGCAGCGAAGTGACCTGGAACAGGGCCTCGAAGGGAGCCACGCTTGTTCCCGCTTTGTGCCCGATACTACGCAGCAACATATCCAGCTGCTGCGGATCGGTCACCAGATCGCCAGCTGCTTGCGTTGCTTGCATGTTGAGGCCTTCCAGCAGCAGGACAGCCTGGTTGCTTCCACATCCTTTCAATAACGCAACGACTCCGTAACTTTCGAACTCCTTCTCCTCTGCTTCTTTGATGAACTGTCCGTTTGATGTCTTGCTGGTTTCACGCAAGTCTGGAATTCCATACGTCCGAAATTCGGACGGTTGGGGAGAGCGATTGAAGAACGCGGGTGACTGCGTCTTTGGATCGATTCGGAGTTGAAAGTTCATGCTGGGTTCATAGATCTCGACCCAAGGGTTCGAGCGGCGACTGCCAATCAAGACGAGGCTTCGATGCTGCAGAAGCTCCGCATTCACGTTTCTGGCGAATTGTGCGCTCACCTCCCCCCCAAGCTCAGCCGCGACGCCCTGGATACGGAGGCTGGTATTGAGATCGGCTGGGCTGCTCGTACGTTGCGAGACAATCTCTAAGAGTTCATTGTCGTGGCCGTCAAGATATTTGCGGCTGAGGTATTCGCCGAGACTCAGATCCTTATTATTCAATCTTTGCCAAAGAGCAATACCCGAATCGGAATAGATGATCGTGAGTATTCCGTTGGGCTTTGCGAAGAACTGCATCCAAAGTTCTGGCAATGCGCCGCTTGGTTTTAGCGTGGTCGACTGGGAGCGGTTTTTAAACGCAGTGGTTATCAGAAGGTAGCTTGAAGTCGCCAGAAGTAGCGTCAAAACCGTCGCCAGCGACCAAAATCGCCAATGGTTGATGCGAGCTCCATAAGAACCTTCGGGGGCCTTTGGGGCGTTCTCCGAACTGTCTAATAGAAAAGCTTCTCGATGGACAAACTCTGGAGCGTAACCCCCCTTCGGAATTGTAATTACGACTGGTTCCTGAATACCTTCAGAAGCAAAATACCTCGCCAACCGCCCCCTAAGTTCGTGAGCGCGAACCCTCACGATATTGTCATCCGCCGGGTCGTAGTTCGGCTTGCGCCCCAGCACCTCGGCGCCAATCGACTGCTCCTTCAACTCCTCTGCGCGGCCCGAATTGACCCGCTCAGTAATGTAGAGCAGGAAGGCCCGCAATGCCGGCGAGCGGCGGAGCTCTTCGCTGTTCACCACGCGCTGAACCAGCTCGCGCTTCTGTTCCGGCGACAACACCCCATGAACTTCCTGGCGCGGTGCGACCGGAGATGGAGCAATTTCCTGCACGAGGAGCCATTTTACGGTAAAGTCTTTACCCCTGCAAAGCAAGATAGGCAACAGGTACCTGAAATCCGCTCTCCCAAGCGAGGCTTTTCAGATAGATCCCATTTTTGGTAGAACCGATCGGGGCTCATTGCAAGTGCACGCCGCCGCCCCAGACTTCCTTGAAGCACCTCGAGTGGGCGCGCTGCCGGGCCAGATCTCCGGTCCCCAAATCGCTGCGATCTCTATGATTCTAAATGATGAATTGTCCGGTTTTTGGCCGCCTCGGTTGCCGGAGCCATGGTGCGTCGCCTTGCCTCGAGGGGAGGGCCCACTTCGCATTTGGCCGCCACAGCCCCCGTGCGCCGCTCCTGAAAGGGGGCAAAAATCCGCCGCCGCGCAGCTCTGGCTCCGTTTCCTCAACTCCAGAGAACGGTCTCCCAGGCTCCTTATGACGCTTCACAAAAAGGCCAAACAATCTTAATCAATTATTTTACCGTTAGTTCACTTCACAAAGATCAGTCTCATGTATGAGCCTTGCGCGTGAACAATGAACGGTCAATTTGTATCGATTTTCCGTCACCGGGGCAAAGCAGATGCATTTTGTGTCGTGCCGCCGTGCCATGGGCCAGACGCATTGTCTGGGTCACGCAGCGGCCCGGGGAACCGTTCTCTGAGCCAGTTGCTGTTGGTCATCCGCGAACGGCTTCTGTCGGTTGCTCCCGATACGGGTAATTGATCGGAGACCTAACCACTTGAATCATGCTTAAGGAGGCATGTGCGATGAATCAGATGAATCATAGGGAATGGGCAATTCCCAAACCGCGAACTTTCCACATTTTCCTTAAGAAGTGGAGACCGATCCCTTGAGGAATGCTACACGACTAAACCTACGACGTTGACCGAAGCCCCATCGTGTCTGTTGGTGGGCTAAATACCATTTAGGAGGCAATTCACATGAAGCGGAGTAACGTAAGAAGTTTCCGAACTGCAAGCACATTTCGTAGCCTGGTAGTGGGGATCATGACCTCTCTCTGCCTGTTGATGGCGACCTCGCTTTGCAGAGCGCAGTTGTCGACGTCAGGAACCATCAACGGGACAGTTGAAGACCAGACAGGCGCGGTGGTCAGAGGCGCCAGCGTGACCATCACCGAAGAGGAGACCGGAGTCGTCTCGCATACCACGACAAACTCTACGGGAGATTTCTCGGAAGTGGGCCTTCCGACGGGCCACTACGACGTGGAGATCAGCAGCCCCGGCTTTAGCAGTTACAAGAAGACGGGCATTTATCTGGAGCCGGCCGCCGCGGTCGCCACAAATGTGACGCTCAAGACCGGGCAGGCAACCGTGACGGTGACGGTGGCGGCAAGCGCAGTCGCAATTGAAACAACCACGCCGGAGGTTTCCAGTACCGTGTCCGGACAAGAGGCGGTAGATCTTCCACTGAATGGAAGGAACTACGAGGGCCTGGTTCAACTGATGCCCGGAGTCATCAACACCTCGCCGGATACGGCCATGGGCCCGGGTGGATTTGCCACTTCCAACTATGTAAACATCGATGGCTCCGGCTCAAGCGGGACCTTCTACACGATCGATGGAATCTGGAATGAAAACACGGGCAACATGACGCAGACCACGATCACGCCGGTTCCTGATGAGATCGATGAGATCAAGGTTCTGCAAAACAACTACGACGCCAAGTACTCGCTGATGGGCGCGGCCGTGATGATGGTGCAGACCAAGAGCGGCACCAGCGCCTTCCATGGCGGCGCCTGGGAGTTCATCCGCAACACGGTTTTTGATTCCCGCAACTTCTTCGTTCCCGTCTCTACGGGCATATCGCCCGAGGGCTGGAACACTTATGGATGGCATGTTGGCGGGCCGGTCTTTATCCCGAACCACTACAACACAAACAAGCAGAGGACATTCTTCTACTGGAATCAGCAGTGGATCAAGCAGAAGCAGGAGCAAGTGGCAACGGGTCAGAGCCCGCTGGCTACTATGCGCGGTCAAGGCACCACCGGCGCCGATGTAGGCTTTGCGGTCTTTCCTGGAACGACGGCGTCTCCGATCCCCTACACGGCGACTCCGAATTATTATGGGACCGCATATCTTAAGAATCCAGCGCTGACAGGCAATTGCAACGCAAGTTCCCAGGCGGCCTGCTTCGGCCAGGACGCGAATGGAAACTGGCTCATTCCGACCAGCCGGATCAACACCTCGGAGCTGGCGATGCTCAATGCTCTGGCCCCTGTGCCAAACTATTCATCGGGCGCCACCAATTACATCAACACAAAACCTAATATTGTTAACCAACTCGACGAAGAGGCGAAGATCGACCATTACATCACTCCGAAATACCGCCTAACCGGCGAACTATTCTGGGAGTCACAGAATGCATATAACGCAGCGGCCTCCCGCATGGGATCGCCGTATACGACAAACTACGATGTATTTCTCTCGGACAACAAGGTGGCACAGGTTCAACTGACGCAGATCTATACGCCGTCCATGACCAACCAGACCAGCGTCGCCATGAACAACTACAACATCACGCACACCTTCGGCGGAATTGTGGGCATATCGCAGATAGCCGGCTATACGGAACAGCTTCCATATACGGGCGGATATCTGCAAAACTTCGTACCCCACGTCACGTTTTCCTCCGGTTGGTCGCAATTCGGATCCAGCGCGAACAATATCATTCCGGCAGCGACAGACCTGGAGGACACGATCGCCGACGATTGGACCTGGCTGAGAGGGAAGCACACGATTGAGGCCGGCGGCGAGCTCGTATTCGGAACCAAACGCCAGTGGCTCACGGTTTCCAATACGACGGGCGATGTCGCCTTCAGTGGATATGCCAGCGGCAACGTGGTCGCGGATTACCTTCTGGGCTTGCCCTCCACCTTTGCCCAAGGAAGCGGCGGCGTTCGCAAGTACATTCACTACACCATCTTCACGCCCTATCTTGAGGACGAGTGGAGGGCGACGCGGCGCCTGAAGATTACCGCTGGAGTGAGACTGTTCCGAATGCCGTTCCCCGGTGGTCCCGCAGGCTCTGCCGCAGTCTTTGAGCCTTCGCTGTTTAATCTGGCCACGGTTCCGACGGTATCGATCGGAGGCGTTCTTTCCGGTACGTACGCGACCAACTACGCGAATGGGATCGAGATCACCGGCCAAAACGGGGTGCCGCTCAATGTCACCAACCAGCACAATTTCTACGTAGCGCCGATGTTCGGATTCGCCCTGGATGTTTTCGGCAATGGCAAAACCTCATTGCGCGGCGGAATCGGCTTCGCCTATAACCGCAATGGCGGCATGGGTGCGGCCTGCTCGCAGGGATGCGTCAGCTATCCTGTGCTCAATCAGGCAAACCTGACCGATCCGAACTTTCCTAACGTTACCGGGGGCACGGCGCCAGCGCCTACAGCCCCGTCGGTGACCGGAATGCCGAACGACTACCAGGTGGCCATGATTAAGACCTGGAGCCTGAGCTTGCAGCAGCAACTGCCAGGCAACTGGCTCGTCGCCGTGGCGGGTGCAGGTAACATCGCCAATCACATGAACGCGAGCTACAACATCAACCAGCCTCAAGCAACGTCGGTAGGTGGGACTTCGTATAACTTCAACCCGAACTTGAATGCGAGCGGCTACAGCTCCGCGTATTACGCTCCATACCAAGGATATGGCACCATCACCTGGGATAACCCGATTGGCATTGATAACTGGGACGCTCTGGAAGTCAGCGCGCGCCATCCTGCCGGCCAGCATATCTATGTCACTTTGGCCTATACATGGTCGCACAACCTGGACAATGCGGGAGGGTTCCAGAATCCCTACAACCTGCTATCTGCCTACGGAAACTCCAGCCTCGATACACCGCAAGTATTTACCGCCAGCGTCATCTATAGCCTACCGCTCTTTAAGGCGGGCTTGGAACGTGAGGTACTGGGCGGCTGGAAAGCCTCCGACATGACAACGATTCAAAGCGGATCCCCCTCGACCTTCGGAATCACCGGCTCGAATCTGGGACCGATCAGCCGTCCGAACATTGCCGGTTCCATTACTTATCCGAAGCAATGGAAGCCGTATAAGTATGGAGCGAATGCGACTTGGTTCACACAGGGAACAGGCGCTGGCACGGCTACCGGGTCCATTTTCCAGCGGCCTGCCAATGGCTATTACGGCACCGGTGCCAATGGAAACGAGATGGGGCCCGGCCTGGCTGTCTATAACATGGCGCTCTACAAGGATTTTCCATTTCGCGAAAACATCAAGCTGGAATTCCGGGCAGAGTACTTCAACGTCTTCAACCACACCAATCCCAATGGGCCCAATGTAACCGCAGGCAATTCGGCATTTGGACAAATTAGCGGTGCGAAGGACCCCCGCATTGGCCAAATGTCGATGAAGCTGTCCTTCTGATCCTTCTGAACGCGGGTGCCCGACAGATTCTTGCCGGTCGCCCGCGTTGCCGAGTGGAGCACAAAAGGCAAGCTGCAGAGCTTTCCAGAATCAGATGTGGCAGTGCCGCGAGCGACTCATCCATGCAGTCGACCGACGCAGCGGGGTCGCCGATGGGCGCGGATACAGGAGCATATCGCACATTTTCTTTCAACTCATCGTTCGCGGCGGTGAAGATCGCAAACGTTCTTCAATGCCGCAACACAAGAGCAAATTGTCGATAAGAGAGAGCCAAATCGGCAGCATCGGGGACCAAAGCCATGCGGGACAGGACGACGCAATCACCGCCTCTTCGCAGGCACGTGCGGGACGAGATTCAGCGCAGGATTCTGTCGGGAGAGAGCCTTCCCGGCGAGCGCCTGGCCCAGCAAAGCCTGGCCAGAAAACTGGGTGTCGGCCAGGGGACGGTTCGGGAATCTCTGCTGGAACTGGAATGGCTCGGCCTCGTCGATTCTGTTGACGGACTCGGCGTTTTTGTCGGAAAGCTGGACGCTTCGCGCCGCGCGCGATCCGCGCGCGATCTACGACGAACATCTGCGCATCATCGATGCCCTCAGCCGGAATATGCCGGACGATGCGGAACGATTTGCCCGTCAGCATATGCTTGAGGGCCGCCTTATCATTGAGCAGGAGGCGGCAAGAGATGTGTTCATACCGAAGTGGGTGGTGAATACAAGCGGCTGAGCTCCCGCATAGCCGCCGTTCGCGGCTTTACCATGCCGCAACCGCCGAGTCGCTTATCAAGAAACCCTCGAAACGGTCGAGAAGGACAAGATCCAATTCGTCAATTTAAGAGTGGAATACGCGATGCGGACGTTATTTCGGTTTCGGTTGATCTAACCGTACGCCATAAGGGCAGCCAGACAATAGCTGTAAGTTATTTACTCTAAATAAGTTAAGTGCCGGGAGGGGGGGTCG
>Ga0182014_10007671_pt1 | contig 11234 bp, 22 predicted proteins | sample 612S2DmetaG_FD_120489 | JGI IMG/M metagenome (GOLD analysis project Ga0182014, IMG submission 120489) | Permafrost microbial communities from Stordalen Mire, Sweden - 612S2D metaG | ecosystem: Environmental > Terrestrial > Soil > Wetlands > Permafrost | place: Sweden: Stordalen | collected... | reverse complement strand
TCCTCGGCGATCTCTCCCACAGGCGCCGTCACGGCGCAGTCCCCGTAATAACCATCTAAAACAACTCCGAAGTCCAGGCTTATGATATCCCCTTCCTTAAGCCGGCGATGCTTGGAGGGCATCCCATGGACGACTTCTTCGTTAACCGAGGCGCAAAGAGCGAATGGATACCCCTGATAGCCTTTGAACGCCGGTTTTGCGTGCTTCTTTGAAGCAAGCTCCTCACTTATCGCATTGAGTTCCCAGGTCGTGATCCCCGGCATAATATGCTCGAGCAGGAGATCGAGAATCTCGGCGACAATCAGACATGAGGTTTTGATCTTTTCAATTTCAGCCCGGGACCTTAGGATTATCAATATAACCGCCCCCGTTCCGGATACCTGGCGCCAGTCTCCGGACACCGGATAACAACAGAAATCCGCTCCCCAGCATCTCCACGCCCCGCGAGGCGGGGCGGCGCAGGCAGTATCTCATCGCTAGCCAAGGACCTTTTGGATGCGCTGCAGGATATCATCCATTTTGCCCACGCCGTCTATGCGGCGGAGCTTGCCCTGTTTTTCGTAGTAGTCTATCAACGGCTTTGTCTGCGCTTCGTAAGTTTCAAGCCTGGACTTTACGGTGGCTTCGTTGTCATCAGATCTCTGGTAGAGCTCGCCGCCGCATTTGTCACACACGCCTTCTTTTCGAGGCGGATCAAAAATCACATGGAACCCGGCCCCGCAACTCCGGCAGGTCCGCCGGCCGGTAAGGCGCCCCAGCAACTCGGCGTTTGGGACCTCGACGCTGATCACGTGATCGATTTTCTGGTCCATCCCGCCGAGGATATTGTCCAGTTCCCACGCCTGCGCGGCTGTGCGCGGAAATCCGTCCAGCATATAGCCGCTCCCGGCGTCCGGCTTTTGAATACGCTCTTCAACCAACCCGATCACTACGCTGTCGGGAACCAGACCGCCGGCATCCATAAATTTTTTCGCCTCGAGCCCCAGTGGGGTCCCTTCCTTGAGGGCCGCGCGGAGCATGTCACCCGTGGAGACCTGCGGAATGTGATACTTTTCTACAAGACGTTTGGCCTGAGTGCCTTTGCCGGCGCCTGGGGGACCCAGCAAAATTATGTTCATCGTTTACCTCCTGCTAAGAGTGCAAGTAAAAGTTCACCCCTCCAACCTGCTGCTCCACTTGGGGGATGGAGGCAGGTTCCGTATGGACACTCGCTAGCGACGGCCCTTTAGGCGACCGCTCTTGAGAAAACCCTCGTAGTGGCGCGACAGCATATGGGCCTCGATCTGGGACAAGGTGTCCATTGCGACGCCGATGACGATCAACAGGGCGGTCCCGCCGAAGTAGAAGGGCACACCAAACCTTTGAATCAGGAGGGTAGGAAGAACACAAACCGCTGAAATATACAGCGCGCCGCCCAGAGTAATGCGGCTCAAAACCTTATCAAGATATTCCGAGGTGGGCCTTCCCGGACGAATGCCCGGGATGAAGCCCCCGTATTTCTTCATGTTCTCCGCCACATCCACAGGATTGAAAACGATAGCCGTATAGAAAAAGCAAAAAAAGATAATGAAGCCAACGTAGAGCGCAACGTAGGCCCAGTGTCCCGGACTAAGCGCCTGCGAAACCGACTGGACCCAGGGGACTTTTATGAAATTGGCCACAGTAGCCGGAAACATGATTATCGACGAGGCAAAAATCGGTGGAATGACCCCCGAGGCGTTTATCTTGAGCGGTATATGAGTATTTTGCCCACCGTAAACCCGTCTTCCGACCACCCGCTTGGCATACTGGACAGGGATTCGTCTCTGCCCCCGCTCCATGAATATAATGAAAGCGACCACCGCAAGCATCATCACCGCAAGCCCGGTAAGTATGAAGATGCTCATTTCGCCCGCTTGAACGAGTCTTGCCGTACTGATAAGGGCGTTGGGAATCCCGGCTACTATACCTGCAAAAATGATGAGCGATATCCCGTTCCCGATCCCGCGCTCGGTTATCTGCTCGCCGAGCCACATGATGAAGGCAGTGCCGGCAGTCTAGGTCAGCACCGTTATCAGGCGAAATCCCCATCCGGACATCAAAACCAGCGGCACGTCGCCAGGAGCGTGCTGACTCTCGAGCCCTACGGCTATTCCAAAACCCTGGATGCAACTGAGGATCACGGTCCCGTAGCGGGTGTACTGGGTGATCTTTTTGCGGCCCGCCTCTCCTTCCTTGCTGAGCTTTTCGAGAGTAGGGATGACCACCGTAAGGAGTTGGAGGATAATTGATGAACTGATATAAGGCATAATTCCGAGGGCAAAGACGGAAAAGTGGCTCAAAGCGCCCCCGGAAAACATGTCGAAGAGGCCCAGGAGGGTTCCCTTGGCTGCGTTGAAGTAGGCTTCCAGGGCGTGAGTATTGATATAGGGGGTCGGAATGTGGACCCCGATGCGGTAAACCGCCAGAAGAAGCAAACTCGTTCCGATACGGCGTTTGAGCTCGGGAATTCTCCCTATAGTCGCAAAGCCTCCGAGCACTTTTTATTTCCCTTCCCTGAGAGGTATCAATTCAACTTTACCACCTGCTGCTTCGATTCTCTGAATGGCTGAAGCGCTAGCCTTGTGTACGCGAACCGTAACAGGTTGGCTAATTTCGCCGTTGGCCAGCAGCTTGACGCCATAGCGGACTTTCCTGAGCAGCCCTACGCCGATAAATTCGAGTGGGCCGACTTCGCTGCCAGCCGGAAACTTGCCCAAATCGCCAATGTTGATGATCGAGAATTCCTTCTTAAAAATATTAGTGAAGCCGCGTTTGGGAATTCTGCGCTGAAGCGGCATCTGGCCACCCTCGAACCAGGGAGGCGTACCGCCGCCGGAGCGGGATTTTTGTCCCTTTGTGCCCCTTCCAGCGGTCATTCCCTGGCCGGAACCCGAACCCCTGCCGAGGCGCTTTGTATTCTTCTTTGCTCCGGGAGGCGGAGCCAGATCTCCGAGTCTCATCCAAAACCCCTATCTTTCCTCGATTTTAACGAGATGAATCACCTTCTTGAGAGCACCCAACACCTGGGGAGAGCTGTAGAGGTTCACGGGCCTGTGCATCCGCGTAAGCCCAAGGGCCTGCAAAACCCTGTGGTGCTTTTCGGGACGCCCTATCGGGCTTCGAACCAGTCTGACCTGAATCGGCTTTACCATATCTGCACCCTTGTAGTTTTGAGTCTTGAGTTTTCAGCTAGTTTCCGTCCGGAGTTTTCGGATGGAGACCAGTAAACTCAAAACCATCAGCCAACGATTAAAAACCGACGGGTTGAGCCTCTTCCAGAATATTCTTTCCTCTGGTTTTGGAAACCTGTTCGACGCTGCGCAGCCTCTTTAACCCCTCGACGGTAGCCTTGACGACATTATGGGGATTTCTCGATCCGATGCACTTTGTCAAAATATCATGAATTCCCGCCGCTTCCATGATGGCTCGCACAGCCCCGCCGGCGATGACGCCGGTGCCGGGGGAGGCCGGCTTCAAAACAACCGAGGAAGCCCCAAATTGGCCGAGCACCTCATGAGGAATTGTGGTTTCCTTCAGCGGCACGTCGATCATGTTTCGCTTTGCCGATTCCATTCCTTTGCGTATGGCCTCGGGAACTTCGTTCGCCTTGCCAAGGCTGTAGCCTACCTTGCCGGCGCCGTCCCCAACCACCACTATTGCACTGAACGAAAACCGGCGGCCGCCCTTAACGACTTTGGCCACACGGCTTATATGGACTACCTTGTCAATCATCTGGAGCTGGCTGGAATCCACCGCTATCAATTGACTGCCTCCGATCTTGAAAGCGTTAAAAATCTAGACCCTTCTGGCGGGCTGCGTCCGCAAGGGCCTGAATACGCCCGTGATAGATAAAGCCGTTTCGATCGAATACGACCTTGGCGATACCTTTCTCGATGGCTTTGCGGGCGATAAGTTCCCCAACGCGCTTGGCGGCGCCCACTTTTCCCTTGATCGCCTCCATTTCCCTGTACTCAGGGGAAAGCGTGGATGCGGACGCCACGGTTGCTCCGGTCTTGTCGTTGATTATCTGAGCATATATATGCTTATCGCTGCGGAAGACCGTCAGCCTGGGGCGTGTTTCAGTGCCTTCTATGTTTCTTCTTATGCGCTTCTTGCGTTTGACCCGTGCGACGTAGCGCGGATTTGTGCTGCCTGACGCCATCTGAGCTTCCTCCAAATCTACTTTTTGGAACCGGTCTTTCCCACCTTGCGGCGGACGTGCTCCCCGGAGTATCGAATACCCTTGCCCTTGTATGGTTCCACCGGCCTGAGAGCGCGAATCCGGGCAGCGGTTTCGCCCAGCACTTCTATATCGATCCCCTCCAGCCGGACAGTGTTGCCCCTGTCCACGCTGGCCTTAATCCCCTCAGGCAGCGCGAACTGAATGGGATGCGAATACCCCAGGCTCAGGTTCAGATTGTTTCCCTGCACCTCGGCCCGGTAGCCGGTACCCTGAATATCGAGTCCCTTTGTGAAACCTTCACTCACGCCCCTGACCATGTTGTTCACCAGCGCACGGATCAGCCCATGCGTGGCGCGGGCCTCCTTGGAATCGTCCTTGCGCTTGAAATCGAGGGCTTCCTTCCCGATCTCCACGTCGACACTTGCCGGAACAAGCCTCTGTAGTGTGCCCCTGGATCCCTTGACCGTAAGGACCGAATCATGGAGAGTGACTTCTACCCCTTTAGGTAAGGTTATGGGCAATTTACCCACCCGCGACATGCCATTACTCCTTTAGAGAGTTTTGAGTTGCGAGTTTTGAGTTAACTCAAAACCAACAACCAAAAACTAAAAACTCCAAGACTACCAGACGGCGCATAGAACTTCGCCGCCCACGCCTTCCTTGCGAGCCTGCCTGTCGGTCATCACTCCCTTTGAGGTGGAAATGATGGAAATCCCCATTCCGTTCATCACACGGGGGATATCCTCGTGGCCGACATAAATGCGGCGGCCGGACTTGCTGATGCGCTTCGCTCCGACCAAAGCGCCATCCCGGCCTTCACCGTATTTGATATTAACGCGGAGAATTCCCTGCTTGTCGTCCCTGATGAATTTGTAGTTCTTTATATATCCCTCTTCCTTCAGGATGCGACACAGGTTCGCCTTAATGCGCGAAGCGGGGATATCCACCTTGTCAAACCGTGCTTTCTGCGCATTGCGAATACGGTTAAGGAAATCGCCTATCGAATCCGATACCATCATATTAAATTTCTCCTCCGGTCTACCAGCTTGCCTTGACCACGCCGGGAAGTTCGCCCCTGAGCGCCATGGAGCGGAAGCAGATACGGCAGATTCCGAACTTGCGGATGAAGGCGCGAGGCCGGCCGCACACCGGACACCGGTTGTATGCGCGCGCCTTGAACCTTGGAGTTAGTTTTGCTTTTGCTATGAGAGACTTCTTAGCCAAAGGCGGCCTCCTTCTCAGCGTTTGAACGGCATGCCCATAAGGGCGAGAAGCGTCCTTGCCTCATCGTCCGTCTTGGCCGTCGTAACTATTGTGATATTCATCCCTTTGATCTTATCGATTTTGTCGTAGTCAATCTCGGGGAAAATGATGTGTTCCTTTATTCCAAGGGTGTAATTGCCCCTGCCGTCCATGGCTTTGGGAGAAACTCCGCGGAAGTCACGAACGCGGGGCAGGGCGACGTTGACGAGCTTGTCGTAGAACTCGTACATCCGGTTGCCTCTCAGAGTGACCATGCACCCGATCGGCATGCCCTTCCTCAGCTTGAAGGCGGCGATACTCTGACGCGCCCGCGTGATAACGGGCTTTTGCCCGCTTATCTGGGACAACTCGGCCGTAGCGGAGTCCAGGATCTTTATGTTCTGAATAGCTTCTCCAAGCCCCATATTGATTATAATTTTGGTAAGCCTGGGAATTTGCATCGGGCTCTTATACTGATACTGCTCCCGGAGTTGGGGAACAATTTCCTGACAAAATCTGTCGAACGCTACTGCCATTTTACCTCCACTCCCGCCTTTTCGGTGGACGTCCCTAGTCGATGACTTCCTGGCATTTCTTGCAGTACCGGACTTTGCGGTCGTCATCGAGCACTCGATAGCCCACCCTGGTCGGGTCTGTACACTTCGAACAAATCAACATGAGATTGGAAATTTGGATGGGAGCTTCCCTTTCCAAAATGCCGCCCTGCCTCGTCTGCTGACTGGGCTTGAGATGGCGCTTGACGATGTTGAGTTTTTCCACGATCGCCCGCTCCTTCTTGGGAATCACCCGCAGCACTTTGCCGCTCTTTCCCTTATCCTTACCGGCGATCACCTTCACCGTATCGTTTTTCTTTATGTGATAATCATGATGTTTCATCACGTGCGTCCTTGTCGCTAAAGAACTTCCGGAGCGAGCGATATAATCTTCATAAACTGTTTGGCGCGCAGCTCCCTGGCTACCGGACCGAAAATGCGGGTGCCGATCGGTTCCCTGGCGGCGTTGATCAGGACTGCCGAGTTATCGTCGAACTTGATATAGGAACCATCCGGCCGGCGGACTTCCTTCTTCGTGCGCACGACAACCGCCTTGAGCACGTCGCCCTTCTTCACTTTCGCGTTGGGAATGGCCTCCTGGACAGACACCACGATGATGTCGCCCACCGAAGCGTATCGCCTGCGGGTCCCACCGAGCACCTTGATGCAATAAAGCCGCTTGGCCCCGGAATTATCAGCGGCGTTCAATTGAGTTTCCGATTGAATCATTTCTTACTCCATATATCTTTAGCGCACACCGGCCGCTGCACAATCAAAAGGCCGCCTTCTCCAGGACCTTCACAACCAGCCAGCGTTTTTCCTTGCTGATCGGCCTGCTTTCCTCGATAAGCACCTGGTCTCCAACGGAGCATGTATTCTGCGGGTCGTGGGCCTTGAAGGTGTTCCTACGCCGAACGTACTTGCGGTATTTAGTATCCTGAATCAGCCGTTCGACCATGACCACCACGGTCTTGTCCATTTTGTTGCTCATGACCTTACCGACTCGAGTTTTCCTGCTAGATGCCTGTTCTTCCATGATGCCTCTCTGCCCCTATGCTCCGGTTTTGCTGTCCATCTCGGCCAAAATCGTGAGAATCCGCGCTATATCCTTTTTATTCTTCGGAAGCTGGGCGGTGTTGTCCAGTTGTCCGGTCGCCTGTTGAAACGTGAGGTTAAACTGGGCTTCCCGGATCTCGTTGAGCTTCTGAATCAACTCATCTTTAGTCATTTCCCGCAGAGCGCTCGCTTTCATAGTATATCCTGCCTCGCAACGAAACGAGTGGGCACAGGAAGCTTGTGCGAGGCGAGATTGAGCGCCTCCCGCGCAACGGCTTCAGTCACGCCCTTTATTTCGTATAGGACCCGGCCCGGCCTGACAACCGCCATCCAGCCTTCGGGTGAACCCTTGCCTTTGCCCATTCGAGTTTCGGCGGGCTTCTTCGTGAAGGGTTTATCGGGAAACATTCGAATCCAAACCTTGCCTCCACGCTTTACGTGACGCGTAATGGCGACGCGGGCCGCCTCGATCTGCCTGGCGGTGACGTAGCCCGGGGCAAGGGCCTTAAGCCCGTAATCGCCAAAGCTGACCTCACTTCCACGGAATGCAGAGCCCCTCATGCGACCCTTCTGCACTTTTCTGAATTTGACTCTTTTTGGAGCTAACATTACGTGTTCTCCTTAGGTCAACACTTCGCCCTTGAATATCCAGACCTTCACGCCGATGATGCCGTAGGTGGTCCTGGCAAGGGCCGTGCCGTAATCTATGTCGGCCCGAAGAGTATGAAGGGGGACCCTGCCCTCGCGATACCATTCCCGCCGCGCCATTTCTGCGCCGCCCAGCCGTCCCGCCGAGGCGACCCTTACGCCCTTGGCCCCGAACTTGAGGGCGGAACTGACGGCGCGCTTCATTGCACGGCGGAACGCCACACGCCTTACAAGCTGGAGAGCTATATTTTCGGCAACCAGGGTGGCGTCGAGTTCGGGACGGCGCACTTCCTGGATATCGATCAGGACTTCCCGCTTGAAACGGCGCTCTAAATCGCGCCTGAGCACCTCGATTTCAGCGCCCTTCTTGCCGATGACGATTCCCGGCCGCGCCGTGTGTATCCGAATCTTAACCTTGTTGGCGGCGCGCTCGATCTCCACTTTGGAGATACCGGCGTGGAAGAGCCGCTCCTTTATGTAATCACGGATCTGCCGGTCCTCAAAAACCAGCTTGGAATAGCCCCTGGTTGCAAACCATTTCGAATCCCAAGTCTTAAGGATGCCGAGCCGGAACCCTGTTGGATGAACTTTTTGTCCCAAACTTCACCTCCATGTGGGCGATTTCAGATTTATTTCTTCTCATCCAAGACAACTGTTATGTGGCTCGAGGGCTTGATTATCCTGGTCGCCCTGCCCATAGCCCTCGGACGAAACCTTTTGAGCCTCGGTCCCTGATCGATCTTTATTGTCTTGATAAAGAGCTTTTCCAGGTCAAAGGACTTGGCGTTTTCGGCGTTTGCCATGGCCGAACGCAGCACCTTTGTTATGAGCCGCCCGCTTTTTTTGGGCGTAAATCTGAGCAGAATCAGGGCCTCATCGACTTTTTTGCCTCGGACCATATCGGCGACCAGGCGAGTCTTCTGCGCGGAGACCCGCACGTATTTGCCAACGGCTCTCGCTTCCATTATTTTTTCCCTTTTACTTTGGACTTCTTATCTCCGGCATGGCCATAAAAAGTCCTGGTCGGAGAGAACTCACCCAGTTTGTGTCCAACCATATTCTCGCTGACGAAAACCGGAATGAACTTCTTCCCGTTGTGCACGGCAAGGGTGACTCCGACGAATTCGGGCAAGATCGTGGACCTGCGCGACCAGGTCTTGATAACTTTGCGGTCGCCCACATCTTTGGCTTTCGTGATTTTTTCGACCAAATGTTCGTCAACAAATGGCCCTTTTTTTAAAGACCGAGGCACTTTATCCTCCTGTATCGCTTCTGTCCGGCCGGCGGCGGAACCGCAGCCCGTATCTTCACGCTCCGCGAGTCGGACGCCTGTCAGCTCATATAATGAGCTATCGAGACCTTACTTGCGGCGATGAAGTATGTACTTATCGCTCTGTTTCGCCGTGCGAGTGCGATATCCCTTTGTGGGAACACCCCACGGAGTGCAGGGATGGCGTCCTCCGGAACTTCTTCCTTCGCCGCCGCCCATCGGATGGTCCACAGGGTTCATCGCAACGCCTCGCACGTGGGGTCTTTTTCCTGCCCAGCGCGGGCGCCCGGCTTTTCCGAGCGAAACGTTTTCGTGATCGATATTGCCAACCTGACCGACGGTAGCCTTGCACTCGACCGAGACCAGGCGCATTTCTCCCGAAGGCATGCGAAGTGTGGCGTACTTTCCCTCACGGGCGATGAGCTGAGCGCTCGAACCTGCCGAACGCGCCAACTGGCCGCCTTTGCCCGGCCTCATCTCTATATTGTGTACGACTGCGCCAAGCGGCAAGTTTGCGAGTTTGAGGCAATTGCCGGGTTTTATGTCGGATTCAGGGCCGGTCATGACCTTATCCCCGACCTTGATTCCAACAGGGGCAAGAATGTAGCGCTTTTCCCCGTCGGCATAGAACAGCAGGGCGATATGCGCCGAGCGGTTCGGATCGTACTCAACAGTCGCCACCCTGGCCGGAATGCCTTCCTTATCGCGCTTGAAGTCGATCAGGCGGTATCGCCGCTTGTGGCCGCCTCCGCGCTGCCATGCCGTAATGCGGCCTACGTTGTTGCGGCCTCCGGATTTGCGCAAGGGTTTGATCAAGCTCTTTTGCGGCCTGTCGGTCGTTATTTCCTCGAAGGTGGCATATGTCTGAAACCGGCGGCCGGCTGATGTCGGCTTCACTTTTCTGATTCCCATTCCGCCTTTTCCTCTCCTGGCTAGACGCCTTCAAAAAACTCGACCCGCTGTCCGGGTTTGATGGTTACGACGGCCTTTTTCCAGTCAGGCGACTTCGCAAAATGCCGGCCAGCCCTTTTTAACTTCCCCTTCATGCTCAATGTGGCCACATCGAGGACGTTGACCTTGAAAATTTTTTCCACCGCAGCCTTGATTTCGATCTTGTTCGCCCTGCGGTCCACTTCGAAGTAAAGCTTGTTTCTCTGGTCCTTTTCGGTGGTGCTCTTCTCCGTCACCAGGGGGCGTTTCAATATCCGGTATGCATTCGGGTTCATGCCAGCGCCTCCTCGATCCTGCTTACGCATTCCCTGCTCAGGATCACCGCATGATAGTCCAGCAGATCGTAGACGTTTAGTCCCTCTGAGCGCAGGACTTTAACGTTGGGAATATTGCGGGCGGATTTTTCTATCATTTCGTCCGGCTCTGGCAGCACCACGAGGGTCTTGCCAAGTTCGAACCGATCCAGCAGGTCTACGAAATCCCTGGTCCGAATCCTGTCGAGTTTCAACTGGTCGATCACCTTGAACTCGGAATCGAGCACCTTCTGGCTGAGGGCCATCTTCAGCGCCAGGCGCCTGACCTTTTTGGGAATACGCATTTCATAATCCCTGGGCTGGGGACCATGAATGGTCCCGCCTCCACGCCAGATGGGAGAACGGCTGGTTCCAGCCCGAGCGCGTCCGGTGCCCTTTTGCCGCCAGGGCTTTTTGCCTCCGCCCCTAATTTCGCTGCGCCCCTTGGTCTTCGCGGTCCCGGCCCGGCGTTTGGCGAGTTGGTAGATCACGACCTCATGGAGGACGTGAGATTTCACAGGCACACCGAATATGGCGTCACTGAGTTCGAGCTGGCCTGTCACTTCGCTGTCCAAGTTAAAAACATCCACAATTGGCATGGTAATCCTCAAAAATTCCCTGAAATCCGTTTCGCCTAAACCCGCGCCTCTATATCACCCGGTTTGTCTTGCGAATGATTACGATTCCGTTCTTTGCGCCTGGAACAGCGCCGTGGATCAGCAGGAGGTTGTCTTCAGCACGGACGTCCACCACCTTGAGGTTCAAAACGGTCGTTCGTTTGTCGCCTTTTTGTCCGGGCATTTTTTTGCCCTTGATGACGCGGCCCGGGTAGGTCGCCATACCGGTTGAACCCGGCTCGCGGACGTTCTTGGAACCGTGGCCGCTGGGCCCTCGTTGGAACCGCCAACGTTTGATGGTGCCGGCATATCCCTTGCCCTTGCTCTTCCCGATTATATCGACGTGATCGCCAATCTCGAATATCTCGGCAAGCACCTGATCGCCGGGGTTGTGTTCCG